>ERZ501053.165-NODE-165-length-11662-cov-2.609632_pt1 | contig 11662 bp, 11 predicted proteins | sample MGYA00510862_ERZ501053 | MGnify/ENA primary metagenome ERZ501053 (study PRJEB25958, sample SAMN03398521) | human skin metagenome | study: EMG produced TPA metagenomics assembly of the Human Skin Microbiome Metagenome (human skin metagenome) data set. | reverse complement strand
CTCTGCTGCTTGCGCTGCGCCTTGCTAATGGCCATAAGGAACGCGCTCCTTTGCCACCTCCACCTCCATCATGCCGGACGAAGTGTTGCTGCTGGGATTGGGGGCGGTGGGCACTCTGTATGCCTACATCTTCCAGAGCGGCGGTGCCAACGTCACGGCCGTCTGCCGCAGCAACTACCAAGTTGTGCGCGATCACGGCATTGACATCGTGTCCGACAAGTTCGGCGAGCACCCCAAGTGGCGTCCCACACGAGTCATTCAGCGCCCCGAGGACTTGGACGCCGTGGGCGTCACGTTCGACTATATCGTGTGTTGCTCTAAGCACGTCCCAGATCTTCAGCCGGTCAGCGACGTGCTGCGTCCGTACCTCACGCAGAACTTTGCCAAAAAGCCGCAGCGACTGCCTGTGATTCTGCTCCTGCAAAACGGCATTGATATCGAGCACGATTCGTACGAGGCCTTTGTGCATACGCCCGAGCCACTCGCTGCCTGCGTCATGAGCGCCAATTCATGGGTGCCAGTGATGCTTCTGAATGGAGGTGCTCGCATCGAACATGGCAGTTTGGAAAGGCTCTCCATGGGCGTGTTTCCCCCACCGCTCCGTGCGCCGCTCCCGGACTCGACGCGCGAGACTGTGCATCATCTACTTACGCTCATGCTTCGTGGCGGCTCAGATGCGCATCTCACGAACGATATCACTTCCGAAAGATGGCGCAAAGTGCTGTGGAACATGAGCTGGGGCGGTGTATCGCTGCTGGCTCGCCGTCCCGTGTTCGAGATGCTGCAGGTCGACATGCTGCCATACACTGTCGGCAGTGTGCGTGGGATTATGCTGGAAATGCTGGCCGTCGCTCGCGCCTCAGGCATGGGAGAAGACCGCCTGCCCGCCTCCGTCATCGATCACACACTCCACGCCACGCTCCTGAGTACACCAGCCAAGCTGCGCATGCTCCGATCTCCTGACATCATCTGTGATAAGCCCTCCGCGCCCAACTTCCGTCGTGACTTCAAACCCAGCATTCTCATCGATCTCGAACTTCAGCGACCCATGGAGCTCGAGCCCATCTTTGGCAACATCATCCGCCGCGCGCGTCAAGTAGGCGTAGATACGCCCCGCCTCGACTTGATCGTCACGAGTATCAAGCCGTCGCAGCTCGAGTACGTGCGTCGGAGCAAAGGCATCGATCACGAAACGCTCGTGCAGCAGGAAGGCGTGTACGACCTCCTGCCTAGTCTGAATGCCACCAGCAGCGTACCCACCGGACCCGTGACCCTGTAGCATGTGGAGGATGGCTACGGCCCTTTCCCTTCCCACATCGACGACATGCGTCGGCCTTTTATTGACTATGTGCACCGCGCCACTGTGCTGAGCATTCTGGGTCTGGCTGTATGTACTCGTCTTCGCTCACAAATACAGGGATGGGGTCTGTGGCTCACGGGCGCCGTGTACGTGAGCCGGATTGGCAATACAGACAGGGTATGTGGATGGCGCTGACGCCAGTATCCGTACGGAGGACGGAATCGCGACACCATGACTGAGGTCGTGGGACGAATCGTGGAACGATGGAAAGAAGTGAGCGAGAAAAAGTCTCAAGAGAAAATCGCTGATGAGCGCTCATCCACATCGTAGAATGCATTATTTTATGTACCATATGTTCCCGTAACTATGTATACAGTAGCCCGTTGGCTTCGAAGTGTCTCTGCTCTGCAGATTTCATCGGTATGCCGCAGTTCTGGCCGCCGCTCCGCGTTTACTTCGTGCAGCTGCAGCGATGGGTACGTTGACGCGCTCGAAAAAGGCGCCTTTTTCGAAAAGACCGGACGCTGCATCTTGGGCGCAGGCAGGGGCGGATGCTGGTCTAGACGATGTCGTCGCGTTGGCAGGGGTGGCAATGGCCGATCCAAGGCAATGACATCCGCCGCCTGCGCCGTACGGCGAACCGGGCCTGGGGGGACTCTGGCACTCTGGCTACGCATTAATCTTACCCCATTTTCTTGCGCAGCGAATGGAACACGGTGCTGTACGGGCTGCTTGACACTAGCTGAGCGTCGCGGCAACACACCCAATGGCACATTTTCTTGTTCACCACCAGTGAAGTGCCGCAACGACTTGGGATATGTGGACCGCTGTCTGTCGTCATGCTTGTATGATGATGGAGCAGATCGTTGCCTCCTGTACCGCTCCCGCATAAGCAGGCTCTGCGCCCGCTCCAGCATGGCCACAGCGTCGACGGCGCCGTTTTTTTCTCGTGTGGCAACAGAGGAGGCACCACGTGGAGTGAATACACGTCGGTACGCGCGTACTCTGTCGGCACGCCATGGCCACGGGCGTGACAGTGACACTGGTACGGTATGCCACGAATGCTGCGACATTGCTGGGCATGGCGTTCTCGCACATGCCATTCATGGCCATTTCATGTACACCCGAAGCTGATGCCGTGCTCACCGCAGACAAAATCGCGGAGCAGACCCGTGGCGATGTGCGTCCATTTATTCTACCTGCCTTCCAGGACGAGGATGGCTTGGACGAGACACGAATCATGAAAATGGTCCAATCGCTGATAATGCCTTACTTGCATTCACCTCCAACGTATGTGGCTGTTGTCTCGAATGAGCGCATCATCGATGCCGTTCTCAAGGGCCTGTTGTGCATGGACGGTGCATCTGTCCATCACCCAGAGCCCAGCTCCGTGAAACGCTCTATGAGCATTTATACGAAACCCCTCCTGCCTGGCGCCTACCACCAAGTGCATGTGTCTGCACACGATGAGCAAATTCATGCGCGTATTTGTACCCTGAGCGAGTCGGCACACTTGCAGCATCAGACGCCCAGCATGATCTCTATCGACAAACCATCTTCTACGTTGCCTTCGCCGGTCAGCATTTCCTTTCCATCTGATACGTCTCCAGAAGCTGCTGTTTCGCCTGGTCGCGATACGCTCGTACTCAGCCGGCCTGATCCCCACCGAAGCACGCCGCTCTCGATCAGTCCGCTGCGCTTGCGGTCTGTTGACACGTTCATGCATTCTCGTGAAGGGACACCACGACTCTTGTCCCAGACGCCCAAAAATGCTCAGTCGTACGACATGCTGACTATGATGCGCTCTATCGAAAAATGGGATCCCATGGTAGATCCCCTCTCATCCACTCCCTTGGACATGCTCGATTCGGCCACAACGGCCGGGTTTTCACCCCTAGGACTCGGGGCCCGTTTCTCGGACGCCTCAGCTCCTCGCGGAGCTCTCTCGGTCCGTTCGATGCCGGCATCGGCGGTGCCTCTCCGCTCCAGCAACACTCCCACGCCCCATGCTACGCCCCAGGGACACAGTGGCAGTGCGAGCAGCGTCACGAATACCTCAACATTGAGCGGAAATGTCAGTGCCTTTGCTCAGAGCCTGTTTAATTATCTTCCATCACCCGTCGCAGCCATCGGGGGCCTCAACAGTGGTCCTACCTCCGCGGCTCCAGACTCGCAAAGCCTATTACAGCTGTGGCAGCGCATATGCATATGCGTCCTCCCTATTTTTGTGCAGGAACCACATAACCTGCTGATCGAGCCCCTGCATGACAGCGTTGATCTGTATGTGCGGCTCGTGCATGAACGCGACCAAATGCATGCGCGTGCTACACTGCTTTCCCACTTTGAAAAGCTCGTGTCCACGGGTTTGCATGGCGTGACTTTTCAGCTGCAACAGAATGATGGCTCACGGCTGCTCTACGACTTTCTGCGAGCATGGCAGCACTACTATGGCACGGTGATGCCTTTTTTGCACGCATGTTTCTCGCCGCTCGAGTCTCGCTTGTGGAGCATGGATCTGCTGCTTACCAGATCGCTGCACCGACACGACAAACTCGCACACATCGATCCATCCCATGCACCGGCGCGTATCGATCTCCGACACACGCTGCTCATCTTGTTTCGCGACCTGATCGTACTGCCTATATGTGACTGGCTATACATGACGACTGTGCAAATGCAATACACGATTCACACGGATCCAAGCAATGCACTGAACACAAGTGTGCGCGGACGGCTCATGCAGCTTGTGAATATCATGAACAGCCTCGGGACGGACGACGCAGCACAGCAACGTATCGAGCGATTGCGCCGTGGTCTCTTGTCGCACGGTCTTTCTTTGCATTCCCATGCCCCACCGACATCCACATCGACACTGGACGTGATGTCCCCATCAAACGCATCGACGCAACCATCGCCCATTTCGCCCATCCCAAGCTGCCCAATCTTCAGCACACCCAATTCACCGACCATAAGAAGCTCCCATTAAATCTGGATACGTTGATACCGCCGGTTGACTCCCATTTGACATGTACAGAATAGAATAAATAGCAGATATACAAAGGCTGCGCCGTAACACGTCATACCCACTGCCGAGCCGTCCGCTGGGTCATCTGTGGAGCCCATGAACGTCTCCCAGTTGTGCGAGAAGCCCCAGCCAAAAATGGACAGCACAATTACTCCAGCTGCTGACACCACAGTACAGCATGATGCTTTCGAGTGAGTCATTATGTACGTACCAAGACCTGTTCCCACTACGGGCTTGTGGACCACCATCACCGTGAATCGATGCGCGGCTCCTGTGTGCCTGCTCCTGGGCCCGACCAGGCGCGATCGTCGTATCACGTGACACATTTGGTGGCCCATGCGGTAGCCGAACTATGTGGCGGCTACGATAGTCTTTACCACCACAGGCGGTGTGTGGGGCAATGATAGCCACTTGGGTTGTTCAACAAGTACTCTTGATGATATTGCTCAGCGACAAAGCTGGTGTAAGTAAATAGTACGTACAAATCGCTAGCTGGTACGCGCTGTATGGCAGTCACGATACGCGTTCCTTGTGGGTCAAAGTGCTTCTTCTGCACTTCTTCAGTCACCTTTCGTGCAATCGCTTCTTGTTCCGGTGTGTGAGGAAACAGGGCGCTGCGGTACTGGCTGCCAATATCCGGACCTTGACCGTCCTGCTGCGTCGGGTCATGGGTACGATAAAAGAACTCTACAAGCTCTTCATAGGACACCTTAGACTAGATGTCAGTCATGTATACGTACAGGCTCAAAAGTAAGCTGAGACGCTTCAGCATGTCCTGTCTGTCCCGAGCACACCTCCATGTACGTAGGGTCGGTCTTAGTGCCACCAATAAACCCAACCTTGGCATCAATCAGACCTTTGCCTCCATAATGTTTGCGAAACATGTGCTCAGTGCCCCAGAAACACCCATTGGCAAATGTGGCCACCTCACTCGTAGCTGTACTCATGGCTCGGTGCAAAGTCGAAAATGATAGACCTGTGGCCATTTTTGAAATATCGGGTAAGGAATCGGCGCGATAGCGACACCCAAGGCCCGGCTCCACATTTGCCATTCTGGACAAGCACGACATGGAAACGCAACAAGCAGTGTACGTCTGGCATGCCGCTCACTTCGTCTAGTTCATATGGTGCTATTGCATGCGCAGTGCTTGCCATTGTCACATGGGTATTCTGGCCGCGTCCAGCGTCCAAGAAATCATCTGATTACGACCCCAAGACAGGACTCGGTCGCGGCGCGCCGGGATTCCGTACGTATCCATACACTGACCCTAGAAACCAATGTAAAGCGCGTCGCTCTCCCTGCTGAGCTGGTCGCACGGATTCGTGCGGGCGAACAAGTATCTGCCGAAGAAATCACGGCCGCCCAGAGCCATGTCTCGAAAGGTTTGCCTAGCGCACCTGAGGAAAATGACTGGTTAGGGCCCACCGCTACAAGTCGCAGCAAAAAGACTACGAGAAGGAAAAACAAGAAGTAATATTACATATTCTTCAGCACTAGCAGGAAAAGCATAACACATATAAGTCCCATGAGGGAATCAATCATGCTGATAGTGCGCCGATACGACTCTGCTCTTGCATGAAGCAATTCCGCCATACTTGGGGTTGCCTCCTCCATGGCTGATGGAGCGATAGACGGTGTAGAAGCTTGAGGATTCGAGGCTGGCATCGATTCTTTGGAAAAAGGCTCCTCTCTGACAGGAGGAATTGAATGGCTTGGAGACGTTGCTGGCTCTTCAATCCTTTCAGATACCACGGAAGCTGGCAACGCGGTAGGTGGTGCTGTGTTGGGTGCTCGACTCGGCTCCCCAGGAAGTAGCTCTGCATTGGATTTTTGACACAATGGGCATGTCCAGGTCCAAGACTTTTCAGCTAGAAGTTTTCGACCTTCGTCATTCATACTTGCAGCTCCATATCCAGCCTCATCTTCCTTGGAAGTCATGAGCGCTTGAATACCTAATAAAGCCGTCCGAATGCCCCAGGCAGGCTGCCAAGACTCCTCATGAAAGCCGGTAAATGTGACGCATACTTTGGTGTCAACAGACCACCGGCCATTAGGTGTAAGAAATATCACATGTGGCGCTTTGAATGGGTACTCCGAGGGCAGTGTCAATTTGCCATGGTAGAGCCCCTTTTCAAAAACGGTGTCTCGTGGTCCTCGCAATGTAAAGTGCCATTCGAACAAATTATCTTCCGTTGGAGCAGCAGAAAAATCTGGTGTATCATCATTTTGCAACTCTCTAACTTCTGACATGATGCGCTTGATGGCGGAACTACGGCTTTTCATAGCATCCGACATGCCTGTGACCATCTGGATCGATAGGATGCAGACTGCACGAAGGCCCGTAACCTCCACCATCCTTGTCACGTTTCAACGACGCGCCCGCCTTGACATGTATCGGCGCGTGATACTTCGTGGAATGCAAGGGTCCCTGTTGGTCGACACCAGAGACAGACCTTAGCTTATGCTCGAGAAAATGCAGGGATCTTGCTATGTCGAAGCACTACCAGAATGCCTCCAATCATGCTTGTCGTCTGTTATGCGCTACGTGATACTAAATTGGCCAGCTTGGCATCTTGGCGCGCGTTCGCCAGTGTTGGCAGCGCTTTTTTTGGAATTTCTAAATTGGTGCATAAAACAGCCTCCACGCAAACACCGGGTGGCTGTGTCAATGATTCCTCCACCTGGCCACTCCTTCTCAACACGCCTCACAAACACCGCGCATCATGCGTCGTTTCGCCCCATGGGCTGTTGTGTATATTCTGGTGTGCGGTGTCCTGTGGGTAAGATCTCAATACACAGCCACCTATGTTCCAGGTAATACCACGCTACCTGAAACCTCGGAAGAGGGACAAGCCGGTACGAATCGTTGTGGTGAGGGATCCAACGATCTGTCCATGTGTCAGAATTTATATTTAAACTCTGCCACGGACTTTTGCCTCTGGGGACCTCAGGGTCCTGAACCTGTGGGGATTGGAAACTCGGAGCGCGAAGTGGTCAGCTATTGCACAAAGGCTGGCCGGGGCACCCGTTTGATCCCGCCGGGAACTCTGCGAAGCGTCCACTTTGTTCGCACGCCACACTATGTGCAAGTATCCGGCACTGGTCTTTTTGAGAATATCCACATTTCCAAGGTAGGTGGTGGCGGAGAGCTTGACCCGCACGGTGAAGATGGCTTAGGAAATCCCATTGGCGGCTTGGTCTTTACAAACGCGTTTGGCAAGCTGGCACAGGCGCATGAATGGACGAGTTTTATTGACGAAAATCAATTTTGTTTGCGCGTCTGCAAGGATGGTGACAAGGCAGCTGACTACTGCAAGCATATCTATGATGAAATGGGATGCGAATTCAACATGCCCACTGCCCCGGACCAACTTGGCGTCTTTGAATCTTGTGAAGGACCTGATGCAGACATCGTTGGTGTGTACACGAACGATGGCGTGGTTTCTACTTTTTACCAAGATCAAACAAAACATGGTCAAAAACTTCCACCTCCCAAATCGCCCCAGTCCTTGAGCAATTGCAGCGCTTTTCCTTCAGGTCTGTTACAGGGAAGTGTGAAACACCCCTATGCTAAGGCCGCCATAACAGGCGCTTCGCGTCAGTCTATGAAGAGCCAGTCCGTTTCCACGTCTTCTTCGTCTTCGACCACGTCTTCCATGCTCACGTCGACATCTTCGTCCGCGGACTCTTCAAGTCAGGAACTTTATCCTCCTATCAGCTCGAATTTTTCTAATATGTCTTCAAGCCCCTCCAGCATATCCTCGTCTTCTCCGAGTGCTACGTCCTCTTCTGTGTCCGAGACGACAAGCACGCTCCCATCCGAATCCAAATCTGAGGAAGCGAGTCCTTTTGGATCTGTTGATGACGATGCAGGTGTAGCTATCCATCTGACCACATCGATCCCTACATTCACCGTCTTGCTACTGTCACTTTTAGTGTCGATTCTTTAATTTTGTGTCATGTACCCCAAATTGTTTTTACTAAATTCACGTCCGTGTTCCATAGGCCGTGTTTCATGCAGCGATCGACCCCACTGGGGATAACGTGTTTAAGTCAGATTTCACCTCGTTTGGTCTGCCCTTTCCAAGGTGAAGATTTTTTCCAAGCGCTCAGCGTCTTTTTAACCATGTATCCAAGACCCCATGCGGATGACTGGGTCAGGGACAAGAACCTTCCCATCGTTCACAAGGTTATCAAGGTGCTCAACCTCTTACCCCTAGCCAGTGAGGATGTCCGTCGAACAGAGCTTACTGACCCTGTGCCTTGGTTTAGTGAGCTGAACCAGGCCCTGTTTTTACTTCCATTTGCCGTGTTGCCCTATGCCATCCGCACTCTATATTTTAACTACGTATCACACGAGCTCCCAGGTCGATGCGCCATGTGGGGTTGTCTGTTTGCATATACCATGGCATTTGGCGTTTGTTGGATACACTTTCTTCGGCACCTTTCCAAGAAATATGGCTACTTTAATGCTGTACGTGGTCGTGATACTATCCCATTCTCCGAAGTCGATAAGATTGTCAAAGAAATACTTGGGGCCATTCTTCTTCGTTCAGCCATGGTTGTATGCTCGTCGTACGATCCACATACGGCACCGTCACTATCAATCTGGACCCCTCTACAGCTATTTTTCTTCACGCTCGTGGATGACTTTTACTACTACTGGCTTCATCGTGCCTGTCACGAAACGGAGAGCGCGTGGAAGCTGCACAGACTTCATCACACGACCAAGGCTCCCACACTATTGCTCCTAGGGTATGCAGATGACATCCAGGAGTGCTTTGATCTGCTTCTAGTGCCTCTTGCTTCCTGGCTCTCATTCCCAATCCCATTTGATGCGTTTGTCATTTGGATGCTGATTCACGTTTCCATTCAAGTGGTGGGCCACAGTGGTATTCGTCTTCACTTCGGCACGCTTCTCACAGGGCCTTACTTGACTCCTTTCGGTGCTGAAATTGTCACGGAAGATCACGACTTACACCACCGTCACGGATGGCGCGAGTCCTACAACTATGGTAAGCAGAGCCGTCTTTGGGATGGGCTATTCGGCACCAAGGGAGAACGCATCGAGGGCCACAGTGGCAACATTGACCGCACGTCATTTATTTATTGAGTTGGCTACGCTGTAAATTTGTAATTTAGATATACACAAGTCTCTTACGCTGTTTGTACACATTCTGTCCAAGCCTAGCACGGGCCCTGATCGCGCTGGCTTTGTATCTGAACAACGCACCAGTGATACCCCGCCACCCATGTCAATATCGTACAAAAAAGGGTATTAAAACACAACCATATCGCGACGAGCCACTTCAAATCTTCGGCGCATTTGGCCGACGATGCGCTGGCGACGCGATCCGCTTGCTTCGCGATCCACGGGATACTCGCTCACCACATATTTCTGACCATGCAAAATCGGATCAAGTTCGCGAGGCATATTGATTCTGATGCCTTTGCCGATGGACACCTGAAGACCTTTGCGTGGCTTCTCACGATCGAAACTGTCTAGTGAGGTGATTGACATCCAATCTTCGAGGTCGTCGTCCTCATCATCTTCTTTGACAAGCGGGACATTGTGTCCACGCTTGTTGCCGTGCAATAGATGACGGGCCAAGGCGCGACGCACGAGGGCACTCCGCCGGAGGTCCTTGGGATCAATGCCTTGCTTCTTGTTAAAGTCCAGTTCTTCGCGGTACGCCTGGCGCCAAGCCTCAGGTGCACTGTGCCACAAGACATACGCAGCATTGGACACCAGTTGCATAGCACGTGCCTTGGCATGCACACTGCGATGGGTGACGCGAGTAGAAGGTGCGCCGGCCAACCTCGTATCGTCGTGTCCCAGCTCCAATTCGTCGGCACTGTCGAGGAGCCGCGTGGCCTCATCGATGGCCGCGAGACGCGCCTTTTCACGAGCCTTGGCCTCTTCTGCGAGTTTCTTCATACGACGCCGCAAGCCACGTACGCTTTTGTACGCCCAAATCACATGCATAGGAAATGCCAGTACTGCGAAAAGGAGCGGCATCTTGCTAGGCGCCTCCTTGTTTACATGGTGGCCAGAGGGAACGGACAGTGAATAAATGATGATCAAATGCATGAGTATGCGCGTACTGAGGAACGACGTGGTAAAGGCCCAGTAGGAGCGAAAACGTGGTTTGAGCGTGCCAATGCCCATAATCCAAGTCGGAAGCTCCATGCATAAGTTGACAGCAAAGCAGTGGGACCATCCCTTCTGGATCCAGTACATGCAGAAGAGAAAGTACACGATATGATGAATCCATCCACTTGACAAGTTGACAAACTTTCGGTAGCAAAACACGCCTGTGACAAGATCGCACGACAAGTATGCCATGAAAAAGAGGGTCAAGGGGTCCGCGATCGTCTCTCGATGCTCTGTCACCCGGCGCCAGTCGAGATGGCACCAGAACAGATCAAAAACAAAAGGAATCGACATCATCGAAGAGCAAAATGCCGCGAATGTGGTAATGATCCAGGACCGTTTGCGCTGCTGCTCATCGCTCTTGCCTGCCAGCAACGTGCATGCCAACAGCTGATACACACCCTGCACAAGAAAAAAGCTCTTTAGGAACTGCCGGATGTATGGATGCGAGAGCGCATCCCATGCAGGAGGGTATAATTGCTCCATGTCCGCTACAGTCACCCAGCGCGACATGATGGCAACAGCGAGCGGGCGTGTTGCTGGAGCAGCCAGTGATGTTTCTGGATGCACGTGCAGATCGATGGACAGCGCCTCCTCGTTTGTCCTCCACCGATGTCGTCGGCGCTGGGGCCAGACGACTTGGCTCGGTACAGTCGGCAGCTGATCCTTCCCGGCTTTGGGGCAGATGCCCAGCGCGCCTTGAAAAAAGCTCGCGTGCTTGTGGTGGGAGCAGGGGGCCTGGGATGCCCGGCTGTGCAGTACCTTGCCGCAGCTGGTGTAGGTGCGTTGACGCTGCTCACATGAGGTCACATTACCATAGTGGACAATGACTGTGTCGAGCGCAGTAATCTTGCGCGCCAAGTCTTGCATACGGATGCGCGTATTGGGATGAACAAGGCAGCCTCGATAGCGCAGGCCGTGTCGCTGCTGAACCCCCACACACACGTCGATGCCGTACAGGCGCCGTTTACGCCCGCGAATGCCTATGAGCTGTGCCAAGCGCACGACGTCGTGCTCGACTGTACAGACCGCGTCATGATGCGGTACCTCGTTTCGGACGCGGGTGTGCTGGCGGGTATCCCCATCGTCAGTGGCGCCGCGCAGGGCTACGATGGCCAGCTTGTGGTCTTGCACCGCGACTTGGGCGGAGGCCGGCGCGGGCCATGCTATCGATGCCTGTTT
>ERZ501053.162-NODE-162-length-11692-cov-2.664690_pt1 | contig 11692 bp, 9 predicted proteins | sample MGYA00510862_ERZ501053 | MGnify/ENA primary metagenome ERZ501053 (study PRJEB25958, sample SAMN03398521) | human skin metagenome | study: EMG produced TPA metagenomics assembly of the Human Skin Microbiome Metagenome (human skin metagenome) data set. | reverse complement strand
CTTCAAGGTAACGTGACACAACAAGGTGCCTTTCGTCCAGTGCGCGAACAAGATCCGCGTCTTGATCGAGCCTTGCGCGACATGGAACTTGAAGCGCATCCTTTTTACCCCAACGTGAGTGGCTTTTACCATGGCCACCTATCGGCGTGGAATACATCACGCCTTTCGTGGGACCAAGTTCAGGAAAGAGGGCTGGCGGAATGGAACAACACGGTCATCCAGCCATATTTTCGAGCCTATGGAGTAACTGATCAAGCTTCCCATATACGCGGAGGATTTTCACTGCCGGTTCCATGGATAAATGGCTCGCTTGATGACACTGACATACAATTGGTGGGTGTGCATGATATTCGGCACGGTATGTTATACCTTGTGGGTATGCCGGTGACTGCGAAAGCCGTACTAGACATACGAAACGTGCTCGCCATGATACCAGAAACGCAAGCCGCGTTTCGAAACGATGCAGGCAAAGCTTGCCTCAATGACATAAATATGCGTATCCAGCGCATTGACGAGGCCATGACCAGTCCCTACACTATATCCATACCCGATCCAGACCCATCCGCCTCTAGCAATTGTACTATGCAACTATATGCTAAGCTATCACCGGAGGACCTTGACCAGAGGGAGCTGAACACCATTGAGCATGAATTGCGCGAGCCCTCTGGCATTGTAACTCGCAATGCGCCTCGATTACACATGAAAGTCCTTGGGATTTCTACGCGGTGTGGCATGTATCTCGAGACCGACTCCATGGTAGGTATATCACGCGCGCAGTATTGGAATGACGTGCGGTATTACATCGCTGGTATGATCTGTGTCGTGCTCATGCAGCTCGTACTCATGACGCGAGAAATGGAACGGATCCAAACGCACACGGCCATTTCGCGCATTTCTAGTCTCTCCGTGTGGATACACGGCCTGATCGATGCGTGCATGAGTATAACACATTTTTCTCTCGGCCTGGTCCTTCCTGGCATTTATGCACCAGGCTTCTTTTCGATTGCGTTCATGCAAGCCGTGCTGTTCTTCGTTCTTGAGTTCCGCTTGTGTGCCATCGTCACTAAGCAGCGTATGGAAAGTCACAGGGGTACAATGCAGCGGGTCGATTCGTTGTCGGATGATGACGACAACTCGTTTGATTCCCTCTTGGATGAGCCGACGTTGCGACACTATGTTGACAATGGATATCGGCGCCTACGACGCGCCTTGCACCGAGTGCCCCGCATGTTTTTCTTGGTTTCGTGGCTCATGGCCGTCATCTTCTTTGTCAACGTGGCACCCATACTGTATACCTTAGTGGCGGTTTCTTTCTTGATGTCGTTTTGGGTACCACAGATTCTGCACAATATCCGCCAACGATCCACGGGATTCCACACCAGCACAATTATCGGCATGTCGATGGCAAGGTGCTACGTGCCGCTGTATTTGTACCAAGATTTCTTCAACCCTTTGCCGCTAGAATCCACACCTTGGTTTTGGCTCCTGATGGGCTGGTGCGCTGCACAAACGCTGTTCTTAGTGGGTCAGAACATGGGAGGTCCTCTTTTCTTTTTACCATATTCGTGGCGTCACTCGGAAAAAGATTGGAATTGGCACCCATCGAAAGAAGCCTTAGCAGCGATGCTTTCGCACACGCATGATGAAGAGGAGGCTGCTGTCGATCCTTTGTCTATACCATTGGGCGACTGTCCTATCTGTCTGATGCCCACCTCGTGGGACGACGAGTCTGTTATGGTAGCTCCTTGCCACCACGTCTTCCACCAAGAATGTCTTTTGCCGTGGCTCGACATTAAACATATTTGTCCGAGCTGTCGACTTCCTCTACCCATGTATAATAAATAGTCGTACGAGAAAAATTACACAGGCGACTGCGGCCCCATAGGATCATTCATCCCCAACGGCGGGAAGGCCGAAGGCATCGGCACGCCCTGCTGCTGGTTCGTCGCGCTCGTGTAATATGTGCTGTTCGGCATCGGCATCACACTGGGTGGGCGAACAGAGTTGGCCGCGCTACCACCAGCACCACTGCCGCCGCGGCCGCCTGCATTGCTAGCTTGATACTGCGGACACGCATTGTTCGTTGACATGTGGCCCACCATACCGCAGCGACCACAACGGCGCTTGGTATTGGTTTTGTTGGGCATCTTTTTGTATCCGCCAATAATGCCCTCGGCAGCTGCCTTCGCATTCTTGCGCTGCAAACGACGGTCCTGGTTCTTCACACGAGCGGCAATCTCTTCTTCTAGACGCTTTTTGCGCATCGCATCCAGCGCGGCATCACCCGTGGGCATGAGCGACTCGGTGACGATGCTCTGCTCTTCAATCTCCTGGCGCTGCTTTACATAGGCATTGATCACCGATGGGTCACGTACAATGTGCTTGTACCACACACCATTGAACAATCGCTTGACGAGCAGGGGCTTGGTCGCCTTGTGTTCCAGCTGCTTACGCTCACGACGCTGCTCTTCACGCCACATTTGCTCTTCCTTCGCTGTAATGCGTGGCGGCTCAGGATTCGATAGCGCAGCCAGTTGTGCCTTCCATATGCGCGCGATTTCTGAACGGTAAATCGCCTGCTGCTCTGCCACATTGTAACGGTGACCCGACTTGGCACGCGTCTCTGCCTCTGCTGCCAGGCGCTCGTCCACATCTTCACCAGCGCGAAGAAAAATCTCCTTCATAGACACACGCACAAAGCTGAACGCCTCTCCCCGTCCGCTGGGATCACCTTCGCCATGCAGCTTCAACATGGCCTTCCCCTGCGTCGCGTGCAAAAAGTTTTTGCTCGTGATCCACGGGGCTAACAGCTGCTCAATTTCCATCTTTCCTTCGTCCGCATCGTCATCCGCTCCCTCGGCCGTCTTGGTGAAGCCTGCATCCAAAAGGTGCCGTTGACCCACCTGCATGCCCTCGACCAGACAAATATGCTCCGGTGTTAGCAGCTTTTGCAGCTCGGCCTCATCCGGGATCGGGACATCAGGCTTCAAACGCCAGAAACCTTGATGCATATCGCCGGACTTGCGATTGTACACCATGAACTCCTTCAGACGCTGTCGCATTTGCAGCTCATTCTGGTCAGGAAAGTATTTCATCACGCGATGAATCTTGATGCGATGGGCATGACTTTTCTCAACCAGTTTATATGTAATCATCTGCAATCGATACTTGATATTGTTCGTTACAAGTCGAGCATGTGGGCCGGGGATGGGCGTCGTTGGGTATGTTTGGCCGACCACGTATAAGTTGGGCACATCCCGAAGGTAGTAACGAACATCATCCTTCGTGGTACTCCGAATAAACAAAAAGTCATTTTGAGTAGGCTTGTGACGAAAGAGCGGCGCGCGTGTCATATTGTTATACAAAACCAGTTGCGTCTGCCCTGGCTCGACACTGCCAAACTTCATAAAGGGCGACTCATCCGTCACATCTAGCACAAAAGCTTCGCCCATATCAGAGCGCGGAATATAATCATCCTTGGCGTCTTTCTTCCGATAGTAGTTGACCAACAGACTTCCCATACCAAGATTAGAGAGCAGTGGTGGATACTCTTCTGAATATTCACATAACACGTAGTTGCTAGCGTCTTTTAATGTTAAATCGCGTGTGCTATGCAGCACCTCACTGGGGTCCTTGGACTTGCGCTCACCATCCTTCTTGCGCGATGAACGGACACGTGAAAAACTGATGGGCATGTTGGAGGGAAATTGAATCCGCGGGCGATGCCATGAACGCGTTTCATGCTTCGTTAGGCGCGTCTTGTAGAATGGTAGCTGGAGTTTGATCGCAGGCCAGGCATGACGAACGACCAGCTGACCAAGAGTTTGACGCACGCGGTGTCGGTGCACTTTGCTCAATTCATACATGCGGTCATTCGACAGATTAAATGGATCCAGCTCGCTCGTAAACTTACTCGATTTAAGCAAGTTGGGCGGCGCGTCTGCACGAAGCAAGGAAGCCTGTTTTTCAGACTGGGTATTTTCATTTTCGAGAATCATTTCTGCGTCATTCATGTCCATAATGAGTCGGTCAAAACGTCGAAATGGATGCTGTGAGTTCCAAATAATATTTTCAAACCAAACGCCTTTGGCAAGCTCGTCATTCCGAGGTCGACTCACCTCTGCCATAGTTAAGACATGCGAAGGCTCTTCAGACGGATGCGGGGTGATGTGTCGCTCCCAGTCATCCACTTCCACATTGGTGAGCAAGTGCGACGTGCGCGAAGTTCCATCACATATCACCTGACAACGCAATTTGGTCGAATCTGAGTCCTGTTTGGCCACATAGGGCTGTACTAGGCGCGGGAGAAGATGAGGCTCACTCTCGCTCTTGACGCCATCTGAAGCCATAAACTCGTCGTAGCCAGCCTCTTTGGCTGACATCTCGTGGTGATTTTTGTTATAATGAGGAAGCTTCCCGACAAGTTTGCGACGTTTGAGAGAACGTGTTGCAAACAACTCAGTAAAGTCTAGCAAGGTACCCTGCTGAAAATCCGGGAACATGTGGCGAGCTTCGGTTCTTGGACTCATGAGAGGAGCAGCATGAGTTGCCTGTTGTTTTTGCGGCTCTTCGCTTCCATCCTTGTCATTCTCTTCTTCGTCGGCAAAGTCATCGTCTTCGCCACGCACCTTGACTTTTTCTCGTCGAAGTGAGCGGGCATTCTCAGCCTTAGCTGCAGCCTCATCCTCAGCTAGATCATCTTCCTCATCTTCCTCATCGTCTTTCCCTTCCTCTTCTTTGCCATCATCAAAGTCATTACGGTAGATCTCGTCGCGATGAAGCGCCTGTGCATTAGCACTTCTTTTGGAGCCAAGTCCGATACGACTCAAATCTGAGTCAGCACTGACAATACCCATGTCCTGAAGAACTTGGCCCAGAGCCAGTCCTCCCAGTTGTGACACGGCATCATCGTGTTCTGAGTCCATCCTGGCAGATGGACAGTCGGTGGGAGAAGCTTGCTACGACCAGGATGGACGCGGTGGAGGCTCAAAAGCCACGTGGCTACGACTCCTACAAGAGGGGTAGCCGAAACAAGTCGACTGAATTCTGAAAGGCCTGAGAGGCCAGCTCTTCAAGACGTATGCCCTTGAGCTGCGCCACCACAGCGGCCACTTGGCCTATATGACAGGGCTCGCATCTTCCTTTGACAGCCGCATTCTCTGTCCATTTTTCGGGCTTGACACGTACAGGCGAGTACAAAGCACATAGTTGTGGAGACGACTTGGCAAACGCTTCAAGGTGCGCGTACGATGCATGTGTTGGGCGGATGTCACACCATGGTGCATCAGTTTCTAGCATGATGCGATGCAAAGGAATTTGCTTCACCACATTTAAGTTCTCTTGCGTTTTCAGCGAGCACCCATTCACACCGATGTACAGCCCCATTTGTACCAGTTCTTGCATTTCAGCTAGTGTCCCCGTAAAACTGTGTACGACACCAACACTTCCCTTACTTTCTGGAGTGGGCTCTGTGTGATCACGACGTAGTGATGATAAGTGGGGACGCAAGATGCGCACAAAGTCGGTATGAGCCCCACGCGAGTGTAGGAATAGGGGCAATCGAACTTGTTCGGCTAGCTGCAATTGGAGCTTGAAACATCGCTGCTGCGCATCAGCGGGCGAAAAGTGAAGGCGGTCATAGTCTAATCCACACTCTCCCACGGCCACGATGCAGGGGTTGGCAAGAATTACGTCTTTCAAGGCATTCATGTAGGCAGGCGCACCGTATGATTCCAGCTCTGTAGATCGTGTGGGATGGCATCCGGCTGTCGCAAACAAGCCACGCTTGGTATCTGCTAGTTGAAGCACGTCATGGACTTCATTCAAGGAGCCAGCTGTAATGATCTGAGCATCGACTCCGGCATTACTCGCACGTGTCAGAACCTGTTCTAGGTCGTCTGTGTGCTTCTTCTTCTCATGGTAAACACCACGAAACATTGGATCACTCAAGTTGACCGCAATCTCGACATAGCGAGGCAAGATCGTCGACACGGCCGTCCTTGGCTGCATACTCCACCGAAGAGATAATGGGGTTAGGGGCTACATACAAAACACTCCACGCTATGTATATATCAAGAACGAATGTCTGCGTGCGAAGGGGTGGAAGAAGAGAATAAGATGTACACACACACCAACCACAAAGCATGGCCTCGCTAAAACACAGCCATTTAGCTGCTCATCGAAACACTCTGGGTGCCGCGGTTGTACTCGAGCGACACTGATTCCTGACCGTGGCGCTGGTGGTCCGAGGTCCTCACACCCTCACTGTGAAAGTAGCGGCTGATTTGCTTGGGCGAGAGACCCGAGTCACCCATCATGCCCTGTGCAAGCATGTTCATAATATCAGCGTCGCTCTCAGCCGACGACGAGTCATTGCTCAGCGAGCGCGTTGCCTGACCGCGGGCACTCTCACTGCCGCCCTGACTGGCGCTTTGCTTGCCAAGGTGAACGGGAAGCGACGTCGGCGTGGCGCGCGAGCGCGTCATTGAGCCACTGGAAGAGCGTGATGGCGTCTGACTAGCATCACTGCTACTGTGCTGGAACAGCGAGCTGAGACCGGCCATGGGGTCCATTCCCAGGAAAAGTGACGAGGCGCCCTCAGCATCCGACGCTGAGCCGCCCATCGAAGATGAATGATGAAGCAACGAGCGAAGAAGAGCCTGATCCTTGCGCGATGGCGAGGTCTGAGCAGAAGATGACTTGTGCGACGACTTGTGTGCGCGGTGACGGACAGGCTTGGACGACGAACTCTTTGGCGACTCGGACGCCGTGCCACTGCTGCGGCTCGTGCGCGACTCCTCACGCTTAGCAAAGCGCTTCTTGGGTGGTGCGCCGCCGCCATTGATGCACGAGTCCGGACCCTTGCTTACTGGACCCACAGGACCCGAGGGCCTGCAGACGCCGTCGGCATCGCACATGTTGATAGTAAACTTCTGGCCCTCGGGCACGGTCACTTTCCAGGAGGCCGTTGTGTCATGCGTCTGCTCCAAAGAGTCAAGCACGTTACCTACATCACCCTCAGCCGTGATGTATGGCGTGTATGGGGCCTTGCCCCCGTGCCAGTTGATCCTGAGCGGCCGGCACTGAGAAGCAAAGGCAGGTGTGTCGACCTGGAGCTCACCACCAGTGTTGCCACCACCTTGCTGCTGGGCAGCGCTGCGGCCATCGGAGGCATCAGCGCCGCTGCTGGGGCTTGAAGAGGTCTCAGCACTCTGCGACTTGCTCGAGTGGTGGTGCTTCTTCGTTTCGCTGCTGTGCGACTTTCCACTGTGGCCGTGTTCGCCACCGTGATGACCATGGGAGTGATGACCGTTGTGCTTCTTGTGGGACGAGGACGACGACTTGGAGTGTCCGTGATTTTTCGATGACGAGGTGGACGACGAAGGCGAAGCTGTTGGGATCTTGACCGCAGCAGCGTTACGGCCGTGCTCCGAAGAGTTCGTACTCGACAAACTCTTGTTGCTGTGCTTCTCGTTGGCCTCCATCTGCTGAGCCATGTCCGACCAAGCATCGCGGCTATCGGGCGTGCTCGTAGCCGAAGTGCTCTTGCTGCTCTTTTTGCCGCTCCTGCTCTTGCTCTTGCTAGTCGAGTCGATCTTCGGGTAGTACGTCACACCGCTGATCGTAATAGGCTTGTGCTTACTCGACGCTTTCGACACGAGCGATGAGCTCGCAGCCGAAGGGATCCTGTTGATGGCTGCCGTGGGACTACCATGACCAGTCGAACTGCCACTGTCATCATCACTGTCGCGTTCACCGGAGCCAAGCATCTCCTGGATGATCGAGTCAATTTGCTCCTTGCTGATACCTGAGCCGGAGTTACGACGGCTGTGCAGCTTCGAATCTTTGTTCTCGCGAATGACAAACTTGGGCGACTTCTTTTCGTCCTGACCGTCCGAGAATTTAATCAGATACTGCGTAGAGTCACCATGGACATGCTTAGGTGCCTTGGCATGCAGCGTGTTGTTCGTGGGGTCAGTACCGTCAATGCCATGAGCGAGGCTTGTCTCATGCTGCTTGCCGTTGGCCAAAAGAGCGACAAGAGACACATTCATGTGCTTCCAAGCCGAGTTCTTAGCAGCTGGCTTCCATTGAACCACTAGCGACTCTCCAGCATTTGTGGCTGGGGCGGCCAAGGGCTGAAGGTCGGCAGCATCCTTGTTGGCACCATTCAATGGGGCAGCACTGGCCAGCATACCAGATGCCGTCATAAGAGCAGCGGGAAGAAGGAAGTACTGCATGATGTACGATGTAGCTAGTTGGGATCAAGAGATGGGATGTGTGATGCAAGGAAGGTAGTCAAAGGTAATGCGGTCAACGCTAAAACCTAAGGTGTGTGTGCAGGGCAAGTATCGGTTACCAGAACCGACCGAAAGGACAAGAGGGGATAAGTTGTCGAGAGGCAGAGCTGTGCTAGTTTTAAAGTTTTTCTGGTTGTGCACCTTTCTACCTCATGCAGTTTCGACAGTAGCACAGCCTATACAAAGTAGATGCTCTTTGAAGGTGTCAGACTAGCCGTCTGGTGCCTCTCCACGTTGCATGACAATCTACGATTCTCCCTAGGCGAATCACATGTGTCAAAAATGGTCTGTGCGTGATTACCCACCATTTGAACTTCTACGTGGATCTCATCCTACTTTGTCCGAACCAATCGTTTGGCTACCACTGTGTCAGAAGTCCATTTTGACATCTGCTTACCTTGCTTGTGCGAGATGGCCAATGCCAAGGCGTGCACCTGCTCTGACCAGTGATGCAAAGCATGCTGCATGTCCTGGCTATGGTTGGGTGTGGACGCATGCTTGATTTGTAGCACATGATGCATGCCGTCGAGGGCACCATCAATGCGGCCGTCTAGGATGAGCATAACGAGCAGTGCTTCCACTTCATCGATTCGGATGTCCAGCATCTTCCAGCGTTAGTGTCTCCACACATACCGACGCAAGCCTGTCCAGTCGCACCGATCTGTAAGGGCGGATGTAATTCAGAATATATTGCACGCGCAGCTCTTTGATCACATCAGGAATAAATTGCTGTACAAAAGTATCTTGTAGGAAGGTGTAATGATGGTCAGAAATGATGCGCTCCGCATCCTTTACATCGCGTCGCTCATATGCATCCATCAATGCCGTCATAGCTACGATGTCAGGATCATCTTTGTAACTGAATCGTTAATCAACCATAACGTACGGCTTGGTTTCTTGAGAGTCAAACAAATTGATACTGCTGCCCATGAGCATATTGGCGAGAACAAGATACTTGAGAACTTGGATTCGCTGGGAGCTTCCTGCCTCGTCATAATTTCGAAAAGCTTGGAAAAAGTTTACCTGAGCTGCTTCCCAGTCTTTTTCTTCCATGTACATTTTACCTCCGAATTCACGAATGACGCCCATAGTTCTTGGATGTGGAATAGCATTGGTAACATTCGTTGCCTCGAGGAATACCTTCTTGACCATACTCGCATTGTGTAGTTGTTGATACATTTGAATTTCAAGGGAATATAGCTCAAGGACATTGGTCCCATGAATCTGTGTGTCCGATTGCTTGTCGCTCAATACGTTAGCTCGCAAGTCGCCAAGCACAAGACTTAGTCGATGCCATTCATGCCGTGAAAGCCAGAGATACGCATGCTTAATACAAACTTTTGTATACAACCGCTCCGTGTTACGTGCCAAAGCGGTGCGCTTCGTAACCTCGTACCAGGCTTCGATCTTATCGCATGGCATCTCCAACACCGTTGAGGCACAGTCTAATATGGTATTGATCGATTTCTCGCTGAACATGAATAGAAAGAACGTACACGTAGTTGAATGAAAGAAAGGACTTCTCAGTGCATCGTACTAAGTGCGCGTATTCGTTTAGGGCGTCATCGTATTGCCCAAGAGACAATAAAAGTTTAATTTGTTGCTTCAACGCCTTGAAACCCCTGCCGTGAGTAGGTATACACATACCATTCCGATTGAATCTGGTCCTGAAGCACAATGTCTCGAAACTCTCGCAGCGCGTCTCTAGGATTATCAGCTTTGATGACTACTGTCAGACGACTAGACATACCCTTGGCGTTGTAATACTTATTTTCGACATCTGCGTTCTGGTCGTCCATATCCTCATCATCTTCAAATTCAAATTCGTAATCCTGCTCATCATCATCGAGCGCATCATCCATCATAAACTGACATATTAGCCTCCAGCAAGTTAACCCACCTCATCGTCCGACATGGCTTGTGCTTGTGTCACGCGCAGTGACGCGCAGGACCGTTGTCATGCTCTCCACAGTTGTGGAATTAAGTTCTCCAGGCCCGGGTTCTGGATGAGAACGACCCTGGCGTCCGAACACTCGCCTTGCTTTTTGCGCAGCATTGCTGTTACGTTATCGCGATGGCCCAAACTGTACGTGGATATGGTGGTCTAACCATGTAGGACAAGCTCTCTGTGTATCCTGAGGCTGATAAGGAATTGACCGTTGTGGAGACTCATACGGAGCTCGAGCGGCAAGTGTCTCGCGCTCGCCAGGCCGTGCAGAGCTTTTCGGCCAAGTTCCTGGGATCTGTTCGCTCGGGTGTCAACTCCGTGATCAAGACGGAAGACAAGGTTGAAGGTACGTGATCCAAATGTGGTGTACTTACGAATCCAAGACCGCGTCAGCAGCCTGCTTGCCAAGAATGAAAACCTCACTCCCAACGGTCTCTACGTGGGTGTACTGACGCTTGCCAGTATGGTCTTCACGCGCCACCGCGCATTTCCTATACGATGGACTGTGCCTCCCGTTGTGCTTGTCGCATCCATGCGGTACTTCTTGCCTGGCACCAGTGACAATATTGCCGAGTACTACGAAAAGAAGGAAGAGGCCCTCTCGAAGCCATTTAGTGAGGCGCGACGTGCCCAATGGACCCGTGCTAAGCAGTTCTGGTACACTGGCATTGACCACTTCCAGATGACGCGCGAGAAACTTGCCAGCACGTGGATGTCCAGCGTACGAGGCATGGAAGACTCGACGGGGCTTCAGGTGAGCTCGATTCTGGTCGGCTCCGATGCGACTCCCAGCGCCACACCAAATTCGGTAGAGCCGAAGCAAGCGAAGAAACTCGTATAGATGGGTATCTTGCTATAATACATGCATTGATCACAAGCCTTGACGCCGTCGGGCAGCCTGCTTGGAATGCGAGTTGGCTATCAAGCGACGGGCGAGCTTTTGAGCGGCTGGTGTTAGATGTTGAGCAGAGCGCAAGGAATGATCTTGGCGGGGCGTTCGTTGAGAGTCTTTCCGAGCTTGTTGCGACTCGGACCATGCTCGTCGGATATCTGGCGTCGTGTAGCCATGTTCTGTAGAGCTCGCGGGTTCTAGAATGCGATCTTGACTCCATCCAATTCGTTCGCGCAGTGTTGCGTCGCGTAGCTCGCTTTCTATGCGTGCGTGCTTTTCTGTACGAAACGCCTTACGTAGTCGAGCATTCATCGTGTATGGATCAGACCATTGCTCAGCAGAAACCTGTTCGAGCTCTGCTATGCGGTCTTGATAGGAAGAAACGCTGCCCTTCACCAAATTTTGCCGCTCAATGTCAGCAAAGGCGCCATCCTTCCTCGATGTGCCTTGCTCGCTTCCGCCGATCACGACATCATCTTCGCTAGGCTCCCATTCTCGCACTTGCTTCCGAGCACCTGATACCACCACATATGCCGTGTTCTTTGTTAGAAT
>ERZ501053.157-NODE-157-length-11961-cov-43.994373_pt1 | contig 11961 bp, 5 predicted proteins | sample MGYA00510862_ERZ501053 | MGnify/ENA primary metagenome ERZ501053 (study PRJEB25958, sample SAMN03398521) | human skin metagenome | study: EMG produced TPA metagenomics assembly of the Human Skin Microbiome Metagenome (human skin metagenome) data set. | reverse complement strand
CGATTCAAGGACATCAAGGCATCCATGCCGATCTTCACGCGAGAGTTGAGTTACTCGACGTATGCACTGGCACGTCCTATTGTGGCATTTATGAATGCAAACAAGACACTTATCCCTGTGGATTGTCGTATCATTATGGACCTAAGTGAATTCGATGGTTCGCTGGACCTCTCACAGACGGGTTTGCCGCCTCTTGTCTCTGAGAAGATCTGGGAAGCTCTTGCGAATCATGTGGCATCTCAGCAAGCGAATCACCAACGTGTGCGCAACGTAAGTCTGTGGTCGCTGCACATTTTGTCTCAAGGACTATTGCGACTGGCGCGTCATTGGCGTGACATATTAGCCAGAGTGACGCCACCTGAAGTGCCTGCCACGTAACGCATTGGAATCCACGATCCAGATACCCTTTTCTTCGTTTTTCATGTCATGACCATACCTGCATATTGTACCGCTCCCTCAAGTAATGCGGCTCTTTTGTCGATTCTTTCATGGTTATATATATATATGTTTCGTCTTTCTCACACAAGCCTAGACTCTCTGGGTTTGGGCAAGAGGCCGGGCACTGCACCACGCCAGCTCGACTTGTCGAAGTAATAATTCGCATACACACCCAGACCAATTCCGGTCACTGTTGAACTGAGAAGCAGGGCGAGTGGCGAGCGCAAGAGCCACCTAGCAGTTCGTAGTGTGTGGAATGTTACATAGGTAAGTGACCAGGCTAGGTGTTGTTAGCTAAGGGCCGTTCATAGCGTCACTGTCAACGTACCAGAAATGACGCCACTTCCATTAAGCACATCACCATGATCGATCATGTACGCGCCCGTACCAAAGAATACGCTGAATCCAAGAAGCTGCCAGAAAGGCGGAATGAGGCGTGGGGCTTTCTTCGCAGCTTCATTCCCCGCTGTCTTGATCGCATATCCAAATCCAAATGGCATCGACATGGCACCTATGATGCGTGAGCTTGTGTGTCTCTACGTACACAAGGCTGACATCGCGTATGCTGGACGTGAATCGCTCGCATGCTTCCTCATATCCGCAAGAAACGGATTGATGTGCTTTAGCATAGGAGTTGTCATCGAGTCAGGCATCTGTCACAAAGTAATCAAGGTCTAGAGCTTGTGAAATGGGTCCAAAGGAGGCGAAAGGACCTGTCCACGCAAGGGCAAGGGCAAGGGTCCTTGTCAACTTGGGCCCATCTCCACAGCGAACACAGACCTCGAATCCTTTTCCTATTCTAAAATGATTGTTTGTTTCTCCACGTCTGAAAAGTTGTGTTTCACCAGGGAATTTTCCCCAAAACAACTATCTGCGTGGCTTTGAGGCCCATCCTTTTTACGAGTCATGAGCAGTAGTGGGCTTGAAAGTACGTATGATAAGCAGTAAAGGCTAATTATCGTACAAGATTCATTATTCCAGCTCAAGGTATGGAGCGGTGATTCCATCACACTTACAGAGTAGTTCACTGTCAAGTCTTTGCAACGCCAGGCGAACAAGGCGAATCGTGATGAGACCATCGAGAAGGCGAAGCTTAAGAAAGTGAGTATATATCTAGCAATGCGGGTTCTAATGAAACGAGGCCTTGTCACAAGGAAACACGGACGGTGCACGCATATATGCAACAAATTCGATCCGGAAAAAGAACGAAGCACTCAATCTCTTGCGTCTCAGCAGTCGCATCGATGCTGTAGCGAGTCGGGTGGAAACAGCTGTATCTATGCGCCAGGTATGTATCATTCACGCAACTTGGTGCATGCGTGTGTGTACTAGTGCATATACGCATGCACCTTTGGGAACCTTCTTACACATCCAGGTCACGGGCAACATGACGTCAGTCGTGCGCGGTCTTGATCGCGCTATGCAAACTATGGATCTTGAAAGGGTACGTGAACACACTCTTTTTTTGGCCAAAATTATGTATCCTAACACGTCCCAAGATATCTGTCGTCATGGACAAATTTGAAAATCAGTTAGAGGATGTCGATGTACAAACATCGTACATGGAGAACACTATGAGTACAACAACGGCATCTGGCATGCCGCAAGACCAAGTCGACTTGCTTTTGCAGCAAGTGGCTGACGAGAATGGCATGGAACTTCATCAACAATTGGGCAAGGCTGGTCTAGCTGGCAAAGTATCTGAGCTCCCTACGGAAATGAGCTCGGCACGACGCAATGCGCCATCCGCTGACCAAGACGAGGCGCTAGCGCAAAGGCTCCGAGCGTTACGTCCTGCCACATAAGGATCAACAATGACATCGTTTGCGTCTTCTGCTCTTCCTGGATCTTCTGACAAATGTACCGACTGCCCTCTACATACTCCTATTCCATCCATTCCCTGGCCCCCATCAAACGTAGGTTATATATCATAGTAAGGATGTGACGAGATTAGTCATCATGCACGTCCATTTTGCGTTCCAATACGCTTTACTCCAACACGGCACGTATTTTTTTTAGCAGGCGAGAAACACTGCTCGCTGACGCCAACCCCTGCGACCAACACTCACTGAAGCTTTTGACGTGCTAACGACTCTTGACGGAATTTTGGAGACTCATCTTGGATTCGTGCGTGAGTGCGTGAGCCATGCATTCGTCATCGTCGTCGCCACTCAAAGGTGCGTTAACAATGTCGCCTCGTATACGAAAACGGCCTAGTGCGCACCTGGAAGTTTCGACGATTGGATCATGCTCAAGCGTCGTTTCACTAGATGAAATGGCCGAACTAGAAGATTCGATCGCGGGCCTCCATCGAAAGCCATCGTCGGATGAGTTCTCACGGATTGTGAATGAAATTAGCACACACCGACGCATGAACGCAGACGTGCGAAATCGCCGGAGTCATCAGAGCTTTGCGAGCAGCGACGATGGACGCAGTGGACACAGTCGCATCAGCAGTTTCGATGGAGATGTATCAACATTGAGTGCTGTAAACATACCTCCTTGCTGTTGTGGCCAGCCAGAGTGTGACGTGTCTCGTCGCGTACTGCAACAGATCCATGACATGGAATCTGATCTACAACTGAGCGCCGAAATTGGGCAGGCCCTTCTCCAGCGCCAGGATGCTATTGTGCATCGCTCGCAGCAGGAAGCCGAAGAACATGCGCACCAACGTGATCAACTTCTCGCAAGACTTACGCAGACTATCAAGGAGACGCAGGTCTTACAGCGCCAGCTCTCGCAAGCAACCTTTAATCTAGAAGCAGCTGATCAGAGCCACCATGCCTTGCTTTCGGAACTAGATGAAGTCCGGCATCAGCTGAAGCAGACAAAGATGCATCGGATCAAGGCGTCCAGCTTAGAAGCGAAGCTCGAGCGAGTGCAGACCGAGCTTGAAGACACGCGTGTCGAGCTCGCTAATGAGCGGCGCCGCTTTGCTTCGGCAGAGGCGAAGCAAAAGCAAGTTGTGGCGCGTCGTTGTGAGGAGCTTCGCGCACGATGGAACGGTGAGCGTTCTCGCATGGCACAGGCGCAGCAAGCAGCTTCCCAGGCTAAAGCCAACATTTGGGATGCTGTCCGTGCGCGGCTTGCCGCCAAGCAGGGGGCATCCGAGTCTGCTGCCGGGGCAAGTGAAGAGGACGAAGCAGATCCAGATCCATTCTCGGACGATGCTTTGCGGGAAATTATGAATGAGCATGAGGCGCTGCGGCACGAAAATGAGCACCTCCAGACACTTCTTCGCTCAATGAACGACGAAATGGCTGAGCTACGGGAAATGTCCGAAGGTCCAGGCCCGTTGGTTGGCGTGTCGCTTGAGGCCGACATCGACTCATCACCGATGCCATGGCATGCGTCGGAGCCGCGCGAACGCGAGCGTCGGGTGGTATCGGACTCTTCACGTAGTGAGGCGCCCTCAGAAGACATGACACGGCGCAGTGATGGCTTGTCTGAAGGGACGGCCATCACGACGCCGTCTACATCGTCGCGTGCTCACATGGACGACGATGTCCTGTCGTACGACACTGGCTCCATCGTTGCATATGGATCTGAGCGTGACTTTGACACTCCTATGGAGCAGCGAACGGCCTTGCTCAGCACATTTCTTGAGGCAGCGAGCAGCACGTACTCGAAGCTGCAAAAGGCCGATATTGACTCCTTGACCGCTCGCCTTCAGCGCCAGAAACTCGCAGGCGACGTAGGCCACTTGTCGCGCACAACAGTTCAAGCCAATGTGCGCGATCTCGAAGGTTGGCGTGAGCATTTCCGCAAAGCCCTTGACAAGGAAGCGCGGCGCGGCGTACCGACTGACTCGAGTCTCGTCTCGCGCCGTGATTTTTTCACTCTTCTCAAGCTGCAGCGTGATATTCTCCTAGAGATCGCTCGCCTACGTCGATGCATCAATGAAGTGCATCTCAATCCTGGCGCCGCAGCCAAACTCCTCCATGAGCACCTCGGTGCCAACACGCTACCAGCAAATCGGAGCTGGATCTCTCGCATGCTGACGGGCGTCCTGTCCACCGAGTCTAGTAGCTCCGCTTCTTCTACTGCTGCTTCTTCTGCTGCACCAGCTGCCGCCATGTCGACACCTTCGTCCGCAACGCCCGATACATCCAAAGCCCCCGTCACATCGACGACGGTGCAGGATTCAGCATTTGTGCGCTTCGTTGGAAACGAAGCTGCACCTATGGCCGTACCACGCAGCGGCTCTTCTCGGCCTAGTGCAGCACCACCCACCCGTATGATGCCGCGGTCTCGAGCTTCAGCATTATCTTCCTCTGTGGCCGTACATGCACATGGCGCGTATGCGAATACAAAATCAGGTGTCCTCAAGACTAAGGCCTCGCAACCTGCCCTTATAGAAGCCGCTGCAGCATCATCTGGTGCACCAAATCCGTCACCCAATATGGTCATGCCATGGAAAGAACCAACGCTACGAACCAGAGCGCGTGGTCTGAGTGACAGCTCTATTCACAGTACCTTCTTGGATCATGGTGCTGCAAACGACAGCGTCGTGGATCGGGTTATTACTTCTAATACGCTCACACTTGCATCCGAGTAGCAATGTAGATGTTTATGATGATCTCATTTATACCCTTTTCGTTCCTCTCATCAAGTGTGTCGCAGAAGCAGTTTTAAGTGACTGGCTTGATTTTCTTGTCAATCCGTCGAGTGACTCTTTCCTCCACATCGTACTGAGGTGACAGGACATCCGTGGCCAGCCCAGCCAGCCAGGTTCACCTGCCGAGAAACTTGGGTTAGCGGCAGGTGAAAGTTCAAATCCACGAGAGATTCAACATTTTGTGACAAGAGCAGTGTCCATTTCTGGTCGCCGTTCTGTTCTCCGCATTGTACCTTATCATGGACGTTTCATTTTACGCACGAGATGATATCAAGCTAGTGGGCAGGTGGCACCTGACGAAGCAGCCAGTGCAAGGCGTGGCTGTAATTTCTCATCGTGCGTATCATAATTCAGTTCCCTCACACTCGTCTAGCATACGGCTACTACGGGGGCTCGCAGGACAATCCTATCGTGCAGCTTCTCGTGCGCTTTTACCTGAACAAGGCATGCTGCGTGCTTACGTATAATGCTCGTGGAGTGCACCCATCAGGAGGGCGTGTCTCTTGGACGATGCGCGCGGAGTGTGACGATATGCAGGCAGCAGTAGACCACGCGATGCAGCTTGGGAGTGAAAAAATGTATGATAGAGCTAACGAGGCACAAGTGCATGCATGGGTACCCCATGTGTATATTGCGGGTTACAGTGCAGGTTCGATGCATGCATCCGCTGTGCGGCCGAAGCTTGAGGGTGCATGGACCGGTGCTCATGTTTCATACCTGATACTATCATATCCACTGGGTGTCCGATGGGCGCTCACTTGTCTGCAGACACATTTCTTTGTTAAGTGTCTCGATGAGCTCGTCAACCTAGCTCGTACATCGGAGCATGTGTCGCTAGACGTTCTGTATTGCACACGCGATCAGTTTACGTCGACACCCACATACGAGGCATGGGCCGAGCGCATGCGTTCCTTATGGCCGGCCGTGAGCCTCCACAGTATTGACGCAGACCACATGTTTTCAACGGCTGATGCGCCGCAGACACTGTTGGACGTCCTACATCGCTGTTCACGTTCATAGGCAGGCAGCGCGGGTGGAGTGTGTTGGTACTTTCTCGGCCGAAACACGCGTCCTGTGCTTAAAGGTTGACAAGCTGTGAGAACAACACATTCATGACGCGGACCTCCGTCAGCCGACCGTGCCTTCTATAAAACTGATCCGTTTCTGACGGGTTTGGCGTGTGGCGTTGGAATATATCTACAAAGCGTGTTGAGAGAGAGAGAGAGAGAGAGAGAGAGAGAGAGAGAGGATTTACATTGTCATTACTAGTCGTCACCATTGTTGCCATTCATCGCTCCCCTCTCCTCAGTGACTTGGCCGTCCTCTCCGCATGGCTACCACTTCAACGCCTGACCTTGCAGCGCTCTTCGCACACGATGAGGGAAAGGTGCGAGATGCGGAGATCACCCAAGTCCTTTGTGACCGCTTGGATGTATCAGCTCCCTATACATGGGCCTCGCCCACGATGCTTGTTGCCACGAATCCATACTTTGATACATCTCAGATGGATCAAGAGGCAGCAGAAGCAGCATCTGTCCATGCCCATGTGCCATCGCTTCAGCCACATCCATACTCATTGGCGGCACGTGTCTATCACAAGATGCTCCGCACGAAGCGGTCTCAGGCGATCCAGTACCATGGCATAACTGATGCAGGGAAGACTCACACAATGCAACGTGTGACTGAGCACCTCCTCGCGCTTTCTGCATCGCACTCTCAGCGCGAATCAAGCATAGCAGATCAGATTCAATGTGCGCAGCACATTCTTCAAGCTTTTGGACAGGCCAAGACAGCGATCAACCACCAAGCATCGCGGCATGCCACATATTGGGAACTACACTTCTCTACTCATGGCCGACTTGCAGGCGGAAAAGTGCTTGTTTGGGGCCTTGATAAGCACCGCCTGCATGATCTCGATGTGAACGAGCGTTCCTATGCGATTTTTTACCAGCTTCTCGCAGGCGCCTCGCGGAAAGAGCGAACGGAGTACCGACTGGATGACGTCGCATTGGGCTCCGCTGTGCCGACACGAGAAGATGCGCGCTCGTTTGAGTGGACACGCCGTGCATTTGCAACGCTTGGACTCAAAGAGAAGCATGTGCAGGGAGTACTGCGCGTACTTTCGGCGATCCTTCATCTGCAGAGTATCGAGTTCGGCATATGGAATAACCAGGTCACCGTGACCACACCCGAGGTGCTCACACGCTCCGCGGACATCCTGCAAGTCAGTGCGTCGGACTTGCAACAGAGTCTTGTCATGGATACACAGTATATCAAGAATGAGCGCTTGACGCGCATCATGGACGTTGACGGTGCACGTCGCCAGCGCGACACACTGATCCAGAACATGTATGCAGTTCTGTTCTCGTTCCTCGTCGAGCTGATGAACCAGAAACTCGTTCCGCGATCGCCATCACCATTGCATATTGTGCAATTCGATCCACCTGGTTTTCTCTCTCGGGGACAACTTATAGATGGGCAAGAGCGTCCGTCTCACTTCGACGATCTCGTGAAGAATTACATGGCAGATCTCTTGCGCCATCTACATGTGCGGTCTGTGTTGGATCCGACTGAGGGTGAAGTGCACGCGCTCTCGCAGGACGGTCTTCGTGTGCCTGAGACACACGTCCCATCGGATTGCATGTCGCTTCTTCGTGGCGGGCCTGTGCCTCTCTGCTTTGGCGACGACATCGTACCGGTACCAGAGCATCCAGATCAAGGCATTCTGAGCGATTATGCACATGCCTTCCACGCCGTGCTCGACGGCGAGCGCACCGAAGAGGACGATGCTGCGTTGTTCCGTGACCTAGAAGCGCACAATGAGCACCGTGCATTTATTGCATCTCGCTTACCCAATGGTACATACTCGTTCGATATCAACCATGCTCTTGGTGCTTGCTCGTACTCAGTTGTATCGCATCAGCGCTCGGAGCTCGATCTTCTTCCCACGCAGCAGCTGCAGACACTACGTGCATCCCGCGCCGCCTTCATTGCTCGTCTTTTTGCAGGGCCCGGTCTCGCTGTCGAGTCGCGTTTGACCGACCAGCAAATTGTGCTTCGTGCGCAAGTGTCCTCATGCCCACTTCGTCGCGCGACGAGGCTGGGCCGTGTGCGTGTTACTTGGCCTGAGACTCGCATCGCTGGTGTCATGCAGCAAATGGATGCGATCGTGCTCGCGTTGTTTCAAACAATGCAGCAGGCAGACACATGCTGGCATGTTTTTTGCTTGCGGTCGATGGATCTCGTCAAGCTCTCAGTTTTTGACAAGCGGCGCGTGTCGTCACAGGTGCATGCATTGGGTCTTCCACGTCTAGTTCGCGCAAAACAGCATGGTTACATTCGCATCCCCCTCGACGAATTCCAAGAACGTTTCGGAGAAGTCGAGCATGTGGCCGGTATGTACAGTTGGGCTTGCCCCGCGGATTATGCGGTTGGCACCTCCAATGTGTATGTGTCGTACAACGTCTGGTTTTCGCTTGATGGGCATGTAGGTCCAATTCATGCTGAGCACGCGCCCGTGCCGACCGTGCACGTATCACCAGCAGAAGCTCAACAGTCGGAGCCGACTGAGCAGTACGCTTATCGCGACAGCATGCAAGATAGACAGGGAATGATGCCTCTGATGTCGACTTCTGCTGCTCTTGACTCTGAGACATCGCTTCTCAAAAAGGATGAGTCGTTCATGGACGAGCCGCGCGAGTCCAATGGTGATGTACCGCTCTTAGGTGCAACGACGGCACGTCCAGCGACCTCATCGTGGCAAGATGAAGCAGGTCTGCGAAACGAGATGCAGATGAGTGGCATGGATCCAATAGAGCTCGAAGAAGAGCCTGTCACACCGATGCGTAAATGGTGGGTGCGCCTCACCTGGGCTATCACATGGTGGATGCCTGATTCTGTGCTAAGTCATGTCCTGAAGAAAAAACGTCCGGACGTGCGCATGGCATGGCGCGAAAAAGTCACGATCTGTACGCTGATCTTCTTGTTTTGTGCTCTCATCCTCTTTTACATTATTGGATTGGGACGTATCCTGTGTCCGAATTTTGATCGCGCATGGAATGAGGGTCAGCTGAGCGAGCATGACGATGGAAAATCATTTTACGTGGCTATCGCGGGCGAAGTGTATGATCTGACAAAGTTCTACAAGCTGGACCATTCCGATATCCCGAGCCGTCCAGTGACAAATGATGTGATGATGGAGCTTGCCGGCAAAGACTTAACGCCATACTTCCCTGTGCCCTTGAATCTTGGCTGCCGTGGCCTTGTGTCAGATGCATCGTTAGAGCTCACACCGAACGAGAACTTAACAGCTCAAATTCCGCAGGCCATTCACAAGTCTGGCTCTGCGCAAACGAACAACAATACAAAGCTCAATAATCAGAACTGGTACTATCATACATTTTTGCCGCGCATGAAGTCGTACCACAAGGGCGCCTATGTTTACGACACAAAGGCGCTCGAGGAAGACGGCTCCTGGCGCAATTGGGCCGTCGTGGACGAGACTGTGTACGACCTAACGAACTATCTGAATACGCAGCAAAGGAATCCAGGCGTTGATGCGTACTCGTTTTTGCCGAGCGATATTGTCGATCTCTTCGAAGCCCAGGCGGGCAGTGACATTACCGATGACTTTCGTCGCGCCATGGACAAGCTCAATGGTAACACACGGCAGCAAACGCAGCACTGCCTCGATCAAGTGTTCCGTGTGGGCCAAAAGGACTTTCGGACAGAGCCGCAATGTGTCGTGCAGAACTACTTGCTACTGTCTTTCTCCATTCTTATTCTTTGCTCGATTCTGGCAAAGTTTATTAGTGCTCTCCAATTGGCGCATCGACCATCGCCCGAGCAGCAGGATCGTTTCGTTATTTGCCATATACCATGCTATACGGAGGGCGAGGAGTCACTCCGCAAAACCATTGAATCGATCACAACACAAGAGTACGATGACAAGCGCAAGCTCTTGTTCATCGTGTGTGACGGCATGATTGTCGGTGGTGGAAATGAGCAGCCAACGCCGCGCATCGTACTTGACATTCTGGGTGTCGATCGGCAGGTAGATCCAGAACCGTTGCCATTCAAGTCTGTCGCGAATGGATCCAAGCAGTTGAACTACGGCAAAGTGTACTCGGGTCTTTTCGAGTGCGAGGGTCATGTGGTCCCTTTTATTGTCGTCGTGAAAGTCGGCCGTCCAAGTGAGCGCTCGCGCCCCGGTAATCGCGGCAAGCGTGACACACAAATTATGCTCATGCGGTACCTCAATCGTGTTCACTTTGACACACCTATGTTCCCATTGGAGCTTGAACTCTATCACCACATGAAGCATGTGATTGGCATCGACCCTTTTATGTACGAGTTCATTCTTATGGTCGATGCGGACACGTCCATTGAACCAGATGGTTTAAATCGGCTGGTCGCGGCGGCTGTCGATGACCCGCGCACGATTGCCGTGTGTGGCGAGACGCTGCTGGACAATGAGGGCACAACATTCTGGACAATGATCCAGGTGTACGAATATTATATCTCGCACAATCTCGCGAAAGCATTCGAGTCGCTTTTCGGCAGTGTGACTTGTTTGCCGGGTTGCTTCTCGATGTACCGCTTACGATCGTCAGACAAGGGCCGTCCGTTGTTTATCTCGGACAAGATTATCGATGACTACAGCGAGACTAAAATTGACACCTTGCACAAGATGAACCTGTTTGCCCTCGGTGAAGACAGATACCTGACAACACTTTTGCTCAAGCATTTCCCTTTGTACTGCACGAAGTTCCGAAGCGATGCACAAGCACTTACATCTGCACCTGACTCATTCTCTGTACTGCTGTCTCAGCGGCGCCGATGGATCAATTCAACCGTCCATAATCTTGTTGAGCTCGTGCGCATGAAAGGCCTTTGTGGGTTCTGTCTGTTCTCCATGCGTTTTATTGTGTTTATCGACTTGGTTGGCACGATCATATTGCCAGCGACTGCTGTGTATATGGTATATCTCATTGTTACAGTGGCTACAGGGAATGGCCCTATTCCAATCATAGCTATCGCGATGATCGGGGCTGTGTATGGCCTGCAAGCCATCATATTTTTGCTCAAGCGCCAATGGCAGTATATTGGGTGGATGATCATCTACCTGATTGCATTCCCCATCTATGCCTTCCTTCTTCCAATCTACTCATTCTGGCACATGGACGACTTTTCTTGGGGCAATACGCGTATTGTCGTGGGCGAAAAGGGAAACAAGAAAGTCGTTGCTGGTACAGACGATGAGCCCTACCATGACTCGATGATTCCCCGCAAGACCGTTACTGAGTACCAGCAGGAACTCTATGCAAACGAACCTCTGACGAATGAAATGCTCTTGTATGATATGATGCCACCGTCCAAGAGCATGGCCCACTCCTCTTTTACCCCGAATACCGAGCTGGACATGTACGCTGACGATTACTTCCAGCATACAAATCTACTGGATGCGAAACGCAAAAGGCAGTCGAATCGTCAGTCGTTAGGATCCGCCATGTGGATGCCAACGCCCAGCTACGGCCACGAATCTTCTTCGATGCTCCACAGCATGTTTGCACCCTCTCTTCCTATGTACAGTATGACGCCCCTCGGCCCTATGTATGGTAGCGGCATGCCACCCCCCATGTTTCCAGCACCGCCCTCGGATTGGCGTACGTCCATGATGAGCACTGGAATTCCTGGTGGCAGCGTGTCAGAGCAGCACTTATCAGCGTCATCCCTGCCGATGGACTACTCCGAAAACCCGACTGATGAGCAGATTCGTGCACAAATTCGCACGTACCTCGCCACTCAGCCCAGTCTGATGCAGGTCACAAAACGCAATGTTCGCGACGCTGTGGCCACATCCATGCCCAATGCCGATATTCAGTCGAAAAAGGCCCTCATTAATC
>ERZ501053.156-NODE-156-length-11983-cov-38.224095_pt1 | contig 11983 bp, 6 predicted proteins | sample MGYA00510862_ERZ501053 | MGnify/ENA primary metagenome ERZ501053 (study PRJEB25958, sample SAMN03398521) | human skin metagenome | study: EMG produced TPA metagenomics assembly of the Human Skin Microbiome Metagenome (human skin metagenome) data set. | reverse complement strand
CATCTCGCTCGTCCCCATGAGCCTTACGTCAGTCGTCCATGCACCATGTGTCGACAGGGCTGCGTGTGCAGATGAGACGTCTGTGCGCACCGTGCGTCCGAGCTGATGCTTCGAGGACCGTCTATACGCATGCGGGACTGCGCATGGTCGCGTCGTCTGATCGCAGTGCGGCTTTGGACTGGTCAAAGGCGGCTTCGCTAGCGATGAATCGGACACTCCGTCAGTGTGACCATGCAGCGCGCGTCGATCTCGTGCACCTTGTGCGGTGCGTACGTGCGAGTGATGCTCGTGCTGCTGACATAGCTCAACTGTGCCGCTCACACATCCTGCAAGGCACGTTACCCCCGCCAGCAGCGCGGCCTGAACTGTATTCACTAGCGCTTTGCGTTGCAGCGCACGAGTCTGACTCAGTCTTTCATGCCTGGCAGCAGATGCGCGCATTATACCCAGCTTGGATACCCCATCGCGACGATGCCTCGTGGGCTTTGCAGTCAGTGCTTGCCGCAAGGCAGTGCGATGACGCATGGCTCCTTTGGAATGACGTTCGGGCACTTGATGTGCTTCCACGAGCAGGCGCCATCAATGCGCTCCTCGCGAGTCTACACACACAGCCTGAGGCGACGCAGCTGTTGGTTGAACTGGGCGTGAGGCAGCTTGATGTCGTTGGCCTCAGCACGTTTGTGCATGCCCATGTCAAAGAATGTATGCTGTCCCGGCTAACAATTGATGCTGTCGTGCATGAAGCTGCAGACGAGCTGCAGAAACGCTTGGCTAGTTCTCACGATGCAATTGCATGGCATACTATACTTCTCTACGAAGGACATGTGAATGGACCAGATGCAGCCCTGGCACGGGCGGAAGCCGCCTTGACACGCCAGGCCTTTCTTCCCGACGCCTATACGGTATCGACGCTTTTCCAGTGTTATGACCCCACGCACCTCACTACATGTGACGAAGCGCTTGGCGTCTTGCAACGCATTCACGCCACCGTGGGTGTACAGCCTACTGCTCATGCACTAAGCATGGCGATTCACGCGGTGCTGGGCCATGGCCATCACCATAGTCTTGGCTCAGTCACGTCGGATCCACAGCAAGTGTCCGAAGCCAGCGCGCTTTACAAGGAGGCGCGATCCCTCTGGTCGATGGAGCCAGATCCCGCCCTGCTGCAGCCACTGATCGAGGCACATTGCGCAGCCTTTGTCCCTGCGCTTGATCAGGCCTGCTTGCTGTTGCAGGAGTATTTGAGCGAAGACACCGATTCTTGGATGTCGACGTCGCGCACATCGCTCCTGGCTCGGTTCCGTCTGCGGAAGCCACGGCAGCGTCAGGTTGATTTGGGTCTCTTTTATCCACTGATCATCGCATGTGCACGTTTGCAGGACGTGCCGCGTGCTTTGGACGTGCTAGCGCAGCTCGCTCAGCGGCGCGTGCGTGTGCCGCCACATGCGACGATCACAATGACGAAGCGCCTCCTGAGTGCTTGCTCGACATACGACGATGCGTGGCTCGTGTATCACCGAGCCCATGCACTAGGTGGCTGGACACACGACACGTACGCGAGACTCGTGGCGTTCTTGTGCCGACTCGTACTCGACGGCGAGTCAGCGCCACCTGAGTTGCCGCTCCAAGTGCTTGCAGACATGCGAAGCGCTGGCTTTCATCCCAGCCCATCCACATATACCATACTCCTGGACTTTTATGCAAAGACACATGCCACGCTTGCAGGCGTGCGTGCTACACACGAGCTGATCCAGCGAGACATGCACCTGGAGCCAGACCTCGTGCTGATCCATGCGCTCATGAACGCATACAACTATGCGGGTGCGCCAGCTCAAGTGCTGGGTATTTGGGACAGCCTAATGGTGCTGTGCCACAATGCTGGTGCGCCGCGCTTCCTGGACGATGTCACTGTCACGATTGTGTGCGACACATGTGGCCGAGCTGGCCTGCTGGGCGTGATGCGCGAGATCCTCGCGACTGTGCGCCGCCAGTATGCGCACCTGATGACAAAGACTGTGTACGATGCTTGGACCGAGTGTCTTGCGCGATGTGGCCACCTGACAGAGGCCGTGGATGTGGTGGTGCAAGACATGTGCGCTCACACACCCATATACCCCGACAAAAAGACGGTGCAGACGCTGCTGAAGTTTGCACGCAATGACGATGCGCATGGCGCCGAAGCCGTCCAGCGTCTCGAGGCGGCTGTGCCGGAGCTCGTTACGCAAGCCAGTCTGGCTTAGCACACTTACGCGGTTCGACATGGCCTGTCACGGGATCTGCCATCTCGCGCCACGACATTGGCTGCAGCACATGCTTTGCCGCTGTCCATCCATACTGCGAGGGTCCTCGCGTTGTCGCATGTACGACGCCCAACTCGTTTTGTGCCGTCGATAGGTAATAGGAACGGGCATCCCCCAATGAAATCACCGTCGCACGCACAATGTCGCCTGGTCGGAAACACTCTGCCAAGACGACGGCGTCTTTTTCTGTGCTGCGTACATCTTGTGCACGGATAATGCCTTGAAAGTCGCTACCATCGATCCCTTCACCGGCCGCCTTGTTGTTCGAAGCGCCGACTCTCGTGGCCTGTGCACCACCACACGGCAGGCCATCAACCACGAGGATCGATACTGTCGCCTGGCGCGGATTCACCCGCGTCACACGACCCAGCACCGTACTGCCTGCCTTGGGCAGCGCGAGCGGGGGCTGTGTACCAACAACCTTTACGATTGTCTGCGTGCCAAGCTTTGTCTCAGTTCCATGGCCAATGCGGTCCGAGACTACGTATCCCTCACGGCCATAGGCGCCATCTCCCAAGACAAACTCGCCCTTTGGCAATGGTGGAAATGGCTGTCCAGGAAGAAGCAGTGGTTGCTGATCGTCCATCTCTAGGAGGGGGGGCGTGCGGAAAACGAAGTAGAAAAAAAAAAAGATAACGAAAATGGAAAAGTCAGTTGGTTCGTGAGCTGAGCTTGAATTGAGAGTGGTGTATGACACACCAACGACTGCTGACTGGTGGCCACTAAGTGCGCGCCTCTTTTACATCTTTCTCCACCTCTGGCGAGGTTGATGGACGAGGGGGAAGGGGGGGAGGGCACTAGCCACGTGGTCAATTTTGTTTTTTTCGTTGGCTTGGCCTTTCCTCATGCACGCTACTTTTTTCTGCTGCAAGACTCGTCACACAAATTATCGATGCAGAATGGCGCCCAAATCCATCTGGCGTCAGCCGAACGCGGTGCACTTTCAGGTCGTGCATCGATCGCAGCGTGATGTGATGCGCAATGATCCAGATGTGGGTCAGCACGTACTTAAACCCTATGAACCATTGAATCGGAGCAAGGTATGCATACGTCGATGGCGAGTGACGCGTCACATGCCATGGGAATCTGCGCTAACCACTGTAGGGAAAATCACGAGCAGAACTAGCCCAAGAAGACCCTGCACTTGAGCTTGATGCAAGTGGAAAGCCGCTGCGAAAAAATATCGGCGAGGCGGCCCTCTACGGTGTATACTACGATGACACAGAATACGATTATATGCAGCATCTTCGTGCCATTCATGACACGGAAAACAGCAAGCGTGGCGGAGTAGACGAAGAAGATGACACCGAAGCGGTATGGATCCCTTCAGCTGTACAACCCAAAGACCGAGCACCTGGCTTTTCTCTCAAGGAGGACGATGCCGGCAAGACCAGCGCGTCGTCGAGCAAGCCAACCATCGCGAATCAACACAATCTGCTCCTGCCATCATCCGTATTTGCAGCGGACGAGATCTCGCTTGCGCAGGCGTATGAAGAACCTGCACCGCAAGGACTCCAGCCTGATATGGACCCGCACTTGCGACAAACGCTGGAAGCACTGGACGACGATGCCTTTGTTGACGACAAGCTCGAAGACGATTTTTTCACGGATCTTGTGCAGGACGGAGTTTGGTCTGGAGAGCGAACGGCCGGTGATGAATGGCGTGATCAAGCGCCGGAAGGTGATGATATATGGCTGGACCCACTGGAGCGAGCAAAGAAAGAACGAGACGCTGTGGGCGGCGACGAGTCGGCCTTGAGTCTGGAAGCACGTGTGGCGTTGTTCAAGGAGCAACAGAAAAAGCTAGCAGCTTCCCAAGGCGATAGTGACGACGCTCACGAAGACGAAGATGCAGCTGCTGATGAGGAGGATCGCGATACGCTGGGTGAATTAGGCCCTTCTGCGGCAGCAAGACGCTCTGGCCGTCGAACAGGATCGGTGTCTTCGACAGGCTCGGCACTGGGAAAAAAGGGCAAGCCTGGTGTGCTGGCACGGCGTGCAGCGTCGATGCGTGAAGGAAGTGTTGGTGGTGCATCGACCGCATGGACTATGACGTCGTCCTCCATGTTCCGGAATGAAGGACTCACCGATTTGGACTCGCAGTTTGATCAAGTCATTCGCAGTTACGGTGGGCGAGCGACAGGGGACCCTGAGCTGGATGCACTGACCGGCGCGTTTACGGATGTACACGACGGTGAGGCTGACATGGACGATCCAGAGGCGGACGAACTTGACCATGAGACAGCTGAGAAACTCACGCGGCAAGATCTCGACCACATTCTCGACGATTTTCTAGATCATCAGGAAGTCATTGGAGGCAAGCTTCGACCGACACTGGGCGACCGAACAACGACAGCGGATGAGAAGCTCGAGCTGGTACGCAAAGCTTTGGGGCATGCACATATTCGCGAGGGCGTCGATGATGAGAACGAGGACGAAGAGGATTCACATGCTGCGCAGTCTGCCCAGGAAAATCCGTTCCTCAACCCCGATATCATTGGTCGTGATCGAGAGCAGTGGGACGTCGAAACGATCCAAACAACCAAGACGAATCTGGAAAACCATCCCCGGACGATCCGTGCATCAGACAGTGTTCGTGGCAGTGTGACCGACCGATCAGCTGCGCCGCGAACCGTGTCGATGTCCAGCGCTATCGGTGGCCACGACGACCGCCGGATTCCCAAAATCCGCCTCCACCCACGAACAGGTATGCCGCAAGTCGTCGGCTACACATCAGCACGCAAGCCACCCAAGTGTGAGCGCAACGAAGCACTTGGATCTGCGCGTGCATCATCGCCCGACAGTGACAGCAATGGTGATGGTGATGGTGATGGTGATGATGATGATGATGATGATGATGATGACGAAAGCGAGAGCGCTGACAATGACGTTGGTACAAAGCCTCTACATGCAGGAGCCTCGCAGCCTCGGGGCCAGATCCACAGGCGGGACCGCAACGAAAGTGCGGAGGAACGCCGGCAGCGCAAGAAAGCCGTCAAGCAGGAAAAGCAGCAGCGCAAACAAGCCAAGTCTGCTGCGAAAAAGGCATTTGCCGCCGAGCGGAAGCGCCAGACTCACGCGACGAATCGCCAGGCAGAGTCACGCGGCGGCGTCGCCGGGATGCATCTAGCATGATGATCATCCAATTGCCCGCCCGATCTCGCCCGATCCATCCAAACCCCCCCCCCTGCCTCTCTTAACGCGTGCGCTCTCAATTGGGCGGCTGATTTATAGGTGAAAAAAAAAATAAGACGATCGCGCATTGCAGCTTCTTATTTGCTAGAGTTCCTGCGTCGCCTCCAACGCCGACGAGCATCGAGAAAATTACCCTACTGCATTTGGATGCGTGTGTATCTGTATGTTTATTCTGGACCTCTCCACCGCCCTGGATAGAGAAAGTGTGTGAGAGCCGCGCACCTGTCCCTAATACCTACCTTCTGTGTCTGACATGGATCGTGATCCGCCGCGCGACAGGTATTACTCAGAAGGATGGACGGATGACGATCATCATACTCGCGAACATGCGCAGCGTGTGAAGCGGCGCATTCGACGAGCTCGCCAGTCTCACACACCGCCGGATTCTCATGCAGGTTATCATGTGGCGTCGTCGCATGGACCTGTTGAGTTTACAGATCCATACGCGGAAGACGACGACAAAGATGATATTCGTTCCGAATCCACTTCCATGAATCACACCACTCGAAGAACCCATGCGCCTGCCGCGCAAAGCCACCATTCTCACTCACACCATAGCCATTCCGCCCATGCGCCAAAAAGGCACACTCACAGTCGAGATACGCGTTTATCTTCGGGGACATTACACAGAGATGCTGCTCCTGAGGAGAAGGATCAGATCATGATGTCGCGGCGTGCGCGACGGACTGCGCCAGCTCAAACTGCTCATGGATCGACACCACGACGATCGCGACGATCAGAGTTTTACGACAGCACAGATGTTCCGACGCCGCGGCATGCGCGCGCCTCTGAGCTAGGTGGCGAGCATGGCATGACGCCTAAGACAAGGCGCTCACGGCGGCCTGTGCTAGACGACGACGACGACGACGACGACGCCGGTGACCCCGTCCGCCGGCGTTCACGTCGGGCTGACCTAGGCGGTGATACCGATGCTCCTCTGCGACCACGGCGTTCACGGCGATCTGATGCATCCAGAAATGCTGCGGCCGTCGCACCACATGCACACCGGCACCAGTCACGACCAAGTCATGGGCCGAGGCGCAAAAGTATGCCACGGCAAGAGCCCACGAACCGTGCCTTTGTGTCGTCCAGCCGCACAGCCAACTTGCTTGAGGGGAGTGGCAGATCAGCGATGGATGCACGCTCGATTGAAACATCTGGCAGTACCGTCTTTCACGACACGATTGAGAACCACGATGTGATGATGGCTGCCCGTGAGCCACCCCGGACGAACAAGACGCGGCATCTCGCTGTACCGCCGCGCAACCAAGTCAATACGATGAAAGAAGGCCGTGTGTTTGCGATGAATGGCATCGACAACCTCACACTTCTCATGGAGGACGATACGTACCAGCCGGCGTGCTTTTCCATATACCTGTTCAAGACACGTCTGGACTACAAGACGGTGCGAGCCTTCTTCGAGGTGTTAGTGCAGCTATATCCAAAGTACCGATATGTCGTGGACTTTGAGCCGTACTCGGCGCATCGGCGCGACAAGCGGCGGCGGAAGCAGACGGCCGAAGACGCTGAGCGCGTGCATCGCGAGCGGAACGAGGCGATGAAGCGGGGGAATCTGCCGCCGAACCGAGGGCCGCGCATGATGTACTCCAAGACGCTGCGGGCCGGCTCATGGCTCCGCCCAGCGCAGTGGCGCATTGACGAGGACTTCCACGTGTCAGAGAACATCGAAGTGATCTCGTGTGAAGGGCACGGCACCGACGAGCAGCTGTTCAAGGTCGCGGGACGCTTTCTTGCTCGGCACTTCGACTACAACAAGCCCGTGTGGGAGGCACTTCTCGTGCAAGGTCTCGATACAGCCGACGGTGGGAAAAGCGCGCTCATGATCAAAATCCACCACTGCTTTTCCGATGGCCAAGGTATGATCCAGTCATACCATGCCGCACTTACTGCGATGTCCAAAGGCATGGGCATCAAGGAAGTGCAGCAGTGGGTCGACACTTCGAAGCAAAAGAAAAAGAGCCAACGTAAGGCGCTCAAGCCCTCTGTCTTTGGCACCATCTCGCACACGTGCTACACGATTCGCGAACTGTACATGCGCCGGCGCAGGTCGTTCGTATACCGCAACATGAAGATGAAGCGTACGCCGCAGCGGCTGTACTTCCACTCGGACGGCATATCGATGGACGCAATCAAACGCATCCGCGAGGCGTACTCAACAGAAACCATGAACCTCACCCTCAACGACGTTGCTATTGCGATCCTCGCTCGGGCTATGGCGCAGGCGTCACGCCGGCTGAGTCCGATCGGCACGTCAAGCGATAACCGTGCTGCCATTTTTATTCCCATCTCGGTGCGGCCCCAGGGCAACTGGGACCTGCACAACTTTACGACTGGCGCGATGATTTGGCTCAAGTACCCAAACCTGGACGAGACGCCCGTTGAAAACATGCTGGCAGATGTGCACAAGGAAATGATGCGCCTCAAAAAGTCACACCTTCCCAAAATCTGGTACAAGCTGTTCCTGTACTGGTGCAGGCACCGTGTGGGCTTCCTACCAAACTACCCCGTCACTCGGCAGTTGTTCTATCGTGCGTTCAGCGAGTACCATGTCGCTACGAACGTGCCCGGCCCTACAGAGCCTGTCAAGTTCGGCCGGCATGAGGCTTACAGCTACCATGTGCTGCCACCCAGCTCGCCCGGCAAGGCAACGATGGCTATCGGAATGATTAGCTATGCGAAAGACTTTTCCCTCGCTGTGTCATGTGACGATGTGCCCGAGTTCCGCGACGTGCCTCACGTCCTGTGTAAGGCGTTCGAGGAAGCGGCCAAGGTGCTGATCCAAGCGGCCGATCACCGTCTCGCTAATAGAAAAGAAAGCACATCCTAATCTAGCTCGTCTGTATGTAGTAGTGAATCACCACACACGCACCCACACATACGTGCGGTGCGGCACTGTACAGCACGGCATTCCGTAGCTCAGCATAGCCTGGCACAGCACAGCACAGCACGGCGCAGACCCACAGTCCTATGTGGAAGAATGCCTCACAGCATAAACGAGAGTGGGTTCTCGAGCGCTGCCTTGAATGCCTGCATCCACTGGGCGGCCAACGCACCATCGACAACGCGGTGGTCCGCCGAGATCGTCGCCTTCATCACCTGCACGGTCCTGAAGCCCTTGTCCGTCGACTCGTCCGGCACAAGGCGTGCCTCTGTCGCGCCGATCGCCAAGATACAGCTCTGCGGCGGGTTGATGATCGCCGTGAAGTGGGACGTGCCCATCATGCCCATGTTCGAAATCGTGAACGTGCCGCCCTGGTATTCTTCCGGCTTCAGCTTGCCGTCGCGCGCCTTCTTGGCGAGCTCCTTGCTCTGCTTGCCAATCTCGGTAAGACCAATCGCGCCGCAGTTCCGAATGATCGGCGTAATGAGGCCGTTCGGCGTAGCGACGGCCATACTAATGTCCTGTGTGTGGTACTCACGAATATACTCGCCGTGCCACGCCGAGTTAGCCGCCGGCACTTGCTTCAGAGCCAACGCCGCAGCCTTGACGATAAAGTCATTCACCGACAGCTTCGCCTGCTTCGCCTTGGCCTCGTCGCCACGCGCTGCCTCTGCCGACGCACGGTTGAACACTTCGCGCAACTGCAGAACACGGTCCATCTCAATATCAAACGTGACATAGTAGTGCGGCACCGTCGACTTGCTCTCGGTCAGGCGCTTGGCAATGGTACGACGCATGTTCGACAGGGGCTGATCCGTGTACGCTGGCGCACTGCCACCTGCAGCGGCGGTGGACGCCGTGGCGGCGGCGGCGGCGGCGGCTCCCGAGCCTGAGGCAAACTTCTCCACGTCCTCCTTCACAATGCGGCCATTGGGTCCCGAGCCCTTCACCTGCAACAGAGGAATACCCCGTTCAAGAGCAATGCGCTTCGCGATAGGACTCGCACTCAAATGGTCCATCGATGCGAGCTTCGAAGCTGTGCCGCTGTCGTCACTCTCGCGGGGCTTGGGCGCTGCCGGCTTGTCCTCCTCCTCGCTCTTGGCCTCTTTCTGCTTCGACTCTTCCTCCTTCGCACTCTCCTCTTGTTTAGCCGCCTTTTCTGCTTCGCCGGCCGATGCCGAGGCCGATTCACTCTCTGCCTCCTTTGCAAGCGCATCTGCACCCGACAAGTCATCGCCTTCTTCACCAATAATAGCGATGGTCGAGTTCACTGGCACATTCTTCGAGCCTGCGTCGGCCTAAACACAACCGAGTTAGCTCTGATATTCACAGTGCCCGAGCTCAAGGCCTTCTAGAGCCTCTCCCATGCTCTGTCTCGTCACAAACGTACAATAATTTTGGCCAGCACACCGTCGTCCTGTGCTTCCACTTCCATCGTCGCCTTGTCTGTTTCCTACACACGAGCACCCAAGTCAGCATCACGCCATACCTTTCAACCTGTTTCCTACTTACGATTTCGAGCAACACATCACCGCCGTTGAACGACTCGCCCTCCTTTTTCCGCCACGCAGCAATGCCACCATCTTGCATAGTTGGACTCATCGCAGGCATCGTAAACTTGCTCAACTCACGCGCAGCCGTGCTTGTGTGCAGGTAGGCTGCACTCGTGCGCATGAGCGAGCCCGCTCGAAGCATCTGCTGTCGCACAATTGCATACATTGTCAACAACAACCGTCACGTATAGGCTAAGCGGTAGGAACGTACAACCCGTGCGGCTTGTGCTTTTCCCACTTACCCTTCGCTGCGTCTGCCCTAAAGCCCGAGGTCAATAAATCGAGGATTTATGTACATTTTGCCACGCACCACGCTCTCCACAAACCAACGCCACACGCCAGTCCATGCATTCAGACTGTGCTGCGTGAACAAACCACCATTTCTCACGCGCTGATTCAGCGACGCTCGAGCGTGTCGGGGGCCGCACCATCGTCCCCATGCACCTTGACGTACAGCCGCTCCTTCATGATACTTGCGCAGTACTCCAAGCTGAGTTGGGCAACATTCCTCTCAGTGAAGAATGGGTCGCCGAGTGCATTGCACACTTGTGCGCTCGCGACGCGTCGTTATTATCACACACTTCTCTACTGCACCATAGTGTCCGTGCGCAGCTCATGGCATCAGACTTGGTACAGTCAATGGATCATGCTTCTCTTACGTGCATAGACAAGTCTCTCCATGCATTCGTGCAGATCGTAGGCGTGATGGATGTTGGGGTGCCTGCTCAAGCACTACATGATGTCTGGGTGGCTAGGCAATCAGAGCCCACAACACCCTATCCTCGTGGGATGCTTCGTCTTGAACTGAGCGACGGTTATATCTCGACGCCTATTGTTGCGTACGAGTACGAGCGGATTCCCTCCCTTTCGCTAGATACATGCCTCGGCACGAAGCTCCTCCTCCTTCATCCTATGTACGAACAAGACGCTCTATTGCTCACGCCATCCACAGTCCGCGTCCTAGGTGGCACAGTGCCTGAGATGGATTCCCTGGCTGAGCTTGCGCAGCGCATCGGCTCGGCATTGGGAAAGATACTGCCACGCGGCGGCGTCGAGCAGCAGCGCCAACAGTTGCTGAAGTCATACCCATCACAACCATCAACATTATCATCACAGCTGGAGAAACAACGGCACCAGCCCCTTGCGGGGCATCAACCTGAGCATACGCCAGTCAGCAAGCCGCAATCTTTTGATCTGCTTCAACCTCCTCTGCCTGAACCAACTGACACGGCTTCAAATAAACACGTATCAGGCGACCAAGGCATCGATGATGATAATGACGACGATGACGACGATGTTTGGCTCATGGATGCTGAGCAAGTCATGCAGCAAGTCGAGCATGCAAACCAACCGCAACCGCAACTTGCCACGTCCTCTTCAACGACTCAAAGATCCCTGTCCTGCCAGGCTCATCAAACTTCATCACTACTACAAAGACTCGAGTCAAGCCAACTAGCATCCACGACACCCAGTTCATCCCTCCCGTCATCGTCGCCACCATCTATGTCTTTGCCGTACCATACGCATATACCTTCGACTTCAAACCCTCCGACACTCATAATCCCCAAGCGCGGCACCCCTACTACTTCCTCCCAGCCTACATCGATTGATCTCGTTTCATCGGACGCTGAAGACACTCCCGTTACTGCATCAACGCCTGCGACGGCCTCAAGTGTTGCACCCCAAACCTATATCACCATCTCGTCTGACTCAGAGCCGTGAGTCAAAATGGGTCTGTCGGCCGACAGATTTCGAGTCAATCCGCCGGCGATGTCATACAGCGCGCGGTTAGTTGGATTTTTTTTTCGCGTTTGTCACAGGTTGGCATTTGGCCTTCCTTCCTCATTCGTTAGAAGATACGCTGAACTGAATCCTGTTCACAATCAAGTCCTGCCACTCCCCTACGCATTTTGTTGACATTCAACTTGACTGACAATGCCTAGTCTAAAGCGCGGAGATAAGTTGCGCAATGCTGCTACACAAGAGGCGTTGCGCTCCAACATGAGGTATCGACACGGCGCCATTATCACTAA
>ERZ501053.155-NODE-155-length-11997-cov-40.084240_pt1 | contig 11997 bp, 4 predicted proteins | sample MGYA00510862_ERZ501053 | MGnify/ENA primary metagenome ERZ501053 (study PRJEB25958, sample SAMN03398521) | human skin metagenome | study: EMG produced TPA metagenomics assembly of the Human Skin Microbiome Metagenome (human skin metagenome) data set. | reverse complement strand
AATGTGTCGATGCACGCGCCAGCGTACCTGTGTGGACGATGTTTTATTGTTTCGTCGCAGTATGTGGAGGCACTGCCTGAGGACGTAGCACGCAAGATTTTTCTAGCTGCGATGGAGACGATCCATGCGCCTGATGAGCTTGTGAGCCTGCAGGTGAAACTGTCGGCAGTGAGAGCGATTTGCAATATTCAACGGGAGAAGCCAGAGGTGACAAAGCATGATGGAGGCACTGTGCTGAAGCAGTTTGGCGGCTTGCTTCCAAATGCCACGCATTCGACGCTCGTGTTGATCCTTGAAACCATCGAGGCATTCATTCCCCAACGTACAACGACGAGCGACCTAGATCTAGCGACGCTCATACACACGGTGCATGCCGTGCTGAAAGTGTGGTACTCGCACACGATGGACCCCAGTGTAGAGCTGTCTGTGTCGTATGTGCTGCAGACGCTTGTACAGTGTCCTATTGCAGGATGCCGTGAACATACAGTCAGGGTCTGCTTGGAAGCTCTTGCACCATGCTTGGCAGTGGAGCAAGAAGAGGTGAGTCTTGCACCTAGTGCAGCAGCGATGATCCGCAGCGTGCTCCAAGTAGCTGATGCCGCGTCACTTTCGCCTGTGGTTCCGACGCTGTTCCCGCGCGTTGCCGCTTATATGCTAGTGGCAGATGACGTGGAGGCGATGCAGAACTTGATCCAGAGTCTCGTGATGATCCTAGACAAGTGCCCGGAGACCGTGTTGGCATGCAGCGATGAACGCGGTGTGGCAGCCATTCAAGTCATGCTGCATATCATCGAGCGGGTTCTGTGTATGGACGAGCAGATGTGTGGTAATGCACTGGGCAAATTCCTTGTAACAATCTTTGTACAAGCAGGGCAACAGCTTGCTCCTGTTATGGCGGCCTTGCTGCATGCGCTTGTCGCAAAACTCGCGCATGCGACGACGTCGGAATGTGCATGGACACTATTGTATGCACTGGCATTCCTGATGGCGCATCACGCCGATGCAGTCGTGAAGCAACTTGACTCGACGGACATGGACCGCGGCGAGTCCGCACTTGTGCTATTTGTGAGGCGGTGGCTTGCAGATGTGGGATATGTGACGACGCCGGACGTGATGCGTGTACACATCCAGGGCCTTGTTCAGTTATTTATGCATTGGACGCCGAGCCTAGAAGCCTTGTACGTGGACGGGGATGTACTTCCTGCACCAGATGATCGGATTATGACACGATCGCGTGCCAAATCTCGTAAGTATGCTTAGAGACAACGTGAAGTAATGGGGCAACGAAACCAGGAAGTGATTCGCTGTTTTCTTCTCTTCCTTATTCTCTCTGTCTCTTTCTTTTTCTATCCCTCTTTCTTCCTCTTCTCGAGATGCTAACTTGCTTGCAGGCAAACAGTACGCACAGGTTCCAGCGTCGACTAAGGTATTGAAAATCCTACTTGATGAGTACAGACAGGGCCAGATGAAGATGGAGGCGAATCACACAAGACACGTGAGGGCGAATGCGCCGTTGGAAGAGCGCATCGAGCAGGACTGGGTCGACGAGGAAGAGGATGAAGATGGCTTTGATTTGGGTGTGGATCTTGGCGTGGACCTGGGCGCCGACGTGGATTGGGAGCAGTTCGGCGAAGACGGCGAGGGCATTGACGAGAACGACTGGACGATGGATGCGGCCGACGTGGCTCGTTCGTTCGCAGCTGCGGGGCTGGGTGACATAGAGGTGACGAGCTCGTTGCGGACGAAGCCCGAGGTCGAAAGGGCGATCCTGACCTATTCGCTCAAACGATTCTTACAAACGCAGCTGCAAGAGCGCGCAGCGCCTATGTGCACAGGAGCGATGCACTTGAACGAGACAGAAAAATCATGTCTACAGTCGCTATACGTAGCGGAAGATCTCCACTAGATGATCAGGTCCACCAAACGCCAGGACAGGATGGTGTGGATGGAAAGCGACGATGCTCGTGCTGGGCGAGTAGCGCGATGGCGGAGTGAATCGATCGCGCAGAGACCGAGCAGGACCACTCGAGAGTAGCGAGGGAGCCTGCAAAGGACGCTGATACGGGCGTCCCAAGGGCGAGAGGTCAGCGAGGCTGTACATCTGGGTAGTGTGGATATGCGACGAGCCGCCAGGACGCGGCGAGCTCGTGGCAGCGAGCACGGGAATGCGGTCGTGCACGGCCATGTCAGAAAGCGTAGACGCGTGGTCCCAAGCAGCTGAGCACTGGAGCACAGATGATCTCGCTCGGATGTCCCACACGCGGACCTGGCCATCAACACTGGCTGACACAAGCTCGCGAGCGCCATGCCTTTGCAGATGCACAGTCTGCACCCACGCATTGTGTTCTTCCCACAGCTGCACAAGGCTGGATGTGGGTGGATTGCGCTGGTCGTATACGCCGATGGAGCCGTCGCCAAAGCCGGCCATGAACAGATGGCCTATGTCGGTGTCGCTCGTCAGCGACGTGGCACACGAGTTTACGTGTGTCGGCACATCCGATATACAAAGCTCGCGATGAGCGTCCCATAGTCGCACAAGACGACTGTCACCGCCTGCCAGCAGACGGCCGCTGACCTGCTGCCATGTGACTCTCACACCACTGGGGTAGCGACTGCGAAGGAGATCCGGCAGCACACGGAATGCACTCACAAGCTCGGGCCCGTGTTTGGAGCCGCAGCCACGCGCATATTGCCGGTAGATGTGGACGTGCCCATCCGCAGCACCGGTCAGGAGCAACGCATCCACTTCTTCGTTGATGAACGCGAGCGACGTGACAGGCCCGTGTGGCCGGTGGCCATTGCAGAACGACGAAAGGAGGCGCTGTTCCTGCCAGTCCCACACACATAGTGTGTCCTGGTCCGTCACACTCACGACATGTGGATCGTACTCGTGGAAGCACAGCATCTGCACAGCCGATGGCATAGTGAGCATGCCCACGCGTTCGCTCCATCGCACCGAGCCCGCATCGCCGACCTGCTCCATCGCCTCGGCCATGTGCTGCTCACACCGTTGCCTGCGCCACATCTGCCGGTTGTACTGCGAGCTGCCTGGCTCATCGGCCTCGGCAGACTTCATCTGCGGCTCTGTGTAGTACTCGCTGCACCACTCGAACAGGCGACTCTTGAGCGGCAGCTGCTCCTGCACACGGCCAAGCCAGGTGGTGGGCGGCGTGTCGTCGCGACCACGCACACTGAGACGGTGTAAATCAGCGGCAATGCACTCGGCTAACGCATCTTCAATGTGGACTTCGCGTCGCGAACGTGCTGTCGGCATGCCCGCACTAAATGAATCCTGGCTTGTCATGCACACAGGCTGCTGACTGCCACCGCCGTAGGGCGCCTTGTACGTCGCGATGGGTGTACCATCAGCCGAGGCCGCTGCCGCTCGCGTAGGTGCCGCGACACTCGTCAAGACAGGCGCCACTTTGGCCGGCGCATGCGAGGGAGCGGGTGTCCCCGCAATGGATGAGATTGCCCGGATCGTACGCGCAATCGTCGAGCCGCGCCCTGCAGGTTCGTCACCACTTGGGTCGACAAAGCCACGGTCCGATGGATAGCCCGGCAGTCCTACCGTGGCGGCTGCAGGTGGAGCTGCGGCATAGCCTGCTCCTGATCCTACACCCGCTCCTACCCCAACACCATGCGAGGCGGCATTTGGACGCGCTCGACTGTCAGTGGCACTGGCATTGGCACTGGCACTGGCACTGGCCCGGGTATTCATACCACTAGGGAGCGAGGAGACAGACCCACGAGACTTTGTCGCAGTAGCGCCCAAGGCCCCCGCGGCACCTGCGAGCGAGCTAGTATGGTTCGCAGCAGCAGACAGGGGCTCTGCGGCCGTCGGCATGATGTGGGGCTGAGATAGTTGCTCAAGACTCTTTTGACGCATGGTCGAATTGTCCGCATATAACGCGCCATGCTCCACGAGAGCCGCCATGATCTGGTCAACGACAGTGCTGGCCAGATTAGCCACTTCCGGATGCGCATCGACACTCAGGTCCAGCAGAGCCACAAACAAAGTGACAAATGCAGGCACATTCGCGATATCACTCGTCTCAACGGACTCACCATGCTGGATGATGCCCCTCACAATGCCGGTAAGAAGCCGCTCTTCCTGTGTGAGGCGCTCCTCGATATCTGCATTCATATCAGCCGGCGCAGCAGCTGCGTGCTGCGTCGGTGTTTCTTCACCGTACACAGCCGTATCGCGCATATAGCATAGGTACGCTGCAAGCACAAAGAACCCATGGTAGTGGTGCACGAGCGCACTCAGAGCAATGACCAGCTCCTTGCGCACCAACGGACTGCAGTCGCTTCCTGAGGCAAGGATGGCCATCGCGATGCCAACTTCCATGTTCCGCTGCCGCGCGGGCGTAAGACCTGTCAGTGCCCCCGTACATATGCACGGCGGTCGGCCGGCGCCACGCGCCCGCTCACGCCGCCTATCGCTCGACGTCGCCCCATCCGATGCATCACACAAGGCACCGCCACTTGTGCCGAGCAGCACACCCAGCGCATACAGAATGGCCGCACGAACTTCAGGAGACGCATCGCTCAGCAGGCAGCATAGCTTACCATGCGCATCTTTGGCAATCGCACGTGCCTTTCCCACGTCATTGTTGTCCCAGAGCTGAGCCAGGCACAGTGCAGACCACTGGCGGAGTAAATAATCGTCATCCTCCAAATGCTCAAGGCAGGCGTCCATCACGTCAGTTTCGAGACATGCATCCTGACCCAGTGAAAAGTCCTGGCAAAAGACAGCGAGAATAAACGCGCACATTGCCCGGTGCTCACTTACATTCGGAATCGGCAGCGTCTGCCCTGCGCCTGCTCCACCCACATTGGGTACAGAGCCAGCGGCCGCACCACCGTGCGCATGTGCCATGGGATGGGCATCGGTCGCCACCGCGGGTGCGGCAGTGCTGGGGACGGCAGTCGTTGGTACCGCTGCTACACCGTGGCCTGGCATCTGCCCTGGCTGGAACGGGCTTAAAACCGCTGCAAAGTACAGGTAGCCATTATCACGGAGCAGGTCGACTTGACAGCTATGATCGACAGCCAGGATCCTTGCCCAGATATAGATCAGTACTGGCTTGAGATCAGCAGCTGGACTCTGCAGAAGCTTGAGCACATACGGGAAAATCCCAATACTCAGGGCCAGGTTGACAGCCCAGGGCCCCAGGTCCAAGAACTGGCTCAGAAGAATCAGGGCTCGCAAGCGATGCACCTGCGACAGAAGAACCTGGAGAACGATGGGTAGTTGCGATGGGGGATCGTGTTCACGGCTCAGGGTCGCCTTCGCGTCAGGATCGTCGGCGACCGAATCGGTGTCCGAGTCTGAGTCCTCAACCGTGCCGGAAGCTACACCCGTCATGGAGCCAGGGCCAGCGCTCTGACGTCGATGCATCGATACCACTCCCAGCCCAGAGGTCGACGACGCCAAGTCCGGGACCGCGGACGACGGAGCCACTGTGGTCGTTCCCGTGGCCGAGGCCGCTGCTGAGGCTACGGCTTTGGCTGCTAGTGACGACGTCGCCGACAACGATGTTGACACGTCTGACATGGAGCTGCCATTCACCCGCACGACCGGATGCCGCTGCACTCGTCGACGCGGCGGATGCCGGCTCACATCGCCCTGCGAAAGCCACACTTCAAATGCTTTCAACTGCTCGCTGAAGAACGTCGAGTGCCGGTATTCGAACGAGGCGAGATGCGGCGGCATAGGGATGCCGAGATTCTCGGCATCCGCGCGTGCTTGCTCCTTGGCCAGCAGAGTCGGCAACTGCGAAAGACACTGGTCAACAGCAAGGTCCCAGCTGTCCCATAGCGGGTGATTGTGCGTCGGAGGCAGTCGCGGATGACTCACAGGCGTGCAGTGGTAGAACCGCATGATTCGTTCTGCCAGCAAGTAGTTGCGCAGGAGCGCAGCGACCATGAGATCGTCGCGGAAGAAGCGACGAAAGAGCGCTCGTGGAAGCACAGTCCAAGCGATGGTGTCAGTGACCGCAGTGAGTGTCCAGTTTAGCTCGCCCAACGGCGTGCGCCGGTCCTGGAGCCGGCCTGGGATATTCATCACCATGTCGACATTCAGTGGACTCGGCAGCGGATTCTGCAGCACGAACCAGCGAAGAGAGATCTCAATCGGCGATGTTAGGCAACAAGTAAATAGGTCCGCAGGGAGATCCGGATTCATCGGCAGCACTTCGTCTGCGCCGCATGCCGCGAGATGGATCGAATCACGCAGTGGGAACTGCGGCTCTCCTGTCGCATCAATCGTGATACCATCTGGACTAGGCATCGGCGGCGGCTCACGTCCTTCGGCCAATGCCGCCTTGATTTCATCTTCTGCACGAGCTTCTGCAAGACGCCGGAAGTTCGCGACAATGTGGCCCGCGGCGCTTGTATCCCACACATAGATGCACGGCTGCCCGAGCCATGTCTGCAAGTCGTACAGCGTCAGAGGAATATACTGCGTGTACGCCTTGTTAAACACCCAGATCTCGCCGCCTGGCGTCGGCTTCGGCACCCCGTAGCCATTATAGTAAAACAGCACTCGCTCGTCCTTCGCAGTACGCCGCAAATTCGTACAAAAGCGCTTCGTCTCTTCAACAATCGGATCCAAATACTGCTTGTAGCGCGTCTTCATACTCAGCGTCTCGAACTGGACCTGCAAGTTGCGTCCTATCGCCGGGAGCGCTTTCGACGCGTCCAGAGACTCGGGATCCATCCAGCAGATGAGCTTTGAGCATGGGTTTGTCTTGCTTACATCCGGCGGATCCACACCAATGTTTAGGCACATCACCAGCGCCGCCGTCACCGTCCGCAACCGCTCACGCATGCGCCAGTCCGGCATATCTGATGCTCGTCGTGCACGCGGAATCCCATTCGTATTGTGTCGCTTATTATTCCAATGCGTCATGTACGGAGACTCAAGCAACACCCAATCCTCAGCTTCAGCCTGAAGCAAAGCTCCATGGCGCGGGCCTTCGCCAAGCATGTCAGCCGTGTCCATAGTCACACTTGACACATTGGCGTTCGCGTTGGCATTCACGTTGGCGTCCCACGCCTCTGACGCCGCTGCCTCTTGCTCCCTCTCTAACCTTTTCACGTTTTCCATGGTCAACGGTCCCGGCGCATGCTCCGGGTCCGTCATGCGTTCTGCCCACCCAGCGGCTCCCGTCGTTGAATGGCCCCAGCCAAGCTATTCACGAAGAACGTCACAAAGTATTCCCTGAGGATACGCGCACCACGACCAACATGCGCCGCCGGCGTGTTTGACGACGGGCGCCCCGTGCGCTCGGCCGACCACCACACCATCTTCCTGCCCTTCATCCTCCACACGATCTCAGAACCAAGCCACCGCCATCAGCCTTTTGCGCCACTCCCGACCTCTTTGGGCTGCGACGCGTTGCCTCCACTGACGGTTCCATGTTTCCATTTCGATGACGCGGCCCCCCACACGTAGCTTGTCACCTCCGCCCTTTGGTAAAGTTGCAGCTGGAATTCTTTGATACGCTGAAACCAATCTACGCCACCACCTGGTTGAGTTCTCCACATATTCCATAGTCGACATTCCCCTACTACTTGTTCTCACGCCAAGAACGCCTCTTCACCACTGCCACCATTGTTCATTCTCTTGTGCTTGTGGATGCGTCGTCACCCAAGAGGAACATTGGCAAGTCTCACTCGTCCGCTCAAAATGGTCCAAGACACGTCGCGCCGGCGGCTTGATGCTGTGACCCGGCACTTCCACGCTAGCTTGCAATATCCGGCGAAATCTCTCTCAGCCGCTAATGAACTTGGCACGTTCCGCCTTGGTCCACACGTCGCCATTCCCGTGCATGCCGCGGATGCACCTGAACGCATTCCCCCGGAAAGACTCCTCCTTGATTTAGAGGACCCAATCGTGCTCGAACACTTAGAGTTTCTTGGAAAAAAATGGCAGCTGCGCCAGGATGTGTTTCTATCCTCACCGCCTGGCCCCTACACACGCCGATTGTGTCAGACCTTCGCTGCACTCATCCAAGTGCCTGTCGAATACGTGTCGCTGCACCGCGATATAGGTGAGGCCGAGCTGCTCCAGCAGCGCTCTCTCGAAGCGGGCGGCAATCTGCGCTACGATGATGGCCCTGTCGTTCGAGCTATGAAACATGGTCGCATCCTGATTCTCGACGGCATTGAGCGTGCAGAGCGTGGAGTCATGCCGATTCTCAACAATATTCTCGAGAATCGTGAGCAGAATCTGGCGGATGGCACGCAGCTGGTACCGGCTGAACGACTCACTGCTGCTAATCATCAGCTTCAACAGGATAGTGGTAACGCGCATGCTCGCTTTATTCCCGTGCATCCAGACTTTCGTGTGTTCTGTTTGGGTCTGCCTGTGCCTCCGTATCGTGGACATCCCCTTGATCCCCCATTCCGCTCGCGGTTTCAAGCACGTTGGGTCGAGGGAGCCGTTTTCGCACCACCACCTATCTCTGATTCTACAAAACAGGGCTCCTCCCTACTCGAGCGCTGGAATGAATGGCTTACTCTCCTTCACATGAATGCGGAAGCTAGTCTTCAAGAGGGCATTTTGCCATCAACAGAGCTGCTTCCTCACGTTCCGACCACGGCGATGCCTCTGCTGCGAGATATGGCCTGTTTGTACCCACCATCCAAGAATATGCCCAAGCCCGCTGGACCAGCAGACGCTGATACACCTGTCGCAGAATCAACCCTAGCCTTGCTCAGCACGGCGTATCCTGCGCTTTTGTCGTTTGACAAAAAGAAACGCTCTTCTCTTCACGAAATGCTCACGCGCGTTGCACTACACAAAGGCGTCGGTACCTCACACATGTTCTCGTCAGGACTGGGGTTATCTGGCTACACAATCCATCATAATGAACGCACGTCTCCGAGCACGGCGCGCTTAACGTTCCGCCATGAGAGTGCTGCATCTGTGACAACAGAGGTCCCATGTGGTCCCCTCCCCCTCGTGCCACTAACGGCGCTTGAGGAGATGCATGTTTCTCTAACGCCCCGAGTGCGCTCGCTCCTGTCAGCGATGTTGCAGCTGCATAGCATCGGCCGTGATATTGCTCTGGTACCAAGCTCTCTCGATAATGAGTTACATACGCAAGCATCTTCGTCTAAATCGACCTGCATTCATTTGTTCGGTGCCTTACTGGGATACCCTGTGGAGACGATATGGCTCTGGAAAGACATTAGTGGAACAGAGCTATTGATGCGACGTGCAACTACACCTGATGGCGCAACTGTCTGGCATCCAGCGCCGCTGACGTCTGCAGCACTCCGTGGCTCGCTTGTGCATCTTGCAGGCGCTGACGTACTGGGCTCTACGCTCGAAAGCCTTTCCCGCCTGACGCAGGACCGAGAGATGGAGCTGTGGGAAGGCACGCGTCTCACAACAGAGGCGGACGTACCAGTGTCGAGCCAGTTGGTCAGTGGCCAAGTGTGCCACATGTCGCCAAGCCTGCGCATCATTGCGACGGCCCCGAAAGTGGGAAATTGGCTCACAGAAAGCGCAGCTACTATGTTTGCCACGCTCGCTGCGCCACCCATGTCGGATGCCGAAGAACGTGCGGTTGTAATGAAGCAAGCAGGTGCAGCCCCTAGTGCCAGTCTGGATGCACTCTTTGCATTCGTGCATGAATACCGCGCGCAGGCAACAGACACAAACGTGGGACTTCACAAGGCGCGCCGCTTTGGTACACGACAGCTTATTCGAATTGCTCGGCGACTTTCCAAGTGGCCTGATGAGGACCTGTACAACTTGATTTTCCGGAACCAGTTGTGTGACTTCCTACCGCGAACTGTGCGTGATGTCGTGCATCAAACGCTTTTGCAAGCGAAGATTGTACCGCATGGCTTTGAAGGCGCATTCCAGTATAAGCCACCGCTGCGCCTAATGCCGCCAATCGTCGATGGTGACATGCTGCGATTCGTCGACGAAAATGGGACAGAGCAACTGGCTCTGCGCAGGTTCCACTGGCGGGAGCATGATCCCGAAGGCGCGTCGTTGATTCCGAACGCACACGGCTCCTTCTTCCACAACACGCAGCAGACAGGTCTGATGTACTCATTTGCGCAGGATCTTGAAATTCTTGGCGAGCACCTCCTGTTGATGGGAGCGCAGGGGACAGGCAAGAATAAAACGATCGACCAGGTACTTGAGCTTCTTGATCGGCCGCGCGAATACATTCAAATGAACCGCGATTCAACAGTGGGTGAGCTGCTGCAGCGTGCGTACTTAGAGGATGGCCAGCTCAAATACTCGGACTCACCACTCGTGCGTGCAATTAAGCTGGGCCGAGTGATTGTGGTTGACGAAGTCGACAAGTGTTCGGCGTCTGTGTCGGCCGTATTCAAGTCGCTTGCTGAGCGCGGTGAATTGACGCTTCCAGATGGTCGTCGGGTCGTGCCACAGGGCACCGTCGCTGATGCAGATGCTATCACTGTGCACCCTGACTTCCGTCTTGTTCTCCTGGCGAATCGACCTGGGTGGCCGTTCCTGGGTAATACGTTCACGGACGTTGTCGGAGAAGGCTTCAGCTCGTATGCTGTTTCCAATCCAGATGTCGAGTCCGAGGTGCAGCTGCTTGGCCGAATGGCTCCCAATGTTGATAAGGAGTTAATTCGCTCGCTTGTGTTGTCATTCCACGATTTGCGCGAGGCATTTGATCAGGACCAGATAAGCCACCCATACTCATTACGTGAGCTGATTCATATTGTCCGCCACTTGAGTCGCTATGACGATGAGACACTCGGCGATGTCATGCTGAATGCACTTGCCTTTGACTTGCACAAGCCCGAGTCGCTCAAAATCATCGCGCGTGTGTTTGCGAACCATGGGCTGAAACTCGGTGGTATCACACTTGAGCAGGTACAGAGGAAGCTCGAAGTGCAGGCGAAAAAGAAGCAGCTGCGCGTCGAGTACAGGCCTAAGGGTGATACGAGTCTCGACAAGCCTAAGAAGGGCAAGGACGACCCGAACAATGACCCGCATGTCGGCGGCAACACATGGCGTGGGGGCACGGGCGGCCGTGACACTGCGGGACTCGGCGGACGTGGCGGCTTTGAGCGGCTGTACAAGGGCCATAAAATTCACCAAATCCCCAAGGAGCTGAAAGAGGATGTGCCCGAGCACATTCAGGCTGAGGCGCGCGAAATGGCAAAGAAAGCACTTGCTGAGAAATTGGCTGAAGACCGCCTAGACCGTGACGAGGCTCGGTTCATGCAGTCGGTCAAGGCCAATGTCGAAGGTCAGGTCTTGCATCTGGCAAACGTGCTGAATGGACTTACGGCCAACGAGCACGAGCGCCGGTGGCTTGTTCGCCAGCAAGAAGGCCAGCTCGACGAGCGTCGCCTCGGTGAGGGCCTGGTTGGTGAGCGCGCCATCTTCAAACGTCGTAGTGAAGCCCCTCCTGAAATTGGCGCACCACAGATGAAGCCGAAGCGCATCCGCATTATCTTGGATGCTTCAGCGTCGATGTATCACATGCAATTTGACGGTCGTCTCACACGCGAGCTCGAGACATGCCTAATGGTGATGGAAGCCATGCAGCGTGTTGACCCTACGCGTTTTGAGTTCGACATCGTTGCCCACTCCGGTGATCAGGTGGTCATCCCGCTAGTCAAGTTGGGATCGATGCCTAAAACTGATGGAGATCGCTTCCGGATTCTGCGTGATATCGTCGCCTACACACAGTACTGCATGACTGGCGACAACACGGTCGAGTGCATCACACAGTCAATCAAGGATGTTCGGTCGCAAGATGCTGATGATTACTTTGTTATTGCACTATCGGATGCGAATCTGGGCCGCTATGCCATCACGCCCCAGGTTCTCGGTTCCGCATTGAAACGAGATGAGAAAGTTAAGGCGGCGGTCATCTTTATTGACAAGGGCGGCGCCGAAGCAGGCCATATCGCCAAGGCCTTGCCAGGCCGCGCTTTTGTCGCAGAAGACACGAAAGATATTCCACGTGTTTTATC
>ERZ501053.151-NODE-151-length-12236-cov-38.446926_pt1 | contig 12236 bp, 10 predicted proteins | sample MGYA00510862_ERZ501053 | MGnify/ENA primary metagenome ERZ501053 (study PRJEB25958, sample SAMN03398521) | human skin metagenome | study: EMG produced TPA metagenomics assembly of the Human Skin Microbiome Metagenome (human skin metagenome) data set. | reverse complement strand
CTAGACGCGGCGCGCATTATGACCGAAAGAGACAGCGAGTGAAGGTTGGAGCATCGAGATCATTGCGGGAAAAAAAGGGTCATGGCACAAAGTCGCCAGTTTCATGACCCAATGATGCTGAATGTTGGTTCTTTGACGGGGGCTCGAGCCAAATGGATGGCTGATCCAACACTTAACCATTCGATGGGATGCCATCGTGCACGCTATTAAGAGTGCCATGTCCGTTTGAGATACGCACGATGGACACGATGAATGGAACCTACTTGTTTTCACGATCAAGGACGCAGCATCTGCACACGAGTCAGGTGTACGTCTCAAGAATGTGGGACACGAATGCGCATGCGCGTTGCTTATTGCTAGTCAATATGTAACAGAGGCTACTGTGCAGTTCGGACCGTTTGTTATCACGACGGAAAACGAGGTCTTGGGGCCTGTGATGGACTTTCAACATGCACGAAATGGCATTGAATGTGCGTGCATGTAGGACTCTGAGTTAGTGAAGCAGTTTCCGTGAACAGTAGCAGAGATTTAACGGCGAGTCGCCTAGGGACATGACCGGCCAGCAGAGCAACGATCAAACAAGCAGCACGCACAAGCCTCGACGGGCACGGGCGCGACTGTTGAAGCAACTCGTGCAGTGTGCTTGCTTGTACATAAAATGCCAGAATCCACGCTACTTACGCTTATCTACCAAGGCGCTCAAGCGCGCGTGGTCCTTGCTCATACCATTCCTGTCGACCGATCCAGAAGCTGTCTCGACCTTTCATAATGTCCGCTAGGACAGCGCCACCCAGGAACACCATGTGCTTCCGACGTGGTGGATCTTCGATGCGGATCTTCAAGTTGCCAAGACGAGAGCCATCACCGTGAAGCACGCGTGATAGATACAGCTGCTTCATTTCTTTTTCGAGGCGGCTAGGCAAGCCTGGATACATGCTGCTGCCACCACTAAGGACAATGTGCTTGTATAGTTCAGGACGCACATCCATTGCAGCTGTCTGGATTGTCTGGAAGAGCATCTCGGCCATACCTGTCTGCTCCAAGCCAATGAGATGCGGCTGGAACAAGCACTCGGGCGCCTCAAAGCGCTCTGAGCCCACACGGATTACACGTCCGTCGGGAAGTGTGTACGTCTCAACCAGGGAGGTTGTTTCATCGGCAAGGCGTTTATCGAGATCGAGGTCGTAGCTCACATAGCATAGCTTCTCCTTGATCTGCCGCACGGTTTCAAAGTCGGCAGTTCGGTTGAATGCATATCCACGAAGCAAAAGGAGCTTGATCAGGTGCCGCGTCACATCGCGGCCAGCCACGTCCAAGCGACGCGTCAGATGTGGCATGGCAAAGCCCTCATACACAGGAACAATGTGTGTGACGCCATCGCCGCTGTCGACGACAACGCCCGTTTGCAACCCTTGCGCATACAGTGTGAGGACGGCCTGGATCGCTACGTATACGCCATCGAAACCGTACTCTTCAAACATGATGCGGCACATTTCCTCGCGGTTCTTTTTCGGGTTCATCGGCGGCTCGGTTAATAAGATCTTGCGCCCGCGTGGGTCAATGCGGAGCTTCTCGTCGAATGTGTAGTTCCAAACTGGCGTGAGTGAGCAAGTGTGTGTGTGTGTGTCAGAATGCTTCACATGTTGTATTCACTCATACGTACCGTGCCGCATTTCTTCAAAGTCCTTGACAATGCCGTGTTCCATAGGCTGCGTGACTTGTAAGTATGTGCGAACAGCCTCGGCCTCCTCGCCGACCATCAGGTCCTTCACTTCAATACCCGTCGCTGATATGGCATCACGCTCTTCCGTCCGCAGAATGGGCCGACCGACGATCGACGGAAACACATGATCAGGGAAATTCGAGCCTGGCATGTCGTGAGTATGTCCTGTTCTGATTCCTATGCACTCGCACAAAAAGCGAGTGCGAGAGTGTCTGTGTGTGCGCACCTGCATAGCCTACTTTGACGAACTGCCGTGTTTGTTAGCGATCATACTCCCTTCTTCCTTTCTACGTACTCCTGTTCCGTTATCAACGACTACGGGGGTCGTTATGTCACCCATGATGAATGTGTTGCGTGGGTGGCGTGGCTAAATGTAGGTGCAATTTCAATATGGCGGTTCTGCTAAATGGCTCTCTCTCTTACACTCTTGATTGTTCCACTCCCCCCCACCCACCTGATCTTTGCTCATCCACACAGCCTGTGCATCTGACTGATGCACGGGCGTCGGAACGACCTGACCCCTCTTCCCCTTCCCCTTCCTATTCCCTTGCCGTCTCCACCGATATGCTCTCAACACGGCAACACGTGGCCACCACGTGTAGAGCTGTCCTCTCATCGACCATCACCCACCCACCCCGTCTAGCATGTCGGAGGACGGTCTGGACGATGAGCTGATCGCACTTGTGGGCGAGGACCGATCCAGCCCAGCACCACGCGCATCAGCGTCGCCAGAACCATCGAAGGACCGGCGGTCGGCTCTTTTGACAGACATGTCAGACGAAGATGCTGATGGCGATGCGGACGGCGAAGAGGAGCCAGCGAATCTATATCCACTCGAAGGCATCTACAAGGATGAAGCAGATCGCGAATGGTACGTATATGGAACGAAAAAAAGAAGATTCTGACACATATGCGCAGGCTGCTGAGCATGAATGAACTGGAAAGAGAAGATGTGCTGACAGAGCGCCGCGATGAAATTTCTCGGAGGCAACAGCAAGCACAACTGGCCGCCATGGTGCGAACGCAGCAAGCGGCGGCGGCCAGTAAGTCGCGGCGCCAGTCATTCTCGTCGTCATCTAGAAGCAAGACAAAGTCGTCGTCGTCTTCATCATCATCGAAGCTTTCAGATGCACAGCGAGAGAAGCGTCGACGCTCTGACGTACGGCGCGAACTAGAAGATTTGGATGATCCATTCGCGGAGGACGAGTCTGATCAGGATGTGTTTCGCGAGTCTGATGAAGAAGATGGCGAGGAGGAAGAAGAGGATGCTGGTGATAATGCAGGGAGTCGTCGGATGGCCCGACGGAAGCTGGCCTCGTCATCGTCGACAAAAGCCGACAAACTCAGTGAACTGCGGCGCAAGCGCGCGGAACGTGCGCATGGTCGCGCGTCTCGTGCAGGTGATGGCCATGTCGATGACAATGACCAAGGCGACGATGACGACGACGACGACTATGCGAGAGGGGTCCGCGGACCGCCTCGTCGACGGCGCCGAGTGAGTTTGAGCGACAGCGAATACGAGAGCGAGTCGGACTACGAGCCAGCGTATTTGCCGCGGCGCGCTCGTGAAGAGTCGCCTATTCTGTCGGCCAGCAGCAAAGAGCCACCTTCGCTTGAGCAACTGAACAGTGTGCGAGTAGGGCGCGACGATTTGGAGCGCTTGCTGTTCCTTCCGAACGGCACCGACTTGGTGCGTGGCTGCTTCGTCAAGTGCTCGTGGGGTATGCGGGAAAGTCCGCGTGGCGGGAAAGAACATGTGTACCGGGTGCATCAAATTCTCGATGTTCAGCAGCGAGACAAGTACTATGATGTGAGTCACGACCACGCAGGTCGCTGGATGAACAGCTATGTGACATTCCGCTGGGGAGGCAAAGACCACCATGTGGATCTCCGACCCCTAAGCACACAACGCATCACTGACTCGGAGCGGCAGCGCTGGATCGCTGCGGCCGGAGCAGATGCGAAATTCCCCAGTGCCGACGCATTTCGATCGAAGCAAATGCAGATGGAGTCTGCCCTCAGCACCCCTCTGACAGAGGACGATATCAAGAAGATGCTGGAACGCAAGCGTGAGCTACGTCAAGCAGCTGAGTCCCTCGGTTTGCATGTGACGAGGCTGTCGAGCGACTCGGCGCCGTCGCAGGCCGCCGGCATGCCATTCTCGACAGCGGGCAGTGAGGGCTCAGGCGCTTATGGAACAGGTGTTAAGCACTTTGATGAGCATGCGATGGCGCAGATCAACGAGCGCAATCGTCGCTTGGACCGCGAGAGAATTCAGGAGGCGGAGCGTCGTGCGGCACGTGCAAAGCGTGCCATGGTGTCGAACGCCAGTGCCACAGGTGCCGAGACGGGCGCTCAACATGACGCGAGTGCTACCGTCAGCACAACAGGCGTGGATTCAGGTGCAGGTGCAAATGCAAGCGAGAGCGCAAGCGCTGCACCTGACGGCCAGGACCACGCAGGATCCATGCCACATGCCCCCGTGTCGGCGATCCTTGCGTCAGCACCAGCTGGCTCCGCTGTCGTGCCCAACATGGAGGTGGACTTGGGCGACTTTTAGGCGTCGTCGTCCGCACCAGCTGTGATGTGAGCATCGTCGTCCTCGTCGTCGTCGACATTGACGTCGGCAACGCCATTGTCATTCCGCGTTTCATCGCCAATGCCATTTGCATTGGCGCCTGCGTGTTTGCTGCTTGGCTGGCCACCAGGCGCGCGTCGCTGCTCGCCGACTTTGAGGATCGCACTTTGCGGAATGATGCCACTGGGATTGAGAAACTCGAAATCAGGCCCCACAAACACGTCCAAATAATTCAGCCACTTAGCAAACTCGGACGTCTCTTCCTCCGTGCGATAGATTTGCTTGTAGATCCGCTCCTTCTTGAATGCATCCATCTCCTCCTGGAACATGACATAGTCCACTGGCTCGCGCTTCCCACTCTCTGCATCGGGCGGCAATGGCTTACCGCTCGCGGTGCGCGCGGCAATCGTACGGTCGATCCGCTCGTTGTTGTGTACGACTTTCATATTGTAGCCGCCAAAGAACGGCTCCACGAGCAAGAGACCGAGCCCAGGCGCCTTTGGCACATGGATTCGCGCAGGCCCATACGTCTGTGCGACCAAGGACGTCGGTGCGTTCGTACGGCCAATCAACACAAGCAGACCGATCATCTTGCGGATTTGATGTAGCATGAATGATTGCCCGTGGAATTGCACCGACACCCACTCCGTGCCATCGATGAGGCATGGATCAGAGATCGTCAGCTTCTTCATCACTCGGTGTGCACTGCGGTCGCGGAACTCTTTGCCGACGGTGTAGTTGTGAAAGTTGTGCGGTCCTGTGTACTGCGCAAACACATCACGCACGCGTTCCAGCGTCGCGCGGTCCATGCGCCACTTCCGCTTCGCCTGCATGTCTTGCGAAAAGTCGCCCGCCGTGCCATGCGCGCGCCAGAATGGATGGTTCAGCAACTCGCTGTCCCGTACTGCTTGGACAGGATCGTCCCAGGGCATGACGGGCGAGCCATCCTCGGTCGTCGGCAGCGGCTCTGTGTCACCCAGATTGAGGCGGCGCAGCATCTTCCACATTGCGCTCCATGGCTTTGGCGGTAGAAATACATAGGTCGGAAGCAAGTATTCGTACAGACGCGAGTCACAGCTCGTTCGGGCATTAAAAGCACTCTGCACACGGCGCATGCCCCAAATGCGGATCTGGTCGGGCAGGAGAGAGTTCACGTACGTCGTGAGTGTCTGGTTCGGCGGCAAGTTGGGTGGATCAAGGATCAGTTTGAGTGTGAGCAGGTTGCCTGCTGCATGCACGCCGCGATCTGTGCGAGCTGCCCGCTGCAGCTGCACCTTGTTCGGATTCACGGCATTTTCCTTCGATACGGCACCAGCACGGCAAAATGCTTCAAAGATATCGCCCTCAATGGTCTTGACGCCAGGATTCACCTGCAGACCAGAGTAGTCTGTGCCACAGTAGCCGAAGAAGAGCGCTACTTTGCGTTTCTGCAGGCGTGTGGACGCGCCTTCGTCATTCGTATCAGCGGTAGGCGACGGACCCGCTTCCTTCCCGGTGCCTGAAGCCGCATCTTCCTTGGCGCTGTCCCCACCGTGTCTGTCGCCCGCGCTGCGGCCACTTTCGTCTGTCTCTAGACGTGCGAGCTTGGCACACCGAACATCGTCGGGCGTGTGTGCACGCTTGTCACCCAAGGCTGGCGGGCTAGCACTCATCTGCAAGCGACACAAAGATGCAATTCGCCACGCACGTCGGTATACGGACCACAACCACACTCTGCAGCCGGTCGTGCTCGTGAAGCAGGCATGGATTTTTTCGAGTCCACACACACGGCTACGAGAGCCGCAGGCACGAGTGTGTTGGACGCACGTGATACGTCGTGCGTTCCCTCACTCACTCACACTCTTTGTTTCGTACACGCACTTTGTTCCTCGTGGTAGGTCATGCTCCACGCGCGTCATGTGGACCTAGTAGGCCGACCCATGTGACAAGGGTCTCTTTCGCCCAGCTAGTGTTGCCATCGCCTATCCATGTGGACAGAGCAGCGGACTCGTTCGGGGGTAGTGGGGGTGGAGGGGTATTTTACATGACTACAAATTCTTCCTTCTTTCCAAAGCGCCCCCCCCAATAGGGCGAAGGTGTGAGTAAGTGTGGGCATATACCAATTTCTCGAACGAAGAAAAAAAAAAGCCGTTGCGTTTGAACGACGCATCTCGACATGTCGGCCGCTGAGGAGGCCAAGCAGCGAGGCAATGAGCTGTTCAAAAACGCCAAGTACCGCGAAGCGGTGCAAGTATACACAGAAGCCCTCGCACATGAGCCCACAAGCGATGTTCTTCTGCTGAACCGATCCGCCGCGTACATGGCACTCCATGAATATGCCAAAGCATTGGCCGACAGCGAGCGTGTCGTGCAACTACAAGCGCCAGAACCAAGTGCTAAGGCACTGCTGCGTCTGTCCAAATGCCAGCTTGGAAGAGGAGAACCAGAGCAGGCTATGCGAACGCTCACACCTTTGCTCGCCCACACGGCTGGGACTGATGCCGAGCAAAAGCAAGCACATGATGTCGATCTTCAGGCGCGTGAGATGCAGCGACACCTCACGACGATCGATGCATACTGTCGTGAGAAGAACTGGACTCTTGCAAGCATTGCGCTTGACCAGGCACAGAGTATCATGAAGCTCACAGACGCCACGTCGCCGCGTGCTTGGCAGGTCAAGCGAGTTATGCTCCTGCTGCAGCGCGGACAGCTAGGTCAGGCACAGACGCTCGCGATGGACATATATCGCGCGGATCCATCCGACACAGGTGCAATTATGCTGGGCGCGCGCATCCTGCTTGCGAACAATGACGTGCAGAAAGCATTGCAACAGTCGCAGATGGCACTTCGTCTGGACCCTGACATGCAGCAAGCGAAGCAGTTTTTGCGCAAGTGCAAGGCGCTTTCCTCGCTCAAAGACGAGGCGAATGCAGCATTCAAGACGAATCGCACGGACCAGGCACTTGCCAAGTACGCAGAGCTCTTGCAAGTGGCCGACCAGAATGTCGAAGTCGATGGCGAGGCAAAAAAGTTCAAGTCCGTCATTCACTCGAACCGAGCTATTCTTCTAAGCAAGATCGGCCGGTACAATGAAGCCATCAGCGACTGCACACGCGCGCTGCAGCTCGACGCCTCGTTCACAAAGCCCTTGAAAACACGTGCGCGCGCATACCAACTCAATGAACAGTACGAAGAGGCGGTGCGCGACTTTAAGCGGGCTGTCGATGCGAGTGCCGGCACAGCCGAACAGGACACGCTGCGTCGCGAGGCACGCCGTGCGGAGGTGGATCTAAAACGGAGCAAGAAACTAGAGTACGTATTCACGTGTGACACTGGTTCTATGGGGCGCCTACTGCCAGCCAGGTAGGCAGCCATGGGTCACACGCACTGTGTTGCGATCACGAAAGGTACTAACGCATGTTTTTTTTTTTTTTTTTTTTTTTTTTTTGTAGCTATTACAAATTGCTGGGTGTGCCAAAGACCGCTACGGAAGCAGAGATCAAAAAGGCCTTCCGTAAGGAGTCGCTCAAACACCACCCCGACAAAGGCGGTGACGAAGAAAAGTTTAAACAGTGCAATGAAGCATACGGTGTCTTGTCGGACGAGCAAAAGCGCCGGCGCTACGACTCCGGTGTGGATGATATGGACGACATGGACCTGGGTGGCGGCTTCGGCGGCATGAGCTCTGGCTTCGGCGGCATGGGTGGTATGGGTGGCGTGAATCTTGCAGACCTCTTTGGCGCTCAGTTCGCCAACTTTGACATGGGTCCCGGGACAACGCACTTTTATGGCCCACAAACGAGCTTCCGCTTCGGTTAGGCAGAACGGCCCACGGCTGCAGGAAAGGCACGACATCAACAGGAAATAAAAAAAGGAGAAAGAAAAAGAAAAAAAAAATCCAGTGAATCGGGCTCGACAGCATGACCTGCCTTGATGCACATCCTTGCTTACAACAGAGCACACGCATGCCATTTAGGCTTGCTTCCCGGTTCTCACTCTTACACACACACACACACACACTCACACACACCCATACTCTCTCTCTTTCTCTCTAGCCGCCCAGCTGCTGCTCGCCCATCTGTGTACTCTTATACAGGGCAGGTGGTCGGAATGACACTACATCCACGGCGCACCGTCCGTGCCGCTTGCCTAGCACCACGCATATATCGTCCATAAACCTCACACACCATATTGCCTCACACGGCTCACACAGCGTGCGTATGTATCGGCCACTCTGTGCGTCCCACAGCTTCACAAGGCCATCTGAGCCACCCGTCACAAGATAGCGCTCATTCATTTGTAGTGTGGTGACGCCACTCTCATGCGCCACAATCCGATACATGCACTCCATTGTCGCCAGCGAATACACAATCACGCGCCCATCGCTACTGCCCGTCGCAAGCATGTTTCCATCCAACTGGATCTGCGCGACGACGTGTGTGTAGCCATGGAACACGGCAAGAGCTGCACCGGTCGCTGCATCCCACACACGCACGGTCGAGTCGGAGCTGCCCGTCGCCACATACACGCCGTCAAAGGCTATCGCATAGATTTGCAATTGGTGGCCTTTCAGTACATGCAGGCAGCGGCCGGTGGTCCAGTCCCAAAGCCGGCACGTAAAGTCGTAGCTGCCACTAGCCACCACGTTGCCCTGCACCGCCAAGCATCGCACCGAGTGCTGGTGCCCCGCTAGCACATGCCGGATCTGACCAAGCTCCAGATCCCACACACGCAATGTTCCGTCACGCGATCCCGTCACGGCCACAGGCTGTCCTGCCACGACATGCACGCATCGGATCGTCGATGTGTGTCCACGGAGCACATTCTCACACTCGCCAGTGTGGACATTCCATACACGCAGACTCCGATCGGAGCCGGCACTTACGAGGCGCGTGCCTCGCTGGCCCCAGCCTCTCGTGCGTGCACAAGCAACATCTGTGTCGGCACTCTGCTGTGCCACATAGGCTGCATCGTGGATGGCAAGTCCGCCATGCTGCTCAAGAGACAGATGCACACTAGGCCGACGATCAGCATGCACGCAAACGAGCTCACCTCGTCCATCATCAGCAGCCGATGCTGGCGGCAACGGCATTGCGTCTGCACCTGCAGCGTCATGTGTGCCTGTGGCCAGCATCAAACACCAGACGCCACTTTCGTGCCCACGGAGCACGCGCTCCAACTTGCCTGTGCGCGATGAAAACACGAAAATCGTGCTATTCGTCATGCCTGCGATAATCCACTCCTCGTCCATAGCACAACAAGTAAGCGCAAGCCGCCGGTTCGGATCAGGATCTGCATCAGCAAGTTCCGTCGTCTCATATGACCGCAGCACGCGCCCACCACGCAGCCACTCTTGCTGCACCATGTACGCGAGGCGAAAGTATTCGCGAAGTGACACGCTTGCAGCTGATGCGGGCGGCGGCATCGCACCCACATCGGCAAAGAACGAGCGCCGTCTTCGCAGGCGACTGCCGCCCTCATCCACATCCATAGCTGACACATCGTGTCTTTTTGTCGCACTTGCATGGCTGCCGTTGTTGCTATGATGACCATTCGCACACATGCGCATGTGCGCAGTGCCATCAGCATCACTCCACGCACTCGGCGTCAACAGCGAAGTTGTCATCCAACGAAGGCGCTGGGGCGTGTGAAACGCATGTCGCACACACATAAGACCCCAGATATATTCATCGGTAGAAAGACGGTACCAAGCACGACTCACGGCCGCCGTACTGGCAAGTGAGCGTGGATCGTCTAGGAACGTCAATACATGCAATGCTACTTCCATCGGAAGCCGATGCAAAAAGTCCACTTTCAAGCGTGGAAGCAGCAATGCCTCTAGTTCACTTAGCTCGCGCACATTGCATTGTCGCACAACTGCCTCCAGGAATGCTCGTCTATCGCTCACTGTCGCCACTGCAAAGCTTTGAAGTAGCTGTTCTAAGGGCGAAGATACGTTCATCGTACCAACGGAGTGCTGTGAAAGTTGTAGAACGGAAAAAAAATAGCCTCTTCGAAACGAGCGCGCGTATACCACCTAAATGCTGGCCTATACTTGCGCTCTGCTTCTAGTTGTGGTCGTTGGCGTCAGCGGCTGCGTTCGAGTATGGATGTGTCGCTGACGACTGTCTCTACCCTAACCCCCCCCACTCACTCATCGTTCATGACCACCACACACACCTGCATGCATTACACACATGCAAGGCCCACATTTTTTTTTGTATGACTAATGCAATATATCTATGAAAATCTCTCCTGTGTATGTACGAGAGCGAGTGTGAACAAGTGTGTGTGAATACAAAAATATACGAGCTGCTAGTACAGCTAGCCAGTCAGCCAGCCACCAGCCAGCCGGTCAATAAATATATATACGCCATAACCGAGCAAGCTGGCGCGCAAGCTGCAGGCGACGACAGATCTCGCCTTTTCTGCTATAGCATATCCACTGGACAGCACTAGCAAACCAGGCATGCATGCGCTCACAAGGAACATGGAAAATCAAGGATAGCCTATTCCTCTTCAAGTCCCTCACACTCCAACCTGGCTTAGACGAACAGTCCCCTAGATCATGTTCATGCACACGCCATCGTTTTGGTGGTTTTCAGCCACGTCATTTTTGACCGCATAAGGCTTCAAATATTTCTGACGCTGGATCGCACTTGGATTGATCGTACCAAGCGTGTCCCAGGATGCAGCAAAGTAACCAATCAAAGCACCCAGCATCATAGATATAAGCACATAGCCATTGTACGACATGGCGATGAGCATTAGCAAGTATGCACTAGTGAACTGGATCGCATACAGCAAAGCGCGGATCACCTGCTGCCATAGAGTAGGCCGCACGCGATAATCCCTCGCACTGACAGTCACTGCTGGTGGCGATTGGAGCACTGTCGTCGCCCCGCTCATTGGGAACGCAATGCGGGTCTCTTGATTCATGCGTGATGGTTTCGTATCTGCTTGCATATCGGCAACATAATTTTCTTCCACCCATGCCTCCGTCGGACTAGCATCATGTTCACGGAGATCTTGGATCGCCTTAGCGATGATGGCCCTGTCAAATTCACGTGCCCATCGTCGGACACACTCTGTGAGAATGACCCAGCATGCCACGCCAATGCAGGTGCCTGCAAACTGAGCATGTGTATTGATAGACCATGACGACGTCAGAAAGCAGGAATGAATCGTATTCCAGTTTCCTAGCATCGACAAGTTACAGCCACCACCACCCATGGACATGCCGCCATGATCGTGGCTCATTCCACCATTATCTCCACCCATGCTACCCATGTCGCCCATGTCTCCCATGTCTCCCATGCCGCCCATGTCTCCCATCCCGCTCTTTTCATGCAGGTCCAATGCCATTGGTAATGGCATCGTTATCACAAACGTCGTGGTGGGGGGGCGAGTGTCACAATGGTCCGAGGAAGGGTTATATCTCTCTGTTCCGTAATTAGGACTCGTGAACACTTTCGCAATCCAATGCTTTTGAGAAACTCGGCTTGTTTCCGGATACTTTTCATACCCCCAAGGCACGTCATGCAAACCCTTCTTCCCCCACCTCCGTCGAGGGCCTCCACTAACGGAGTCGGCTACTTTCGTTGGGGTCCAGCAGAGATTTGGACCCATGGTTCTGTCCAATCAAACAGCCGTTTGCGTCACGTCGGCCGTGATTCTCTCTGCGTTGAATCAATTCGTTCCACATCGGCGACGAGGCCCCTCCACCATTTGATTCCAGGGGCTGCCAGTCATTTCATGCAGCTGCAGTGTCTGCATTGCATATCAACATTGTATCGTTGAATGCACAAAGTGGCACCTTATGGATGCTGGTCATCGCCCATCAACAGTGATCTTGTGTGCCAAAGCAGTCGCTATGAGCTGGGAGACGTCGCCATTGCGCATGACTCGCTCGTTGTCTACACGCTCGCTGACTTGACGCAACTTGGCCATTCCTAT
>ERZ501053.149-NODE-149-length-12269-cov-43.453250_pt1 | contig 12269 bp, 10 predicted proteins | sample MGYA00510862_ERZ501053 | MGnify/ENA primary metagenome ERZ501053 (study PRJEB25958, sample SAMN03398521) | human skin metagenome | study: EMG produced TPA metagenomics assembly of the Human Skin Microbiome Metagenome (human skin metagenome) data set. | reverse complement strand
CCGGCCGCTCAGTTGGCAGTCTCATTGCACTAGAGACGCTTCTCCTATTCCCAGGTGTTTTCTGTACGGCATGCAGCTTTTTGGGAGTTGGAGACCAAGCACTTGTTGCTAAACATATACAAAAGTATGCATTGCGCTATATCGCGACACTTTTTTGTGACATCTATGAAGGCATTGCAGGCACCAACAAGGCATACGGTGCTAGTTCACATGCGGCCAGTTATCGCGTACCATTTCTTCTATTCCGCAGCGGGTATGATAAATACCTCTCGTCCCAGCAAAGCCGTGACTTAGTCCGAATAGTTTCAAAAACTAAAGCGGCTCGTGTCAAGTACCTCGAGTTTCCTGCAAATACTCGAAAATCTTCGTATGCGAAGATTTGTCAACAATCTCTTGAGATAGAGCTTGCCTGGTGCACAAATGCAGCTTTGTGCAAGTAGTCATCAACGTAAGAGCCTTTGAGCCCCGCATTCATGTGATTGGCGGTGCTTGTTTAGCTTGGCTGAACTTTTTCTTGGATACCTGCCCCCTTTCCTGTTTTCGTCTCCGCATGACTTGTGTTTCACCTCCCTTTCTGATGGCTATGATCCGTGTGCCTCTGACAGATACTACGCAATTATTAGTCATCTTCTTGGGGACTGGACCGTGCGCATACCCGCGTTGTAAAGAGATCGAATTGCCCAGCTCTACTACCGCAAGGCGGCACGACCTGTGACAGCATCTGGGCGAGCCAGCACTGAGATGTAGTGCATCCGTAGAAGCGCATCGTCAGAAAGATGCGCCAAAGCATCCAACATTGTTCTGGGAGCAGTGCACGTATCAAGCGACTCGTGGCGCACGGCCCCACAGCTATGCACCGTGCTTTGTGCTCCTGCCCTTGGAAGCATCACGTGATGCGCTGAGCATTTGGCGTCGGGCAGCGACTGAAAGAGCAGAAGAGAAAGCCAGAAATTGTGCCTTCCGATCTTACGAGACTTGCGGCTCCTCAACACCGTTCAGGTTGTGTTGGAGTAGCCCTTGACAAGCACAAGTGTGTGTATTTTCCTCCATTTCAGCGCGAGAGCGCGAGCAAGGGAAGTCAAGTAAGTGAACGTGGAAACAAGGGAAGAAGAAAATACGACCCGTTCACAAGCCATTGAGTGCCTGTGTATAATTGTTTCTTCAATACATTAGTTGTTGGCCCAACAGCCGAAAAAGTCGAGATCATGGAACGTGATGGAAACGTATCGGGTTCGCCATCCGGTGGCTGGCGCTTTGCCCAGTGTTTTGGTGATAAGGGCGACATTGACGATATTACCGAGGCTGATATTATTTCCACTGTCGAATTCGATCCAACCGGCAACTACCTCGCTACAGGCGATAAAGGTGGACGCGTCGTAATGTTCGAGCGGAGTGATTTGATGAATGGCGGTAGCGGCAGCAAGCAGGGCTGTGAGTATCGCTTTCACACCGAATTTCAATCACATGAGCCAGAGTTCGATTATCTGAAATCGCTTGAAATTGAAGAAAAAATCAATCAGATCTGCTGGTGCAAGCGACAAAATGCTGCCCACATGCTGCTTAGTACCAATGGTATGTTTCGAATGAGCGATTCTCCTTCACGTTGCTAACCTATTCCTTTGTACCGTTTAGACAAAACTATCAAGTTATGGAAAGTGTTCGATAAACCGCTCAATGCCGTGGCGGAAGGAAGTCTTGCGACTGGAGAAGACCCTGCAGCGGTCCTCATGTCGTCTTCAGCGCATTCCGAGTCGCCTGCTAACGGCACGTTGCATCCTAGTTTGCTCAAACTCGGAGCACAAAACACCAGTGGACTAATTGCACCAATAATTTCACCAGCACAGTCTCGACTCTTGCGTATGCCGCGCCTCGTGTATCACGACACTATCGTTGCGGCTGTGCCGCGCAAAATTTACGCCAATGCACATGCTTACCATATCAATTCTCTGTCCGTAAATTCGGATGGCGAGACGTATATAAGTGCTGACGATCTGCGCATCAATCTCTGGAACTTGGGCATTAGTGATCAGAGCTTCAACATTGTTGATATCAAGCCTGTGAATATGGAGGAGCTCACTGAAGTAATCACTGCTGCGCAGTTCCACCCGATCAACTGCAACGAGCTTGCGTACTCGAGCTCAAAAGGCACAATCAAACTTGCTGACATGCGTGAGTCAGCCTTGTGTGACCGGCACGCGAAGCTATTTGAAGAAGAAGAGGACCAAGCAAACCGTTCGTTCTTCAGTGAGATTATAAGCAGTATATCAGACGTGCGATTTAGCCATGATGGCAGGTACCTCTTGTCGCGCGACTACTTATCGCTCAAAGTCTGGGATGTGAACATGGAGTCGCGGCCATTGGCTACGATGCCGATCCACGATTATCTCCGTCCACGACTATGTGACCTATATGAAAACGACTGCATCTTCGACAAGTTCGAGGGCATATGGGGTCCCAACAACTCGACTGTCTTGACTGGCAGCTACAGTAACTACTTCCACCTTGTGGATTGGGAGCGTGACTCTAGTGTAGTGTTACAGGCAGACAAGTCGGCGTTCAAGTCCCGAAAACTCGCGGCTATGCACAAGCCCGGAACACGAGGCTTTGGCCCATCGCATATCAACTCCAACAATGTGGACTTTAACAAGAAGATTTTGCATGCCAGCTACCATCCAAAAGAAGACACCATTGCAATTGCAGCGACTAACAACCTGTTCATTTTCTCTGCGAACCATCCTGCTCCATCCGCTATCGCTTAGGCGGTTCGGTCAAATACTGCCATCATGTACAAACTATATCGATCGGTAGGGGCTCTTCCCCGTGATATCTTTTTTTTCTCTTTTTTTTTTTTCTTGTCCGTTTCAGCTCTTGCCTCGCATTCTGTGTAGCGTTATGAGAAATGAACAACCAAATACAACATGCCGTAGAGCACCATCGCACATCACGTCCATCGTTGTATTCGGTCTAGCAAGCGCCGCCTTTGCGGCGTATCGGCAAAGAGTGCACGCACCAGTAGATTCATCTCATCTCGGGTGTAGTCGGCCAGCGCACTGCCGCTCTCATTATCAAAAAGCAAATACTCGATATCTGCGAGCGAACCTTGCAGAATGTCAGGCAGATACGCAAATTTGAAGTATGTCGGCACGTCTGTCTCTGAGCCGTGCAGAACGTTGCTCGCCGTGTCCATAAGCTTACGACACAGCTCAGCAAGTCGGTTGCTTTCCTGCTCAGAAATGTCTTGCAGATCCTCCATCTCTCGTAAAACCCGCACAAATATGGCATCCACTAACTGGCACAGCAGCCACATTAGCTCATCGGCTCGCATAACTTGGCTCCACACTGAAGACAGGTGCGTCAGAATATGCTCAATTTGCTCGATGGATCGCACACATGCGTCGTACTGATCCGGCATATCCGTTCTTGCAAAGCTATCTGTTCCGTCCAGAGACTCGTGCAGTGCATTGAGCTGAATATTCATCAATGCTTCACGCCACTGAGCGCTTATGTTGTAAAGGCAATCTGCTTCCATCGCGAGCGATACCTCAAAAGTGGGTCCCCCTGGTAAACGGAACGCACCCCATTTTGTGCATTTGGATGCATATGAACGAAGTTCGCTGGCCAGATACGAACAATCATTCACATACAACATACCTAGCAGGGCCACATGTTGAAGCACCTTAGCATGTACAATCGGCATCAAGCCGCGAAACAACTGGACGGACATGAGAAAGCCATGTGCCAGCGAAGCTCGCATGGGTACGTCTTCATCGAGGTGATTCCACTGGTTCTCTAATACACGGCAAATATCAAGCACACGTCTCGAAACAGTGATAGTGCTGCTCATGGCCGCAGTCGTCGCGGTCATCGAAGGCGATGCTGATGCCGCCGATGCTATCGGTGCCGTTGACACCGCTGTGTCTGGATCTTGCAGGGCGGGGGTTGGGGTCTCTTCCATACCGGTATCATTGTCCCATTCCCAAGCATCAAGCGACTCTTCCAACTGCATGTTCGAAGGGACGCTTGAGTCGGGTACTTGGGCCGCGGATGACTTAGGGCCAAAATTATTGTCAGAAGCCAAAGATGTAGCACCCGTAGAGTCAACTCTCTCTGAGTCTGCCCCATTGGATCCGGACGCTGGATCGTCTGATACAGCCGCAGGAAGTCGAGTTGCCGGCTCAGCGAGCATTTTTTTGATTTCATTCTCATCTTCATCTTCATCCTCACCCCAGTCCCAGTCGTCTGATTCAGTTTCATTCGGCACCGCGTCCACATTCAACTGTTTTGGTGGCCGTCTTTGCTCCATTTTCTCATTCTCATTGTCATTCCCATTCTCATTCTCGTCCTTACTTGATGAACCCATTTGCTCCGTTTCATCCAGCTCAAAATCCCGAGTGCCAGCGTCCTTGTTCCGAGGCTCAGTCTTGTTCCATGGATCCTCAGACGTCTCTTGTATCGATGAGCCCATGTCGTCGGCTTGAGACTTGTCGGGCTCATCCCATGCATCCATATCCGCCTCTTCATCCCCCCACCCCCAATCATCTTGTGCCTCGGGCGTTGGCACTTTCGGCGGTGGTGTTGGGGCTTTGGGCGGTGGCAAGCTCGACGACACTTCCTGAACGGGTACTGGCAGTTTTGCACCAATTTTCACTCCACCCAAGGTCGGCTTTTTCGACTTGCTTGGCTTTGGACGAAATGCACTGGCGGGCTGTGTCTGAGGCTCTGCCTCCTGTTTCGGTTCAGGAACTGACACAAGTTCAGGCTTCAAATCGAATTCCAATCCCGGAGGGCCATCGGCTTGTGGAACTGTCCTTAGTGAACGAGCCAAAGGCCCTGTCTCATAGACAGACTGAATTCGCAAGTCAGGATTGTCTTGCGGCGTATGGATGGGGCTTGTCATGACCTTCGTCTCAGTATCCCAGCATTTATCGTTTCGTTGAAGCACCAAAACACGCACTTGATCAATCAGACAGCCGAGAAAATGTTGCTTACATACAACATCAAATGTTCGTGTCCACACGGGTAGATCGGAAAGTGGCTCGGGCATACAGGGAAGATGCTTAGTGCGAGGCATTTGATCAGACACGTATTGGAGTTGCACGAGTGCGTGATGAAACTCGAGAGTGCAAGATACCATCTGTTGTTTAAGTTTGGTCGCATCCTGCGACGATCCAATCGGCGGTTTGCATCTCAAGAGATGCGCTTTGAATAATTCGATAATAGGCGGAATAAGTGATTTGGATAGCATTAAGAAAACTGTCGGTTGCGCTCCAAGGGTTTCCTTAATCATTGACAGAATAGCTACGAGCTCAGGCACGGATGCGCCAAGCTCTAGTGTCGTAGTCGATACATCCGACGAGCAGCTGAGTTCTAAACCATGCTCTAGTTGAGTCGCAACCCAACGACGTGATGTTCGGAGTATCGGCTCAAACACATCTTTTCGGAGTACATCAGACATATCACAAACTGCCTCATCACTCATGACGTTGGACTGAAGCGTTTCTGCCAACTTAGACGGAGGATGTATCGATAGCAAGATTCCAGTATCTGTCCGCTTCACGTGGAGACCGCTTTCGACTTGCGCATGTGCTTGTTTAAGCATGTCGGAAGCAAGGTGCCCGCAAATTGATATTAACTGGTCCACCGAAGCATAATCTGCAAGAGAACCTACCGCTTCTTTGGTGACTTGCGCTTGTGCCCAATCAACTTTCACGCCACAGATGTGCAATTCATTCTGAACTATCGGCATTAGTTCAGACACGCTGTCCAAGTCCCGCACTTCAAAAGAATCTTTGAGCTTAGCGACTGCCTCTAATGGGCGAGACATATCTGAAAGAATGGATATAACAGATGATGTGTGTGTATACACAGCGGTGGATCGAGCATAGTATATAAGAGCATGAAACAAATCAGATGAGATAATCTTCTCATGTAAGTTACTTCACGACATACCTCATCCGGTGGATCTGTTGACGAGACGCGCTCGTCAATGACTGGATGCGACGTTGACGGCGGAGCAAGTGCCTGGATGCGCACGTCGATCAACTTAAGTGCATCAGCGGATGGAATTTTTTTCGACGGAACATCTACATTTTCATCAACAATTGGTGACCCAATTGATGCTAGAAACCGCGTTACGTCCTGCGACGCCATCACTCGCTGGTCACAGCGTATAACGAAGAATGTGCCCGTTTGTTTGTAGCACCGTGTATGGTTCGTCACTGTGCGGAGAGAGCATGCAGGTGTGACACGAAATGCCACGTGAATGATTAGTCACCAAGTGCTGAGAGACATGAACGAACCCTGCAAGACAATCGGCGGCGACGGCGGCAGCATAATCATCGTCATCGGAGCAACACGCGTGTAGTAGCGATCACGATCCTTCGACAACCAGCATGACCGATCGAGTAGGTGTGAAAAAATGTGCTGCTGATGCATTAGGGATACGGTGGCCGCGGCGGAGGAGGCCGTGGAAGTGGACGCGGTGACTACAGTGTCCGCGGTGGACACGGTCATGGCGGTGCGCCGCAGGAGAAGCCAAAGAAAGAGGCTATTCTTAATTTAGCTAAGTACGTGGACAAGGAAATTCGTGTGAAGTTCATGGGTGGTCGAGAAGGTATGTATCGCATTTTGGGGTGGCAATATCGCGTCAAGAGGGAGTGGGGAGACACATGGGTGCATATCTGACACATTCAGTTGTTGGAACATTAAAAGGGTATGATCAGCTTATGAACCTTGTCATGGACGATGTCGAAGAGATTAAGCATGATCCATCAAATGGAAACACTACGGGCGAGCGGCGTACCTTAGGTCTTGCTGTACTACGTGGCACAAATCTCACACTCATAAGTCCCGTCGACGGGTTTGACATCATTGAAAAGTGCGTGTGCTATTCATACTGATTTCGACAGTCCTTTTGTCCAAGCCGAGTAAAGACAAAGAACGGAATAGTTGGAATTATAGAAGAAGAAGAAGAAGAAAAAAACCAAGGAAGAGATACATAGAGGGAAAAAAATGAAGGACCCAACCATGTCAATCACAACATCCTTCCACCTGTACATCTTTGTAACTTAGAAGGCAGATGAAGGGCGGTACTTCGTTTCCCCTGGACCATGTGTGACAAAGTTCGCTGAACTCGATCCATATGAGCCATAGGGCGAGTATGCCTGCGATTGAGGATCAAGTGGTCCTGAAAAGTATGGCGGCTCATAGTGGCTGGATGACATCGGCGACGTACTTGCAGGGTCTATCGAAATTCCATGCGCCCATGATAGCCGAACAGCCATGAGCCGATTAAATATGCGAATAGCCAGATCAGTGCAGATCCACAGACCGCCAAGCACACTGCACACACGCACAATAAATGCCACCAAGGAAACAGACTTATGAGTAACTTTCATCGTAAGTGGTTCAATGTCGTACTTGAAGTACAAGCCAGGGAAGGTAAGACTACCCTGTGGGTTTCGTTTGTAGTCGTGCACACTGTACTGATTCGTCTTGATCACGCGACGTCCATGAATAAAGTGAGTCGGCACGACAGACAGGAAATACTGGAATGCAGCAGCTGGATCATCTGTGAGTTCTAAGCTTGCGTCTAGCGGCTCCGCAATATTTGGGAAATAGTCGCCGAAGCTAAATTCATGGATAATATGCGACATGTCAATTCCCATACCATTTTCATGCGCATTTACAGCCATAAACGTAGGGACAAATGTAGAAATGTGCAAGTTACCTGTCACTTTCTTCACAAGAATGCTGCCGTATACTCGGCAGGCTCGAGCTTCTTCAGCATTCTCCATGGGATCTGAGAAGTCAAAACCAGAGTCTCGGTGCCGCGGACCACCGGCGACAATCTTCTTGTCCTTCCGTTCAATCTTTTTCATATTTCTGTACTGGCTGTGAAGCATCTTCAGGAAGTACTGCGTCAAGCTGCGTTTTTGGGCACGCTGCCTTTCTTTGTTAAAATCCACAGGGTCTTTCACGATATCATCTTCAGAAAAATGCAGCGTATCACCTGAAGCGTCACGGAGATCAATCGACACACCTGATAGAGTAAGTATACATGGAAAGCGCACGTCATATGGGTACGTACGACCGCATGGTGTCGCGACGACAACGTCCAAATTGATTTGCATAAAACCGCCAACATGACTGTCAATGTCGAATGAATACGTCGGTTTCAGCATCAGATAGTGCTGAATTTCATACCAGATCACCACCATGGTTGCAATGAACACTGCGAGGGTCACGAATCCGCCGTACGATGTTCGTTTCTGGTAGATCGGCTGTGTCTGCGTTTTGCGTAAGAACTTATGATTCACGTACTTTTGGAAACGCATCAAACTGCCGAAGCTGCAAACAAGATTAGCCAACATTTCATCTGTGCTTACCTTCGGCATGCGATCGAACTTCTCCATGAGCGTTGAACCTGACATTTTTTCAGTCCACCTGGTCTAGACCTTGGTTCGATCGACGGCGATGCACGATGAAATTTCGGCATGGGTCGCGTTCTTATGTTGCCTACTTTTCAGTGTAAAAGCGCCGGAACTTTGCCCTAGTAGGCGGGTCAGGGAATAGCTGTGGAGAACTGGCTAACTTTCTACGTTGTGCTTAATGACATCAGTTTTTCTCTCCACTCATGTGGGGAGGAAATAACCGTTTGTGAAGCACGCAAGTGCCCCAACATGCATAGACAGATTAACGACGATGTCGGCTCTCGGAGCCGGTGCCTGCAGGTCGACGCATAGGTACATTGGAAGCCATTTCATCTTCATCGAGACCAGCATCCTTTCGAATCCGTTCAATCTAACGAACGTTAAAAAATGATTCTTTTACAGCTTGGTGCACACATACCTCTTCCAAAATAGGCTTGTACTCATTATACCGCTTCTCTGCAAGCTAAGATTCGTTAGTCACTGTTGCATTTTACATACATCGAATCCGTCACGTCGAAGTTGCTTCCCACGAGACTGGCCCTGTGCAATTTCGTGGGCCTGCGCAGCCCAGTAATGTTTTGAGCGTTCGTAGAATGTTTTTAAAATTTCACCAGGCTCTGGTGTCGAGAGTATATCTGCCTCTGAGCGAGTTGTATCTTTTGAAACACCCATAAAAGTAGTAGCTTGTCGACGCAGAGCCAGTTTCTTTTCCAACTCAGCTTTTGCTTCATCCGACAAGTCTTCGTCGCTAACACGAAGCCCTTCCAAATCGCACAATCCATCCTCCTCTTCTTCCATGTGACTAATTTCCACACCTTCAGGTTCAGCAGTCTCCATTCCTTGATTATCATCCTCCTCATCATCGTCGTCATCATCGTCGTCGTTATCGTCGTCATCCTCCTCGTCAGAACTGTGCCATTCCAAATGATCGATCGGACATTCTTTTAAACATATGACCCTGTTCATCTTAGATAGATCGATCGTGTAGAAGTCATCGAGCGTATATTCGCGCTGACGTTAGCGTCATCTATAACACATACATCGCCACTTTCAAAGATGCCTCCGTATCTGCCAGGTAAGTCACTCTTTCTTATATGCACGTACATGTACAAAGTATTCCGTTGCACAGCCAGCATCGTGTTGTATCTTGTTAATGGAAGCATGATGCTGGGGTCATCATTCTCGTTGTCTGATGCGACTTCATCATCGGCATCTACTTTAGACGCCTTTTTCTTTTTGGGTATGCGCAAATTCAGACTAATCCATCGACCCATTCCCGCCAATTGGTATCCATACAAATCATTCCAAAATGTGCTTTCCATAGACTCTTCATCATGTTCCGTATCGGTGACACCACCGAAAAGGACTCCCATGTTTCGATTTGCCCATAGCGCCATGGTACAGCCGGATCGTGGCGGATTTGGTGCATAACCGATTTTTCGGCGCTTGATCCACTGAATTTTAGATGTGTCCTCATCCATCTGTAGGAGCCATGCATCATCAAGTGCCAACCCTTGAGTTCGCTGGCCCTTGACATACTTTTTGCAGTATCCGCCGTACAGCACGATGCCATCAGGTGTGGGCAGGAACGAAAAGCCACTTCGTGCCGATGGCCGCCGCAGGTCATTTTGCTTGATCTCTTGCCACTTGTATTCGAGTGTATCAAAGATCCAGAGGTCCTGCAAATATGTCGTTCGCACTCCAGTGTCAACGAAACCGCCAAATAACACAATATAATGCTTCCACATGGCCATTCGATGGCCACTTCGGGCACTGGGCCTCACTTTTGTCTCGATTTTATCCCATGCGCGTTCGGCGATGGAATATACCCACAAGTCTCGATAGTGATGAAAATTCGTCTGTTTTGCACTAGCAAATTCGCCACCAAAGCACCAAAGCTGTCCACCACTAGCTGGAGAACCCACCATTTGATGTGCTGAGCGTGGTCCTGGTTGCGTTTTACCTTGGCTTTGTCAGTTTTTACATTCATAACCATGAGCACACATACTTGAATAAGAGCGCCACTCGTTCTTGTCCGGAATATAACGGAACAAGTCTTGGTAAAAAAGACACTTTTCACCATCAAAGTATTCACCGCCGTATAACCAAAGATCATTTCCCAAGGGGCATGGCGTGAGGCTGACCGTTAGGCTGGACATGACGAAATCATCGAGAACGTACGTGGCATTTGCTCGGCGACTGGGTGTGACACCTGTGTGCTCTTCTGTAGTTGAATGTTGCTCCTCCCATTCAGCTCGGTATTGCTCTAAGAGAGCGTCGAGATCCTCTTCCTCCATGTCATTGACATTGCTACCTTTAGATCCTTTCTTTTTTTGCTTTGTCGCTCGGCGCTCGGCGAGCTACATAAGGTTAGCAAGCAACACTGAGTGCAACAAAAAAAACGCGCACAAACACACACATACCTTTTCTTGCTTCGCCTTCTTAGCAGCCTTAGCGGCTGCTTTTCCAGCACTTTTGGCCTTGGCCATTTTGTACTATGATCGTGCACCGTGCAGCAAAAAAAAAATAAATCGCCGATTACGCTGCAATCACTCTATCTTCCTATCTGCAGATCATCCACATTATGAAAAATGATTTTGTCCAGTCATATGGCATTGCCGAAGGTATGGACAAATGTCCTCCACATTCATGATCGCCAGAGCCGAGTTGTTCTTCTACCAGTTGCCACCATGATTCCGAGCAGTCGGTCGTGGCGTCCTAGTTATGCCACGGCGGGCACTTTGAAGCGCATGGTGGCTCCGAGCGCTGCAGCTCGAGCACCAAAGCCAATTTCGCGCATTGTTGTACCAACACGTCCTCTCCATGCAGCGCCGGCCCCGCCGCCAACACCTGCCACGTCAGCGGCGGCTCCCGAACACAAGCCGATGAAAATCGTCACAGCATATGCGTTTGCCGCCAAGCCAAGGGAAATGCAAGAAGAAGAAGAAGAAGAATCAAATGAGTCCTCTGCTGCGGCTCAAGAGGACTTGCCAAGGAAACAGCGGAGGTCAGAATCTCGTGCGCCACTGCGTGGTGGCATCATTGCGAATAGCGAACTGGAGCGATGGCGGAAGAAAATGCTGAAAGGCGGCGATGCAGGTGAGGATGCATTATTTGTGACAAAATCAGCGGATCAATCGACCGTGCTTTTGGGTGTAGCCGATGGAGTCGGTGGCTGGAGTGACTCAGGCATTGATCCTGCACATTATTCAAATGCACTGCTGTACTCTGCGATGAAATATGCCGAATCACACCCGACATTTCCGCTTCCCAAAGTCATTCTTGAGCATGCGTTTGAACAAGTTTCCAAAAATCCCGACATTCAGGCGGGTAGCTCAACAGCGTGTCTACTTCGTTTAGATGCCGTACAAGGCAAAGCTTCATGCGTGAATCTGGGAGACTCCGGATACCTGCATTTGCGCCCAGATCCTAAAAGCCCTGAAGGTCGCATGCAAGTGGTTAACAGTTCTGTACCTCAACTGTATGGATTCAACTGTCCATATCAGCTGGCCAAGGTTCCAGCGAGTATGGCGCAGCCGGGCTCATTGACGAACTATCCTGACGATGCTGCTGTGCAGGAGTTTGATCTTCAACGTGGTGATATGGTGCTTGTGATGACAGATGGGTTCTTGGACAATGTGCATTGCAAGTTACCACCGCGAGATGCACTGACGCCCGATGCACCGCGGCGACCAGAGTTGCTACAGCTGGTGGATATGCTACAAGACAAGCATCGTGAGCACTGGTCCGCTTGCAAGAAGCAGGGTGCAACGCTGGCGGACGAAAAGCAAGACTTTGCCAATGTGATGGCCTCGACATTGATGCAGTATGCTCGTT
>ERZ501053.148-NODE-148-length-12280-cov-41.325808_pt1 | contig 12280 bp, 6 predicted proteins | sample MGYA00510862_ERZ501053 | MGnify/ENA primary metagenome ERZ501053 (study PRJEB25958, sample SAMN03398521) | human skin metagenome | study: EMG produced TPA metagenomics assembly of the Human Skin Microbiome Metagenome (human skin metagenome) data set. | reverse complement strand
GAGTGGAGAGCTCACGAGCAGGTCAGTGTGAGGCAACCATCGATTGTGGGAGTAAGGGGAAGAATCAGTGGTGCTGAGACGCAGGCCATCAGTTGGACAGGATACGTTACCTGCACACGCTAAGAAGAGGCAACTGTTTGGCGTTTAAGCGCTATGGAAATAGAAACATCCTACGTGGCCCACATATCCGAGCACGATGATGCTGGACATGCTGTGAATCACGTGTATCCTGTACGCAGGACGGGGTATGTGTATGATGCACGTATGAAAGCGCATTCAACGCTGGCCGAAGAAGAGCATCCAGAGAAGCCGGATCGGATTTCCTCGATCTTTCAAACGCTTGTAGCACATGCCTGCATTCCGCGGATGCATCAGATCTACTCACGAGAAGCTACTCGTGCAGAAATTGAGCTGATCCACGACTCTGCCCTGTGGGACCAGTATGAGGCAAACATGACACTTCCGCTTGCGCAGCTCAAAACATTGAGCCATGATCTAGAGTTGAGCTCATCGCTGTATCTGAACCATGCATCTACGTTCTGTGCACGGCTCTCGTGCGGAAGTGTCGTCGAGATGTGCTCGGCTGTGGCATCAGGCAGGGTACATAATGGTTTCGCCATTGTGAGACCGCCAGGACATCATGCTGAGCCTGGAGCTGGATTTGGATTCTGCTTGTATAATAATGTGGCGGTGTCTACACGTGTCTTGCTCGATCGACCACTGGGTGCGCCAGACCGGGTTGAGCGCGTGATGATTCTGGACTGGGACGTGCATCATGGAAATGGTACACAGCGTGCATTCTGGGACAACAAGCAAGTGCTGTACATATCTCTGCATCGATATGAAAATGGTACGTTCTACCCTGGGACCTCGTTCGGCAACTACGACCAAGTCGGCGGTGAGTCGGCGCGTGGGACCTCGGTGAATGTGCCCTGGCCATGCAGTGGCATGGACGATGGTGACTACCTGCACGCCTTCCAGCACTGCATCATGCCGATCGCATACGAGTTTGCGCCAGATCTCGTCATTGTAAGTGCGGGCTTCGATGCCGCTCAGGATGACATGCTTGGCGGCTGTCTCGTGTCGCCCGCTGGCTATGCACACATGACGCACCAGCTCATGGCACTTGCACAGGGCAACCTGGTTGTCGCTCTCGAGGGCGGTTATACCCTGGACGCTATATCGCGCTCCGCACTCGCTGTCGTCCGAACATTGCTCGGCGATCCCCTCCCACCGCTCCCTCGGGGTACTGCATGTAGTCTTGCTGCAGCTGATACTGTCCGGCGAGTGATCCGTGCACAGGCCCCCTACTGGGTCTCTCTGCGCACTGCGCTCGAATATGGCCCGAGCGCAGTGCCGAACTCTCTTACTGCATCCACTTTGAATGCAGCAACAACCGATGCCGTGCACGGTGCGGCACTTACTCATGTTACTGACTCGACCACTGATGCCGCCGCTGCTCAGATCTCCACCACTCCTTCTGCAGCTTCTGTGGCCTGCATACCGACGCCGGAGCTCTTGTTAGATGCACGTGCTGCTCGGCTTTGGAAACGACACCAGCTGCTGCCGATACCTACGCATGCGGGGCTCCAGCGGAATCAGGCACTGTGTTCCTCATCGCTTATGCTGCCGACAACGCAGACACTCGTGATATTTGTTCATGACCTTGCAAATCTACATAAAGACGTTCAAGGCGCACCATATGTGGCCGACTCAGCGGATGCACTCGTCCAATGGGCTATGGAACGCAACTATGCCTTGATGGATCTCTGCACAATGGTGCCTTTGCCTCTGCAAACAGTTCGCAATCATTCGCACGGAAAAGCCCTGGCGTATCCTGATGATCCCACTCCCAGTGCGTTGAATGAACAGATCCAACATATTTGGGATGTATATTGCGCGATTTCACCAGTGACAAAGGTGTTTCTCGTCGGCCTGGGTACCGGCTGTGAAGTCTTGATGCATCTCATTACGACGCGTGCCATCCAGTCTCGTGTGCACGGCATGGTTCAGGTGATGGGAATGAACTCTATTCCACTTGTTCCCAAGGCCCAACGTGAACTCAAGTCCTGGTACTTGAAGCATGCTCGTGTAATCTGCCCACCAACACACCCGTACTTTGCGTGGAATGAACAAGCTTCGTCAGGGAAGCGCCTAGGCACCGTCCAACGGGCGCACTCGCCATGTCCCATGGAGACGCTAGTTCAATGCCTGCCCAACATAGATTCCATGCTGTCAACCAGCTCATAAATCCACAATCTATGGCCATCATACTGCATACCCGCCCCGCCAGCGTACAAGCGAAGACAATGACAAAAAACGAACAATGCACTTTTTTATCAGCTTGCGAAGTAGAATGGAGTGCGAGTGGGGGCGAAAGGGGGGAAGGAGGGAGGGGGGACCACACACTCTCTTATGCGTGACAGTAGCTTCGCACGACCCCATTCATGTTTCATTCTTGAACTGTGTATCCATTATATGTGACTGTGTGGCATTATTGGGCCGTTTGTGATCCTCTTCTTCTTTTATGTGATTGTCTCGCTTCACATCACACTCTGCCTCTGTCATCAAAAAGGGCAGTCCGTGCTTTTCCTCTCGCTTCAAATCTTGCGGCACTTCTTCCTTCTCAGCCGTGGCACGCAATGCAAGAATGGTATCGAGCGAGAGGCTCGCTCGCTTCCCCCACTCGCCATGCGTCTCTGGACGGAAACCGGTATAAAGTTCATATGCGGCTGCATGCAGCCTATCAGCATTTCCATCAGGTCCCAAGTACGAGTTGGCAAGCAAGGTCAGCGCCCCCATCACATGCGGTAGCATTTGAAACATGGAGCGATGCAAGTAGTCATACGCACGCGATGGTGGCATGACTTCGCCGGCATGCAGTCCGCGATATTCTCCGTTCCGCAGGCGAAAGACGGGGATCCTGACGCGCAGGAACTCAATGTGCGGTTGATTCTCGCTCATTAGATGCTGTTCAGAAGCAGGTCTCTTAGGTCCTGCGATTCCAATATTGCGCGCACGCGCTTCAGCCGTTTGGCTTACATAGCAATGAGCCAAACTTAATGCTTCATTCGTAGCGAAGCCCATCGCTTCAAGTACCACGACAGCCCATGCTGTCATGACTGGCGCACGATTCACGACGACGCGGCGTCCTTTCAGAGCTGTCTCTGCCAGTACATGATCGAAAGCGAAAGACTTTTCGTCAAGTGCAGGCTCTGATGCACGAACGTCGCCCCAATCACGCCTCAGCCGTTGTTCTTCACGCATACGCTGCTGCTTTGATGTACGTTCCAAGTCAGTGAGTGCGTTGATTCCACGACTCATCGTATCGTCGTGCGCGAGACGCTGCAGCGTCTGCACAACTCGATCGCGTGTTGACCCTGTGCATGGCGCACCGATTTCTTCTAGCTCTGGCGCTGAAATTCGACGCAGGTGTGCGATGCTCTGTCTTTTCTTGTCCGCTAAAACACGAACGATGCCAATCGAATCCACGACAGATATACCTGCAACAGTATGTAGTGCGTGGATGAGCCGAGGCAATGGCACAAGCACATCGTCCCAGCTAGACGATGTTACGTTGCCACCATCAGAGCCACTGCTTCTCGGTGACGAGCGCGCCCGCTTCAATAGTTGCTGTGCACGTTCAGCTGGTGTAGCTTCACGTTTGGGTGGCATGCGCACGAATATACAGCATGGATCCGGAAAGGCGTTTCGAGCCACGTCGGTGGCGTTCAGCGAGAGGACGGACGGAAGGAAGTTGACGCCACACGTAGGGCTGTGTGGAGCAACTGGCTTCCTCGACCAAATAAATGGTTTGCGAATCTCCTCACCCTTGATTCATGTACGAGTTCGCTCCACTTGCTAGAACCGTCGCTCGTTGACTTCGATCTACCGGCGTGGGTGTTGTGCAAGGGTGCACGACGACAACGCAAGTGTCGAGCGCCATGGCGGTGACAGGGACAGCGAGGATTCCGGCACTTCCTCCCAATTCTCTCTCTGCCGTGGCTACGCATCTCCAGACGCAACATGGTGCACAACCAGCAGGGTCTTGGCGAATCCAATTTCGCCCGTTCCAGTGCTTGCGGAGTGCGCGATCATCCCAAGATATGCAGCGGCATCGGTGTATGATGTGGCATGTAACTGATTCTGCGTGGCCAAACCATGTGTTTGTTGTCTTTGAAGATACGTCGAAGCCCACACGTGCTGGTGCAGACGCCCCTGCAGAAGCTGCATCTGCGACGCCAGGGCTGCGCCGCTGGCATGCCCACGTACTCAGTGCTGAAATTCATACGTTGCTGCGCCAATCGAGTCTACCTGGGCCGCTGGGATCGCCCGCTGGTACACCAGGCCCTGGTGCATGGATCCAGCGAGGTGCGCAAGTCCTGCTGGACGGATTCTCATTCCGTGTCAAGCTAGGCGCACATTCACAGATGCGTCGCGGTGCTCTCGATGCTGTGGGTGAGCAGGAGGAGTGCATTCTTAGCATTGGGAATGTGATTGTCGGATCTGACCGGATTGCTGGCGGCATTGTCGAGATACAATACCTTCCACTGACAAGACTTGCCCCCGATTCTACTCTTCTGGGATCTATCCTTACTATGCTGCTTCCACCAGACATTGTTCACTTACTAGTCCCTCCATCTGCGCCACCTATGCCCCTCTCCCTCCCTACAATGGCCTTGCCCACTATGATATCGCCCACCCAGCTCGCCGAAATCGTGCCCGCGAGTGGCACTTCATCTTCGGCTTCTTTCACGCCTGGAGCGCCTGGATTTGATCCTTGGGAAGATGAGGTCAATACTGACTCTATTGGATGGTCTGGTGTTGAGATGCGCCGGCGCATGGCCTATGTTCATCTTGTCATGCTTCGTGCCGAAGGCCTTGCATAAATGAATACCCACAGCCACAGCGAGATCCACACTTTTATTCTCACATTCTTGCTTGTTATGAAATACTATGCGTTCTACGTCACCTAGGCACATTTTGGACGAGGGCAGCTTTTCACACTCTTTGGCTTTGTAGTACGTGCGACTGGTTCTCATATATGGCGCGACGCGTAGCGTGTCGTGTAGTCATCAAATCGCAGTAGGGCAGATCGAAGAAGTGGCACTTTGGCCAATAGTATGAATCCTCCACACGGCGCTGGCTGCATGCATTTCACCTTACTTGGGTGCCTTGCCGAGCAGAGATAGAGACGATGTACGCGTGTGCGGTTTTCGACGCGGCATTTTAACGCGTCCCACACGAAAACCTATCCTACCTACTATCGTTGTCGTTGTTCCAGCCACCACGAAAGAAATGGGAACGACGCCTCGAGCAGTCCTGCTCAAGGGCCCCACACTGAATTCCAAGGTCTTTATGACTGCAATGCCAGAGCGTCATGAAGACTTGGTTTCGAAAGCGTGTGAGCTTTTCAAAGTACCAGCTGACCACACGCCACAATTGTACGTGGCATGTCAGGCCTCGGTCGGCACAATGCACAGTGAACAGCGCGGTGCATTGCTTCTTGCTGATGCTATGCCCTTCCTCCGTGATCGCGAGCTTATTACACTGCGATGGGTCCCCTCTGATTCATTCCGCCGAGAGAAGGAGGGTCATGTGCAATGGGATCCTCGTCTTGATGATACCCGCCCTTTGACTATGGCCTCGCATGTCCGTCCTCAGCCAATGCCCTTGTGGCGTGGTCCACAGGCTCGTGCAATGCATGTTGCTCGCGTTTTGGAGCGTGAGCGGACGAACGTGCCGTCGTCTCAAGACGATCTTCCTCGCAAGCCTCTTGCTCGTTCGGACTTCTATCCCACTAAACTAGTGTTGACATCCGAGCCATCATCCGAAAATTCGTTCGATTCGCCATCTACGCGCGCATTTGAGCACACATCAGACCAGTCGAACCAACGTACCGAACAAGCGTCGCAGCAGGCACCGGGGCACGTGCTAGAGCAGACATCAGAGGAGGTATTAGCGCGGGCATCAAAGGAGGTATCGCATCAGACACTTGAACAAGCCTCTGAACAGGCACCTGAATCACCTTCCAAGAAGCCATCTGTATTACCGTATTCCATGCCCATGTCACCCCCACCTAGCTCACCGACCGCTTCGCCATCTCACGAGCCAGTTCGCGCGTCACCGCCCAGTTCTCCCACACCCCACCGTGGGCCCAATAATGCCACTCCATTGCAGTGGGATTCGAGTCCCGATAGCGATGACGAATCACAGATCGAACCTACGCGGCGCAGGAAACACGAGTCACGAAAAAGCAGCTTCGGTGCGTGGTGTGCCCGATTGAACCCTTTTGCACGCTCTGATGATGAAGGGTCTACTCGAAGGTCGAGTCCCGAGCCTTGCAGGCAAAACTTGGAGCCGTCCTCTTCTGCTACGACCCAAAATACCTCTTCAGATGTAACTCCAGATTCTGAATCTCCAGAAGACACAGCGGGAAAGACGGCACCGTCGCCATCAACGACGGCTGCTTCTTCTTCATCCACGGCCTCGTCGATGCCTGTCGCGACAGCGTCTACGTCGGCTCCCACACCGGTACTAGCTCCGATGCCTGGCGCTACTCTCACGCCCTCTGACCTCTATGTGTCGGGAACCGCTGCGTACGACATTATGACACAGGTCCTTTTGGCGTTGCGAGAGCATGCGCGAAATGTGCATTGCAAGATTCCGCAGGAATTTTGTGCACGACGCACGGGATTGTCGTCAGGCTTAGGCCTATGTGTCGCGAAGCGTGCTCTCTCTGAAGAGAAGCCGCTTCAACAATTTGCTGAAGCCTTGAATGAGTATCTGGATGCGTGTATGTCTAAGCATGGTGTGGGTGTGCGTTCAGAAGTTATGACTCTGCGAGCTTTTGTTTTCAAGTTGATGGGTGAGCTTCAGCGGACAAGTGCGCCAGCGAGCGACTCGACGGATGCGCTGGAATCGTTGCCGCCAAAAGAGCGTGCCGCTGTCAGCAAGGCGAGCGAGGTGCCGTCACGGCGTCGTGGCGGCTCAAGGAAGCGGGCCACCGACACGGGTGCTGGCGCGGCGACTGGGTCCAGTTCGGTGTCTGATGAGCCACTAGCGAAGCGCACACGTCGCGCGTCGAGACGAACCAGCGCCTACCCGAAGTGATGAAAAAAATCCTTACTCGCAATGCATGCATTGATGACCTACAGACGCCTCACCTCGCTACGAACTCCAGCTTCCATTCATTCTATTATGTACGGCTACGTCATGTCCAAGATGAAGCCGTCTGTACTATATGACGACTACAGGTATCTAAAGCTCGGCGAGAATCATAGTACCCAAACTCTGTACAATTTGATCGCCCATAGAGGTTTCGACGGCATCTTCCAGGTGTCTTTTTGGATCTTGCTTGCCGACATAGTGGGTCTTGATTTGCTCAGGTGTGAGCTTGGCTTCTTCCTTGACGGATTTTTGGTAGTCCTCTGCGAGGGAGAGCATGCGCTTGACCGCTGCCTGGTTGGAATGCTGATGTTCCTGGAAATCGGCGAGTTTGAGCCCGTCTGTCCAGTTGCGCTTGTGTAGGTTGCCCAGCATGCTTTGCTCGAGCTGTGTCTTTCGATAACCAATGGCCATAGAGTAGTAGTGGCGGTTTACGCCGTGGATAAGTGACTGGATTGACGGCTTGTTGAGATGGCCGATATTTGATGTCGTCTGACGAGGTTCTTGGCCGAGCATGACGGTGGATGGGTTAATGAGGCGGAAGGCATCAATGACGACCTTGCCTTTGACGGACTCGATGGGGTCGACGACAATCGCCACAGCACGCGGGTTCAGCTGCTCGAAGGACTGCTGCGTATTGATATCGACGCTTGAGAGCCAGCAGCCGAAACCTGGATGTGAATGGTACCAGCCGACGACAACTTCTGAGCGGCCTGTCTGTTTGAGCATATCAAGCATCTTGGTTTGGAAAACGGGGTCCACAGCCTCCACGCTTACACCAGTGCCTGATTGGGGCATGGCAAATACGTCCACCACAGATACAGTATAGTCGTCGACAATGGTGCCCAGTAAAAGACCCATCACCTCCATTGGCACGCCAGCACGTCCGTGCTTGAGCATCTTGAGCAGCGCCAAGCTGCTAATGTATACGGTTTCTGCATTATCCTGCTGAGGCACGTCTCCATTTGCGACGCCCATTGAGCTCATGTGCGGCTGACCCATGAGTGATTGCAAGTCCATGGTGGCGACGGTTAACGCAGCGATGTAGTCGTCGTCTACGGAGTGCTTACGACGATCGAGTCGATCACAGCGGCCGTGACAAAAGCAACGCGTACATTTAGTCAGCATATGTCACACGTACGTTCATGCACCTCCTCCACGGTAGTACGCGCAGTGCGTTCTCCAAGCGATATAGCGATTGACGCCACGACGAGGGGAACCGCGGCCGTGTGCATGCGGGCGCGAGCACATCGTGGGCGTCGGTGTGTCATGTGGCAAAACGTCTCGTACTTCTTTGCGATATAGTCATTATGGGATGCCTACAATTTTTTTATGTCTAAGAAAAAAAGGCGCCGGTGCGACTTATCTGGCTACATGGATGTGGCAATGGCGGTGGACGACGGTGCATGGGGAATGGGATGTTTCTTTTTTAATGCATTCATGCGCGCGTCCAAGCTTTTTCTCAGCGTGGTGGATGGCTCATGAAGCCCTCTCTTATCGGCAGCGACCAAGAGACTGTCCATGAGCGTGTAGGGGAGGCAGGCCTTTGGCTGTGCATTGCTCGTGCGCAATTCACTCAAGGAGGCATCGACAAGCTGAATGCAGTAGGCAAGAGCATGCTCAAGCATACCGTACTGCATCCATACACGTATGAGTACGTCGGGAGCATGCTGACGGAACCAGTCAATGAGCCATTCAGGCGAGAGATCCCACGCTCGGAGAGCGATGAGACGCTCGGCAATGATCCGCCTGTATTGGACGCCATGCTCTGTCGCTTCTAGATGCACGCGCAAATACTTCCATGCGCGCTCATGCGCATGACCAGGCCAGCTTGCGGTGCGAGCTGATCGACGGAGAAAGGCTGCGTTTGGGTCAGCCTCTTCCTCGTCGCCCATGTACAGTGACTTGAGTGCTTCGTCCTCGTGTTCGTAATGCGCGGCACGCTTGTGGAAAGCACGCTCTAGCAGGACGCACTTGAGTGTAAGTGCATCGAAGAAGCTGTCCATGGGCAGTTGGAGCTGTTCTGCCGTAGACCAAGCGGCGTCGTAGTCGTCGTTGGCCACAAACAGGGGGAGTGCATCGTCTGCACGCCAAGGCGTCGCGCCATGAGCGAGTTCCGGATACGTCTGCATAAGCTGCAAACGGGTGAGGAGCTCATGGTACTCGCGGCGCACGTCGGCCAGTTGCACAATGGCAAGTGATGCTGGCCCTGCAGGCTGCGGCACATAGTGTGTGACTCGACCACGAAGCGCATGCCGATCCGTCGGGCGACCGGTGGCGGCCAGCGAGTCGGTGTTGTCGTGCGCGAACCATGCAAGAGTAGCAGGGAGCAGGACAAGCGCATTGATGCAGACCAGGAAGCTCTGCGCCTGCTGGACAGCATAGGCCTGCATGGACTCTAGCGACGGCGCATCACGTGTGAGGACACCTAGTCGGTGGGCGTGTTGGTACATGGAGGCGGCAGCGCTTTTGTAGTCGCCGCGGGATACATGGTATGCATACAGGATGTGGAAGTACGACGGGTGTGCGAGGGGCGAGGCGTGCCTGGCTTGGAAGCTGAGTGTGCGCTCGATGTGTGGCTGCCATTCAAGCAGATCGAGTCGCAGGAGCGTGCGAGTTTCCTGCGCTTCGCACAGCGTGGTGACGAGGGACGTGATGCAGGTTGTGCGCAGATCATCAAAGGGCAGGCTCAGGATCGTAGCACCGGCGGCTTCATACATGTGCAAGGCAAGCTGAGAGCGGAATACGAGTGTCCACACTTTGCGGGCGTCTGATTCGAGCACATCCTTGGCACCAGCCTCAAGCGCATGCATGGCGTGGCGATAGCACTCATAGGACGTACGGACATCGCCTTCCACCAGGGTGGCTGCATGGCACCAGAACCGGAACTGCGTTGTAGGATGATCGCTTGCTTCGAGCACGTCCGCTGGCAGCACGCGTTCCCAAACGGGATGTGTCTTGGCGGCGGCTGTCAGCGCGGCGTTGACACACACAAAGCCCTGGTACGCTTCATGCACACGTCCGCGGCAAGCGTCTGCCTTGGCAATGAGATACGTCGTCGAGGGCGTGCAGGCCGTGTCATGCACCAAGACCGAGTCGTTGCTACCGGTGGAGGAGGAACAGCTGCTTGCTGCCGTCAACAGACAAGTGCGCACGACGTCAGGCGCATCCGTCAGTACGGCATTGCAGAAGGCATCGACGGAGGCGCCCTGCGGCACGCCGCGCTGCAGAGCACGGTGCACAAGGCCCACAGTCGGCTCGTCATCTATTGAGCTGGCAAGCACGTACATGGCACGGGCCGTATGCCAAACATCGGTGGCGATCGAGCGAATTCGCTGGATCTGCGGCACATGCGTGTGTGTCACGAGGGAGAGCAAGACCAACAATGCACGTGTGCCATGCAAGCGCGCATGAACGCCTGCCATGTGCGCGTACGCAGTGAGCGCATCGAGCCACGCGAACGACGGCCAGGAATCGTGCTGGTACAGCGTGACGAGGCGCTCGGCCTCACGAACTAGGCCGTCGCCACCCATCTGCTCGATCAGCGCCGACAGACGGCCGTGGAGAGAGGTCGGAATTCGCACCCGCATCGGACTTGTTGTGCGCTGCGCCTCTGCGATGTAAGCATCGACCAATCGTGGGGCCCGTGGTCCCAGCGAGTCGTACAATTCTGCAGCGAGCGTCGCGACGCGCAGCAGATGTGTGCTGCCATCATGGATGCGGGCATAGTCTTTGAGGTCATGTGTGCCGTCGCTATGCGGCAGCTGAGCCAACGAGTTGACCACGTACGCGTACTCAGCGCTCGCCGCCTCGCCAGCGAGGCGTGCGCTTGGACGATCCGGATGCGGCGCTGCTGCTGCGAGGCGCGCTGCCAGACTCGCGAGCCAAGCGCCAGCATCGCGCGCACACGCGATGCCGAGTGCGTGCCGAGCGATGATGCACGGCACGTCGTCGAGCATGCAGAGCCGGAGTGGCCAGCGAGCAGCGCGATCAATCAGCTCGACCCGGCGTGTGAAGCGGAGCCACGCCTCGAGGGAGCCGGCGCCGACTGTTGCTGCGATCGCTGCGACGATGCGAGGAAGAGGCTCACCCATCACGTGCACGCCCTCAGCCTCGAGCGCAGCTGCAAGCGTCGTCGCACTGAAGCGCGCGGGCTCGCACAGGCGAGATACGAAAACGGTCGCGACCGCGCTGGCCTGTGACTCGAGGGCCGCATCCATGTCTGGTCCATGCAGCGGTGTGTACGGAGAGAGGGGATGGACGGTCGCCCAAGGGTCATCGGTGTCGCCCAGGACCAGCGGCGCCTGGTTCACAGCAGGCGCACGAAGGCCATCGACGAGCGTCGTTTGCAGCAAAGGCGCACCCGCAGCATGCCACAGGAGCCAAACGCGCCACACCTGCCCCGTATACACGACGGCCATGTCGCGCAGTTCGATATCGGGCGCATTCGTGCGGGCATCACAAGCTCGTGACCACACGAGGGCCATGTCGCCGACGCCGCCAGACCAGCTGCTGCTCTCCTCGAGCTCGACACCATACGCTGCAAGGCACGCGGCGGCCTGCATTGGCACATACACCAGCACATAGAACGAGAAGGAGCGGTCAGCAGGATAGAACAGCTGGACAAGAGGCTGGGTCGTGCGCTCTTCCCACACCGTGTCGGACGAGCCTGGCAGATCGAGCGTGCGGACAAGGGTGTCGGTAGCAATATTCCACACACGCAGCTTGCGATCACGACACACACTGAATGCGAGCGGCGTGTCCGTATCACGAATGTGTGTGGCCAACGCGAGCGTTTGTGTGGGAGCGACATGCTCGCTATGAGAGCGAGAAAACAGACGCGAGAACAGGAACGTGGACGGCCGAAGCACACTTTCGAGCCAGGCGCCTGTGAATGCGCCGCGATCGTCGAGTCGCTGTTGGATGCGCAGGAGCGCGCCATCCGCGCACGACACGAGAATTAGGGCAATATCAATCACATGCACGCTCGTCGCTACGGCTGTGTCGGCGAGCGACGTGGATGTCGATGGCGAGCGCGATGGCTGCGACGTGGATGCGGACGCCGACGATGTCGACGATGCGGACGCGTGGCTGCTCAAGTGCAAGATCTGGT
>ERZ501053.147-NODE-147-length-12298-cov-46.204852_pt1 | contig 12298 bp, 8 predicted proteins | sample MGYA00510862_ERZ501053 | MGnify/ENA primary metagenome ERZ501053 (study PRJEB25958, sample SAMN03398521) | human skin metagenome | study: EMG produced TPA metagenomics assembly of the Human Skin Microbiome Metagenome (human skin metagenome) data set. | reverse complement strand
TCATGCTTATGGTCGACTTTGAAAGGGACGCTGAATGCCCAAGGCTTTTGTGATGTGGCAGGGCATACAGTACGTTGGATCGACACGCTGTAGCCCCGAATAGCCAAGAAGCGAGAGTCCAGCAACGCCAAACTGCGTGTGAAACACATCTGTTACATTGTCCGGCCTATCGGCAATGCCACCTCGCTCTGGATCCTGCGCTGATAGGATAAATGCACACAGTCTTTCAGAGTCGATCCAGTGCAAACGATGCAGCAGACTCAGTGACGAGAGCACCCACCAACTATAGCAGACATCCTCGAGTTTCTGCGGCCGTCCATTGAGGCCACCGCCCGGAACTTGACGCTCCACGAGCCACCATGCTAATGTGTCTTGGTCGATCCGGTCCAATGCGTGCAGGATCGACAGCGCTCCAACGCATGTGAAAACTTGTGCCGCGTGACTCTCTGCACCCTCTGTGAGCCCGAATCCACCGTCAAAATTGGAGCATCGCAAGACCCACTGAATCGTCTTTTCATGGTCTAGTTCGTCGAGCGCGCCGAGATGTGCCAGCACACTCGTAGCACAATACAGGAATCTTGTGTCTGTTTCGCCCCATTTGTCACCTTGGAATGACCCATTACATTGCTGGAGTCCTAGTACAACTAAGCCATGCGTGTCAGCTGCACATCCACCCACTTTCCAGTACAAAATGCACGAATTACCTACACTGAACAACACGTTGGCGCCTTTCATCTCCCAGCGCATCTAGCGCATGCTTTAGTGCCAAAATCTGGATCGCACTGAGTGTACTTAGTATATGAGCGTCATGCGCTGGGTAGGAGCCAAATCCACCTACCCATGTGTCAGTCCGCCCGCAGAACGCCAAGCTTCATGCTCACTTTCACCACGCACCTGTTGTTTCGTCATAGCAACTCAGCACGAAATCTACCAGCGCATTTCGATCCAGTGCGTCACTAGCCCCCATAAGCTCTAGCGCGCACACCCCCCAATAGACGCCGTTCATTCGAAGATGAGCCGTCATGTGGTACGCAAGGCTACTGTCTCGTTTTCGCTCGAGTTTCTGGATGAACTGTACATGTTTTTCGACTAACAGAGTTGATGCCATCTTCGACCAAGACACCAACAATCTAGGCACGTTAGCGAACTAGAAGCCTGACAGTTACTGTGGTGGTGTTGGTATTCGTACCACGTGACACCTGTGGTTATGAGATGCGAGTTGGTTGTATAGGAAATTCATCTACGCGACTCTGGATTCAACATTGGCGGGCAAGTTGGCCCAGGAGGCCATGCAAAGTAGTCTTCATGCGGCCAGGAGCGCATCGTCAAAGACAGAAATGAGGTCGACATCACAAGAGCCATTTTCTAGGCCGTCACTGAAGCGCAGAAAAATTGGGAAGAACACCAACGACATGAACGGAGCAGATGATATGCCAACGTTACGCGTATCACTTGCCGCGTCGTCAAACTCTCAGCCATCGTATACGCCGCTTGAGAAGCAAATCCTAAGCCTAAAATCACAAAATCCAGACACGATCCTGCTTGTCGAGGTCGGCTACAAATTAAAGTTTTTTGGCGACGATGCCATCGTTGCAAGTCGGGTACTCAATATAGTATGTATGTGATTTCCTTTCGCATTAACACAGGCATGTTTTACAGAAAAACATTTCGTAACAGCCATGGTACCTGCAACTCATCTTGAGGTTTATGTAAAACGTCTCATTGCGCATGGGTATAAGGTAGGCGTGTGCCGCCAGACTGAAACACGTGCTCTCAAAGCAGTGACGGAGAATGCAAACAGACCCTTTGAACGCAAACTCTCAGGCGTTTATACTGCCAGTACATGGATCGATCATGTTTCCTGCTGCGAAAAGTCTGACGAACAAGTGATTTGTGCCATTGTTGACCGCCCAACGTCTCGGACGTGCACTGCACTTGCGTTTGTCTCCATCGATATGGCGACGTCCTCCATCACGTACGATGAATGGCTCGACGATTCAACACGTGAAGGGCTCTATACACGTATTATGCACCTTGTGCCGCGCGAGGTCGTTTTGCTTTCCAGTCTGAGTGATGGAACGCGAAGGGCCGTGTCAATGTATGCGGCTGCATCTGCCACCTACAACGTCCGCATGGAGACACGCGAAGCATTCGAGCCGCTTGCCTCATTCTTGCAAGGCGATGTGCTTGCGTGGGCACTAGCTGCCTGCCCGGTTGAGGTTCAGCGTGCCTTGGCACTTTTGCTCACTCATCTGGCTACGTACGATTTGACATCCGCGTTTCACTATGTCGATCATTATGCGACTTTCACCTCACGCTCGTCCATGGTCTTAAGTGGATCCACTTTGTCGCATCTGGAACTGCTGCGTAACGCGACAGATCATGGTGGGGATGGGAGTTTGTTTTGGCTTCTTGATGAATGTGCTACAAGTATGGGCCGTCGGCTTCTTCGGCAGTGGATCCGACGGCCCCTTGTTGATCCTGTGGCTATTCAGGCTCGTGCGGATGCTGTCAGTCTGCTTCGTGAGCGCCGTGATCGAATTCTGCATCGTGTCGTCTCTTTGCTCACCCACCTACCGGATCTCACGCGCGGACTAACGCGGATTCTGTACACACTTGTTGACCCCGCCGAACTTGTATCAATCCTTCTTACATTGTATCGTGTCACGCACGAAATAGAGGCTCATGATTCCACGCGCAGCACACTTCTCAATACTGCTCTTCAAGATCTGCGTGCACCCAAGTCGGAGGTGAGCGCATTTGTGTCCGCGTTACATATTCCCAACGCACGCAGCAATTCGAAGGTGTCACTTTACACGGATTCCTCAAGATACCCAGCGATTCAAAAGTGGAAGCAACAGCTAGAAGATGATGAGCTCGCGGCACAGTTGCAACTCGTTGACATCCGCCGCATCCTTCGTCGTCCAGCACTGCAATTCATCAGTATCGCCGGCATTGATCATCTTATCGAGGTTCGTGCATCCGATGCAGGGCGCGTACCTGCCGATTGGGTGCGGATCAATTCGACGAAGCGCGCCGTACGCTTCCACACACCGGCTATTGTCGAACTGCAGCGCCAGCGTGATCGGCACCGCGAAATGCTTACCGCGGTCGCAAATGAGGCATTTCGCGATTTTGTTCGACATGTAGCTCAGGCATACATGCCACTTCGACGAGCTGTGCATGCGCTTGCAACGATCGATGTGCTGACTAGTCTTGCACGTGTTGCCTCGCGACCTGGCTATGTCCGACCCCATGTCCATGACCAAGGTAACTTGATTCAGTTGCGTCAATGTCGGCACCCCGTGACAGAGGCACGGACAAATGGGTACATCCCCAACGATATTGCGTTAGGAAGCCTGAAACAAACTGAAGCACCGCGTGGGATGCTCTTAACCGGCTCGAATATGGGTGGAAAATCCAGCATGATGCGCGCCATCGCATTGACAATAATTATGGCCCAGATTGGCTCTTTTGTTCCATGTCAATCAGCAGAGATTACATGCCGTGATGCGATTGCTTCTCGCATGGGTGCTCGAGACGACATTCTGCGCGGCGAATCAACGTTCCTTGTTGAAGCGCGTGAAACCGCATTCATCCTGCGCACGTCAACGCCCCGAACACTGGTGTTGCTGGACGAGTTTGGCCGTGGAACTTCTACCTTTGACGGGATGGCTCTAGCATACGCAGTGCTCCGCTCATTTCTCGAGCGTGGACCAGCCATGCCGACTCTCCTGTTTATTACTCACTATGCCCCACTTACACGCCTGGCACACTTGTTCCCTCAACAGCTGATGAATGTGCATATGCAAGTGCAAATCATGCGTCACCAGGGCAAAGAAGACGAAGTGGTTTTTCTACATCGGGTTCTGCCAGGTGCTGCATCCAGGTCATTCGGCATCCACGCTGCAGCACTGTCTGGCATTCCAACCACCATCATCGAGCGCGCCAAGAGTAAAGCCCTTGAACTTGAAGAGGCTGAGCGTTTGATACATTACGCACACGTGGTCAAGCTTCTAGGCCAAGGCGATGCAGAGGCCGCTTTGGAGTCTATACAATCCATAACACTTGAAGCATAGTCTATCAGCTATGACACTTTTTTAGTCCATATTCACGTCAGAAAGCAGCTGAGCAATACTAGGAAGAGCACCGGTCTGCGACTCGCGATGTGATCGAATACAAGGAGATAGTGAATGAGGAGGGGGTAGGACCCTATGCTGTGATTTGGAGGATGACATCAATCGCCACGCGCATGATGCAGAAGACGCCATTCCTGTAGATGTCGTAGATGTTGGTACGCCGGAGAAAGGTGGTGAGGAAGCTGATGATGGCGTTGACAACGCCAAGGATGGCCATGGGCGTCCATCACTTCGTCGACGAACAGGCATCCTGCCAATGGTCACCACATTCCCTGTACCTGGATGAATGCACTTATTCTTGTTCAGCGCCATAAGAAGATTCAGAACCAGCTTCATATGCCGTTCTCGTATACGGACATCCTTAGCAAGATGCCTAGGCGTGCTAGAAGAACTGTGATCTCTCGCAGGACTGAGGATATTCGGATACATGTTGCAATGACTTTGGTTTCGTGTACGAAGACGTGTCGGAGGCGGTACAGTCGAGCAAGAGCTTGAAGCAGCGACTGGTGATGACCTCACACCATCATCTTCATCCATAGCACTAGCACAAGGTGGCGACCGGGTCAGTGGCTGGACTTGCCTGTATACAGGATACAGTCCCTTTTCTTGCGAGGGGATAGTTGAGGTGGGTGTGGTCCATGGATATGGCTGGTAATCGGCTGCCCCCGAAGAAACATTGGTGGGCGAATTACTTGATAGTGAAATAGCTTCAGCGCCTGGAATGTTCGTTAAGCCCAACAGCGATAAAGACTGTGCAAAGTTCGTCGGCATCATAGACGTGCCTGCAGGCGGGCGCGACATGCTGTCGCCGAGCTGAAGCAGCCAAGCATTTATATCCGAAATTTGTTGGTGGTCGCCGTTCAACGGAGGCATGGTAGAAGGTCCTGAAGCTGACCGTTGATCCGTTGTAGACATGCCATAATTAATCGCATTCATAGACTCGTTTAGAAATGCGTCAAGATCACCAATAGTATGCGAGTCAGGCAACCAGAACTGGTCAAGACGCTCCATCATGCCAGTATCATACGTAGGAGCGAGCTTCTTTCGCTGTACATCGTCCCAAAAGTTGTCGATAGATGACCGAGGCCGTTTTAGTGACTCCCCGCCACTAAAACTACCATTTCGCATAGCATGAGTCATGTCCAGGCTCGCTGGTTCCTCGTATGTACTAAGGAAGTGAGACGCTTCATCTTCTCGAGCCAACGGTGCCAACGATGGGTACATCGTTGATGAGGATGGTAGATTTGAATGCATAGATAGACGCGGGTACATCGACCCACCCTCCAACGGTCGGAAGGCGTTGGGCGATGAAGTGGGAGAAGAAGAATCGCGAGACGACTGTGAAGAGAAAGCCGGCGTAGGCATGTTCTCCGTCAACTCTGAAGGCGAAGACATTGCCCTAAAAGGCGGCAGCGGCGGCGGTAGCGAAGGACCATAACCAGAACTGGGACGAAATTCATCTGGTGACTTGCTCAGTGCCTCGCGTGCGCCCTTTTCAGCTGCAGAGCTGGACGAGCTGATATGGGTACGGCCATGTTTCTTGAGATCCTGCGATCGCTTGAAACTTTTGCCACAGATAGTGCAAGAGAATGGTTTTAACGGCGTATGAATCCGTATGTGACTTGTGATGTGATCGCGCTTTCCATAGCTGGCCCCGCATCCATCCCAGTGACACGTAAGACAGAGGTTGTTTTTGCTGATGCGTCCCACATGATCATCGCAGAGATGGAGGTACAACACTTCAGCATTTTCGCACGACACGCCACAGCCTTTCCACATGCAAGTAAGTGCAGACTCCTTCAATGATGACGAGCCATGCTTGGCAGGCTCACTCACTGAGTTATTTTCACTCATGCTTGGCAATGCTATCCGAAGTTCTTAGTCGCAAATCGCTATTCGTTGATAAGAAAATGAGATGATGTTGGGCTTTGCCAAGACCTTGGTCTCCGGTGTGCGTGTGTGTAGCAGAGATAGGGTACAAAAGGGTAATTAAGGCAGTGCAATCGCTCACTGGGCTACCCTATGAGAAATGACCAAAATGCTTCATGTGCCCACCGGCCGAGCGACATTCCTTTCTTGGCACGTCTTGGCAGAAGACCGCAGTCAGAGACACAGGCCACGTGCTAGACATCCTCAGGGCTTGGTCAGGTATTTTCCGAAAGCGGGCGCTTAGAGTCATGGCCCATATCCTAAGTTCAACAGATATATATGCCTGTCACACATCGCATCTGCATGGATTCCCCCCAAGGCGCACATGTGCAGGTATTGGCCTGCAGGCAAAAAGTATCCTTATGTTTGTTAATACATACAATATAAGAAAATAGTGAAAAAACTAGGGCAAACAGATCTAGGCCGCTTAATCCGTGATAATGAGTTCGGACACACTCCAGTCCTCAAAAGTACCATCTGGTAGGTACCGCCGCACGAGAAGAGGAATCTTTTTGGCCAAAAGCTCTTTCTGTGCAATAGCTAACGGATCCATCTCTCCTTCTGTAGGCACTAGAACTGGTGCGTTCATACTGAGAGATTGTTAGTTCGCCCGCCAAGCGAACGCGAGCATAGACGCCCGTACATACCTGATTTGCAGCGCACGCGTACCCAAAATACGCGCTTTTTCATATTTGGTCATATACGGTGTCGTGATCCGCTCCGAATTAGCTTTTCCTGACGTATCCATATCCATGGGAATATTGCCGTCGGCACTAGAATGCACCACTTCATTGTCGCCAAAGTGATCTTCATCATCTCCAGCGCCTGCCTCTTCGTTCAATGGCTCGTCCATCTCTGCCGCATCGAAATCAACTCCCTCGTCAAAATAGCTAATTTTCATCAGCGCATGTATATCACGTACTCGGCTTCATTTTCGTCACCCGCTTCAAAACTCATAGTAGACAATCGTGGTGCCTGCAAGTTGTCGCCAGATATTTTTCGTTGACGCGACGAAGAACCGGCCCATGGCACGTGACAATCAATCCACATCGCGTTCCCATCAGGCACTCTCCAACGAGCTTTTCATGCTGATGTGTCGGGCGCATCCGCGTATCCTGACGCGCGCTCCTTCAGGAGACAACATTATTCCCGCAGTCATTCGTGTTTCTCCCGTCTTCAAACTAAGTTGTCCGCTAACACAGGCACGTAATTTTATTCACAATCATGTTTCTACGACGAGTCAACGCATATGTACATTTAACTGGAAGTGTAAATTGATTACACTTTCTACGACCAATAAGGCGTGACCCACCTTGCCTACGCCTTGGGCGGTTGTGCTTGACGCAAATTCAAGCGGCGAGCAGGCCATCCTCCATACACCGCCCAACTTTCCGTAATTTCACCAGATGCAACGAGCGTATGCTCCAATAACATCGACTGAGACTCCATGCTGGCACCGGACAACAGACGACTTCCTGTGCGCATAGCACAGCCATCTCCAAGGCGAAGACGGTTCAAGCTGAACTGACCACGAGAATTAATATGCGCAACAACTGAGCAATCATCAATCGAAACCCGATCACCCATCGTCACAAGATCCGGTTCAGTCAGGGTCAATGTTGGCTTACCGCCAGCCCAGATAGCACAGTCTTTACCAATCCGAGCACCAAGACAGCGCAGATACCATACCGCAAACACTGTGCCAGACAAATTGTTGAAGATGTGGCCACCAAAGCCTTGCATGGCTGGCTTTTGCAACGTAAGATGGACTTGCCAACGCTGACAGTAGCTGCTCATATCCCAATTATACTTTCCTTCGCGACGACGGCCAATGATAGCCCACTTCGTTGCCACCACCCAAGCTAGCGATATAATAGCTTGCCCTGGCAGAATCACAGCAAAGAAGATGATGATAGCCAAGTACAAGAATGCTGGGCGATACCAATGGTCATAGAAGAGCCAATGCGAACGCGAGTGATACACCTCAACGATCCTATTAATGGCGACCACCGTTGCAGCAAATCCACATGCCCAGTAGGCGGCGGCAATAGCTTGCAAAAAGACATTCAATGCCACGATCATCAAATACGGCATCACGAAGTAGTTGGCCTGTCGTTTGTAGTATGCACGACCAAAAGGAGTGATTGTATCGTCTTCACCAAGCTCGCTAGGTCCTTGCGACTTACCGAAGCTGACCGCTTCACCGTTCTTTGAACCCATCCATACAGAGCGGTCCTCATAGTTGCCATTCCGGCGAGCGAGAGCACCAGAGCCCATAACACACTGCGTACCAATGGTCGCGCCCGGCAAAATCACGACTCGGTCGGCAATCATGGCACCACGATTGATCCGAATCGGATCGAAGCTGATAGAGTCTGACGTGAGGATCTCCGAACGCGAACCAAACACCACATCGTCACCAATTTCCAGCAACTCAGGATCTGGGCAGTTGATACCCGAGCCCGGCCAGTACACCCGTTTGCCAATCTTCGCACCCATCGCACGAAACACGACGGATGTCATTTCGTAGTGTGTGCCGATGATTTCGAACGCACGCTTGAGGCGGTACTGGCTCAAAAGCTGCGCCGTCATCCAACGACGGAATAACGCGAGCTGACTCGCATTGCGCATGGAACCCGGTGAGTTCAGACCCAAAATGCGCTTCACGATGATGCCAAGAACCAAGTTGATCATCGGCGGGAAGATTTTTCGGATAATACGCGCAAAAATGTGGTATCCAATACGATGAGGGTACGCGTACCAAGCCAAGATAGTCTGCAGGGAGTCGCTCGAATCACTGTCGGCCACAGAGAATGGCTGAGACAACAGAAGGAACAGCGCAGCATACCATGGCACATACGAAACGATGCGGATGAGAATGATAATAGGCCAGCCAATTAAGAAACGCAGCAGGAAGTGAGGAGCTCGCACTGAAGCGTCGTTGAATGCAGCATAGGAATCCGGAGAGGGAGCCTCATGCGACGAAGACTGTGGTCCCCACACAGTGCCATCGACCAAACGAGCACCGGGGGAAATATAAGTGTAGGTATTCACAACACAGTCACGACCAATAACAACTGGCTCCAAACGGAAGTATCCATCACGCTCCACACAGAATCCACGCACCAAACAGCGGTCGAGCTGTGCACGGTCATGCACAGTGATCAAGTCATGTTCATAAAGTTTGGTCTTCGAGTCAATGTAGACCCCGCTTCCGATTTTCATGCCCAAGAGACGGAAGTACATCTTGAGAAGCAAAGGCGACAAAGCAAAAACACCACGACCACTTGTACGAATTGACTGGTTCACGATCCACCACCGCAGATGGTAATTACTCCACATTGGATACTTGCCCGGCCGGAACCGACCAATCACCACCCATTTGAACAGGATTGCACCAATGGGACAAATAACACGACTCGACACACGTGCAATAGCGATTGAGCACAACAGAGCACCAATCCGTTGCCAGAACGAGTCCTCAATGTAGTATGCAAAGAAGGCCAAACCATGCAGAATGATCGTCCAAGTCCAAGCAGCCTTCAGCGGGTAAAAGAACAAGAAAGGAAGAAGCTGCACAAAGATAACCAGAGGATGGGTTTGGCTGCGACCTTTGTAACCGTGAGAAGAAAACGCCGGGTCTGAGTCGTCGTAGGTGTGCGCAAGATTGAAAGACGAATACAGACCAGCACCTTTCTCGTCTAACTTGTAGAAATCGTCCGGGTCCGAGCCCCCACCAGACCCACTTTGCTCATCAATGAGGGCGGCGATCTTTGCCACGGTCGAATTAACAAACAACGACGACACCTCCAGGCTCACACCGGTTTCTTTTCGGATCATGAAGATGAGACGACCAAGCAGCAAACTGTTACCACCCAGGAGGAAAAAGTCCGACTCATCTGTGATAGAACTGGGATCAAGATCCAAAAGATTTCCAATGATCTGGCTGACCAAGATCGAAGTCTGCGACATCGAAGCGGCATTTTGCTCGCGCACTATACTTTCCATAGCCGCAAAGTCGTACTCGCCGTTCGTTTTTATAAGTGGCTGACGGAATACATGCAATGGATTCGGCACAGCGTAGCCATGCAGAATTTGACTCAGTGCACGGTCAATATCAGCTGCATCAAATTCAGCATCCTCCGAAACCTGAATATAGGCCATAAGCGACCGGTCACGTTGTTGAGCAACCGCTGCATCGAGCACACCAGGAATTCGATAGCACGCACGCTGTACGGCACGAGAATCAACAGTCACACGGGAGCACGCAATCGGGCGCGACAAAGGCGTTTCCTTTGACGGCGCCTTTGACTCAAAGTGCCTGTCCAAAGCTGGCACATCGTCTGACATGCCCGTAATGCCCAGACGAGAGCCGAGCTTGATACGCAGAGGTTTACCAGCCTGATTCTTTGGAAGATCATCCATGTAAACAATGACGAATGGCCACTTAGATGGGTGCAAGTAATTGCGAAGCAAATTCTGCAGTTCAACTAAACCGATACGTGGTTGTCCCGGCTTGGGTACAATTACCACACCGATTGTTTCTTGGAGTACTTTGTGCTCAACCGAAAAAGCTAAAGTCTGCTTTACACGTTCCTTGCAGGCTTGTGAAATAGCCTCTTCCACCTCGAAGGGCGATACAACTTCACCACCCTTGTTGATAATTTCTTTTGAACGACCTGTGATGTACAAGTAGCCGTCTTGGTCCATGTGACCACAATCACCAGAATCAAACCAGCCATCCTTCGAGAAGACAGACGTATCAAGTTCGCCATTTTCCATTTCATAGCCACTAAACGTTGGAACTCCACGAACACAGATCGCGCCGGTTTGTCCGCGTTCCAACTCCTTATTGATGTCAAGCTGGTCACGAATACTCAAATCCGGTCCGCATGCAACACCCGAGCAACCAGGTCGCTCGAGTTTGTATGTGACAGGTGGAGATGCAATAGGCATGCATTCTGTCATGCCGTAAGAAGGCAACACGGCACAGTTGAACGTAGCGCGAAGTTCATTGGCAAGCGAAGGCAAAAGACCACCAGCAGCATTGCAAATCATACCGATCTGGAGCTGCGTAGAAGGGTCAACATCTGCAGGCTTCGAAGCCAGAATAGCATGATGCATAGTGGGTGCAGCGTAGTACCACGTAGCACCCAACTGCATTGTTAACGTCCACCAAGCATTCGGATCGAAGCCGGCACAAAGAATTGTACTACCGCCCGAGAGCACGGGCGCCCATAGGTTCCGAACGATACCACCAACGTGGAAAAGAGGCATCATGTTCATGTCTACTTGCTTTGAGTGAAGGTTCCAACTTTGAATAACACAGCAAGCGCCAACAATTAGGTGCCGCAACGTGTACGGCACAACCTTCTTTTTCCCGGACGTGCCGGATGTGTGCAAAACCAAAGCTTGATTCATTAGACCATTTGGCTTCGGCGGGCCACGTTGACGCGAGCCAGGTTGTTCATCGCCCATCAAAGAAATGTCGAAGAGACCAGCCGGGCCTGAGGGACGCGGTTCAACGAGGAGAATCTCGATCCCATATTGACTGTACAAGCGATCCAATTCAAGACGCTGAATGGAATCCGCGGTCGAGATAACGGCACGCGCACCGAGTCGCAATGCATCATCACGCAGCTCCTCAGCCGTACAGCTGGCATTAACAGGTGCGCAGTTAAAATAACAAGCAATACAAAGGAGGGCAAGCGCATTTTCAGGCCCGGTGGGAAGAGCCATCATAACACGGTTGTTTTCAGCGAGAGGCTTGAGATGCGCACTGTTTGGTACTGTAAAAGACGCAACGAATTGCTTAAGCATTCGATGCGTCAAAGGCGGACGCGAGAGATCCGGAGATATGAGGGCTCGCTTGTTTGTCGAAGGCAAACAATCCAGAAGTGTCTTCACACGACCATTGTCGGTCACCTGGGATGCCATATACTCACCGAGGGAAGCACCAGCCGGCGGACCTGGCAGATCCAGCAGGAATGACAATGGATGTTCCATGCTGGCGATGGTGAAGAGCTTGACTTACTGCCAAGCGTTAACAAATGCGTATGACGATAAGCCTGGTACGGCGTGAACCAAGAGGTACCGACCGACTTGTACCCAACCTGCAACGACGAGCGCACGTAGTCTTGCTTATGTCATATTGCACAGGGATCCTTGGCGATAGAACGCATGTAGGTGTATGTGATTTAGATGATTGGCCGTATTCGCACGGGTGAGTG
>ERZ501053.146-NODE-146-length-12329-cov-42.099234_pt1 | contig 12329 bp, 7 predicted proteins | sample MGYA00510862_ERZ501053 | MGnify/ENA primary metagenome ERZ501053 (study PRJEB25958, sample SAMN03398521) | human skin metagenome | study: EMG produced TPA metagenomics assembly of the Human Skin Microbiome Metagenome (human skin metagenome) data set. | reverse complement strand
AGAGAGAGAGAGAGAGAGACAGGTCATTGAATTGTTAATTACCTAGGCCACTACTTTGGATCCGAGGACTTCCTTGCCGGTGTTCTTGATTTTTTCCAGAACTGTATCAAACGGTACGGAGCCTTCGACATCAACTGACTGTTTCTCCAGGCTCACGGAGTATGAAGTAACACCTGTCGTTAATCCCCTCTTGCAATGCCACAAAACACCCGTACCATCGAGTTTACCGAGCACACGGTCAATAGCTCGGGAGCATGCCTCGCAGCTCATCTTCACATCAAAGTGATACTTGTGCATCTATTCAGCAAGCATGAGCTATTGCGCATTATCCCATATGTGTGCATACCTCTGTCATGATGCGTGGTGGTGGGATGTCCTGTTCAACGAAATAGAACTGTCGGTCCCAATCTCGTGTGTGTGCACCTTGAGTACACACTGACGTTCATGCCAGAAATTGTCCGTTCATGGGTGGCTCGTGTGCCTGTGGGCGTTGAGCACTTGCATATTCGTGCATAATTGTGTATGACGTAACACACACCCACATCTCGTAACAACTATACTCATTCACGTGACTTTGAGACAAGGTCCGCGAGTCTCACCCAGGAAAGCCACAAGGTTCCTCTAGTTGCGTGTATCGTTTGGACTTGCCCTACCGATACCTAACCCGATATGGAGAACGACCACGTATGTGTGCCAGTACATGCGAGAAAAGCCAGGACAATGGATACTAATACAGTGTAGGGTGAGCTTGTTGATCTTTACGTGCCTAGGAAGTGCGCTGCCTCCGGCCGTCTGATCGAAGCTAAGGACCACTCGTCGGTTCAGATCGCCGTGTGCGACGTGGACGAAAACGGCAAGATGATCCCGGGCTCGACCACCAACATTCCTATCTCTGGTGCTATTCGTCACCATGGCGAGAGCGATGACTCGCTGAACCGTATCGCGCAACAGATGGGCTGTATGTATTTTAGCGCGCTGTGAATACCAAACAGTCATTTGGTGTCGATAACAACGTGGTTCCCGTTATTATCGTGACCAATCTTTGCATCTCGTATTGGAATCGCGCGTTGACATCCCTGCCTCTCTCACCTGTCCTCTTGTTTTTGAAGCCAGCACCGCTTATTGTAACATGGTTTGCGCATCAAGAGCATGGATAACACTAATGACCCGCTTCAGACAGTCTGCGCTTAGCCGCGGGATCATTCTCCCTCATCTACAACGGCAAGGGCAGGATTCCATGAAGTAACGAAGCGAAGATTATGTTTGCTGGCAGCGGAATAAGAGCTCGCTTGCTCGTTCTTGGTGAGCTTGTCGAGTGTCAGACCTCTGCTACATATGGCTCTATGTGTTATCCGTGCTGATGGATTGCAACACTATGATATGTCAGGCGGTGCAAAAGATCAAACGGTTGGCACAGGTTGAGGAAAGATGGGCGTGTCTATGTGCATTCTTTTGGGGAAACTTGTGAAGGTGATCTGCTTGGATATTCTCTCAGCGTGTTAAGAATATGACAAGGAGTGTAACAGTACTAACATGAACAGTGATTAAGAATGTGTGGTCGTACCAGCAGCAGTAAATCATGCCATACAAAACTAAAAGAAATGTGATTCTGTCTGCAAAAGAGTGACAATGTGTCACCTTTTAGCGTAGAAAGGGATTGATAGTGTTCTATTCCCGTGTGCATATGTATGCAAGTATCATGATTGCTATATGTATGTACGAAGCAAAATGCCACATTAGGGGACCTCATTTTACCAACCGTATACCATGCAACAGCTGCATTTGCTGTGTGAGGCGTTTGTCCTATGTAGATGTGTGCAGTGCACTAGCACTGGTCATTAAGTGGCCAGGCGACGACCTCGAAGATTTACTACAAGATTGTGTTTGGTCTCAACAAATGCAAACCGATTAGAGCAGCAAGCCATTTCCATTGGACATCGTCGCACAAGTTACTGGCAGTAGGGCAGAAATTCTTAAGGGCCCTCTTGTTGTAGTAAACATGTGTCAGCGAAGATGACACTAGTGCGCTGTGTGGATTTTCGGTGGCTGGACGGCCATGAGGTAGGCGAAACTAAATTTGTCCATCTGCACACAACTTCGGATACAACTGCAAACACCAAAGGGGAAAAAGAGGAAAAAAAAAAGCTTGGGACTGACGGCCCATTGAACTTATTGCCTTGCTTGTAAAATATATGTACCGCTAGACAGAATGCAAGAGAGTACAGGCACGGATCCAATGACGGGCCTTCCGCCGTCGATGTATCACCCGTCATCATCAGGCCGTATTTCTCGTGGTCACTCACTAGACCGCGGTAGACTATTAGGCGACCAAGCTCTTGTCCAGCGAGCACCACCTGAACTCCATCGTGCGGGCTCGTGGTCGATCCATGGTGCATCTGTCCCCCAAGTGGGTTCAGGTACGCCATGGGATACAGACACCCCGATAGCATCACCACCGACGCTATCGAGTGGTCGCCGTCGTCCGCGCCGAACATTGACTGACAATGCGACCGAGTTTTTGCATGCTGTCGACGATCTCCTAGGCTCAAATGTCCCCAGGCATGCACCTCCAGTGTCGCATATCATGAGTCCCGCTGATGGTGTGCGATCACCAGCGTCCCCGTTTGGTCCGCCTCCCATTGGCATGTCTGAACATCCCTTTGCTGCTGCCGGCCTTGATGCGCCATCATTGCGTCTTGGCGCCTCTAAATTTGGCTTCTCTATGCCAAATAGTGCTGTTGGCTCACCCCGCATTCGACCTCAAGAGGATCGCTTCCTCAACAATCCGTCGTCATCGTCTTTGTCCGCGGACTGGCCCGCACCCACCACAACCGACCCAGAGTATACCCGTTCTATGTGGTCATCTGTTCGTCTGCCGGGCCAGGTGCCTGATCCTTTACTGTATGGTGCGCCCAGTGGATCTGTGTTGTCGTCGTCGCCGGACGAGACGACAGCGCCGCTGCATGCGGAGACGTCTGTAGCGATTGCGCTTGGCGATGACGAACCACACCCAAACGCAACGCAATCGCCTCCCTTTGCTGTACATTCTCGGCCTGAGGTTTTTGAACGCACGCCAACCTTTTCTTCCATTGATCATGACCTCGCAAGCAGGATGCGCTCCATGACCCTTCCCGTGGATTTGTCTATTCCTCCGCTGCTGAGAGATCGAGCTGGCTCTATGAATCGCTTACATGAATCTCCGCCTCCAGGTCACCGAGTAGCGCCACGAAATGCATCGAAGACAGGTGCCCATGCCATGTATTCGCCGTACGTACCATCACCACCACCACCACTTTCATTCTCATCAGCTGCTGCTTTTGCTTCGCCATCGTCCGTGACGTCACCGAACATTCCAGACTCACCCGAGGCCGTGTCATTTGAACATGCCATGTCTCCACGAAGCATGAAACGACGCGAAGATGGCAAATGGTTTGGTCGCCCTGGCACACTGCGCCTTGGCGACACAGTGCAGGTGGGTCCTTCGTCATCGTCATCGTCTACGCCGACTCCTGCTGCTGCCTCTGCCGCTGCTGCCTCGTCTACATCGGCGCCGGCAGTCTCAGCGGCTCCGGCAGCGTCTGTGGAGGAAGACGCAATGGGCCCCATCAACAATCCCGGCATGACCGCCCCCTCTCAGTTAGGCAGGGCTAAGCCTAATGTTGCACATGATGTGCATGGTGTGGCCGAGTCGTTTGATGCATCGATGCGGCGCCGAAACTCGGCGCGAAGCCGCACTGTAGCGCATGCTGCCGCGGCTTACGAGGGCGCTGTGAATGGCGGGCGTTTCCACCGACGCGAAGACGGATCTTCGGGACCTTTGCGTACCGTTCCGCCTCCGTTGCAGGAAGGCGCTGGACACTGGGACTTTGGTGACGTGCGCGGCCAGCTTGCAGAAATTAGCATGGATCAGCATGGAAGCCGGCTGGTTCAAGAAAAGCTGGACCACTGCACGCCTGAAGAACGGACCCTTGTGTTTGAAGAACTGTTCCCTGAATCACGGCGGCTCATGGCGGACGTGTTCGGTAATTACGTGATTCAAAAGCTGCTCGAGTATGGCACGCGTGAGCAAGTGCACATGCTAGGCGAGCAGTTGGAAGGCCATGTACTGCCATTATCACTGGGGACATACGGCTGTCGAGTCGTTCAGAAAGCATTCGAACGTGTGGATGAAAAGCAGAAAATTCGCTTGGGACAAGAACTTCATCCATATGTCCTGGATTGTGTGCGAGACCAAAATGCGAATCATGTCATTCAAAAGATTCTCGAGCAAGTGCCCAGCACCCACCTGGATTTCATTGCGGCAGCCTTCCGCGGGCATGTACAGATTTTGGCGTCACATTGTTATTCGTGCCGTGTGCTGCAGAGGATTTTTGCATATTGCAGTGAGGATCAGCGTCGGCCCTTGCTGGATGAGATGCATCGCGACACGCTGCGCCTCATGCAGGATCAGTATGGCAATTACGTTGTGCAGTGGGTGCTTCAACATGGCGACGAGCGCGATCGTCTAGCCATTGTGCGTGTGACGAAGACTCATCTTCTTCCGCTGTCGCGCCACAAGTTTGCGTCGAATGTCGTTGAGCATGTGATTCAAGTGGCACCACCGACGGATCTGACGGATTTGCTTGAAGAGCTTCTGGCGCCTCTAAGCCCGTCGGACGCTGAAGGCCTGCCACTCCTTCTTGAAGGCACGTCACCCCTGTGCATTGCCACGATCATGATGCAGGATCAGTATGCGAACTATGTCCTTCAGCGTTTTCTTCAGACGCTTCATGGACACAATCGCGAGCGCCTTGTCCAGACAATCCGTCCCGTTCTGTATGCACTACGCCAGCGACAAGCCATCCTTGCTGCGCAGACCAACGCGGCGTCGCCCTATACCGCAAGCATCCGAATTCCTGGTGGGGGACACATTGGGAATAAGCCACTGCAGGCCATTGAACGACTTATTGAGCAAGGTCCCTGATTTTTTTTGTCCCTTTTTACTCTCGTTGAGCATTGCGATCCTTGTCATGTTGCGACTCTGTCGTACGGAATGCACTCTTTTCCTATTCGCCTTTGGTCTTTGATCAGTTCCTTACTTACAAGCTTTTCCTCACTCTCGCACTCTTGTTCGATACATATGTTGTTGATAGATAAGCACGGACGATTCCAACGGTTGTGAAAGTAAATTCTTCGCAGTTTAGTTAGGGCGTAGATAGAAACAGGTGGAAAAAAAATTAGCGTTACGTGTGTACGATCCGTAGTCTGGCGTTGTGAGAAACCGCAAGACGCATAGTTTCGCAAGAGTGTTTCTCGAGGATTTATGCCTGTTATTCCTCTCCACCACGCTGTGCCATCGTGCCACGAATGTCTTTACTCGTCCGTGGTGACGACGACTTATGGACGTGCACCATGCTTGCGTGTCTATGCACCCCACGGCCTATACTTGTGACAATGTATATGGCTATGTGTACGTGAGCTCAGAGGATGCGACCATGCATGCCAAGCACATGGCTCTAGGCTTTCGTGTGCCTGATCAACCAGCACATCCGTTTGCTTTCCATATACCCCTAGCTGAATTGCAAAGCATTCGGGAGCACGCTCCATCAGCGATGCGCCCGATTGGCTACGTTGAAATAGTATCGTCTTCCCACAAGCCACAAACGCTCTTTTATCATAAAGATCCTTTCGACGATCAACGCAGTCCCAACGATTGGGCAGGGCACCGTCTCATTGACGCTCTTGTCCCATTTGTCGACGTTCTTGCCAGTCGCGAAACTCCTCATTTATTTTTGCTGGACCCCACTCCAGAAGATCGAGCAAGGCATCAAACGCCGCACTTTGCCGATGATGCCATCGACGCCGTGCTTTCTCGCCGGTCGCCGCTACCACCGCAGAAGTCTCGTCCCGACACTTTAACTTCATGGGCCAAATCCACCCACATGTCAGTCCTAACGCAACTTTCGCATGTGGTGCGAGGTGCACGCGATAGTCGCGATGCCATTCTTGCTCACCCACTTGTACGCCGTGCCAAACCACATGTTTCGACGGCACAAGCCGGTCCTTATATGGTTAGTGCACAGTCTTCAACTCCCCTATTGTCACCTGATCATCCATCGCTGGAGTTTGATGCTGCACGTGTATATCTTGCCAAGTGGGCAAGCCAAGTTGCCAAAGAGGGCGAGCTGAATCGTATTGCCGAGCATGCGATGGACGACGGTCCTGAGAGAGACGCCGAGTCTCTGCTGGGTGCATCCAATCTGCCGATTCTCCCTGCTTCAGACGACAAGATTCCTCCGCTCTCGTATGACGTTTGCACTGAGCTGTTGAACACTGGCGCTCCAGCTCATGCGGTCGCTCAGCAAATATTTCGGTTTGGCCTCGCGTCTAACGCTCGCGCGTTGATGTGGCCATATTTGATGGGTGCATTACCACTAGAAAGTGATGTTGAAAAGCGGCGATGTGCTGATGGCGAGCTTGCGTCTTCTTACGAGGCATGGATGTCCCGCTGGTTCGGTCATGCTGTCACATCCGACACCCTCGAGGCATCTCGGCACCGAATTTGGATCGACTGTCTTCGTGCAGATACGAAGCATGCCTTCTTTCAAACCGACGCATGCAACAAGAGTATTATGCTCCAAGTCAATCAGAGTGGCTGGAGCCGCCCAAGCCCACAGGGCTCGTCTGACACGCAAGTCAATCCTCATTTATACGTCTTGAGCAACATCCTCTGGACTTTTGAGGTTTACGCCGAACATGCTCATGATCCGCTTCTTCCTCATGTCGAAGGTTACGTCCAAGGCATGAGTGACCTGTGCTCTGTATGCTATGTGGCTTGCGAAGGCGACGAACCCCGCACTTTCTGGACCTTTGTTGCCGTGATGCGACAATGGGGTTGTCATTATGTCGCGGATCAGTCGGGCATGCGACATGAGCTCCTGCTTCTTCAGCGCTTGGTAGCGGAGCTGTGCCCCCGGCTTTATGAGTACTTGCAGCAGATCGATGGACTGAATTTGTTTTTCTGTTTCCGCTGGCTTCTCGTCTGCTTCAAGCGAGAATTTGAGTTGCACGACGTGTTTCGTATTTGGGAGGCTATCTGGTCAGCAGGATGGAGTCGCACAGAGCACAGGGGCTGGCCTCTTTGCTCACATCTGCATCTGTTCGTGGCACTCGCAATTCTCGAAAGCCACGAGCGCCTGCTGATTCGTCACCTGCGCTCATTTGATGAAGTGCTCATGTTCATTCATTCCCTTGCATTCCACATGGACGCAACATCTGTTCTGCGGCGTGCCGAGGCACTTGTGTACCGCCTGCGCAGTCGTGTTGTACAAGGCAATGATGTGGATAGCGAGCTTCGGTCCATGGTGCTATGCTAATATATACATACTAATACAAGAGGTGCGCATCGACGACATACCGATCGCCCGTTTGCGCCATAGTGAACTTTTGCGGTAGATATCTTGTCCGGTGCCATGAGCGCACGAGTCTCATGGCCTCGGACATGTTCTGCAGACACACAAGGAACCATGCAGACGTACTGTCCGGATGCATAGACGGTAGTTTAAGCACGTGGGGGATAGAATGAAGTGGTGTGAATCCCATCGTTCGTACAACGTGCCAGTCCACACTTGACGGAACACCCAGTGCGTAACTTCGCTCCAGCTTCTTCGCCAACTTGCTGGCGGTCGTTTGCAAGGGTAGGTTCCGCAAAATCACTGCATGCATAGGATAAGACGATCCAATGTCCACAGCTGCTAGTGTTTCAGCCGGCCAATGCGCATACTGTTCCTGCACAAAAGCATCACGCTGCTCGTCACTTATCCATTCAACATTCACTACTTCGCCTCCGATGCAAAGGTCCTGAAGAGGCTCAGGCTTTAGTGATGCCTGTGGGCCCGCATGTGCTCCGCTTGCATATTCAAGAAGTACAGACCCAGTAGGCAAAAGCGCTGGATTGCGAATAAAGTTGATCCGTCGCACCTCACCTGCTACGCGAAGAATGTCTACTGTCCACGCCGTGTAAGGGACATTACGTAGTAAAACGTGTCGAGCCTCAAGAGGCACACGCATCGGACGAGGCAGTCACACGCTCTTGTTTTACAGTACAGCGGTTTTGGCTAGAAACCAGCTAAGACAATAGGGGTGTCAAATTCAGGTGCGTGATGCATCGTCGCCGCTGTGTGGGCGCAACAAGTGTGGAGGGCCCGATAGCTCGGCCGCCGCTGCTTGAAATGCTGAACGATGGATGTAATGGATGAGGATTGTCGCCTACGAATCTGAGATACCTGGATTGGCCTAATGCGATAGCTCGCCTCTGGTCGTAGGAGTTCCGAAGGAAATAAACTATCTGCACGTCATTCAACTTGTTTAGATCATTCGAACTCGGATTAGCGCCCAATCTCCTGACACCAAATAAATGAGTATGCCCGCCCGTAACTGTGATTTGTGTGATTTGATATGCGGATTACAGGTCCGCTACTTGGCATGCAAATCTCACTCTCATTGGTTGGTAAGCCATTGAAAAGATAATGATGGATGTGCATGCCCCATTCTTACTTTCCGGTTTGTCATGAACAGGTTCAAAACCATGTCTACTCCAAGCCCACCTTAAACGTGTTTAGAAGCAATCTTGTCATTTGTGTGTGTGTGTGTGTGTGTGTGTGTAGTCTACACCATGTGGTGCGAAAAAGTAGCTGCTAATAAGATCGAATATGTTACATCACTCTCGTGGCAATGGATTTTCGCACGCACAATCCGGTCGAAAATGTTTGGGGAGCCCAAGTGGAGGTCACTGGCCCACCGGCCCTCACGGGCCCTAGTCCTCAATCTATCAAGCGAGTGAAATGTTGGCGTGCTTGTACATATTTGGGCCCGTGGTCCAATCACATGATTGGGTAGTCCAGGGGGGGGGGGCGCTGACATATAAGTGTCGCCGAGGTTGGGCAGCTCGTCTTTTTCAGTCTTGCCATTTTGATCATGTTGGGTGTCCTGCGAACTGCACTTCGTCCCAATGCTCGTGCAAGCCAACGCTGCTTTTCTACTCTTTCAGTACGATTCCAGGATGCTTCGCGTAGCAAGATCATGACCCCGGCAGCCGCCGTGGCTGATATTAAGCCTGGTGCCAAGGTCATGGTCGGTGGTTTTGGTCTGTGTGGTGTGCCGCGCACACTCGTTGACGAATGTGCGAAACGCCCCGACCTTAAGGACCTTCATGTTTTCACGAATAACCTTGGCACTCCCAACCATGGTGTCGGTGTTTTCGGTACGCGTAGGATGATGAAGTCCGTCACAGGATCGTTCTTGGGTGGCAACCGGGAAGTCGGTGACCAGTTCTTCAACGGCGAGGTTCAACTGAACCTTGTGCCGCAGGGTACATTCGCCGAGCGCATTCGTGCCGGCGCTGCTGGTATTGCAGCATTCTTCACGCCTACCGGCTATGGTACAGCCGTGCAGAAGGGTGAGCTTGTTCTTAAGTATGAAAAGAAGGACGGTAAGGCTGTGCCAGTCATGACGTCCAAGCCGCGTGAAGTGCGCTCGTTTGACGGCCGTGACTATATCCTCGAAGAGGCTATTCATGCTGAATACGCTCTCGTGCACGCGCGCAAGGCCGATGAGTCTGGTAACCTTGTTTTCCACTCCACGGCACGCAACTTCAACGACCCGATGGCACGGAACGCACGCATTACCATCGTTGAGGCTGAAGAAATCGTGCCTGTAGGTGCGCTGTCGTCGGATGAAATCCACTTGCCGTCTATCTATGTGGACCGGATCGTGAAGGCTGAGCTGCCACTCGAAGTTGAAAAGGTTTGCCTCTCGAAGGCTGAAGATGAGCCTCGTAAGTTCACAAGTCGCGAGGTGATTGCGTCGCGCGCTGCGAAGGAGCTGTCCGATGGTATGTTTGTCAACTTGGGTGTTGGCATGCCAAACCTGGTTCCGTCGTTCTTGCCGAAGGACGTCAGGGTGCATGTTCATACTGAGAATGGTCTGCTCGGCGTCGGTCCTTACCCGGCCAAGGAAGAAGATGTTCACACGGATATCATCAATGCTGGCAAGGAATCGATTACAGAGCTCCCTGGAGCTGCTGCCTTTGATTCCGTCGCGAGTTTCGACATTGTGCGTGGCGGTCACCTTGACGTGACCATGTTGGGCGCTCTGCAGGTCACGGCGAACGGTGACTTGGCTAACTACATGATCCCTGGCAAGTTTGTGTCGGGCATGGGTGGCGCAATGGACCTTGTGTCGAGCCCCGACAGTACTCGCGTCATTGTGCTGACGGACCACACTGACAAGTACGGCAAGCCAAAGGTTGTTGCCAACACGGAGCTTCCACTTACCGGTGTGCGTTGCGTCAGTATGATTATTACGGATCTCGCTGTGTTCGAGGTTGACCGCAAGAACGGTGGCCTGACCCTCGTTGAGCTGCAACCTGGTGCCACGATCGAGCAGGTCCGTGAAAAGACGGGTGCTCCATTCAAGGAGGCTTTGTAAACTAATATGGTTCGCCCTCCAACTACCTGTCCTCAGTCATTACGTTAGTTGACTCTTCCGTACAACAGTGGTAAAATCAGACGACTGTATTTTTTATTTTTGGGTTGTTGCTAGGTACATACAAAACCCTTCTAAGTACGTAGGTGGCTAGGTGCGCCTTTACCGTCCGGCGCTATAGCTGGCTTTGTCAGTTGAATAGGGTCATTAACAGCGGCGTCATGCATTTGGAACGATGTCGGCGTGTAGGCGGCCTTGGGAGACTTGACACACACAAGCGGTGATGGCTGCTGGTCGTCAGTCATCACACTCTCGCGATCCATGTCCGATGGTCCCTCGATCTTTTCGCTCGCGTCGAATTCCCATGTTGACATGGAGTCATCCTCGCCTTCAGAGTCGTATTCGTCAAGAATTTCCTCCCCAATCAACTCCTCCAACACATCCTCCAATGTGATGATACCTAACGGGGCATTCGGCACCAGGTTTTGCTCAACAACTGTAGCTGGTGGAAGTGTTCCACTTGCGCTCATCGGGTGGTCGGGGTCATCGAAATCGCTCTCCTTGCCTCCACGCATGCGATGAAGTAGACGCTGAAGACGGGAAGAACGCAGACTTTTCGTCCTTGGCTCTGTTGATGGAGCAGACCCTTGCTCCAGTTCTGACGATGCATTCAGAGTCGCGGGAATCTTCGTTTTGGGCGGGACAGTAGCCTTGGTTGCGTGTGAGGAATGTGGCGATACAATGGCCATGTGCGACCGACCTTCTTGGAAAACATTTAGCACATTAAGAAGCGGTTCATCCCATGGCACTGTCGGTAATGCATTGATCAGCATTTCACTCACAGGCACAGCATCTTCAGGATCTAGCAAAACGCACTGTTTCACGAGCAGGGCACCGACAATTTTGCGATGCACTTTGCGTGGAACTGGTGGCTCCGAGTACAGCGCTTTTGAGTCGTCGGTGAGGGGATTCCTCTCCAGTTCTGCGCTTTCTGTCGTCAGCGCTGGCTCGAAGTGCGACACGGGTGGCTTGAGTCCAAACGATTGGCCTAGACGAGATATGGTGCCCTTGCGACTTGCTGATGGAGTCCATGCACCAGAAGCATGCACTGACGCATTAATGTCTTGGTATACAGGGATGCGTGAATGTCCCGAACGCACGATTCGCTCAAGCGTTGGATAATCTAGACGTGCAGTCAGTGGGATCATGTTGACCCGATCAATGGGCGTCATGGCCTGCTTGGCAACCTTTTCCTGCATGTCCAGCGCACCGCCGACAATGGTGACGGTGTCGTGCTTGAGATCGCCACCACGCCCCCCTGCAACCTCATGCATCGTCACAAGTTCTTTAAGTTCAACGCGACGATACATGGTACCGTGGTGTGGTCCCAGCACATAATGAAGAATGCGCGATACGGGCCAAGCAATAGGGTACAAAATAATCATGACGATGCGAGTAAAAAGTGCCATGTGCGCTCCGATAAACAAGCCATACCTGGAGCACACACTCTGAGGAATCAATTCGGCAAAGATCACCACTAACACAATCGACACGATGACGGCTTGAATGCCACCACCAAGCACGGGATCTGCAATAATTGGTAGTGTTTCGTTTGTAATCATATTGGCAATGAGCAGCGTCGTTAAAAGCAAATGGCCATCTTGGCGTACTGGTGCAATTTTTCGAGCATATTTTCGTTCTTTTTGACTACCTTGGGCCATCAGCACTTGCAATTGTGTCTCGTCGAGCGACATGTATCCCAATGTGAGGCCAGCAAATATGCCAGATAAAATTACTAACACAGGAATGAGGATAGCGAATATCACTTTCCTGCTAGTAGAAAGTGATCCATCATCCCCTCCAAC
>ERZ501053.144-NODE-144-length-12419-cov-44.084843_pt1 | contig 12419 bp, 9 predicted proteins | sample MGYA00510862_ERZ501053 | MGnify/ENA primary metagenome ERZ501053 (study PRJEB25958, sample SAMN03398521) | human skin metagenome | study: EMG produced TPA metagenomics assembly of the Human Skin Microbiome Metagenome (human skin metagenome) data set. | reverse complement strand
ATTGACGAAGCGCATGAGCGCTCGCTGCGCACAGATATGCTGCTGGGACTTATGAAGCAGATTCAGAAGGAACGAAAAAAGCTCATCGATGCTGGCAACACGACCCTTGCGCCTCTAAAAATCATCATCATGAGCGCTACAATAGATGCGGATGCATTCGCGCGCTTTTTCTCGAATTCGATCAAACCAATACCTATATTGTATGTGGCAGGTCGACAGCATCGGGTACGGTTGTATCATACGGAGCATAGCTGTCAGGACTGGACAGATGCGGCCGTTCGCACAGTGATGCAGATACACGTGTCGAAGCCGCTTGGCGATGTTCTCGTCTTTGCTACGGGGCAGGAGGAAATTGAATCCATGGTGCAATCACTCGAGCTATTTCAGTCGCAGCTAGAGCCTTGGGCGCGGGAGGAAGGACGCGATGATGTACCTGCACTCCTTGTGCGGCCGCTCTATGCGGCGTTGGGTCCCGCTGCATCTGCTGCCGTCTTTACTCCGACGCCTGCGCACACAAGAAAAATAGTACTTGCGACGAATATTGCTGAAACAAGTATCACAATCCCGGGCGTTCGCTACGTCGTGGACTCGGGGCTTGTCAAAGAGAAAGTATTTTCTCCTCACACCAGCATTGAGACACTCCAGGTCCTACCTATTTCACAGTCATCCAGCGTACAGCGCGCAGGACGAGCAGGTCGTGAAGCGCCGGGCGAATGCTATCGGCTGTATACGCGCGATGCCTTCCACCAATTGCGCCCGATGCCCGTCGCGGAAATCCATCGCACCGAACTGTCTGGCGCTGCACTTCAACTGTACGCGATGGACCTGAATCCATTTACATTCGAGTGGATAGATCCACCAGATACCGCGCTTCTTCAAGAAGCCGTCCTTCACCTCGCTGAATTGGGCGCCATTCAAACACGGAAAGACGGCATCTTCCTCACAGAATTGGGCTATCAGCTTGCTTCTCTCCCTGTTACCCCATCCTATGCGCGTCTTCTCCTGGCAGCCGCAGAGCAAGGTACTCGTGTTGCGAGCCAAGCTCGTGATCTTGTGTCGATCTTGTCAGCAGACCGGAGCATCTTTGTGGAACCGACGCAGCCAGACAAGCGCGAGCTTGCTGAACAGGCACGAGAAGTGTTTTACGATGTGACTGGTGATCATGCAACAATGCTGAATGCTTTCCGGGCATACATAGCTGCACACGACCATGCGTATGCGTCTCACGTATCTGCAGCCGCCGCGCGCCAAGAAGTTCGCATGTGGTGTCAAACGCACTTTGTCCACGAGCGGACGGTGAAAAATATCCTTGCTATCCGGAAACAGCTATCGCGCATATGTTCACAGCATGGGATTGTGTGCGAAGAGATCTCGCATCATAATGCATCGCACAAAATAGAGTCAGAGGCGTCTGACTCGGAGGATGATCCCGATGCGTTGGTCGTGACAAAGGGGGCGTCCATTCTGCCACAGAACGCGGGAGAAAACTATATGGAGTTGATGCAATGCCTCGGCACCGGTCGTCTGAGCCATACGGCTTTGCGGCAGCCGGACGGGAGCTTTCGTCGTGTTGCGGGAGGCCAGACCTTCAAGCTACACCCTTCCTGTGTGTTACATCCATCTCGGCACGGCGCGCGTGGCACATCCAACGAATCCGTTCAGGTGATTGTGTTTGAAGAGTTGGTCCTCACGTCCCAGACTTTTGCTCGCACCGTCTCGAGAATGGAACCTGCATGGCTCCAAACTTGGCTTGCTAAGTAGGATCCCAGTTCCATCTCAGCTGGCTACCTATTCGTACGTATTCCCTGGTTGACTTCTCTAATGGACCCGATTTGGCCTCCACACCCTAAAAGTAGTCCGATTTTTCTTTGTTTCTTGTCGTTTCACTTCAGATAAATCGAAAGGCGTGTATTATTTCGTAAGGATCACGACGCTGTATGGGCAAGCGACTTCGGAGGCGCTCGTCCAAGAAGGCGCGGACACAGACAGACGCCGGTGTTGATGGAGCTGGCAATACAGCTCCTCAGAAAGATGAATTGGAACATGCGAGCAAGCACGATAGTGGTGAATATGAACATCAAGAATCTGTGAACGACGAGGTCGTGCATACAACTTCTGCGCACGAAGCGAGTACCGAGTCAGAACCTGCGCTAGAACAAGTGCATCACAACGATGCAGATCATGAGCCTGATGTAGCGGTCGCTGGCGATATGAAAAAGAAGCGCAAACGCTCGCGCAAACGCAAACGTTCGAATGTGCCGCATCCCGGGCCAGACACAGAGTTCATCGAGGACCTTAGCAATTCTGCAAAGAAAGCGATAGCCTATACCCAACAATATCTCTGCGATAAGGAAGCGTGGAAGTTTTCAAAACAGCGGCAAAATTGGCTTTTGCGCCATGTTTTGTGGTCGCCCCGCATTTATGAACTCGGTCGTCAGCTCACTGAAGTCCCACAAGAGGAGATTGATGAACAGGAAAAGCTCCTTATACCTCCTTCGCTTCCTCTACCAGACAATGGCTCGTGGATCGCTGATGAGTACGTGTCTGTTGTAGCCTTCTACCTCGCAAGTATGATGGGTCTCGCCAAACAGGTACGTGCGTTATTTTTATTTTTGTTTTCAATGCAATGAATACTAACTTGTACACAGCGAATGTTGCATGCGTTGGAATCTGCGACAAATCCTCCTTTGGCCCCAACAACAACATCTGAAACATCCTCCCAAAAGGACACGGACATGTCGAATTCGACGAACAAAGCGACTATATCAGTGGAAGCGCAGTCGTCTCACGGAGATTCTGCAGAACAGACGGACGGCGAACAGTCCTCAGAAACAGCATTGTCCGCAACAACATTAGTGCAGTCTTGGTTCTCCCTGCGAAAGACACGAGCCACACAGCTGCTTGACTGGATCCATGCCGTGGATGAAGATTCGTAGTTATTTTTCTTGTTTTTAACGCTCATGAAGCATTTGACGGAACGCATCTTGTCCTTTGGGCGTTGCAGTATCAGGTTGATTCTCCGGATTGTGCACTCGAGAAAATTCAAAGGCGCCTCGAGGTCCGCGTCCATGGTTGCCGCGACGAGCGACCGAGTATGCTGGCGTGACTGATCCAGCGGCAGAAGAAGACGGAGGTAAGTTTTGATACATGGTGAAGGTCAGTGGCAAAGTACCATAAAAAGCATCAGCAACAAGGGCAGCACGTCCCGCGACCTCTTCATCGGCCATTTCGACTATGCTGTCACATGTACCCTGGGCATTGGGCGGACGACCAGGCGTCCAAAAGACCTGCCGCACAGTTCGAGGACCGACCGCTGCTTCTACGGCCTGCTGAATCAATGGTTCCTGTGCATCAGGCGGCAAGCCTGCAACATGAATGGACTTGGCACGCCATGCATCATTTGAAGCGTGTAGAGTGTCTTTCGAACGCGTCTGGCGCCCAGCGTCAGCAAGAGTGACAGCAACAAGACGGTTGTGGAATTTCGTGCTATTTGTGGCTTGCATTGCCCGGCGCGCATCGAGTGGCGTTCGACACTGAATAAATGCAATACCGCGTGACTTGCCGTCAGGACGAAGTGGCATTCGCACATCGTCAATTGGTGCATGTGGCTCGAAAAACTGCCGTACTTGCTCTACTGTTGCAGAACGAGGCAAACCTGTCATGTAAAGCTCTTTGTCATTTGCATTCGCATCTGAGCGCTGCTTTTTGAGCATGGGATTTGAAAGGTACACTTGCAAAGCATGGTGTGGCTGCCAATGTACGCCATGCTCAGCAAGAGCCGCATGCGCAGATGACTCTATCATATACTGGATGTAGCAAAACCGACGCGACTGCACGAAGCGGCGACTTGGCCATCGGATATCAAAGATAGGTCCATACTTCTGAAAGCGTTCACGCACCATTAGGTCCGAAGTATCTGGGGGAAAATTTGTCACGTAGAGCGTGCATGCATATGAGAGCGAAACACGCACCTCATTCTCACCAATTCGCTTCATGTCGCGGGTGCGTGCTGCGCTTGCGCCCTCACGATCTGTGAACTCCACGAGAACTGCACTTATGGGATGTGTGTCGGACGACGTAGTTGCAATCTGTCTCGGTCCGACCATGTCGAAGATAATGCCACAGTCACGAAAGAATGTGCGCACCTCGGCCTCCGTCGTATTTGGCGGCAAACCCGACACCATAACCGACGAGAATTCACGATCGCGTGCCGGTTGTGTATGTTGCGTTTCTTGACGCTTTGCAAGCGACGCGCTTTCAACTTCACTGGCAATAACATCGTTGCAGTCACCCTCATTGTTGTCAACGGCTTTGCGCTTCAGCACGTCTGTTTCAGGAAGCGATGCGCGCTCGTCAGCATCAGCATCAGCAGCCGCAGCCACAACCGCAGCATTGGTGTTCGAAGTCACACACGAGGTGCTCGCCTGCTGTGCTTGATACGAGTACCATTGGCGCCACATACGATCGTGCTCCACTTTCGCTTTCGCCTCGGCGTGTTCTATTTCAGCAGGCGAGCCACGAGCATGCTCAAACGCCACCCAAGCTGAAAGCACGGCTGCTTTATCGTCCAGCTGAGCCTTCGCGACGCCACTCTTGAAGATCTGCCGTGCGCGTTTGTCATCGTCATGTCGTTGGTAATATTGTCCTGCCTGGACGTAGGCTTGCGCATGCGTTGAATGTAACTGCAACGTATGTGTCCACAGCTCATCAGCCAATGGATTCAGTCCGGCTGCCGCATCAGCGCCCGCGCTGGCAGCCAACGTGCGTGCCGCACGTTCGATCCAATCAATCGCATAGGTCTCAAGTGCCAAACTTGCGTCTTGTTCGGGTTCGGGGAGTTTGCTCATGGCCGAGATCGACTGTAAGAGAAGTTCGTATATGTGCATGAATCGGTCCACGTCAGCCACAAGAACGACTTGCTCTGGGGCTATGTTTTGAGAAGAGGCGAGCTCAAGCACCGCATAAGTTCGTTCACAGTCAATACGTGCTTGTAAAAGGGCTAGGAGTGAGGTGCCACCGGCGATCCGGCCCACACAATCAGACTTCATGACAAGGTCAAAGATTTCAAGCACCTGAGATTTGGGCCGGTGGAAACGCGTAATAGAGCGAAGGTAGACTGCCCACAGGCGTCCACAGACCGGTAAAACCCGAGTTGCTTGCTCACAAATCGGGAGCAGGGATGCAGCTTCGACTTGAGGCGTGTTCACCATTGCGATCATATCAAGCCAAATACTCTCGGCAGCAGCAATGCTTGGGCGCGCCTCAATACGCGCCTGAGCCTGGTCGCGTTCTTGCATCTTGTGACTCTTTCGGCCATGCCTCTGCTTGTGAACCTTTTCCACGCTAGGTGTAGGGGGTACATCCGCGTACTCAGACGCCTCGGTATCGTTTCGCGCCGCCGGATACATACCAAAACGATGAAGAGCACGCCGGTAGAGTGTCAGGCCCAGTTCCTCTTCCGTTGCGAGATGTGTCTTGTCTTTGGAAGTGCGGAGTTGCTTGATTCGGTGTACTTGCCAAGAAAGAAACGGACTCCAGTGAGCTTGCAAGGTGCTGTTTGCATTGCTGATAGATTCATCATAAGCTTCCCGCTCACGCCATTGCCGCAAAGCATCACTGTATAATTTATTTGCACTTGTCATGACTGACTCGTATTCTGATGCAGGCAAATGAGTAGATACAAAGCTGGAAAAACGCTGGAATGTAGTCTCCAGCTGCTTGTGAGGCACTTGGAGCCGTGCCGTGTACACTTGCTTCACAAGATCAACGCGCAAATCGCTTGGATCCTTTTCAAGAAGCGCATACTCAAATGCCACATACATGTTCCACATTACTTGACTCTCGATTGTATGCCAAGCACATCGACCATAGAGTTCGCGGAGTGCGTTTCGTGCGTCATCTTCGGATATGTCCCACTGTATGTCATGTGCATCAACATCGTATATGCCATTATCATACAGTGTGGGACCAGTCAGGCCCGTCCACGTAGGTAGAATTTTAGAAACTTGAGATGCATGCCCATGCTCGTCATAAGTTGTACCAAGATTTTGCAACGGTACCTTTATGCCGCTGTGACGTGTCCATGCACAAATCCAAAAGCTTGCACAGCGGACGAAAAGACTCATATCTAGAGAATCATGTGTACTGCGTTCATGCAGCACTGCAAGGTCGTGACCACTATATGTGCCATTTAATATCGCAAGACTCAGGTAAATGTGCCATTGTACAGGACGCAAAGCCATTACAGAGGACATTGCTGAACATGCTTGACATAGTTCAGTTATGTATGAGGAATGGTCGGTCATTGCATCCTCGTCACTCGCAAGCATTTTCCGTTCGATTGATCGGAGCCAAGTATTGTATTCCCAAGGGTCAAGGGTCGATGTAGCGAATGTCTTCGCAGGTACGTTGTTATCTGGGAGCGGCACATCCGTCTCCATGGCCTCGGAACTCATGTCGGTCCAAGATGACATGCGGGTGCACTGAGTTTTGTTCGGCAGTCACGAGGTTTACCAAGATCCCCAGAGATACCGACTATCCCACAGACCAAAGACTCAAGGAGGATAGGAAAGCCGGCGAGATAGTCCAAGCGTCGTATTGCTTACTAAATATCTACGAAGCTCGCGAGAGACTCTGCATGGCCAGACGGCGTGCCTGAGATAGAGAAATGGCATCATGTCGGTATGCGAGCATCTGGCCATCGTCACCTTCGACGCGTACTTCATTATCATGAGAGGTGGCCGTGCGATCATCAATACCACTGTCAGCGATGAAAGCATCATCACCGTCGTCATCCATGTCCATGCCTGATGATCGGTATGTGCCAGTGCTGAGATTCGTTACATTGGTGGGCGGGTTCGGGGAGGCTTGGACTCGCAGCCCAGGCTTTGCTTCAAATGCAGCAAATTGCGAGACAATTTGCCGCTTTGGAGTGCTGGTAGGCTCGTCATTTAGTGCGCCGCTGAGCGGGGTAGGTGTAGGCCGCCACAACCTTGCTTGCTGGCTTGCGCGGCGCATATCCAAGTATTTTTGACTGAGCCGCGAGCCAATGACTTTGCGAATATGGGGACGAGCTGTGAAGATGTCAGGAGCGTGTGACCAAACTCGAATATTGTGGGTAGATTCTTCACTTTCGCGGTATATGCTTTCAATAATGAGTTGCTTAGTATTTTCTTGCCGGAGAAGAAGCTTTTCGTGCAGCTCGGTTGCGACTTGATCAACGAGCCTGGATATCGCAGATGTCGAGTCAGTTGCTTCATTACCTAGACTGAGACTGAGTCCCTTCATGCGTTCTAGAACTGAATCGCCGACTTCGCGGTGCAGCCGATCAAGGTCCATGACTTCTCCAGCCGCAGCAATAACGACGTGACTTAGGAGCGAGGCTGTCGTTAGTGGAACTAGTAGGCCGCTTGTGATGCTGACGAGGCCCTGGTAAAAGTCCACTGCGTGCTGGTATCCTGACAAAGCAGGCTCGCAAGCCACGACGAAAATTGAAATGCCCATCGCCGACATTTTGCGAGCCAGCACAATCGGGTCTTGTCCATCTGGCGACCCATTGGGAAATCCGTCACCATATTCGCCAATACCATGCGGCGGAGCATCGGTAATTAGGATGGCCATTTTTGCAGCGTGAGGGCGCCAGTCGAGATCAGCTGCAGCTTTGAGCGCTGCAGTCATAGCTTCCGGACCATCTCCGCCACCTGCCGCAAATAGGCCATTGAGGTTCTCTTTCATTTCCAATACTGAAGTCGTAAAACCAACTTGATTCGTGTTAGCTAAAACAATTCGAACGGAGAGGAAGAGAGGGAGACAGACAGACAGAGAGAGAGAGAGAGAGAGAGAGAGAGAGAGAGAGTGTGTGTGTGTGTGTGTGTGTGTGTGTGTGTGTGCATGCGTGAATGCGTGCATAGATTGTCCCAGGATGAGCACAATGCCTGCACCAAATCAAATGTTTGCGAGTTTCACTTACAGTTTTTCACAATGTACACATGATCTTGCGGTGGATGGTCACGGTACGCGATGAGGCCTACACGCAACGCGCCCTCTGATGCAAGGTATTCAGACTGAGTGATCTATGGTGCGCGCACGTAAGCACGCAAAGTTCTGGGGTGCATATACGTACCTGATCACAAATCATCTCAATGTTTCGGGTAGCCGACTAGTGAGTAAGATGCTGCTCATTACCACTTACGACATCCATGGTCCTTGCTTACATTGATGCTGGTTGTGAGATCAAGAGGGCCACGTACTAAGAACCCATCGAACCTGTTGCATCGATGATCTAACGTAAGAAGACATCGATCATACGTACAAACACCAAGTCTAATGCGCGGCCCATGTCAGAAGGCCCTGACCCACCGGGATCATGCCACATAGTGTCTGCGCCTTTCATCCATGCCGGCACGCCTTCCACACCTGCTGCCTCACCGAACATGCTGCGTCAGAGTTGTCGTGCTCTCTTACACACCCCCATACGCCTCCGCGTGCTCCAGGATCCATGGTATGCTTGCTCCAACGCGACGGTGAAAGCCTGCGTGGCGGTAAGGCCAGCTCGCGATATGACCGCGTCAGCCAACTCGGCCAGGCAGCCAACTAGTTCTTTGGGTGTCCTCTTAGGCCTAGGCGCTCGCGATGTGGAAGAAAGGAACCATGTTTAATCAGCACGTGGTTCACTCAACCTCTCTCCGCTTGAGTCGGTGAGCCAACGCCTACTCCGTCCCATCCCATCAACGTGTGGAAAGCTGGTCTAGGGAGGTGGCATTACAATGGCGACACGAGCCGCGGATGGCACTAACCTTCCGCCATCCAATGAGTATGTATGAACTATCTAACGTTGTACAGCATTGTTGCCACATGGAACTTTCTCGAGAGTGGGATTGACGTCATGGTACGTACGTCATACAAGGGAGTCTTGTTTGCCATACTGACCTATCTTAGATGACGCGTCTTACTGAGGGAATGTCGTACGAGCGCTATATGCAGCTGTATACAGCAGCGTACAATTACTGCATCAGTAGCGGGATGGGTGGGACAAGCGGTATGGCAACAGGAGCGCATCTCGTTGGTGGTGAGCTGTACATGCGAGTGGCGAACTATTTCCTGCAACATTTGCAAGGGATATATACACGTCTAGCGCCTTTGTCTGGCGAGGAACTGTTGCGCGCATACTCGGCGGAATGGGAACGGTACACCAATGGGGCGAATTTCGTGCACCGAATGCTGATATACCTAAATCGGCACTGGGTCAAGCATGAGAGGGAAGAGGGACGAACCGACATTCACACTGTGTATACGCTAGCGCTGGTACAATGGATGAAACATATATTTGTGCCGATTCAACGAGGGCATGCATTGATGGATGCAGTACTATACCAAATCGAGAAGCAGCGACACGGGGAGCTAGTGCCCACGGCATTGCTGAAGTGCGTGCTGGACAGCTGCGTATCGCTGGGTATCGATGATGTAGATGCCGTGCGGCTGAACCTAGATGTATACCTGCGAGAGTTCCAGCAGGCATTCCTTGCGGCGACGGCGTCTTTTTACAAGGCTGAGAGTGCTGAATTCTTAGCCCACAACTCAATGACCGACTACATGAAAAAGGCTGAGCTTCGCCTGGAAGAGGAGGAAAATCGTGTGGAGATGTACATGCATTCCAGCACGCGTGCGCCGTTGATGGAAGTGTGTCGAGCTGAGCTCGTTTCAGCGCACCGAGATCTTTTCTGGCAGGAGTTCAAGACACTGTTGGAGAACGACATGACGGAGGATTTGGCGCGCATGTACACTCTCTTGTCGCAGTTGCCTGGTGATTTGGATCCCTTGCGTGTGCAGTTCGAGGCGCATGTCAAGGCGAGTGGCCTTGATTCTGTGAGTCGCGACATGGAGGAGAATTCCGATGTCATTGAACCCACCACATACGTCCATGCACTCCTCCGTGTGTATCATGACAGTGTACGCATTATAACCAAGTCGTTTGATTCGGAAGCTGGCTTCTTTGCGTCTCTCGACAAAGCGTGCCGTGTGTATATGAACCGGAATCAGGCGACAGGCGTATCAGCGAGTCGCAGTCCAGAGCTCCTGGCCAAGTTCATCGATGCGTTGCTGAAAAAGCACAGCCGTGGCGGTGACGAGGAAAGTTCTTTGGATGAGTCGCTTGATGCAGCGATGATCGTGTTCAAGTACATTGAGGACCGCGACTATTTCCAGAAGTTCTATGCCAAGTTCTTGTCGCGTCGACTAGTGTCCTTCGCGTCGGCATCAACCGATGCTGAAGAAAGCATGATTGCTCGGCTCAAAGAGGCATGTGGTTTCGAATACACAAGCAAGATCCAGCGCATGTTCACAGAGGCAGGTCTTAGTAAGGAGCTGAATGACCGCTTCCAAGAGTCTGGCATGCAACAGAACAAGGAGCTCAGCTTTTACTCCTTCGTGCTTACGTCCGGTGTATGGCCGTTACAGGCGCCACAAACGGACTTTCTTGTGCCGGCTGAGTTGCAGTCGACATACGACGAATTCACACGCTTCTATCACAAACAACACACGCATCGGCAGCTTGCTTGGCTCTGGCACTTGTCGACAAACGAACTACATACCAACTATTTGTCCCGCAAGTACATCTTCACGACGTCGACATACCAGACGGCTGTGCTGCTCCTGTTCAACTCAGAGACAGTGCTCACGTTTGATGAAATTGCGGCTGCAACGCGGCTCGACAAATCAACGCTGCATGCAGCGCTGGTGCCTTTAGTGAAGTTGAAAGTGCTTCACTTGCTGGACGACTCATACTCACTGAACATGGACTTTAAGGCTAAGAAGGTGCGCATCAATCTGCACATTCCCGTGCGTGCCGAGCAGAAAGTCGAGTCTGCTGAGGTCGCACGTACAGTTCACGAAGATCGCAAAGTGCTGCTACAAGCGACTATTGTACGTATTATGAAAGCACGAAAGACGTACAAGCACAATCTATTGTTAAATGAGGCGATCCTGCAACTGCAGTCGCGATTCCACCCCAAGGTGCCCGACATTAAAAAGGCTATCGATACCCTCATTGAGAAGGAGTATTTGCAACGTGTCGAGGGCGAGAAGGACACGTATTCGTACGTTGCATAAACTATCGTCCATGCGTGGGATGCGAGCGATGTCTTTCGGGTATCTTGTGCGTGTGTGTTTGTGAAAGAACACTTGATAACTCTGAGCGCACACCTACTACGCGTGACAGTAGCGCGATGTTGCGTCCCATGACAGGAAGGTCGCATCCCATGGCATTCCCAGTTGCTCACGCACGAATGCCTGAACACTCAATCCACAAAGTATGACAAGTGCACCGAATATTGGGTGCATAGGCAAAACCGCTAGATCAGCATGAGAATTTGAACGTGCGAGCAAGCAAAAGAGAGAAAGATAAAGGATGGGTTTGTCGGTGCGAAGAAGTCGTACATACCTGCTAGAGCGACGCCGGCGCTCATGCCGCCCATGATATGACGGATGATCCATTCCGTCAGTCCAGTGTGTCCGGCTAAAGGATTCCAAGCAGACGTGATTTGCGTTAGATGCATGGGTAGAAGCTGTCCGGCTTGGTTGTTTATTGCCGAGCGGCTACGACTGTCGAGTCCTAGATTCACTGGTTCTTTTGATGCCCAAATCACACGCAGCACGAGTAAAAATACAGTACTGAGGCTTGCATATAGCATTGCCACGGACGGCAAATGCCATGCATACATGTCCCAATACATAGTCGAATTCATGCGTCTGCGCCATATGGTCTGAACGATTGTGCAGCCAAGCACAAGCGTAAGATGAAGACTGAGCATGTGGACGAGTGTAGAAAGAAAGACCCGCAACGCACCCAACGCAGCGGGGCTCGTTAGGTGTGCGGTGACACTATGCAATTGGGACGGCCAAAGGCTGACGCCTGCCCTTGCAAAAGGATGCACACATAAGGAAAACCAAGTGAGATAGCTTTCGATCAGCACGAGTGCGAGGAAGCGCCTTATATGCATGCTGATGGGAACAATTCGCGGCGCAAGGCTCCGGGGTCCATACTCACGCGAAGGTAATACTTGGTGCATCGACATGTTATAAAGGATGTGTCGATACACGCGTGGTTTGGTAAGAATCTTGTGATGGCATGTGAGATGCAGAATCAAGACAAACGTACCAAGTCAATCACCAGGACGGCCAGCCCATACTCCAAGTATGGATCGACTACGTGACCGCAATCATTATACACGCAACGGGCGAGCACGACATGGCCAGAACCAAATTTGGCTACGACTGCCGGGACAGGTCGACCACAGTGGACACATACCGGCATGCATCCGATCGGTGCTTTGCGGTTTCGACACAGCAACACAACACGCGCCTCAGTGGCGTACGGAAAAGGTCATGCAACGTATTTCATTGGATTGATCTGTGATCGAGAC
>ERZ501053.142-NODE-142-length-12557-cov-45.382259_pt1 | contig 12557 bp, 9 predicted proteins | sample MGYA00510862_ERZ501053 | MGnify/ENA primary metagenome ERZ501053 (study PRJEB25958, sample SAMN03398521) | human skin metagenome | study: EMG produced TPA metagenomics assembly of the Human Skin Microbiome Metagenome (human skin metagenome) data set. | reverse complement strand
CTCAATAAGGAATTCTCTACTTTTCGCATGCTTTGAGAATCTATACGGGTAGCTCAACAGCATTTTATCATTGCACTAATAACTTAACCGATAATAAGCTAGAGAGTGTCAGAACTGTACGGATCCTCATTTGTTATCGAGAACATACCTTGTTTTCGCTGTCATTGAAGTCGTACTCAGGCACTTCGAGATTCAGAGGAGCTGACATGTTAGAACCAGCCTTTCGTAATAAATATACATACCAGGACCCTTGCGAATACGACCGCTAATATCGTAATGGCTACCGTGGCACGGGCAGAACCAGCCACCGTACTCACCAGCCTCGCCAATTGGAACACAACCAAGGTGAGTGCACACACCAAGCATAACGAGCCACTCGGGACGCTTTGCGCGATCAGAGTCCGCCTCTGGATCACGCAGCGAGCTCATATCAACTTGGTTGGCTTCATCAATCTCGGCTTGGGTGCGGTGGCGCACAAATACAGGCTTGCCACGCCACTTAATAATAGCATTCTTACCCTCAGGAATGTTAGACATGTCGACCTCAACCTTAGCAAGGGCAAGCACATCGCTAGAGGCACTCATAGTCGAAAGGAAATTTGTGACTGTCGAGCGGGCACTGGCTGCCGACACAGCACCAAAGGTGCCGATCATAAAGTAGGAGAAAGCGCGGTGCACTTCGGGGTTCTTCACACGGGTCTCGCTAAAGTCTGGCGCCTGAAGAGAACGGGCTGAGGAAGAGAAACCACGAACCTGCGTGCCAGTGCCAGTGACATTGGCTACATTGTTAGAATGGCAATTCGCATACACTTCGAGCCTACACATACCATTGACAGCCATGCGAGAAAGGAGCGAGTGACGGCGGAACAGAGACTTGGAAGTCCAGGAAGGCATGGTGCCCATGTCAGAACGGGGACCTGAGTGGCCGTGGTCATGTCCATGGGAGTCTGAAGGCGCAGCGACGCGCAGGTTCAGACCTGGTACAATGGGTGTGCCGTTAGCGACTTGTTTCACCGTCGGACTAAAGAGAGTCAGTGTTAGTTGCATTACTCTATAGACGATTCATATATACATACGCAACATTGATTGCCCGACGCGACATCAGGTTCCGGCAAAAAGGGGCAGACATGGCAACTCGCGGATTCACAGAAGCCAAGGAGGATGGCCGAATGTGTGTGGAAATCGGAGTTGACAAAATGCCCATCTGCGACGGGAGCATTTCCTGTACGTGCGCGGCAGCCACCCGGCCATTCCCGGCCGACAAATGTGCGACCAACGCTCACGTGATGCAAGGCTCAACATAGGCGTCCAAAATGTGAGGAGAATGAACATACCCGCCGAACTGACGCAAGATGCCTGTAAGGACACGAGCGTGTGGAGCAATTGTATTCCAAAAGCTAGGCGAAGATGCACCCCTCTGTCGACCGACAATAGACAAAATATTTTCTCCTTATCGTGAAAATTAGGCTGGTGGATCTAACGCCAGCCTGGCTCGTTGAGGCCGGCTGCTGAGTCATGCTGAAAAAGACCGAGTGATAAGGAATATGAAATGCCATTAAACCCACACTCTCACACGTATTCACCCCGATACTTCAACTGCGTATGTCGACTGAGAATCCGAAGATTCTTCCTAGCTCTGTGAGCTCCGAAAAGACAGGCAGTGTTCCGCGTAGTGCCATGCGAAATATCAAGCCTGAAGCTGGCTCTGGAACGCTAGGAACGTTCGGTGTCAAGAGTGGTTTGGCACAGATGCTCAAAGGCGGCGTGATTATGGATGTCGTGAATGCGGAACAAGCTCGCATTGCTGAGGAGGCTGGTGCTTGTGCAGTCATGGCTCTAGAGCGCGTGCCTGCGGATATCCGTGCAGATGGTGGTGTTGCACGCATGTCTGATCCCGCCATGATTCAAGAGATCATCGATGCTGTGACAATTCCAGTCATGGCAAAGTGCCGCATTGGTCACTTTGTCGAGGCCCAAATTCTTCAGTCTATTAACGTAGACTACATTGATGAGAGTGAAGTTCTGACACCTGCTGATGAGGAACACCACATCAACAAACACAACTTCAAGGTGCCGTTTGTGTGTGGTTGCCGCAACCTCGGCGAGGCCCTCCGTCGCATTAGTGAGGGCGCAGCTATGATACGCACCAAGGGTGAGGCTGGCACTGGAAATGTCGTCGAGGCTGTACGTCACCAGCGTACTGTACAAGCGGAAATTCGTCGCGCTGCCAGTATGAGCGACGACGAGCTGTACTCGTATGCACGGGAAATCCAGGCTCCATTCCATTTGCTTAAAGAAACAGCACGGTTGAAGCGTCTTCCCGTGGTCAACTTTGCTGCTGGCGGTGTAGCGACTCCTGCTGACGCGGCGCTGATGATGCAATTGGGCAGTGATGGCGTGTTTGTGGGGTCAGGGATATTCAAGGGCGCTAACCAAGCCGAACGTGCCAAGGCCATTGTACAGGCTGTGACGCACTACAATGATGCGGCTAAACTTGCAGAAGTTTCTACGAATTTGGGCGAAGCTATGGTGGGAATCAACATTACTGACGACATGAAGGGCGGTAAGTTGGCGTCGCGCGGTTGGTGATTCCCTGTCCGTTTTAAGTGGGGCGTGGCGGCGGAAACGCGCGTGGCCAACGAGAATTGATCTATGTAATTCATGGGTTATTATTGACTGCCTGCCCACAACTATACAAAGTTGAACCCGTCCTTGATAGAAAGCAATAAAAAAAGCCGTACCTTGTCCCACGTGGCAAATGCATGCCGTTAAGTGAGACTAACAGACTCAGAACGTCGGCCGCGTCATTACTGTGTAGATCACTCCCAACCTTGCCCTGATCGGGTTTTGAATCCCTGTAGGGCACGCAATTGTTGAAGGGATGGTATCCCGAGACTTTGCAGTCCCTATTAATTCACAATCATATATGCCTGCTACGGTGCCGGCAGCGACTCCTTCCAGCACGCTGGTAGCTAACTCTAGCGAGTCTGTGCCAATGGTTGGTTCGAAAAATTCGTCGGTCGTTTATCTGGACGTGAGGAAGAGTCCCGCACAGAAAAGCAGTGAGGTCTCCCGTCGTTCGCCACGCCTAACACAGGGAATGGGTATGGCGTCAGCTGCAAATACTGAAGCTACACCGCCCGTCTTGCCTCCAAATGCTGACCGCGTCGTAGCAACGTTGATGAAACTTAGCGCTGCTAATGAGCAAACATGGCTTGCGATCGGATCTGCGGCCGAGACTATGGGTGATATGGCTCGTGCTCTTGGCGCATATGAGTCTGCTCTGTTGCATAACCCTTACTCTATACCGGCGCTTAGCGCCACTGCAAGCGTTTACCGCTCAATGGACCACTTTGACCTTGCCGTGGAGTACTTCCAGCGTGTGTTGGATATTGACAATGAAAATGGTGAAGTGTGGGGTGCGATGGGGCATTGTTACCTGATGATGGATGAACTCGAAAAGGCATATGCCGCGTATCACCGGGCGTTATGTTATCTGCCCAATCCGAAAGAGCCCAAGCTGTGGTACGGAATTGGAATCTTGTACGACCGATATGGAAGCCTGGAGCATGCAGAAGAAACATTCTCGAGTGTGGTCCGCACGAATCCTGACTATGAAAAGGCGAACGAAATATATTTCCGCCTGGGCATTATTTACAAGCAACAAGGGCAATATGAGTCGAGTCTCGAGTGTTTCCAGTACATCCTCAACAACCCCCCGAGACCGCTCACGGGAATGGATATCTGGTTCCAGATTGGCCATGTGCATGAACAGCAAGGAGCGTATGACTTGGCAAAGGAAGCTTACGAGCATGTACTCTCCGAAAACACCGACCATGCCAAAGTGCTGCAGCAGCTTGGGGCACTATACATGCAGCCGGATTCAGGCTTCCAGAATGAAGAAAAAGCTCTCGAGCTGCTGCATCTAAGCCTGGACTCTGATCCCAATGATCAACAAACATGGTACTTGGTTGGCAGGTCGTACATGAACACACAAGAGTACAATAAAGCGTACGATGCGTATCAGCAGGCCGTGTATCGTGATGGAAAGAACCCTGCTCTTTGGTGCTCTATCGGCATTTTGTACTTCCAAATCAGTCAGTTCCATGATGCCCTTGGAGCGTTCTCTCGATCAATCCGACTCAACCCTTATATTCCTGAAATTTGGCTCAATCTCGGCATTTTATACGAAACATGCAACAATCAGACTTCGGATGCGATCGATGCTTACCGCCGCACACTTGAGCTGGAGCCCGAGAATACCATAATCCAGCAGCGCTTGCAGCTTTTACAGAATGCCGAACCACTTGGTAAGGCCGTGCCAAACATTCCTCTACCCAAAGACATACCGTTCGCTGCCTACGCGACGGTAGGCCCAGTTGCGCCGAGCACGCCGCCGCCAAACGTGGCTGAAGCAGATGAAACTACATGGAGTGCCACAGCGGATCCCATACCTGTAAGAGACATTCCAGTCGAGGACGAGCGCAAGCATGCTCTGGAGTCCTCAACACGCCATGCTTACGAAAGCCATCCTCGTATGCATCATGCATCACTATCCTCTTACGGCGGCGGAACATACTCGGACTACGCGCGGCATGCTGCAACTGTACATCCTTCTCGCATGTATAGTGCACCATCTGAATGGGATCGTCAGTATGCTGTGCCGTACGCAGACGAACGCGTCGCTACGTACTCGACACGCTTACCATCGTCGAAGTATCCGTACGATGGACGGGCTATGAGATACGAGTTGAACTACCAGAATGGTCGCTCTTACCATTTGCCCGCGGCTAGCACACCTCCACTTTCTCGGCGTGTTGGAGCAGGTGGAACCGGTCCTGTGTCGCCAGGCCGCGAACATGATCGTATGGACATGGAACAAGACAATTTGATTCGCCGCAAACGAGACATACCGAATCTGCGTTCGTCCCTCCCGTCTCGTTTACCATCAACTACAGAGTCTTGGGCTGGTGAGACGGCCTCTGAGCAGCACTATCCGCTCGACAGGGGAATAGAGCCACCAGCTCGCAACTCATTCCGCACGAGCGGTGGACGCGAGGTCGACGAAGACTATGATGAAGGAGCGGCTAGTGCCCTCATGGGACTTGCAGGAGCGGCTGCATCGGCTTACGAAGCAACTTCATGGGCTCGTTCACGCCCTGAGGCAGTTGTAGGAACAGTTTCTCGATCGCCGCCGCTGTCAGTAAAGCGGGGCGGAGAGACCGATCGACCTGCTCTTGAGGCCAAGCGACGTCGGAATGACGAGCCACCTTTCGTGGATGAGCGCTTAGATATGCCAGATCCACGTTCAGTTCATCGCAGCGTATCTCGAGAGCAATGACATCTCTATCTTTGCTTCGCTTGCAACTGAATACACTACTACTGCACTACGCCATCCAACAACCCCCGTGAAAGTACCCAGCTCATGCCTCCCCATCTACGTAGAGATATCACGTGGCTCGTGTTGATGACATCAGCGTGCATGGCCCGACCGAGTAGGGTGGGGAACCGATTATTTCATCGACCTGTCATAAGTACTTTACCCTAGCTTGATCTGCGTCTATATACAACATGGGCCTCTTTTCTCAGGTTAGTTCCGCGGTTGCGAGGGGGGGTCAAGGTCTAAAGACATCAAAGGACGAAAGGCCCCCTGAGGGAGCAAATGCAGAAGATACAGAGGAACTCGACGAAGAGTCGGGCAACATCTTGCTGAGTTTGATCAGCCAGCTTCGGATTGGAATGGACCTGCATAAGGTCACGCTGCCAACCTTTGTACTTGAGCCACGGAGCATGCTTGAACGAGTAACAGACTTCCTAAGCCATCCTGATATACTTTTTGGTGCGGATGCTTTACAGAGCCCCGAGGAGCGCTTTATCGCGATCCTTACATACTACATGTCGGGCTGGCATATTAAGCCGAAGGGTGTGAAAAAGCCATACAACCCAGTACTCGGCGAGTTTTTCCGCTGCTCTTACACATATCATAATGGTACAACGGGTGTGTATATTGCAGAGCAAGTCTCGCACCACCCACCTATTAGTGCCTATTACTACATTTCGCCAGAAAACAATGTTCTTATCTACGGTGACCTTCGCCCAAAAAGCAAGTTCCTTGGTAATTCGGCAGCAACTATTATGGGAGGCGAGAGTCATGTGGTTCTGCTAAATCGGCCTGAAGATGGCGAGTACACCATAAGCATGCCAAATATGTACGCTCGGGGCATCCTTTTCGGCAAAATGGTTCTTGAGCTTGGTGACCAAAGTGAGGTCACGAACAAAAGTCTGAATATGTCGACTAATGTTGATTTCAAGGTAAAAGGCTATTTCACTGGTACATACAACATGATTGATGGGAAAGTAATGCACGATGGGAATCAGATCGGAGAAATGAGCGGGAAATGGAGCGACCGCATGGATTACAAGGACTTCAGGACGGGTCAGTCTCGCACGCTCTTCGATGCGCATAATGCCAACGCTGTGCAAAAGACCGTCCCTCCGCTTGAACAGCAACATCCTAACGAGTCGCAACGGTACGTTCGATTAACTCTTTGTTCTTCTGTGTACTAACATCGAGCTTTAGACTCTGGGTCAATGTAACACAGGGCATCAAGACACGCGATATGAGTGCTGCCACTGAAGCTAAGACAGCGATTGAAAATGCCCAACGTGAGGCTGCACAGTTACGCGACAATCAAGGAGTTGCATGGAGGCCAAACTTCTTTGTGGAACACAATGACCGATTTATCCCAATGTTAAAGTGCGTAAGATTTTCTCGACGCAATGAAGGAACGGACTAACAAAGTACAGTGTTCTGCCTCCTGAATACCGACCACCCGCTGCCATGCAACACTTTTCCGCGCAAATGCGTTAATCACGGGACTTGGGCCGAAATGTGAATTATACTAGAATCAATAACTAATTTCGACATTCAGCTTGTGTGACCACATGATTGTGTTTAATATATTGATCAGTTGACGCGTAAGATTACTCCGATTGGTTGACGCTATAAACTGTGCTATGACTTGCACTATGACTGGCGCTATCGCTGCGTTCAGATTCATCAACATAGAATTGCTGTGGTGGAAGAAGCCAGTCCGGTAAGAACTCAATAGGTGGCATCGTTACCAAGTCCGGATCAAACATCTGATTGTCAGTCTGATCGTCGCTATTGGCACCCAACGCGTGCACGAGCTGGAGTGAGAACGCACTTCAATGAATCTTTCGTTTGCACTGCGCGCCAAAGCCCCAGCAAAAGAGCGGTATTCAAACAAAATACTGCTAAGATTCCAGCCCTGAATCTTTCGAAGGCAGCCTAACAGCGTGCCAGTCTCGAAAATACCAGCACTTCGTGGTTAGTGGGACAGCGGCAATAACGAATAATAACATACATGTCCGTGACAAGAATAGGATGATTTCTAACGTCCAGCAGAAGCTCCAATGCATCTTTTACGATGGACTCTAAGACACTAAATGAGTTGATCTCGTGAGAAGATAAGAACAGGTTGCTTGATGGTTTAGAATGCCCATAGTTGAGTAAATTGGGTGTGGGCCACCGTCGCTCGATACCGAAGTGATATAGCTCGATTTGATTCCTTGCACAATAAATCTCCAGCTGTTTTGATGGGTATTCAATTGACAATAGCACGACGCTCTTGAGGCTCAGCGTGTCAAGGAAAGCAAACGAATCAGACGAAGTCGATGGATCTGCAGACCGATAGATATACGGGCACACATGCGCAAACAAAGGAGGAGGGGAGATTTTTTGTACATGGATCGCTGTCTCAGAAGACTCATTGCCGTTCGTGCTCGCAGGTCGAGTGCTCATCGTTCTGAGGCCCACACCACACCCTCTTCGGAGCCACAGACCACAGGTGGAGTTACTTTTCTGTCGACTCATCTTCGGCTCCTAATCTGAAAGGCCCAGTCTCTTTGAGGGCCCTCACCTCTCCACACGGATTAGAGTGCACAGTCGCTCGGCCTCATTGGATATGGACCAAGGTTTATTTCCTGCCACAGTGTGCGCATGGACCACGTAAGGGTGCCGGCGTATGTGTTCGAGTCATGAAACATGCCAGTCAGTGTGGCGAAGTGTGAATGACTCGCCGATGGTTGTGGCATCCCTTATAAAGGAACTGAAATCGCTGACTCTTAGCACCACCAACATGAATGTTTTAGCAGCGTTGGAGAGCGACATGGCCGCGTACGAACCCCTATTAACAGAACTGAAGCAACACCTCGACAAGGAGGGCGGCGAAGTGGTGTTAGTGCTCGACGAGAGTGCTGCTTCGTCGACAGATACACGCGTTGTAGTTAACGTACCATTTTCCAGACACGAGGCATGTAAGGTGCTACTTGGAAAAGCATCAGAGCTCGTGGGGGCGTGTTGCATGCAACAAATGTCCTACGATAAAACGACAGTGCTGTTGGTACGCAATTTGCCACAGTCGGTTGAGGATTATATTGAAGTCCGCATTGCTATCATGGGAAACGTCGATGCAGGAAAAAGTACACTCTTGGGCGTGCTAACGAAGGGGGGTCTTGATGATGGACGTGGGCGTGCGCGAGTCGACTTGTTTAGGCACAAACACGAAATTGAATCTGGCCGCACTAGCAGCGTCGGTTCTGAGGTTATGGGCTTCCAAGCAGATGGAAAGCCTGTTGTGGAAGTTCAAACACTTGATGAACCCATTCGCAAAATTGCGTGTGGGGAGGTATGCGCACACTCAGCCAAAGTGATTTCGTTCATTGATTTGGCCGGTCACGAGCGATATCTTAAGACGACTGTATTCGGGATGACAAGTGGACTTCCTGACTATGTGATCCTCATGGTTGGAGCGAATGCAGGACTCGTGGGAATGAGCAAAGAGCATCTCGGCATAGCGCTCGCGCTCGGCATCCCTGTCGCAGTCGTTGTCACAAAGGTTGACATGTGCCCGCCGCAAGTGCTCGAGACCACAATGCAGCAGCTTAACAAAGTTCTACAGTCGCCTGGATGCAGGAAGACATGTATATTGATCAATTCGGCAGCCCAAGCCATTGACGTTGCGCTCCAGTTGCCTGTGAAACGGATTTGTCCCATCTTCCAGATCAGCAACGTGACTGGAGAGCGTCTGGATTTGCTCCGTCTTTTCTTGAACTTATTGCCATCGAGCCAGGCAAAGTTTGCACCATTGCGCTCAGCGCCTGTGGAAATGCCCATCAATGACGTATTCAGTGTGCCATTCGTCGGCACAGTCGTGTCTGGCGTACTGAAATCTGGTGTTGTCAAGACAGGCGACTCCTTACTATTAGGGCCAGACAGCCTGGGGCAATTTACCGTCACGTCCGTCCGCTCAATCCACCGGAAGCGTATCAATGTCGAATGTGCAAGTGCAGGACAGTCTGTATGCTTTGCACTCAAGCGCGTTCGGCGGAATCAAGTCCGGAAAGGCATGTTGCTGATCTCACAAACAAGCACCCCACCTGTTGCTTGTCAGGAGTTTGAAGCAGAGGTGTTATGTTTGTACCACTCAACGACTCTGTCTGTCGGCTCATGCATTGTGCTACATGCGTCGAGTGTGCGCCAAACGGTCAAGATAATGGCTATCAACAAGCTCGACGCTGCAAAACAAAAACAGCCACAGTCATTTTCGCTACAAGCAGCAGACGATGCTAAGCCGGTCCTCCGCATGGGCGATCGTGCACGTGTTCAGCTACAATTTATGTCAAAGACCGAATATCTCACTCCGGGGACCAAGTTGATTGCTCGTGAAGGTAAGACAAAACTAGTCGGAATTGTCCGCACCATTGGGAACCAGGATGTGCTGGCATCGGGAGCGGGACCACGTTATGAAGATCACAAGAGCAGCACTTGGCGCGATAATGGAAATGGGTCAAAGCATTTGGCTGCTACACCACAACTTTCAGGTGCGGCATGAATATGACAGCAGCTAGATTTGTATTGTATAATTATAGGTGTACACTATGCGGATCCACGACATCAAAAATGCGAAAGGAGCGAAAATTTGTCATGTCCGTTGTTTCCGTGGGTTGTTCCAGCTCAAATAGCTGGTGTCACCGACACGACGAGGCCGTACTAACTGCATACCTGAGAGTACAATGCCCAGCAAGAAGCACAGGGCAGCAACGGAAATATGAGAAGCACCAATGACTAGGCTACGACCGCCAATCCACGAGGAGGTGCTGAGAACAACGGACTTAGTCCCTTTGAACATGTTGACGGGATAATTATCTTCAACAACGAGAGAGTAGCGTCCTGGTGTCATAGGATCTGTATCGTTGCGTCTGTAAAGCTTGCGGAAGTAAGGGAAGGCAGCAGTGCGCATCCAGACTTGAAAGTGCTCGTTTTTTGAAGGGTCGAACACTTTACCTTCTTCATAACGGCCCGACGGATAGCCGAATGGACCTTCGGCACCCTGCCAAAAAGGAGGCGGAACGATTTCGGAGACGTTGTACGTCGGGGTCTTGTAGTGTCGATACTCCTCGGACCAAATGATGTTTTTCTCACTCATCGAGTAGTTCCTGAAAGGCGCATTTTCTGCATCTAAAAGGACAGGAGACGCAAACGTATCATTGAAGACGCTGTTGGCAATTAAGCCACACGGGTATACAGCAAGACCTGAGTTGGGATCGCGGCCAAGTGGCTTGCACTGGTCTTTCTGCAACTGGTCCACAGTTCGTGGCTTGTCAAGAAGCTGTAAGTAGTCCATACTCTTCATATATCGACGGTGATTCTGGTAAAAGTTGGTGAGTTCATAGTACAAAAATACACCAGGACCCATCTGCTCAGGAATCATAAAGTACAGCGTGCACTGGAAGCGCGGCGGATTGTTTTCATGGCCTGGACCAGGGGGAATTTCCTCGACCTCCCACTGAACAGGGGAACGTTGCTGCATGTCATGGTTGTGGCGAAAGCGGTAATTGTAATACTTGGCCGGCACATCTGCTGGTGCCACTCCTGAGCGAGGTGCCTCATCTCGGCACGACGAGTACTCGATCGTCAACTCGTTTACTTGTGTGGCCGACCAGTACATGACAGCACCAAGAACAGCAAAAAACACGCCTATGCCAAATAGAAGCGGGAGCACTGTTGAATGGGTTAAGATAGGATGCCATGCTTTCAGCCGCTGCTGACGCAAAGCCGTGTTGGCTGGCTTCTGTAGTGCATACGGCTTTTTCTTCACTTTCTGTCCCTTCATGGAGTCATCTTCTTCCTCCTGCTTCGTGGGATCGTCTGCCTCGTGCTTACCAAGGCGCAGATCAAGCATGTTGAACGACACACAGACCTTTGCGTACCCAGTCAACTCGAACACACAAAGCGAGCGTGTGGATTCGGATGATCCGTTCCCTGTTCACACGCGCCTCGATCTGTTTGCTATGCACACAAACAGCTAGTGGCCCCCAAATCCTGCCCCTGCCGCGTAATCGCATCGGCACTTGATCGGCCTGTGTCGTTATATCACGTGTACAAGTCTTCGCATGCTGGAATGGACGTGGAGGGGGCTAGAGCGCTCGAGCGAGAAACGGATGATGAAAGTACAGGCGAATGGGAAAGGGGCGTGCATAGCTGAAGTTTTAGACAAGGCATCACACGCAAGTCCATACTTGGGGAGAAGTGGGCCTGAGACAGCTTGCGTGGTCAAAGTGTCGGCTCACGGTAATCGCGATTCTCCTGGTGGAACCGACCCATGCAAAAGACGTCCCTACCTCAGGGCCAGGGCGAGACGAAGCAGAGCCTTACCTCTCGATTTCCTCTCGTACGTGTATTGTTTCCTGCTTTCAAGAATGAACATGAGCAAGTGACCAAAGCGAGCTTGCGAGATGCATGCCTACAGGGCGATTTGGGCCGGCTGCCACCTTGGGTTCGATCTCAAGCATGGAAAGTACTCCTGTCATATTTGCCGCCTGAGAAAGCACTGTGGTCCACTACTGTCACAATGCGTCGGAATGACTATTTGCGCTTCCTAAGCGATTTCTCACAGTCAACAACATCAGGAGAATCAGCCTCAACAGACCGGCTGCTTACGCAGGTATACTCTGATTTGATGCGCTGCCTCGACAAACATTCGGAATTTCTAATGCGCCAGACGGAGGCTTGGTCCATGTACACTATGGACAACGGCGACATTCATCACCGGCACCAGCTACTAAGGCGCTTAGATCAAATCAACCGCGAGTACCACGATGCTTCGTCTGACCGTTTCACGCTATATCGTGACAGTGCATCAGTTCCTGTAATAGTTACTTATCGAGACCGTCAGTGGCACTCGATGTTGCGCATACTTTTTGTGTACGCAATGTTGAATCCGACCACTGGCTATATGCAGGGTATGCATGAAATCCTTCTCGTGCTCATGCGAGTCTTTTGCGCTGCGCGTGACTTTCCTACGAAGAGCATTCAGCCGTGGGAGGCTAAGGTGCTTGGTCTTGGCAATACAAACGATACAGAAGCCGATGTGTTCTGGTGCTTTTCCTCGTTGATGGGCATGTTCCGTAAAGTATTCGAGTATGAGCAGAATAATGTGTCGACACTCGATCAGATGCGGCAGGTAATGGTG
>ERZ501053.140-NODE-140-length-12724-cov-2.573131_pt1 | contig 12724 bp, 7 predicted proteins | sample MGYA00510862_ERZ501053 | MGnify/ENA primary metagenome ERZ501053 (study PRJEB25958, sample SAMN03398521) | human skin metagenome | study: EMG produced TPA metagenomics assembly of the Human Skin Microbiome Metagenome (human skin metagenome) data set. | reverse complement strand
TGAAGCGATGTCGGTTTTGGGGTGGGGACATGGCATAGAGACGCTTTCAGTAAACTCGTGATGCTTGGCATGTCCAGAGTCACTGTACCATGACGTGCAGAAGGCAATTATCTAGTGTAATCTTACACCTGTTAAGTAGAATTATCAATATGGAACCACGATACATGCATAATTCAGCTGGACTTTTTGAAAAAGCCAAGTATTTTCTCCATTGCACCCCTTTTATTTTTTACGGTATCATTCGTAGGATCCTCTTCGCCGACCATTTCTGGACCAGTTTTGGCATCCTGTTGAACTTGAGGAATTGGTGCACCAGATCCATCTGTGAGCTCGGGCGCCACAACCGCAGGTTGCTCACTTGTCAACCGAGCACTTTGCGATACCTCCTTGGAAGACATTGGGCCTACAGTAATATGCTGAGTGTCAACATGATGTCAAACTTACACTCTGAATTTTTTTGCGAGAGGCATCATCGACGTTGTCGAGATGTGGTACTCTTTGGGCTTGGCTTGACATACAGCTGTTCAGAAATTAAAAATAAGGCCACTGGTTGATGGCAATCCCGTTCAGAGCAAGTTCGGAGGAAGTGGAGGGGGCGGCGATATCGTGGTCCCCGTTTGCACACAGATGCATGATACGGACCCAAGGGTCGCATTTCTGGATTGGCTGCGCTCTCATGGCGCATACGTACACCCCAGTCTGTATTTTCATCACAGTAAGTGCTTTTAACTCATATTAGATGAAAAAGATGGATGGGGCCTTTACACTCGAGATGCCCTGAGCGAGGCAACGGAAGCATTACGAATTCCGCGCTCATTAGTGCTTCACCCCATGATAGCCCACCAAATACTATGTCAGGGTTTACGTGCACATGATGGATATGAAACACTTTGCCCTAGAGAATGGACACTTTTGTACCTCGTGATCCAGCGCATTTTAAGTGAAAAAACTTTACCAGGTACAATGATGGCACTGCTGGGAGCACATATACCTTATATTCGACTTTTCCCTGCTAATATGCTCACGCCGCTGCATTATTCAACGTCCGAACTTTCTTTATTGCAAGGCACAACTCTGTACCATGGTGCAATACAGCGGCGTGAGACATCAAAGTTATCCTCAGAGCGTGCCAAGGATTGGCTAGTTTCAGCCATGACTTCAACGAGTGACGAGCAAATAAAGCTTCTTCTCACATGGATCGAAGAAATAGACTGGCACTCAGCATGGCTCTGGGCAGAGGACGGATACGCAAGTCGTAGTTTTCCACCACAGGTTGCTGGCTGGCCTCAGGGAGACGAGCCCATTCTAATTCCAGGATTCGACGCTTTAAATCACCGTCGTGCGGAACCAGTGACTTGGTCTTTCCGTGAACCTGCATTAGCCGTCTTCACGCTTCGACGTGCTTACTCGCAAGGTGAGCAAGTCTACAATAATTATGGTGCCAAAAGCAATGAAGAGCTATGCAGCTCCTACGGATTCGTTGAACCGGATGGACCAGATGATCTACTTGCGTTAGCGTTGCGCAGCAACGCTGATGATGCAGCTGGTGTGTTTTATTGGCCGCAGAACCAGACAGAACCTCCCTCAGCCTTGCTGGTCACACTTCGCGAACATGTTGAACCCACTGCGGAGACGGGGCGTGTTGCACGACTGCTTTTGGAAGTTCAAGTCATGGAAATGTTGGAAAAAATGCTTCGCCAACGTCGAAAAGCATTTCGTCTTACGCAGCGGGAAGTTGAGGATGCCGTGCCGTTTAAAAATGAATCAGATTTTGTTCGTGAAAGCGTGCTGTACGTCATTCGAACCTATCGAGATGCCCAAGCCAGCATGTTGAACAAAAAAATACAGTGGGTCCAAGCTGAGCTGGATCGATTGCTCGAAGAGTTAGAGCATGAAGGTTGGACACCTTAGATGTGCTTTAATTTGGAGTCAGCAGGTATGATTGCCAGCCATTCTGGCGGCGAATTTTCGTATGATCGTGGCTTAGTTCTAGCACCTGACTTTGTGCTAAAGCAGAGCGCAGCATTTCTTTTTGGCATTCCTCCGACATACTTTGAGGCTCATCCGTTGATGCATTCGAGATAGCATTTTTAAACATGGAACGGAGACGCTTGAACCCAAGAATTGTTTCCAATGCCACAAATCCCTGGTCATCCATTTTCTGGCGAAGAAAGAAGTCTGACGCCAAATTCGCATCGGAAAAGTAGAATTCAACTTGTGCTCGAAGATGCTCTGAAAGGACAGAAGCATCGGTAGGAGGCGTAGCTGCAGGTACATAATAGGGAAAGACAGGCGTTGGCACTGGGGACGACGCATTTGGATCCATCGCCACATAAGTTAGCACTGGCATGGAATATGGAGCTGCAGGGGCACCGGGTTGGTTCATGTAGGGTGCCGCATAGGGTCCATAGCTTGAAAGAAATGCTTTCTCGTTTTGAGCATTTGGAGCGTGACCTGAATAGGACGTAGATGATGCGGTATTCGACTCGTTATTAATGTGATGTTGATGAGAATCAGCATGACTCTTATCATAGAATTCGTCTTGTTTTGTCTTAACTAATTGATGAGGGTAGCCATCAGGCAAAGATGCCGGCCCTTCAGGTCTTTGTGCAGGCTGCATGGCTACAGCGCCATTTTGCATTCCATGTGTGATGACTGAAGCTCTGGACGATCCACGGCCACGACCAGCGCGGCCACGTCGAGACCACACACTTCCTTCTAACTTATCCTGCATCGGGACCATCCGTGGATAGCCCATCGGGAATGGAGCATCATGGCGCATATGATGTTGGTAAGAATCCATGGAGCGATGGGGTGAGAAGGAACCATCAGCATAGGTGGCAGGAGTCGTTGCATTAGACGGAAGCAGTCCATAGGGAGTCATTAAGAACACAGGTTGGGGACCAGCTTGGTATAGCCATGACTGAGACCAGCCGCTCGTCATAGTAGTGTCCGGGGCAGAGGAAGACATAGCATGAGAAGTCACATCATCTGATTCGTGTGATTCGGATACATCCCCAGAAGAAGAGGGCGAACTGGGTTTGTCAGGCGTTGAATTCAAAAGCTTGACGAATAGGGGGGCACTTTTACCACCGTTGAGCATGTGGATACGGTGGAGCCACGCGTCATTAGCAATATCATCAAGGGCTAGTTCAGAATCATTTTGCACAGAAGAGGCATTCGAGGTTTGAGAATGCGAGCATTTTTTTGACGTAGGATTTGTATGCTGGGTCGAAGAGGAGTCAGAATGATGCCTGGGGTACAAGTCCCGTTGATGACGTCGACGCATACGAAGCTCCCAGACATTGTCATTTCCATTGGAGAACTCTGATTCTGATTCACCCTGAGCTGAATGTGGTGGGGAACCTGGCGAAGTTGAGGGCGGTTCAGCTACTTTGAGAGGCACTGATTTGGGCGAATGCGTGATGGTGCTCGACGACGATAATGCTTCGGATGAGGCAGATGCAGGAGACGACTCATTTGCTGATATCTTCTTGGAATTTGATTGATCTCTCTCGTTTGCTGTAAATTCCGCCACGGCGTTGGCTTGGCGTAAGCGCTCAGCATACGATACGGTCGGCCCCGAGCGCGTACCTGAATTTGTTGTCCACGGGGACGAAGTCATGGCGTCGTTGACGTCCCAATATCACGAGCGCCAGCAAGGATCAATATATACTTCGTTTTGAATCTAGGCGCTCGTTGCAGGAGACCGAACCTGCGTCTAACAAGATGCCGTGTAAAAGTGCAAAAGGGCTTTTGGCGGCGTACAGACCTGTTCCAGTGCTAGAGCCCTACAGTCCCTTTGCATATGCCTGCAACACACGCACGCAGCCTCTTTGGTGCATGTACATTTAATTCCACATTATCTACCGAATCACGATAATTTCAAGCGCACTTTGAACAAACGCGACTGTCCGTGGCTCACTTAGGCCAACGACCCCAACCTCCACGTGATATGCATGAACCTGTGATTAGCTTATGACACAGTTATTGTACGTACTCGTGCAGCCCAATCCGAGGCGCTTGGGTATTCGTGCGTGCTTTGGTGCCTGAGGAAAGTGATATCGCTTCATGTAGCATTTCAGCGAGCTCTGTTGTACTTGGCGTCTCGCCCAAGTTGCGCGCCGCATATCGAAGTTCGTCGATTCCGATACACCTTGTATCCACTTCTTCTTCTGTTACATCAGTGCGAATTCCAGTATTTGGTAGCGTGGATAACATAGTGGGAGCAACGAGTGGAATACGCTCAAGGAGCAGTCGGTACAAAAATCGAGCCTGCTCACGTTTAGTCTTGGTTAGCTTGGTTTTTGTATCTGTGTTTGGCGCGTCTTCTTCGCTGAAAGATGTATATTCGTCATTAGACGGATCATACTCATCATCACTGTAGGATTCCGAGTCGTGCAACTCATTGGTAGCTTGACGATTAGTCCGTCGACGCTTTGATCGGCGCACACCTTCCATAACCGTTTGCACAGCCTCGATGAAATACGCTTTTGGTATACTTGGCTCATTGTCATAAGTACCATGAACTGCATTTGCCTCAAGCAGCTCACAAACATCTTTTCGTTGAGAAGAATCCAGTCCAAGGGACTCTAAAGCTCTGGGTAAAGCAGATACTTTCATGCCTTGCGAAATCCTTTACTCTTGATAAATGTCTGCATCAGGCAAGAATCCACCAGCCAATGAATCATTTACCAAGAATCCCCCTCCTTCGCCACGAACAGGATCCCGGGTATCGGAGCATGCCTCATCATATGCAGCCGCTATGCGTGTAGACAGGTCCTTGTCCACAGGCATGGTAGCGAATGTGGAGTGCTCGGCCGACAATCCGCACCTAATACAACAAGGTGATGGTGGGTGCCCGACTGTTGGGTGCTATCCCAACACCACCCCGACCATGGTATGTGGATACGTGCCAGTCACTGACAATAGGCACTGTCAGATCGCATAATTGGTGGCACATGTCTCTCCGTCGCAGTCTCTGTATTTATGTACTACACCGTCTGGGCCATTGTGACGGTATGTACTTACGTGTGAACGACTGACTGTATAGCCCTTTTTCCCTGCGAATGCGCCTCTTCAAAGCTTTTTTCCACCGCGTGAATGGGCTGTCCGACTTCCCGCACTTTTACTATTTGCTGGTCTTTCTTTCATTACGCTTTTTATTATACGTGTACTGCGCAAACAGGCTATTGCCAAGCGGGAAAAGGAAATGCAGAAAAGCGCCTAACGACGTGATGACCCGTTTTTCTTGTTATGGCGCGTACGCTGCTCGCTAGGCTCACTCGGTACAATCACATCACCACCCGCTATGCCATATGAATCGTCCATTTGATCAATCTTGTCTCGAGCACTGACAAAGAACATCATGTCGCGTAATTGCTCCTTCAAGTCTGCGACTTGTGCTTCTAGTTTGCTGTGCCCTTCTTGCAGCTGCTGAACATGGGAATACAAGCCACTTGACACACTTTTTTCCTCTTCGAGTTCATGTTTCGTCATTCGGACTGTTTCCAGCGCCCGACGAAGCTGTGCATCTTGTCTTTTTATAGTGGATTGCGTCGAGGATAGTTCCTGTGACATAGAATCGAGATGCTCTTTGGTTGCATTACACTCTTCACGAAGCTGGTCTCTTTCCCTACACGCGTGTTCATATTCAGATTGCGACACGCTTTGAGACTTGACTTGAGCCAAACGTCCCTCGTAGTATACACGCTGAGAATCTAGTTGGGACATGATCATGCTCGAATATTCAGCCCCAATGGCCTCCATCTTTTCCTGTAGCATCTCCACTTGACCCTGATCCGTCGGATTGGACATGCCCTCCTGCAATTCGTTTCCCTCGCGATTGAAACCAGATCCACTGGGATAACGAGGATTCCATAATTCCCCAGGCACACTAGCAGCCATATTTGTAGCTGATGGGAGTTCCACAAGCTTTCCGCCGGACTTGCTCTGAATCAAGCGATGGACATAGCCATCGCCAGCATAATCCCAAACACGTTGCGTTTCGACTTCAAGACTGTACAGATGTCCCGTTTCTTCATAATGCTGACGCGCATGACCGTGAGTGTACCGTCCACAGCCCACATTCGCACAAATTAGGCACATCCACAAGTCTGAATCGTTTTGGCACGCACCACAATGGGACGCGAGCAGCGATGCATCGCTACCATCAGCTGAGGCACCTTTGACATGCCGAACATAAGAGTGCCGACACACAGGACACCGGCTGTCATCCCAGCGCTGCAAACAAGAACAATGAAATGAGTGCTGACACAATACGGTCACAATACCAGACAAGCGCGAATCAAGTCGATCCAAACAAACAGGACAAGTAGGGAGTTCAAATGCATTTTTTCGTAGTCCTGAATCTAAACGATGTGGTTGTAAATTGTGAAGTGATGGTGCTTTTTCGGTGTCTGACGGTAAAATGATAGGCCAGGGTGACAATGCTGATGACATAGGGTACGGTACAGGCATAGATGAAGCTGCTGATGCTGTAAATCCTGTAATATAAACAAGTTCACAGGCGTCTGATGTATCAAACGCATCAAACGGCTGACCATTATACATCTTGAAGAATTCTTCCGCATCTAGAGCATCACGAAACTTGATGAGCACAAGAAGATAATTCTTTCCCAATTGATGTATAATGCGTACTTGTTCAATTGCCTCAAGAGCGGAATCAAGAAACTGGAGAAGTGCTGAGGCGTTCATAGGTGCGGGTACATTGAGCATGGCAAGTATTGTCCCTATGCTTTCGTCATCCATCGTCGCGTCATCAGCTTCCACCACCTTGCTAGAATGTTTTAAATCGTGCATATTATCTAACACACGAAAGAGGTGTACTATACCAAATGGCACATGTACAACGCCCTGATCAGTCTTGTGATGCGCATCGCAGGACGATACTTCAAATGTGCTTATCTGCTCGAACCTGGATTGGATCGTGCCAATATTCACATAGGACTCATTCATTTTGTGCAAAAACAGATAGGTAATTTCAAGTGGTCCTAATCGCAAATCCAAGCCTTGATTTGTTCGAATAGGTGCGCGGAGTGGTGCTGGTGATGGCACTTGTTCAAATGGACGAACTGGTAAGCGCGCTTCTTTCTGTGATAGTGCAAGTTCAGATATGTGTATATGGTACTTAGGAAGTACGAACATTACACGGTACTCATTATGCAAGCGCAGCGCTCAGTACAAGAAAGCGTGGCGCTTGAGTCGTGAACAGCCAAAAAGACTGGCCTCCAGCGCTTCCCCGTTATTTCTCCACACACTCAGGCGAACGGTGCCTTGTCACCAGAGGTGTAATGCATCATGGAGCTAATCCTATCGCCGCACGATAATGAAAATCTCCAGCTCGTTCTTAGGACGAGACAGCATCTTGTCGAATATAATTCAGCTTCGCATGCATTGATCCTGAGGTCTACTCAACTACCTGCACCAGTGATGACAAATTCTGTGACCCGAGCTATGTCGCAAGAGGCCTCATTCCATTCACCTGCACACTCTCACGTATGCCCCGTGTGTCAAAGACCATGGGAAAAAGATTTCTTTTCAACGTCGTCGATGCATACCAGCAGCGGTTGGGCTAACAATGAGAATGACCTAGTGCATGTGGCGCCACATTACTTCCGACTTCTATCCCAAGTGCCTTTGCTTGGAACAACGCATTCAAATGTAAGTTCTCCTCCTGTATGTGAAGAAGTCAACGAGGGATATTATGAACGCTTTTTTGTCGAAATTCGGCAGCTTGGTCGAGGCTCTCGAGGTACGGTGTACTTGTGCCAACATGTGCTGAACGGGCATGGATTAGGTATGTATGCGGTCAAAAAAGTGCCTGTGGGCAATCATGACGATACTTTGTGTCAGTCTTTGGGCGAAGTGCATTTAATGGAAGAACTGATTCATCCAAATGTTATTCATTATAAACATGCATGGGTTGAGATGTCACAAGCATCACCGTTTACCCCCCGTGTCCCAACCTTGCATGTGCTTATGATGGCTGCAAACGGCGGCAGCTTAGCTGATTGGATGTCGGCACGTTCGGGTGATTCAAAAGAGTACAGTAAGAGTCCAACGGTGAATCAAACGTACGTGGACCGACTCAAGACCGAATTTCGTAAACGACGACATGCCAAGGAGTGTGGTGAGCCTAGGGGTAGCACCCGAACAGGTATTCATTTCTTGCGTGAAGAAGAGATTGTGCAGCTCATGATTGATATTACCCGTGGCTTAGACTTTCTTCACAATCGGGGGATATTGCATTTGGATCTCAAACCAGGGAACGTCTTGCTGCATTGGGATGACGATGCTCTGCTACCGAAGGCACTTTTGAGTGATTTCGGATCATCGCTACCCGTCCACGAAAACTGGTTGCGCAAACGGACTGGACACACTGGAACACTGGAATACATGGCACCAGAAACCATAGTGCCCCACCGTGGACAGCTCGCCGAGCTATCTAGCAAGGCAGATATTTGGTCTCTTGGTATCTTGCTGTATGTTCTTATTTTTTTCGAGCTGCCATATACACAAGTCGACGATGTGGATTTGTTGCAGAGTGAAATTAGCGCGTTTCACTCTCTTGAAGACACTATTCATTGCCGAAGACAGTCTAGAAGATATTCGCACGTTCATCCAGCTCTTGGCTCCCTACTCAACAACATGCTCCAAGTATATCCACCAGCCCGACCAACGTGCCGCGACATACTAACTGTGCTGGAGCACTACCCTGATGCACCCACACCTGTCATGCAGGTCAAGCAGTCATCCGCCGTAACCACCTTACCTGCACTTAAAATTTCAACTTACACCCGTCCCTCTTTTGTTGCAAAAACGTTTCTCCACACACCTGTACTTGTCATGCTGGTTATTAGCATCATTTACATGCAAATTTTACTCGCCGATCATTTGGGCTGGATATATGGGTCTCAATACCATGCTTGGATACGGCATGTATGTACGCTGCTAGCTTTGGGCCAAGTTGCTTGGAGCGTCACGTCTCGGCCTTCCATGATAGATTCGATTGACATGCGGTGGGTCTTTCCTTCTACGATTCTTGTTATACTTATCATGTTCTATATTCGCACGAAAATATAACAAAGGAAAAATTCTTGCTCAAAATGTATTTCGCTATGTATAGAATTACGCATAAAGGTCATCATCGGCATCATCATTACCGAATGCAGCCGGTGCAGGCGCAGCCCCAGGGGCAGCAGTAGCTACCTGCTGGGTCGATGCACCAGACGGAGAAGAGTCATCGATACCACCCTCAGGGAACCGGAAAGAGGCACCCATCGTACCCCGGCTCTGCTGCATAGTTGAAGCAAACATCTCGTAACGGCGAATGTCAGCGTCAGAGACCGAACGACGTGCGAAGCGCATCGAATCCTCAAAGTGAGCCAAGGTGATTTCAGGAACAGGGTCATCCTCTAACTCCTGCGCTGCGCCTTCTTCCTCCATCTTGACATCATCGCCGCGCTCCTTGCGCTCTTGCTCGCGACGCCGGTCTGCCTCAATAGACTCGCGAATTGCAATCTTGGCAGCACGCTGGCACACCTCCGCTAAATCGGCACCAGAGAAGCCATGCGTGTGCTTGGCCAAGAAACCAAGGTCAACCTTGGGCGACACAGGCGAGTTCTTGAGTGTAGCCTTGAGAATGTCCAAACGTGATGCCTCGTTGGGAAGCGGAATATAAATAAGCTGGTCAAGACGGCCAGGACGCAGGATAGCAGGATCGATCTGCTCGGGACGATTCGTAGCGCCAATGACAAATACATTCTTTTTTGCGTTCATACCGTCCATTTCTGTTAAAATCTGGTTGATAACGCGGTCACCAGCACCGCCAGCGTCACCAGATGAGCCGCCGCGCGACTTAGCAATGGAATCAAGCTCATCGAAGAACATAACACAGGGCGCAGCTGCACGAGCCTTATCGAAAACATCACGCACATTGGCTTCCGACTCGCCGAACCACATGGTCAACAGTTCTGGGCCCTTGATAGAGATAAAGTTGGCCTGACATTCGTGTGCAATAGCCTTGGCCAGCAACGTTTTACCAGTGCCAGGAGGACCATAGAACAGCACACCCTTCGAAGGAGACATGCCGTACTTGAGGAATTTTTCGGGGTGCTCGACAGGGTACGACACGGTCTCTTGCAGTTCTTGCTTGACCTTGTCGAGACCACCAATGTCTGCCCATGTAGTTGTCGGCACTTCCACCACCGTCTCGCGCAAAGCAGATGGATTCGATACACCTAGAGCAAAGCGGAAGTTTTCCATTGTTACACCAAGAGAGTCGAGCACTTCGGCGTCGATTGAGTCCTCATCGAGGTCAATTAAATCCATCTTCTCGCGAATCTGCTGCATGGCGGCCTCAGAGCAAAGTGATGCAATGTCCGAACCAACATAACCGTGGGTCTCAGATGCAATTTGCTCGAGGTCCACGTCCTCGGCGAGCTTCATGTTCTTGGTGTGGATACGGAGAACTTCAAGACGACCTGTGGGGTCAGGAATACCAATGTCCACCTCACGGTCAAAGCGACCAAAGCGGCGAAGTGCAGGGTCGATGGAGTTCGGTCGATTCGTCGCGGCCATGACCACGATGTTCGAACGTGCCTTCAGACCATCCATAAGCGTTAGAAGCTGCGAGACAACGCGGCGTTCAACCTCACCGTTTGTTTTCTCACGCTTAGGAGCGATCGAGTCGATCTCATCAATGAAGATGATCGCAGGCGAATTCTTCTCGGCTTCCTCGAAAGCCTTGCGCAAGTTCGACTCACTTTCACCAGCCATCTTGCTCATGATTTCAGGACCGTTGATGAGGAAGAAAAATGCACCCGTCTCGTTCGCAACTGCGCGCGCCATAAGTGTCTTACCTGTACCGGGAGGGCCAAACATCAAAACACCACGCGGCGGCTTTATACCAATACTCTTGAAAAGCTGGGGGTGACGAAGAGGGAGCTCAACCATCTCGCGAATTTGTGCCATTTGTTTGCGGCAGCCACCAATATCATCATAGCCGACATCGGCAAGGTTGGCCTCTTCATCTTCACGACGAACGGGTTCACCCTCGGTGTGGATCACAGTGTCCTGTGCCACAATACAAAATTCCGCGGGGTCCGTCTCGATCACCTTAAATTCCACTGCACGCATGCTTCCACGCACAATAAAAGTATCACCTTTGCGCACTGGTCGGTATGCTTCGAGGAAGTAAGGCTTCAAGTACACGTCGAATAGGTTACCTTGCAGGCCCTCAACGCTGTCATCGAAGGGAAGGACATGAATGCGCTTACCATATTTGATATCATGGCATGCATGAACGTTGACTAGATCACCAAGCTTAACACGGAGATTGTTGCGCGCCACACGGTTCAGACGGATTTTCGAGTCCTCTGTCTCCTCGTCCGTCAGGACGATGAGAACTGTGTCACGACGTTTCTTTCCACGAATTAAAATAGTGTCACCACGAAATAGGCCAAGTTCCTCCATCTTGGCTGGCGACAAGCACGCCACAGAGTTGTCGTCTGTTGTGGCGTCTTCTACAAAGAGACGATTTGGAGCTGTAAGTGTTAGTCAAAAATCATCTTGTGGACAAGTACGAACACTTCTTATTTCTCAGGATGGCCAGAGAGGTATCCTTCGTGTCATCTTGAGGAACCAACTTGTTGCCTTCCACCATGCTGAAATAGTACCTCCAAAAGGTTTTCGCTCACAACGCGACTCAGGTGGCAATGTGGAAGATGTACGACAGCTCAGACTTTCTGATACGTTTAGATCAGCCAACCAGGCCTCTCGGCCGCGTCATCCGGGACCTCGATCGCCCCGCAGCTAAAGGTGACGTAATACAAACCAGACCTCCCTCCACTCATGTGCTGACCCAATACAGCATGTCATGACGAACAACGCTAAGCCTCCTGTGCCTACGTTCCGCTCCTTCCGTTCACAGCAGTCAAAAGTTTCTGAAAACTATGACACAAGCAACATATCTGAAACCTCAGATCTTGAAGGATTTAACAAGCGCTCTCACAATAAACGCACACCTAGACGATGCACTTATGAACACCGAGGCTCACATGAGACGAGAGGAAACGACGCATCCAAGCTCTTCGTTATTGACCGACTTGGAGACTTGAATTCGGCCAAATATGGTCCGAGTTCACACTCTGCACCCTTGAATACGACATCCTCAGGTACGTTTGAATGCACTGACCGTGAGATCGAGTAAAAAGACCGCGTCACAACAAATCCTTGTCAGAGCTTGAGGGATCTGCCACTGAAAAGGATTTCATACCTGTCAGTTTGAAAGATCATTCACAATATCCGCTCTACAGAGACCCTTATCAAGGGTCTCATAGTGCTTCCATATCTGACGTTGACGGAGGACCTGTGTTTTCAGCAACGTCAGCACAAGAGGAGATTCGTTTTTTGCAAGTCCAGATCTCGAAACATCCAGATGATGTATCTGCATGGATGAAGCTAGTGGATGCACAGATACTTCTTTTCGATAAGGCTAACATTGCTGACGCTTCTCTTGTTGAATCCACATTAGCTCAAATGAAGCTTTCTGTGCTGGAAAAAGCGTTTCAGGCGTCTGATCAAAACAAGGATTCCATTACTCTACGTGTTGCTCAACTTCATATTGCAACAGAAGGTGGCATATGGGCCCAGGAAAAGATACAGCAAGGATGGCGACATCTCTTGGGGCTCTCAAGTCTCA
>ERZ501053.139-NODE-139-length-12737-cov-44.031462_pt1 | contig 12737 bp, 13 predicted proteins | sample MGYA00510862_ERZ501053 | MGnify/ENA primary metagenome ERZ501053 (study PRJEB25958, sample SAMN03398521) | human skin metagenome | study: EMG produced TPA metagenomics assembly of the Human Skin Microbiome Metagenome (human skin metagenome) data set. | reverse complement strand
ACCCCAGCCAAGTCGTCAGATAGACGTGATGACGACCGTGCGTCCTTTCTGCGCACGGGACTTGTTTGCATTCAACAATGTAAACATGGACCATTGGACTGAAACATACAGCAATGGGTTCTACTTGAGCTACCTTGCTCAATGGCCAGACATGACACTCACGGCATGTGCGGCCCATACGGGCAACTTGATGGGGTATGTGCTTGGAAAGGCGGAAGGGAAAGAACCTCGCACAGATCCAAAGAGGCGAAAGCAACAGGAGCCCACTTTGCATGGGCATATCACGGCTGTCACTGTTGCGCCCGAGTACCGGCGGCTGGGTGTCGCACACATGCTCATGGACTTTTTCGAGTACTGCTCCGAGCATGTGTACCGCGGATACTTTGTAGACTTATTTGTGCGTCCATCCAACAAAAAGGCCGTCGACATGTACGAAAAGCGCGGGTACTCTGTGTACCGCCGCGTGCATGCGTATTACCAAGGCATGCCTCCTAACGAGCCAGAAGACGGATATGGTACGTACGAAAAGTAGCAGCTGGCTAGGTGACCGCTACGAAAGTGCACGTTACTAACAGCTTGCAAGACATGCGACGTCCACTGGCGCGCGATGTCAAGCGGGAAACGATCCGCAGCAATGGGCACAATGTGATCGTGCCACCGCAGTACGTGATTTTCATGTTCTTTTTTTTTTTCTACAGGCAGCTAATACTGACATCGCAGCGCAACGATCTTCGAGCCATTCATACACAAAGGGATCTAATATCATGCTACTCACACTGCGAACCGCTGTAGGTCCCAAAGCTGCAGCCGCTGCTGCCAAGCGATGCAGGGAGCGGGGACAAGATATTCCGAATATGTCTTTACTGAGGAGGTTGATATGGATGCATGAGATATTCCGAGAGCGATGAGAGCTTCTCAGGACCACGCACTTCTTCTGTCAGCAGCGGAATCTTGACGACATTAAAGTCCTCCGCATACAAATCCATCATTTCATGCACATATTTATCTTGCATGGCTTTTCGCACACGGCAGTGCTCACACTGGGAGCCTGGTGGAGGGTACAACAGCTGGTTGCATACGATAGCGTGCGTATCGATACCATACTGCGTGAGTTCTTGGATCAGGCGCTCCGTTTCATAGAGTGACAAGAACTCAGCAATACACACACACACAAATGTGGTCTTTGTTTCGTCCTTAAACTGCGAGTTCACTTCCGTAATGACCTGGCGCATGCCCTCAAGCTTGGCAAACATGTCTTCTTGAGCATTGGCACCACCGCCCATCATGCTCTGGAACTGCTGGAACATGGGGCCGAGGCTCTTTCCAAACGAGCTGAATTTTGTCAGTGCCTTCTCTAGGACACTTGGAAAACTGAGGAAGCGCAAAGTATGACCAGTGGGCGCCGTGTCAAACACGACCACGCTGTATTCCATCGACTTGACAAGCTTCATGATTTCTGCAAAGCCCATTGCTTCGTCAACACCGGGAATTGCAAAAGCGAGGTCCTGCATAAATGGCGCGAGTGCACCACCTCGCTGCTCCGCTGCACGCATGGGTCAGTACAGGCTGGGTGACCCCTATAGAAAAGGCTGGCTCACTTACACTGCTCGATCATTTCTTGCATGCTGCTTGTAGGGTCGATTTCCATGGCACTCAGATTGCTGAAGCCATTCACTTTCACAGCCTCGCGCCCAAACTTTTGGCCGAATGCATCTGAAAGATTGTGTGCGGGATCCGTCGAGATCAACAGCACGCTCTCCCGCACTTTCGCAAGCTGGATTGCAAGCGAGCAGGAAGTCGTCGTCTTACCGACACCACCCTTGCCACCGCAGAAAATCCACTTGAGGGATTTCTGGTCTAGGATGTTTTGCAGCGTCGGGGGCTGAGCATCGTCAACTGTCGTCGTCGTCGCCATCCTCGTCGTCGTCGATATCGTTTCTCTTACACCCAGGCCAACACTGACACGGTCGTGTGCCCGGCTTACGTGGAACGAGCCGCCAACGTGTCACGTGGCCTATCAGTATGAGCATGAGGTCCAGAGTAGTGAGAGTGGTGTTCTTTTCTTTAGCTGGTGCGTCGGTTAGGCGTACGTTGGTTGCCCGCGTGATCCCTGTTTCTTTTACGTCTCTCGTATTCATATTTCACGTCTCAGCCCATTGGTTAAGGCCAATCTACATCGCAATGCCTAGTCTCCGCTTGTCAGGTCCACATTTCTGCATGCCTACGAGAGAGCCACTTTTCCTCGTTCATTGAGTGTCTTGATAGTGCACGATCCATCCTCTTCCATACCTTTCTTCCTTTATACTTTTGATGCGTACCTTTGGGAGATATTACGTGCCCTCGCCACGCCGGGAGAACCATTGAATTATTTCATAGACTCGCCAGTTGTCATATCGAGCCTGTGTGGCTACTAAGACTGTGCCTAGACCTGCCGGCGCCGCCGCCACCCACTCACCCCCCTTTTTTGTGCGTTGCTCACGTGGCTTATGAATCATCACTTGGCACTCGTACCCCTGACTCCCCACGAATCCGTAGTGACAGTAGGCGGTTCCTGCACGACCCGATTGCGCCATTGCGCGAGGGGAGCACAATGCGACTATGCATGTGGCTCACACTCGTCGTATCCACGGTCTGCGTGCTTGTGCATGCAGCAAACCAAGCACTGCAACGGATGGATGTGGATGCGCACTTGCCTTATGCGACATTGCCGACGGACCCACTCACCGTCCATGACCTGGAGCTCTCGAATGTGCTTGTTGTGACGACCCTTGATGGGCGCCTACATGGAATTGATCGTACTTCTGGGCATGTGCTATGGTCATTTCAGGCGAATGAGGACTCGCTGCACACGTCGCCGCTTGTTGCGTCCACGTATCAGCATCGGACGATGGAGCAGTTGGCAAAAGATGCGCGTGACCATGGCGACTCGACACTGCTTCGCGCATTACAGGGCGGAGGCTTCTACGTCGTTGAGCCGTCGCAGGCCGGTCACTTGTACCTGCTGCATATACCAGTGGGTGCAACGAAGCCCATCTTGGACAAGTTGCCGTTCTCGTTGCCTGAGCTCGTGTCAATGAGTCCCTTCTCTCTGCACTCGGACGACCCTCGCATTTTCGTTGCTGAGAAACGCACGTCTTTGATGGAGCTGAATGTATTTACCGGCACTGTACGTGCCGTGTACAGCGGCAGTAGCCATGAGGCGGCGGACCTGGTGGGCAAGCCGCTGCCAGCGAGACCGCGAGTGTTTCGTGAACAAGACACCCATGCTCCCTTGGATACTGATGATGACACCTACGACGTTATTGATGAAGACGATGATGCTATAGAGTCGCCGTGGGTATATGTGGGCCGCACAGATTACACGCTCAAGGTGCATGTACGCCATGTGCCACAGGCCGAACAATCAGTTCACTACCATGTGTACACACCGAATATGGCCGACCGCGATGTCGTGCAGCTATGGCACCAGATGAATCAACCGGCCGATCACCGGGCCATTCTATCGTCACCCGAGAATGCCACGCTCATCTGCTTCGATTTGCGACTTGCTCGCAATCCTCAGAGGCACAGCACGCAGCCAATGCCGCCTGTTCTCTGGTCAGTACGTCTCGGAGAGTTGCCTGTGGATATATACGATGTGGTGTTTGCACCATCGGCTATGGATGCACCACTGCTGCGTCCAGCACTCGTTCCGCACAGTCCCGGCATACTAAGCACCATTGTTGAGCAGCAGCTACGGCGAGACCCGCGAGACCAGCCAGATCAGCAGGATATGCCAACTTCGTCGTCATCGTCATCGTCATCATCGACGGATGAATACCAGCTGAATGCCTTTATCGGTTCGGCTTCTGATGGCAGTCTGTTTGCATTGAGCAGTGCAAGATACCCCCTTGCAGGTCTGTCGGAGCATGCGGCTATACTGCGTGGCAGTAGCGATGCTCGTGATCCAGCCATGGATTCCTCACGCGTAGACCAAAAAGTTTTGCGTCCTTGGATCGGGGGTTACCGAGTTCGCTCCCCCGTTCTATCACCCCAGCATGCCTTGCCAATGCTTGGCGCTGCGTCGCAGCCGATTTTACAGCTGGAAGCACCTGTCCAAGCACCAGTGTCCCACGCGCCATGGTTTACCAAGTGGCGCATAGCTCAACTCGCCGGTCTCATGTTGATTCTGCTTATTATCTACCGCGGTTGTTATTTCATATGGCGCGACTCCCAGCCGAAGTACTTGGACATTTCATCATTGGCATTCCCAGACACTCGAGTTTCACCGAGTTCACCACCCATGAAAGACAACACGGTCGGTGTCAGCGCAGCGACGACTCTAGCAGCGACTCCAGCCACGACATCACCCCCAACTCCTACTTTGGCCGGTAGCACCACAATCGTGCGATCGTCGTCTTCCGAGCAAGTGGAGGAGGAATCTAGCACTCATGCATCGCCACCGATACCCGATCCTCAGACTCCACAAGAGTGCGAGGCGGATCCTAAGCGCCGGCGCCGTCGGCGTGGCAAGCGCGCAGGAGCTGCTGTTCTTGCACGTCAGGCGCGTCGCGAGGGGTCTGTTGAACCCGCCTCTCCGCTGCGATCAGCAGTCGACTCTTCCAAAGCCTTAGCCACGGCCCCGACGTCTCTCAATGCAGAACCCGCGGCAAACTCGTCCATCCACGCCTTGGCGCCGGAGTCGGCGTCGTCCGCGTTGGTGCCAAGTGATGCATCTCATGATACCCCAGCATCATTAGTCGAGCTGCCATCGACATCACTGCAAATCTCGGATGAAGTGCTTGGCTATGGTTCGTCAGGCACCGTTGTGTTCCGTGGCACGTTTCAAGGCCGCGCTGTTGCGGTGAAGCGCCTCCTGCGTGACTTTGTGCATCTTGCATCGAAAGAAGTCTCGTTACTTCAGTCGGCCGACAACCACCCCAATGTTATACGATACTATTGCCAGGAACTGACGCCCAACTTTCTGTACATCGCACTCGAAGAGTGTCCTGCCAGCCTGGCTGACTTGATTGAACGTCCCCTTGACCATACCGAGCTGGCCTCCTTGCTTGAGCCTCGGCAGGCATTCAAGCAAATCACCGCTGGCCTAGTGCATCTACATTCCTTGTCGATTGTGCATCGCGACATTAAGCCTGGCAACATTCTCGTGTCACTCACATCTCAACAGAAATTGCGCGTTCTTCTGTCTGATTTCGGGCTCTCGAAAAAAATTGATGGCTTGTCTTTCAGTGCACAGACACAATCTGCCCACGCTGGCGGCACTATTGGGTGGCGCGCTCCTGAGCTCCTGCGTGGCCACGATACGGCGTCCGGACCCATTTGCGGCAGGGAGCGTCTCACCCGGGCTGTAGACATATTTTCGCTTGGCTGTGTCGCTTATTACATGCTCACGCGTGGTGCACATCCATTTGGTGAGATGTATGAGCGGGAAATGCATATTCTCCAAAACAAAGTCGATTTACATGCGCTTACTGCATCAGGCGATGACATCGTCGAGGCTGAAGCTCTGATCATGCGCATGATTGACACGGATGCGACGAAGCGGCCGACGGCGTCGGACGTTGCACGGCATCCCTTCTTTTGGAACGCCGCCAAACGCGTAGCTTTTCTTCAAGACGTGAGTGACCGCTTCGAGACACTCGAGCGCAATCCACCCGCTTTTGCGCTGGAACTACTTGAGCAGAATGCTTCGTCAGTCGTTGGCACTGATTGGCGTCGTCGCTTTGACCGCACCTTCTTGGACGACCTTGGCAAATTCCGCACGTACAACTCGGCGAGCGTCCAGGACCTCTTACGCGTATTGCGAAACAAAAAGCACCATTTCCAGGACATGCCGCTCGCGCTCAAAAAACAGCTTAGTCCGATGCCTGAAGGTTTCTTGTCATATTTCACGCGCCGCTTTCCGGCGCTGTTTCTCCACGTGTATCATGTCGTTGAGCGTTTGCCGCAGTTGCGGTCCGAACCAATATTTGCGTCGTACTATGAATCAGAAGATACATCGTAGCCATCTAAGGCCCACCCATTGCCGTCTCTCGCTCTATGACTGTGCGGTCCAGCTTGATGAGGATCGTTGTTCGATCCGGATACGCATCTGTCGGCACAGAATGTGCTGTCACACGTGCTGGCTGCTCAGTTAGCGAATCGTCCATACAGAGGATTCCAGCTTGTCTAAAGCATGCTGCTGCAGTCCTCGCCGCCGTGTATTTATCCATCCATACTTACAAAGCCTAGTCCATCCAATGCTCCTTCCACGATCCCTGCCGCATACGCCTCGACACTGAGTTGCGTCATTTCTTTTGGTACAGAGATCCCTCGTGAAAATAGTGGCACATTGGTCGTAATCATATCTAATGCATTAGTACATGTTTCGAGCAAGCACAAATCATCTCCTCCGTTTTGTAGCCTCTTTCTTTCGCTCACTCGCTCACGCACTCCTTCCATCTGCTTATGGAATACGTACATTCATCTGAACGATCACTCTCCGTACTGCGCTCTAAATTATCGGCCTGTACACCGAACACGGCCTTCCATAGTGTCGAATGCACCCATAACAGCGTTTTCAAAAGGCGCGTCTCGCGCTGTGGCCTTTTTGGATTCGACGCCGACTGCGCTCGCTGTGTTTGCATGGCCAAAGCCCGAAGTCCCACCTGCCGGCCCATCGAGCCTAGTAATTGCTCAAACTCACTTATTCCAGACACACGACCCTGCGCATATATGACCATCTCGGCAAACAAGAATTGCAGTGCACTATGACTCACTTCCGCGCCGCGTGTCTTGTCGCGCGGCCGATCCAGCACATCTGGCACGCTCAAAGTCTGTGTGGCAGATGCGCGTCTTACACTCTCATTTTGCGAGTGTCCCGTTCCAGGAACCGGAGTTGAAAGTGTATATGTGGCCGACCAAGCACTCGGCATATCTGTGTTTGACTGCGTACTCACTCGTTGCCAACGCTGACTCCGTATTCAACAAATACATTCTCGTATCCCCCCAATGTAACATTAGCTTCAGCCACTTTATAGTGGAGGGTAAACTGACTAATCACTCATCCTTCATGTCCTTCCAGCTCCGCATTCATATTGACAACTACCTTTGTTCAAGCACGCGAAAGCCACGATAGGCAAACTGAATGCCGTATGGCCTTGCACGTCTTCCATTAACAAGACGTAGGAAGATGCTTTCACAGTAGCTATGCATCTATTTGGGACTCGCAAATTAAGCAACGTCCCCTGCTCTACAAGTCATCCAAATCGCTATCGCCTTTTTGGTACTCTGACGTGGACTGGGCAGCCGCGCGCCTTCCTGTCTGCTTCTTCACATCCTCGTCTTCGTCGTCATCCTCTTCGTCATCATCGCCATCCTCACTCTCATCATCATCATCGCTCTCAGCTTGCTCGAGCCATTCCAAGAAGGGCGCCGCTGCCTTCCGCACGCGCTTCGAGGTCTCCTTGTCGACATACTTCTTCGATACATGCGTGCCCCACTGCTGCGCAACATCTTCGTCCAGAACATCCATCTGGTACAGTGCCATTAATAGCTTGGGAACGCCGTTTGGGACGAGCGAGGGATGTTCTAAACCAGCGAGTCGCTCCAGACCTCCAAGCATCGACTTTTGGTGCTTTTCTGACGTAACCATCTTTAAAAGCAATGGTCCATACGACTGAACTTCTGTCGGTGCATTTTCAGAAAATAGCGCCTGGAATAGCACTTGCAGTGTCTTGTGCTTCTTTTCAATGCCCATCTCTTGTGCCTTGCGGTACACCTCAGCAGCACTAGGCGTCTTGCCAGCCTCGCGCTCCTCGAGGATCCACGTGCCAAATTGCGCGTACGGACTAGCGTCATCATCATCGCCGCCCTCGTCATCTTCTGCGCCAACGTTCAGCACATTCATCGCACCTTCTAGAGCTTTAACACGCGCAGCGACGGCCGCTTCCGAGGTGTCGACGGACCAATCTTCGTCTGCGTCTGCTTCCTTGGCACGCTGATCAGCAGTTGGGATCCGCGATGCCTCTGCATTAATGCGGCGCGTCAGCTCATCATCACTATTAGCTGCTTCTTCATCATTGCCAGTTTGCACAGATTGCCCACTCGAGGCACCGGCACCTTTCGTGCCCTTCACGCGCTTCGGGGGCGGGTTCTTCAGGATGAATGTCACAAGCTTGTGGCCCATATCGACGTAGTTGCGCTTTCCGCAAGCCTTGCAGTCGCGCAAAATATCGCCGTCCTTGATCTTGAGATCCGTCTCTGGATTCTTGCAGTCGCCACACAGCACGAACTTGTCAATGAAGCCATCTAGCAGCTCACGAAGGCGGTTCGCATCATGTGCACCGTTCACGATGTAGCGATCATTCTTGTCGTCGATAATTGTCTGCGCACCCAGTTCACTGCCAAAGTACTTGGTTGGGTACGACGGTGGCCGGCTTAATGCGCGAGCAATGTCCGACATGTTGGGCACGACAGTCTTGATTCCATTGCCTTTTCCCTCAATCTTTGTCTCGAGGAGTGGCATGCGGTATCGGTAGAACTTGTCATCCACATCGCGGCGAATATTGACAATAGTCATGGTCGTATTCGTGGTATTGGTGCTTTCTCGCTATTGCAGGTGTTAGCATTTGCACATGCGAGTACTGGTGCTTGGGACGTACCGTGCAACGATATTCAAGATAAGAAGGGAGGAGCCTGGTTGTCTCGCGGTTCAACTTGCGATATCAAGCTGAAAGTTCATCAAATACCTACTGCGGGAACAGTAAGGTGGTACAGAACAGGTGTGCTACACAATGAAGTCACTGTATAGCGGCGTAGTCCGACAAATCAGTGTGGAACAGGGAATGGAGATTGACGGACCATTTTGTTCTTTTTTGGGTCCACAAGCACTCCTACCATATTCTTTCTTGTTCGACTGCGACATGCACCTATCACTCGCACGTTGTGCGTGCCGCCAACATCACGTGACATACCCCGCAGGCCTTTCAGCAGGTGCCGCCTGCCCGTCAGTGTGGTAGTCTGCTTATTTCCCTGCAGCTCGAGGCCATAATGTGTGCCCTCACCCTTCCGATTCATGCAGAGAGCTGCCCGTAGCAACACGGACAGCAGTAGTTTTGGTAGCGCTTGGACAAACGCTGTCGAACACGCACCACATGCGCTGACTGAGCGTGAAGAGAAGCGCGAAGCAGCTTCGTACATTGTGTGGCCCCCGTCCCCTCCTGGCCCCCTACTGAATGAGGACGACGTCAATGCCTCGTCTTCGCCGTCACATCGCCGTAGTGGAGGTCGGCATCATCGTAGCCATCGATCTCACCACCGGCATTCAAGCTCGTCGGCCTCTCATCGTCACCGCCCTCATTCGCATCGGCACACAAGCCGGCACCACAAAGGGTCGGGATCTTCGAGTCCTCGCGCACATTCCAGCCAGGCAGAAGCAACCCCAGTGGCGGCAACAACTCTTTCTGATGACGATGAATTAGTAGGGCCCATGCCACAAGCTGACTCGGATGCCATGTCGACGCTCGACCAGCGAGCATATGGCAAGCAGCTGTTGCCAGGTGAAGGAGCTGCTATGGCATCCTATGTCCAAGAAGGCAAGCGGATACCGCGACGTGGCGAAATCGGGCTCAGCGCTGAGCAGATTGCAGCATTTGAGCGTGCTGGTTTCGTCATGAGTGGCTCGCGCCACCAGCGAATGAATGCTGTGCGTGTGCGTAAGGAAAACCAGGTCATCTCTGCTGAAGAGCGTCAGTCAGAACTGCACCAAAAACGACAGGATCGTGCACGTAAAGAGGCTGACATCATTGCGCAGTTTCGCGAAATGGTTGACATGTTGCAACAGCAACAATCACCAAGCTAAGATGCCACGTATTTGCTACATGAGCTGATGGGGCTGCTCCTTGTTCACAGCTCCCTCATCCCAAGCCAATGCGGCTGCTAGACGCTCAGCTGCACGATGCAAACCCAACACTTCCGCTATTTCCGCCACTGGCGGGCCCGCACGCTCTCCAGAAAGTGCGATTCGGAGACTTTTTTGCACGGCAGCTTTCCCCCCCGCGACTTGAGACGCTTTTGTTGTCATCCATGCTGGCCAATCGGCATGGATATTACGCGTTTGTTGAAACAAGGCCTGTGCAGCCATCACTACATGTTGAAACGAAGCAGTTGGAACTGTCGCACGAAAGTCTCGGCACGTGCGTGAGTTCCAATTCGGCTCGGTAAACATGTACGCCATCCGCTCCGGCACTTGTAGTAGGGTATCCACGCGCTGTTGCCCTAGCATTGCTACGCGCAGGATATAGTCGTCCGATATATCCCGCATGGCGTCAGCGCCGAACATACGATCTAATATGGGCCGAAGACGGATCTTGACGATATTATACCGTGTTTTCTCACAATCTCTCGCGCGCTCTAGCTTGCAACGAAGGTGATGTTTATTCAGGTAAGCAAGCTTGTCGAGTGGAAGTGTGGACCTTGTATGAGAGATGCGTGTGAGATCAAATTGTTCGGTCAGCTCATCCATTGTCTTGACGTCCTGGTCTGCCCGATCCACATCGGCATGACTATATCCAGTGAGCGCAACGAGATTCACGAGTGTCTCGGGCTCCCAGCCACGTTCCTGGTAATCAGTGACGCGCACATCACCGGAACGCTTCGAAAGTTTCGTTCCATCAGCATTGACAAGTAGTGGCAAGTGGACAAACACAGGCGGTGGTGCACCCAGCGCTTCGTACAGCGCAAGGTGTTTTGGCATGGATGGAATCCATTCTTCACCACGTAGCACGTGCGTGATACGCATTTCTGTGTCATCGACAACGCTCGCTAAATGATACGTTGGCCAACCGTCGCTCTTCACGATAATAGGATCGTCCGTGGCGCCGCTCATAACATCGGGCCGGAATTTCATGGCACCGTACACCACGTCGTTGTAGACGTACGTGCGTTGTGGATCCATCTACGTTACATTAGTCGCCCAAAGTAGATCAGCTCCTTATACGTACCTTGAGGCGTACCACGAATGTCTCGCCACGCCCGATTCGTTCCTGAGCTTCTGCTTCACTGGGAGGCAAGTAGGCTTCTCGCAAAAGTGCTGATGCTCGAGCATTCTCTTCACGCTGTGTCGGAGGCCGAAAATCTCGATACGCATGTCCGCTTTGAAGCAACTTGTTTGCATAGGCAGTATACTTGTCCAAGCGCTGCGACTGAACATATGGACCGTAGGGACCGCCAACGTCGGGTCCCTCGTCGTACTCGAGACCTGCCCAGCGCAAAGATTCTTGTAGTGCAGTCACAGCACCATCCACGACCCTTGATTGATCCGTGTCCTCAATACGAAGAATCCACTGGCCACCGTTGCGTCTCGCGCACAACTGATTCAGTAAAGCTGTCCGGAGTCCACCCACATGAAGGTAGCCGGTGGGTGACGGCGCAAAACGGACACGCAAGGGCCTCCGCACTGCTGTGCTAGTATTATATGAGTGCCATATTTCCAGCTGAAGTGCGTGAATTCTACTACGAACTACACGCTGCGATCTCCCGAGCCACCACATATCGACAAAGGCCAAGCCCCACACTACGACAGTGTTGGGTGCAATTATTCGCGAATTTCTTTCATGCACTGTGGCTTGAGACGCAGGCGCTGGCGAGTGTGGAGATGCATCACGAAAGTCATCGGCCGACAAGCGCTGCTTATCATCAGTCAATGCGACCAGCGCGCTACACACAAGACGTGCACGTCATCACATTGATTGATTGGGGCCCCTTATCAAAGCCCTGCGCGTCTTTTGCATCCCAACCATGGCTGCTACAACGCCGCCGCCTATTCCGTCGGAGCTCGTTGTACTCAAGCTTCCATATCCACTGGTCTTGCATCCAGGGCTTTTGTTGTCCGTCACATTACCGCAAAAGCAATGCTTTGGGATCTTGCGCACGGCCCTTGCAGAGCGTCGTGCAGCAGAGCAATCGAACGCGTCTTCAGACGAGTCGCTGGAACATGGCAGACAAAATAATGTATCGGATCAACATCCTATGATAATTGCTTGCGTGCCTGTATTGAACCCGGCGGGCTACGTTACCGAAAGGCACCGGAGTAGATCGCTGGAGGACTCCTCAGATTGGGGCTGTGCTGCGCGAATTCTGCGCCTAGTTCACAGTCCCACGACTAATGAGTGCCGTTTGATTCTTTCGGGCCTAGTGCGAATTCGTGTTGCTAAAGCGCGCGTCTCCCGCGTGCAACCAGACACATTCGAGCCAGCAACGATAGTTTCAGCACGCCCTTTCTTTGATCCTGACGTTCCGTTGGTGTCACAGGAACTGTCGCCAGAAGACTCGCGTATGCGACACGCTGCTCAGCGTCTTGTTGCACTGATGGGTGCGACCAACTCGCCTCTACTTACGAGTTCAGCTCTTGCGAATGTGCCTCTTTTACCGCCATCGCTCTTACAAGCCATTGCGTCAACAATAGAGTCGAATCATTCAGTATCGAGTCCAAAACTCTCAGATTTGTTGGTCGGTACACTAGGCGGTGCGTGTGAATGGGAAGATCGTCTTCAGCATTTGGCACTTCCAGAGGCAAATCGACGCATTGAATTTACGGCTACCATGTTAGAGAAAGCAGTGGAACGTGTCCAGATTCTGCGTGAGGTACTTGTAAATACTCCCTACGCGCTGCAGGATCAGTACTATGGTGCTTTAGTCCGCTCACAGATTGAAGCTATCGTCAAGCAAGTCACGAGTATGACGTCGACAGGCCTCAC
>ERZ501053.138-NODE-138-length-12880-cov-40.199376_pt1 | contig 12880 bp, 6 predicted proteins | sample MGYA00510862_ERZ501053 | MGnify/ENA primary metagenome ERZ501053 (study PRJEB25958, sample SAMN03398521) | human skin metagenome | study: EMG produced TPA metagenomics assembly of the Human Skin Microbiome Metagenome (human skin metagenome) data set. | reverse complement strand
GTGTGTGTGCTCGCGTGTTGGTCTCATGACGGAATGGACGCAACAAGCACACGTGTTTGCAGATCATGCAGTATCAGGTGTGCTGGGAGCTGTAACATCCTTGCACTTTGATCCATTTGCTGAGCTCTTGTGGGCTGGTAGTGAGTCTGGCCAGCTGTCGTCCCACACCAATACACTTCCTACTCTACCGCGCTATACATCATTGGCTGCTCATGGCACACCAACGCACCGACAAAGTGTGCGTGGGATTCTCAGCGACGATAAATACGTGATGAGTGTAAGTGAGCGTAGCGTGTGTGCATCACAACGAAACGGCCTCAATCGATGGATGCTTGACCTTGCGAAGGAGGCGCCCGGTTTCTTGCTTGCCGGTGTTTGTGCGTCACCCCAGAGCTCATCTTCTGATATTATCGTTGGTGGCGCAACGACGAGTGCCGCGCCAGCGTCTCCTGAACCTAACCCGGGTGACGCGCTTCTAGCAGTTCACGCAAATTCAGGACGCATCGTTCGTCGCGCACCTTCCAATGCAGCAGTCACACAGGTACGAAAGGGTCAGAAGTATGTGTGTGTAGGCACGGAACATGGCACGATTCAACTCCACGATCCACGCTCTCTGCGTTCAGAGCACAAGCTCTCTGCACATCATGGCGGTCTTATCGATATTCAGACAGATGGACACATGATCTACAGTATTGGATGGACACTCCGGCAGGGCCGGCGAGTGGCAGAGCCATTCATCAAGGCCCATGATCTGCGTTCCATGCACACACTTGTGCCGATCCCACTGACCGTGCCTGGTGGGCCGGCGCACCTTGCAGTGCATCCCAAGAAATCGTCCATTCTCGCCGTCGCGACGCCTCAATCACATTTCCAGCTTGTCGACATCCAGCAGCCGGGACTGGGCCAGTTCTACACTCTTGGGTCATCCGCTTACATCACTGCGTTGACGTTTTCATCCTCTGCCGATGCTCTGGCATTTGGTGAGTCAGATGGCACCGTTCGGCTGTGGACAAGCAACCATACACATCCGCATCCGCCAGCAAGTGTGCGCTTCAATGCGTATACGACGGCGCCCGTCACGGGGCCTGACTATGCGCCGCCGCCACCGGTCATTGAATGGTCCGATGACACGCCACTCTCGTGCATTGGCATGCCGCATTACACAACGCCATTGCTCTCTCGTATCGAATACGATTCACTATGGACAGATGCAAGTCCGCTCTTTACCATGCACAAGCATGTGAACGAGCACGCACTCGAACATGCACGACATGTCCAGGGCGTGACGTTTGCGCGCGTGCCACTTCATTTGCGGGGCACACGCAATCGACTTGTGCCAAGTGACCACGTGCTTTCGCGCTTCGATCGGCATGGGAAACTGACACCTGCAGCACGCACTCAAATGATGCAAGGGAGACGCAGTGGATTAGCGCGTCGCGTCGACGTGCCAATGGCAGGGTTGTTCTCCGATTTGTCAACGGTTGCTGCACCAGAGCCGCCCCATTCTGACGGCAGCAGCCAACTTGATGTGCAGAGTGATGCGCGAAGCGGACGTCACCTGCGAACCCCAGGCAGCGACCACGCCGATAGTATGCCACATGATTTCAGATATCTGACCATTCAGTACAGCCGCTTTGGCGTCGAAGACTTTGATTTCGCTTCCTACAATCAAACTCCGTACTCAGGCCTGGAAACAAATATCAGCGCAGCGTATGCCAATTCATATTTCCAAGCACTGCATTATACCAAGCCTTTCCGAGCCTTTGCGAAACGCCACATCATGATGCCGTGCACGGCTGATGACTGCTTGTTGTGTGAAGCCGGATTTTTGTTCCGCATGTTGGAGGATGCTCGTGGCACGAACTGCCAGGCATCAAATGTCCTTCGCGTGCTGACACGCACGCCGCAAGTGGCTGTTCTCGGCTTGCTCGACGACCAAGTGGCCAATATGTCGTACGCACACATGGTCCAGACGCTGAATGGCTTCTTCCTCGATCAAGCGTCGCAGCGTGCGTTGAGAACAGGCGCCTCCATGTCCCTGTCTTCTACCATGTTCACGCTATGTGCGAATCCATGTGCGTGGTCCATGATGACGTACAGCACATGCGGTGAGTGTGGCCACACCACCGTTCACCCACATCTGTCTCATGTCGTGGACCTATTGTACCCACCAGGGAGACCTTCCCGGCTGCACAATAGTGGCGGTGGTACCGGCACCGGCACCGGCACCAGCACCAGCCCCAGCACCAGCACCATCGGCGGTATGAATATAGGTGGTATTCCTAGTACCACAACATATCCTGCGTCCGGTCACGCGTCAACAGTGGCTCCTGGAGGTACGCACGACTTTGCATCCCTAGTAAGCGCTTCGATCCTCCGTGAGACTCTGTCCAAAACCCCATGCCGTCAGTGTCGCTCGCCCTTCTCGCACCATCGGTCTTGGCGTGCAATGGCATCAACAGATGCGCTCCCATCTGTATTGTGTATCAATGCAAGCGCACTGCATGCCGAACAGCTCACGCATTGGGCCGAACCGACTCGCAGCGGACGCACTTTCGTGCCCCCGCGACTCGTGATGTATGTTGACAAAATGGGGCTTGTTCATGTACAGAGCGAGTGGGAAGATGAGCTACTCGAGAGTCGTTCACAAGACGACAAAGAGGCGCTTCGCTCCCATGCTGCTTGTTACATGTTGCGTGCGATGGTGATCCAGGCTCAAGGTCGCTTTGATGCCCCTCATCTGTGTACGCTTGTGCGTTCACCAAATGATGATGAGCCGAACGCTTGGTACCTATTCAACGATTTTCTCGTGCGCCCGATCGACGCAGAAGACGCTCTTCGTTTTGGCGAGACATGGAAGGTGCCGGCCATACTTATGTGGGAACGCACCGATGCAGCAGCTCAATCCCATGCAGCGCATCTTGCTGAGCTCGGAAGTCATCTGCAGCTGGATACCTCGCTGCTCTTGCACGACGTGCACATGTCGCAGCACCGCGATGCGTCGCTCTGTCGACACCGTGTGTTGGACAAGACGGAGCTGCCCCAACCGGGGACCCTCGTTGCGATCGATGCAGAGTTTGTGGCGCTCGCGCACGAAGAGCTCGATGTGTTTTCCGATGGGACACGCACACTGCTGCAGCCCAGTCGCCTTGCACTGGCACGTGTGTCCGTGTTGCGTGGCGAAGGACCTCGGCAAGGCGAGCCGTTCTTGGACGATCACATCCACACGACGGAACGTGTTGTCGACTACCTCACACAATTTTCAGGCATCCATGCAGATGATCTTGATCCTGCCCGCACACGCAAAACACTTGTGTCGCACAAGACAGCGTACAAGAAACTGCGAATGCTGACGGATCTCGGCTGCCGCTTCATTGGACACGGACTCGCGAAAGACTTTCGCATCATTAACATCTATGTGCCGCCGCATCAGGTGATTGATACGGTACAGCTCTATCACTCTGCGGCACATCCACGCAACCTGTCACTGCGTTTCCTGTCGTGGTTCTTGCTTAAACGGGATATCCAGCAGGGGCTTAAGATCCGCACGGAGTCGGCAGAGCAGAGTCACGAGGGACACGACTCCATTGAGGATGCACTGGCTGCATTGCAGCTGTATCAGAAGTACGAGGAGTTTGTGCGCGATGGTCGCTTGGAGGACATGCTCGAGGACTTGTATGAGATTGGACCTCGCGTCAACTGGCGGCCACCAGAAAAAACATAGCTGTGCAGGCTCGTATACCCCATAGAGCTCGGCGATCGATGATGATTCATCATTGGAAACACGATGAGGTGTCGAACGAGGCACAGGCCCCCATGACATTAGCTCCAGCATTAGTCGGCACCGCCCCGTCGTCGTCTTCGTCCTTCGGTCGGCATGTCGTCTGGATGCAGGTCCGCTTCAGCCTGCAAGTCAGCGAGCTCATCACCAGCCACGTGCAGATCCGAGTCGTCATCGGACGAGTCGCCACTATCATCGTCACCGCCATGGTCATGGTTCGCCTCGCTCTCTTCATCCTTCTCGTGCCCCTCGTCAAAGATGCGGTCATGTGCATCAGGCGACTTGCCTCCCTCACCATCCGTGTCGTGCTCATGCGGCACGCCGTCATCGTCTTCATGATCATCGTTCGCACCTTGACCCTCGGCCTCCTGCTGGGTAGCTTCCTCTGGCTCGTCTTCATACTCGACGCCCTCCATGTCCAGCCGGTCAACTCCCTCACGCACAAGTAAGCGCCCGGCCGTTTCGCGCTCGGTCAATGAACGATGCCCAACAACGAGCCGATGCCAGAAGCCTTCATACGGCACAAGCAGACGCTGCTCGGCCTTGCGTGTTCGACGAATCCGAAGCCCATATCGCATATCAATCGGGTGGTAGTACGCAACTTGGCGGTCCTGACTCGCAGGCGACACCACTTGTTCTTGTCGGGTGCGTTCCTGCGCAGACTGCGGCGGCACGGTCGATGAAACGTCGTCCGTTGCATCGCGAGATCCTGGCTCGGCATGCGGCTTGCTATCATCATGACCGCCGGGATGAGACTCAGGTTCGCCATCGCCGTCGCCAAATAGATCGTCAGACTCGCCCTTCGTCGATGCGGCTGCTACCTGTGCAGAGATAGATGCATCGACTTGGATGGACGCAAGCTCGGGAGCTGGATCCGGCCGGTGGTCATCCAAGACCACAGCAAGCCAATGATCCGTGCTGGCAGGCTGATCAATCGGCTCCAAATCACGCACATGCCGGAAACCTGTTCCATAGACATTTGCATCGGCCGCAGTGGACGCCGAGGCGTCGCCCTCGAGCCATGGCACGCGGGGAAAGACGCCAAGACGACGACGTTTCTTGAAACGAGCAGCTGCCACGTCCTCACGTGCTTGTTGTGTGGACGAGTCGATGTCATCTGCCTCTGGCTCGGCGTCTTCTCCATACTGAGGCAGCGTGTCAGCACATGTCAGGTACATTGACACGCGCTGCTGCCCCGTCAGCGGATCGGTCACGGGCCTCAGTATCGCTGCATCAAGGCGCGGATCGGCGCGATCCTGCGCCACACGTCCCAAGGCACTAGCAAAGCGCACAACTTGGAAACTCGTGGCCCACGTCTCTGGGTCAGGCAACAGCTCGTACGCTGATGTCGCACGCACATGAGGCTTGCTGGGATGCACCAGCGACTCAATAGGCGTGTTGGCTGCAACAAATCCTTGCTCGATTCGCGCCATCTGCTCAGCGCGCACTGACGATGAGGACGAGTTGGAATGGCGCGCAGCGCCTTCCTCCCCGACGCCATGTCCCTCGTCCACTTCATGCTCAGGTCTAGAATCCGATCGTTGTTTTCGTTGTTGTTCAGCCCCCAAGTACTCTGTCCGTCGAAGCCATGTCACGCTCGCAGCTTGTGCTTGCGCGGCCTGAAGCCCTTGCGACGACATCGCAGACGGAACAGGTATGTCATCCTGTGCCATGTCTTCCATTTCATTCGATTGCGATCCCGCCAAATCTGTGAGCAGAAAAGCATCGTCTTCATCTAGCTTTTCGTCGACGATGGACGTTGATTCTTCCTCCTTCTCAATAGGGTGTGTGCTATCACCAAGCCACAAGTACTCGAGACGCGCAAGATCCATCGGCATACCAGCCTCTGCATCTACAGTCACGGGCAGCTGCAGTGTGTCTGACAGGCGCTGCAAATACATAGGCGATACGTAGTTAGCCTCTGGTGCGGGAATCTGTACAAGCTTGGGTGGGTAGGGCAGTTCAGGCAGGGGGTTCGGATACCGAACACGCTCAATCAAATCACTACAGCGTTAGCGTCAGATCATATGTGCCACCAACATACCGCTTTTTCCGCGACGCCATTTTGTGTAGGGGGAAAGGAAGGAAAGAAAGAGGGATGAAAGAATGGAGCTACCACGCGTCGATGCGGTCTCTCCCGGCGGGCAGCCCCTACTAGAGGAACGGCCAGATGCAATCAAGACGTGGAGCGGCTCAGATCACCTGCCTGGTCGTTGCGGCGTGTCAGGGAGGGACTAGGGAGGGGGGACGATGAGATGTCACGTGATACTGAATCTGCCTCCATCGCTCAAACACGCCACCTGGCCCGATGAACGACGATTACGACGGCGTCGGCGGCGTCGGCGGCGACAGCAGCAACGGCAGCGGTGGCGACACGTACGACCAGCGCGACACACTACAGCACCCCTAGGATCTGGCCCCACGCCTTGGCTTATGACAACGGGTGAGCATGTTCACGTGCGTGCATACCTGCATGCATTGTTCGGTCGGCACTGCGACAAGGCGACATACCAAGAAGCGGAAAACGCTCTGCTCGCGCAGCTAGAAGAATCGCGCGATGCCGACGATGAAGCATGCACGGCCTTGCACGATATTTTACGTGTGCAGGTTGACCGTGTTCTTCATCAGCGTATGGTGCGTGCAATCATTTTCTGACACAGTGTAGTCTGACTCAGAACTCGATGCAGCTGCCCTCGCTCTCATGCTCCGTCACCGCGACGATACCCTAGCACAGTCTACACCAGTGTCGCAGGTGCTATCGTGTTCTACACCATCGTCCCCATGTTCTTCGTCGCTTTATACCCCCGCGTCGACAGCGGCGACAAGCACGGCCACGGCGGCAACGCCTCAGATCCATGCACATGTGCCTGAATTTCGCCCACGAGGCGCCCTTCCGGTAGCATATGCTGTGCCTTCGTCTTCAGCTGCCACAGCACATCCTGTCGTGACTACCACGGACGCAGTCGTCGCGCCTGATCTCCATGACGATGATGATGACGAGTTTTCTCCATTTGCCCGCAGCGGTAATGGCGATGCTACGAGTAATATGATGATGTATGGCCCATCAGCTGCTGATATCTATGCGGGCGTCGCTGCGGCAGATGCAGGCTTGCATCCACTGGACTCGCCCCCCGACATAAGCACGTTGTCGCTCCAGGTTGAGGCGAGCGCACCAATGCTGACGCCACTTGAGGTATTTTGCAGCGTCTTTCTTGCGCATAATCAAGGCCTCTTTATCAACGAAGCTGATCCTGCGGTCCGGCTTGAGCAGACGTCGCGCCTGATCCAGCATGCGTTGGAGTGCAGTCACTACGATGTGAGCGCAGCTCTGCAAGTAGTCAAAGAGGCGCATGAGGCGGGACGGGATCTCATGGCCATGGAGCCGCCAACCTCCTCAGGAATCGACGACACAACGACGCGTGTGTGTCGCTTCTTCCTTGCAGGCGAGTGTCGCCGGAGTGACTGCCGCTTCTCACACGATCTCAACAAGGCACTGTGCCGCTTCTGGCTCCGTGGCCAGTGCTTGAATGATCCATGCTACTTCCTCCATGACTATGACGCATTGTCCATGCTTGCTCAGAGCCTCGTCATTGCACCAACCCCGCCCGCGCCCTTCCAGGACTTGGAGCAGGAGCAGGAGGGCGCGTGGATCGAGCGACCGAAACTCGATGCGTCACAAACGCCGTGGGCTGTCGCTGCGAAACATGCACCGACCAAGTCGACAACGTCGGCTATTTCAACTGCCGTGGCGCCCACTTTCTCCAGCACCAAGCAGGCAAGAGCGGCCACGGCCCCGCGACCTGTACAGAGTCACCGCATCCCGTTACGACCGCCTTCGCTTCTGCCGACCTTGTCGACGGGTAGTGCTTTGGCCATCGATACCGGCAAGATCCGTGCGGCACAACCCAAGAACCAAGATGCCTGGAAAACCACGCTGGCCGTGTTGCATGCGCGTCATGAGCGCTTGCGCGAGCGGCTCCAGGTCGGTGCTGGCGGCGATGCCGGCGGTTGGGGCGCAAGCGCACAAGCGAGCCAGGAACGAGGTGCTCGCGGCCTGCGTGGCCGATGGATAGGCTCTGCGTTGGGTCTCTGCTTGGGTGTGGCAAAGCCGCAGGTCGCTGGCTCGTCCCTCTCGATGGACGAGCGGACTGAGGCTGTGTTGGACCTGCATGGTTTGCACGTTAGCGAGGCTCTGGATACATGCGAGCAGTTTCTTCTCGCGCTAGAGTCCGAGGGATTCCGAGGTCTCGCCTATGTGTGTGTGGGAGCAGGCAAGCATAGCGTGCGCTCGCGAGGCAAGCTAGCAGGAAGTATACGGGACTTTTTGATCGAGTGGGAATATCCCTACGCCGACTATGATGGCATTCTAGCCTGCGATCCATGTACACATAAATGAATGAGTAGATAGACTGATAGACAGGCTAGTAAGCTGGTGTGCCACAAGTGTTCTCTTTCTCGTTCTCTCTCTCTCTCTCTTTCTCTTTCTCTCTTGCCCTTCTACATGAATGCAGTTTGTCCCCGGCGAGCAAGCTCAATGATCTTCCAGCCACCGGTCACCTCGTTTTCCAACTCTGCCTCCAAACGAGTCAGGACCATCGCGTATCGGCACTGGATCGCTTGCTCAACGCTGCCATCGATGATCTCGCGCGTCTTGGGATCCGTAAAGTACATGAGCTCCTGTGTCTGGAAACTGATGACAAGCACAGGCATCGGACCAGTCTCGAGGATCTTGCCCTGCACAATCTCAATATTGGACAAATCGAGGATTCGGCCATCGGCGATGTAGCCACGCTGCAAGTATGGATCGAGCGTAGCCATCAGCACGTTGTACGTGGCCTCACCACACCATTGGCGCAGCAAGTGCCGCTGCGCTGTGTGGTACGCGTCCAGCACTTCCGGAACCACGTATTCACGCAGATCAATCGTGAAGCCTGAGAGTGTGAACGAGGGATCCAGCTGCTTGATGGCCCGCACGACCTGCGCTGTTTCATTCTCCTCGAACCATGAAGCGACGCGATTCGTCACACCACGCAGTCGTTCAATAAATGGATGTTCCGAGTCCTGGTACTGCTCGTGCCAATCATGCAAACGACGCATGATGGGGCTTTCCTGTGCAAACCTGCTCCATCGCGATCCTTGGGCTGACTCAGGCGCCAAAACAAGGTCGCCTCCCGCCTCAGTATTCTCGCTGACACGATTTAGACGCACTGCATATCCGCCCAATTGTTTCTGTGGCTGTGCGCTGGCTGACGATGACGGTGACGGCGAGGACGATGAAGTACCTTCGCTACCCAGCCCAGCATCATCGGCTGTCTCACGACCGGCCGCTTCTCCTGCAGCGGCTGCGGCAGCAACAATGGGATCCACAGGCTCAGCGTCCACATCATGCACAGGCGGACGGCGGCCAATCTTGCGCAACCGAGTCTCTCGCTTTAAGCGCCGTGCATCAGCAGCACTGGTTCCGTGCGCGATACGGATATCAATCGCAGAACTGCCGTCGTCAAACGCCTCGTTGATCGTCTCCGCAAACGCCTTGTACACCTCCGTATTGCGCACAGGCGCCGTGGAGTCTTCGATTTGCTGGCGCAGCCGACTTGACATGGCCGATAGCGAGCGCATCAATTCACTTTCCTCCATCTGACGGAGCGTCGTGCCGATGGCCGAGCTGACTTGCCCCCCACTCTTGCGCAACTGCTCAGCGGCAGCTTGCAGACGGGGGTTGTGCTTGATAGACGACACAATGCGTGCTCGTTCGTACGCTTCGCGCGCTTTGCGCATGGTCTCGGTATCCTGGAACTTGGCTGATTCGCCCTGCAGCTGCTTGATATTGTCCTGGAACTCGCGCGATTTTGTCAGTTCCTGACGCAGCGTCTCGACGAATACTTGGAACGGCGAACGCGGCATATCAGCACGCCGCGCAGTCGTATGCAGCGTCCGTACGAGCGAATTTCGCGCCATTGTTGACATGCTGGACCTCGCAGCGAGTGACATACACCACCAGCCTTAGACACAAGCGTATGTAATTTGTTCCTTCTTCTCTGAACGTCAGGCGCCACCACTCGCCACTTTATGCACACCTAGCCCATGGAACACGAACGACTCTCCACCAACCAACGAGGGCCCTCTTCTTCATATCACGTGGCATGCACGTGCATCCATCCAGCCGCTCCCTCCCTTTCTACTGCTGGCCAGCAATTGACTTGCCTGCTGTTCTTGCTTGCCCCTACCTCCACACAATCGGCAGACGCGCGCACGGCCAAAGGGCCCATGCGCCGCCGCCGTTGGTGTGCAAGTGGGTGGGTGGGTGGCGCTTTGAGGGAACCCCCAAGGAACGATACTTTTATCCTGGTCCGTGTGCTCAAAGGGCGTACGTTCCCACAGATTCTCATCACGATTCATCTGCCATCCAGATTGAAACGACTATGTCGTTGCTTTCACGCTTCAGTCAGGCGTTCCGGCGCTCTCTTCTAGGATGGCAAAGTGAGGCAGCACGCATCATGCGCATGGAAGTGTCAGCCACTGAAAACGCAACGCAGTCGCAGCTCTTCTACAAAATAAACAACTCTGCTGATCTCTCACAGATAGCGACTGGATCTGACTCCGATATTGGTGGACTCTCTCGCTGCCACATGTCCCTTGAACATGACGACCCTGGGCAGGAAAAGACGCCTGCTTCCTTTGGCCGTTTCTATGGCACTCTCAGCTCGCAGATCCCGCGTGGATCCGCCTTGGAACGCAGTGGATACGCCGCATTTCGAAACAAGGTAGGTTGGCTCGGCTTCGCTGCCGTTTTACTCGTTTCTCGCTCTCTTTCTCTCTCTCTCTCTCTCTCTCTCTAACATACAGTCACGACCTACATTGTTCAGTACGGAAACATGGGACACATCATTCCACCCGTATCTTGCTCTCCTCGTACGCAATCGCACAGCAGCAGTGAAAGGAACAGGGCCATCGATTTCTCCCTCACATTCTAGGACGCACTCTCTGCGCTCAGCGTTGCACGCTAGTGATCCAACAGGTCCAGCGATCCCGCGCGCTATCGATGCTTTGGGTCTCACACATGCTGGCATGACAGGCCATGCATCAAATCTACCGTTGTTCTTTGTCAACATTCAGACGGATGGACCCGTTACAACAGATTTGTACCAGCACCGACTTTTCCTCGATGACAGCCAGGGAAATGCTTGGCAGACGATCACTATCCCGTTTGACTCGTTCGTGCTAACTAATACGGGCGTTGTTGCAGAAGATCAGATATCGATGATGCGCGAGAAGATCCTCACCGTCGGCATATCCGCTCTAATTGAGCCGCCTCTCTTGCCGGATAGCCAGGATGTAGTAGAAGAAGAGCCTGCATCCCCTGCGACACAGGGTCCCAGTGCACTTCGACGCACTTCTTCCCCTCCTGGTTCGCATGGCACGTCTGTCCGTGGAAGCAAACGCGATATCACCGTACAGTTTGATCTAGACATTGCAGGCATTTGGGCTGTGGCTTCCCCAGTTGATGCTACTAACCTTCTATAGATTCTCTTCCTTGTCACGATGCGGTAGGTCGCCATTGTTCCATATCCGCATACTCCTCGTCATTGTGAACGTCCGGCGTCTGCTGGAGACTCGCAAGCAAAGCCTTCTGACTGATGCCCTTCGTTTTGCTTTTAGCCTTCTGCGCCGACACAGAGGCCTGGCCAATGGCAGGCTCAGCTGCTGTCGGTCCAAATAAGTCGAGAATGCGGTCTGTGTCCATGTTCTCCATCGACTTGTTTTGCTGCGTCACAACTGAGTTGGCAATGTTCATCTTAAACTGCTGCAAACCCATAATGTTCGCTTCGAGTGTGTCGCGCGTGATGAGTCGGTACACGTTCACGACTTTCTTCTGGCCCAGACGGTGCGCACGATCCATGGCTTGCAAGTCTTTCATGGGATTCCAATCATGCTCGACGAAAATCACAGTGTCAGCGCCGGTCAGCGTCAAACCCAAACCACCGACAGACGTCGTAAGTAGCAAGATATCAATACTGGGGTCCGCATTAAACGACTGAACAATGCCATGCCGACGATCACTGCTCACACTGCCATCCAGTCGCAGGTATGTCACACTGGGCATCAACGCACGGAACAAGTCGCGCTCAATCACATCGAGCATCTGCTTCATTTGACAGAAAATAAGCACACGATGCTGCGAAACGGATGCGCCAGTATCAGCGCCGATCAATGCGGCATCGTTGTTCTGCGACTCGACGCCAATGCCACAATCCAGAAGCAGCTGCCGCAGTGCTTGGAGCTTCGGTGCATGTGTTAAACCTGCGAGGGTACCGCGACTTGCATTGACCTGATCAAGCAGTTTCTTTTGCGCTGGTACCGCAGGGTCTAGTACCAGTGACGGATGATTCGCAAGCTTGCGTAAGTACTGGAGTTTCTGGAACACGTGCTGCTGAGGCACCTTGTCGTCGTCGTCATCATCATCGCCGCCACCGTTACCGACGTCGTCATCTCCGTTGTCCTTCTTTCCTTTCCTTGCCGTCTCCACGAGGGCATCTTCCACAGATTCTCGGTCCTTAGACTTGATAAACTCGTCATAAAGCTTCTTTTGCACATCACTCAGCTCGCACTCCACGTCTTGGATGATTTTCGGTGGCAAATCATTCAATACGTCTTCCTTCAAACGCCGTAAAAGGAAAGGCACAATCTGCTTATGCAGCGCTTCCAGCGCAAGCGTCGCTGCTTCTTTGTCCGAAGCACTAGGCTTGCCTGAGCGACACGCCAGCACAGGCCGCGCAAAGCGCTCATGGAACGACTGGTCCGAGCCCAAGAAGCCCGGCATCAAAAAGTCAAATAAGCTCCACAACTCTAGCACGTTGTTTTGGATCGGGGTTCCAGACAGAATCAGCCTGTGCTGCGCCTGGATTTGCTTGACAGATCGTGTCGTCTTAGTCTTCGGACTGCAGATAACATGGCCTTCATCAAGAATACAATAGAACCATGAGCGCGGTGCGAGATCTTGTACATCATTCCGCACCACATCGTACGACATGACGACGACATCAACTTTGTCGATCTGCGACTTGAGCCGAGCTCGGTCGCTGGGGTGGCCCGCATACA
>ERZ501053.133-NODE-133-length-13155-cov-41.330840_pt1 | contig 13155 bp, 9 predicted proteins | sample MGYA00510862_ERZ501053 | MGnify/ENA primary metagenome ERZ501053 (study PRJEB25958, sample SAMN03398521) | human skin metagenome | study: EMG produced TPA metagenomics assembly of the Human Skin Microbiome Metagenome (human skin metagenome) data set. | reverse complement strand
GGCGGCCGAGGCACTCCTGGTCCATGATGTGGTGGCTCTGGGCCTGGATGAGGCGGCCGAGGCATTCCTGGTCCATGATGTGGTGGCTCTGGGCCTGGATGAGGCGGCCGAGGCACTCCTGGTCCATGATGCGGCGGCTGAGGCTGACGCGAACCGTCATGAGGCTCCTCGGGCCTGCTAGGACCATGGTGTGGTGGTGTATGTGGTGGCGACTCATGCCGTGACCAACGAGCGTTAGCTTCTTCAAGTTTCTTGGCCATTTGCTCCATACTCTTTGCAAGCCTCGATAGTTCGGCACTCGTGCGCAGCCCATGATCCAAGGTCATGCTCTCTGTCACACCAGGGAATATCGTTGCGCCGTAGCCAAGCCAACGACCAGGTGCAACACCCAAGTGTCGGTACCAAGGCCTAGAAGCAAGGCCTTCCATATCAAGGAAACCCTGTTCAAATTCACGCAAGTGTGTATTCATGTTGTGTGCCTTGCGCAGCAGTTGACGTACTTCTTGGGTCATGTGGACATTGGGTCGAGAAAACACGGCACGCACACGCGCCTCGAGCTTCGATTGATGCACGCTCATTTCTTGAGCTTGCACGCCAAGATTCTCAATAGCAGTGCGCAGGCGCTCGAGGATGGTGGGACGCAACTCGACACCAGTAGCACGTGCTGTGTCAAGGAGCATTTCGTAGTACTTGTGCAGCTCGCGGGCATAATCACGAAGTGAAATGGGCAAGAAGATCGCATCAGCGCTTCGCAGCGCCAATAGACCATAGGCTTTGGCGATCGCCTCGTGTCGAACAAAGCCTGGATCACCATAGCGGTCCATCCACGTGAACGAGTCGTAGTTGGAGTGGTAGTGATAGACAGGATCACTGGGTCCGCGGCTAAAGCGAATGTCGGAGGAAGCAATACCTAGACGCTGGAGGAACACGGTAAAGTCACTGCCAGAGCCCAGCGGGCCAACATCGCGCAGGGTCAGATTGTGAGTGGCAGGTTGCTTAGGATCAGGCACGCTGTGCGCGACGTCATGAAGCAGTGCCTGGAGCGAGGGCGACGCATTGGCTTCAAAGACAGAGCCACACACAGCCATGTCCAGGTTGTGATACATGGCCACGTGCGACTGGATAAACTCGGCAAAGTCCTCACCGAACTCCGTGGAGCCAATCAGCCCATACTCTTCCGCATCCCAGCTTGCCAGAACGATGGTCCTCATGGGACGCCAGCCTGATTGAACAAGTTGACCAAGACCCTTGACGACTTCATGCATGACAGCAGAACCAGAAGATGGATCGCCAGCGCCAAATACCCAAGCATCACGATGATTGCCGATCATGATCCGCTCATCGTCCAGATGTCCAGGAATCACCGCATACACGTTCCAGATGTCCTGCACTTGGTCGGACATGACATTTTCCACGTGAGCCAAATGCCGGCTGGGCCCAGTCCAGTATGTGACGTTCGGAATAGCCCCACCGAAGCCCGCACGGAGCTGTTCAGCACGCAGGCCCTGGCCTTCCATGTCGGCCAGCAGATGCTTAGCATTCGCAAACGAGATAGGAATCGATGGAATACGTGGCAAAGACGATGTAGCACTGGAAGGGAAGCGCGTCGCATTCCGATACGATGGCTCGTCAGGTGTGGATGGATCGCCAGGCATGATCGACGATGCCTGGACGCTTCCGCGCTGCACGCTGCTGGGATGCCGCGCCGGACCTTCGGGATATGCCTTGTATCCATTCGCTTCCGTGATGGTGCCATCTTCGGCAGGATCTGTGTACATTAGGACAGCCGCAGCACCTGCTTCCTCGGCGGCCCGCACAATCACGCCGCGGAACACATCGCCGTAGCGAACGAGGACAATCTTTCCCTTCACGTCGACGCCATTTTGTTTCAACAGCTCAAAGTCCTGAAGAGAACCGCCACCAGCAAAGACGACGTGGCCTTTCGCATTTCCAGACGCAGAGAAGCCATGGAACGCTGGTCGACCTTGCACACTAGTTGCATCGTCAGACAGCACATCTTCATCGAGATTCGCAGTCCAAAAGTCGTTTCCACGCTCGTCCATCAGGGACAGACTTGCTTTCACTGGCTGATTGAGCCATACTGAATATGTGTCGGCCCAAACGCGAGGGGCTTCACGAGCCGACATGGGCGGGCTGTGCTGCATAAACTCGCGACTCTCCTCAGTGCCAGCATCAAACATAAACTCGGTTGCATTCGCTGTGGGACTGCCCAGGAGGTTTGACCACTCCGTGACCAAGTTGCGAGCTGAGTCAAGATCGTTCGGCTCACCAGCCATGTGAGGCACGCTCGTGTACCGCTGTAGAGATGCGCGCGCGCTTTCGGCGCTGGGCACACGAAGGAACTGGGCCTCAGCAGCTGCAATCCGGTCATCAAGTGTCTGTCGGCATCCTTCGAGAAAGCGGCTTGTCCGCATATGACACCGAGCGTCGCTCAGCACGGATTCTTGATAGGCTTCATACATGTGCTGCACTTTCATCTCATGCTGACCATGTCCATGCATGGAGTGATTAAATGAGAAAAATTGACACAGGGCGTATATCACGGAAAGTAACAAATACAACAAGGCAGCTGCCGATTGCAAGTGAGCGCACCAACTTGCATCACGGGTATAGAGCCTCCTTTGCGTCACGACGGCACGCTGTTGCGTGTCCTTGTCGCATTCGGCAGAGGAAAATGCTGCCTTCCCATCTACATCGAATTCGTACGGCTCATCCATATGAGACGAATGGATGAGCGGCTCGCGCTCAGAAGCTCTCTGCTCCTGACACACGCTCATGGTAGTGGTGTGGAGTGAGGAGATCGTGTGGCGGCCAGTGCTCCTCGGGCTTTGGCTCTCACCAATTGCGAGCGACGCTGCTTGAGCTAATCCAGGATATGTCACGTGCTATGTATCGTGCTCTAAGTGACCCAAATCAGGTAGTGTGAGTCACGCCTCCACGGAGATGACAAAGGATCTCGAGCCTGGAGGCGGTGGAAACACACTAGTTTTCGTCCATTGGCCGAGGCTGGTTGTCTGTATTGTCGGAAGATGCCTGCGTATTCTGGTCAGGGGCAGAGGCCGAAGAAGCGTTATCCGTGGACGCGGCAGCATTGTCCGCAGAAGAGCTGGCGTTCTCCGTTGCCGCTGCCGCTGAAGCTTCAGCAGCTGCAGCCGCAGCGCGCTGACGCTCACTGGGTCCGAGTCGCTCGAACCATGTGGCAAGTTTGTCGCCCTCAAGGACGGTGAACTTCTGGCCTTCACGCAAGGACGAAGAGTGAGGATCAGCATCGGCACCAGGGCCAACGTATGCCACGGTCACAGACGCTTGATCAAGCTGCTTGTTTTGCGGTAGTGTCTCCCGTAGAGCACGGATTCCATGTAGAATGAGGTGGTCCAGATCAGCCTCGGTGAACTCGGTAAAGTGGCTTTCCAGATACGTCTTTGCACTCTGGTTGCGCGCGCCAATACTCATTGCATAGTACTCGAAGCAATTGCCTGTCGGGTTGAACTCATACAAATGTGGACCAGTATCGTCGGTGCCAATGACGAGAAACCCAACGCCATAGGGGCGTTTGCCGTACTGCATCGTGTTCAGCTGGGCGCGATCGGCAAGTGCGCCCATGAGACGAGAAATCGGCAGGGGGCGCGTGTACATGAGGCGTGAGGAAAGTGCAAGCTGCCGCATATAGTTGCTCAGTACACGTGCATCGCTTGTGAGACCGGCGAATCCGAAGCCAATGTGGTGGTCAATCTTGAGCACTTTGTTTTGGTACGACGCAAGCTCCGACGGGGCTCGCTTCAAAGCTACAATCACCGCATGTGACTTGGAGCGCAGGCCCACGACGGCTGACCCCTGTTTCACGGCTTCCAATGCATATTCGACCTGGTGAAGCCGCCCTTGCGGCGAGACTAGCACATCAGTGGCACGCACTCACTCTTACTTACACACAGTATTGTCGCTGTCGTATGTGCTTGTTGAGAGTCAGTCTTTGCGAACGACGCGCATTTACGCACTTTCGGAACTGATTCGTTAGCCCTTATGCTGCTCCTATGATCGTATTTGGTTTGTTGAAGTCCGATTTCGTACGTACCATCGCACCCACCGTCGCAGCGTTGACGACGTATCGAACCAGCGAAACGGCTGCTCCTTCGATGACGACGCGTTGTGCTCTGTCACTGATGGGACATAATTGCAAATATGCCCTCGCCCTCTATATCACCGAACGCATTGCCTCTGTCCCTTACGCGCCTCACTTGATCTAGAAGACGTAGTAGTGGAGACGGCCGTTTGTGTGTGTGTGTGTGTGGAGATTTGCCGTCGGAATCGACGGCTCACGGAGGGAATCCAGCACTTCTAGTGATCACTTTGCTCGCTCGGTCGCTCGCGCCAGCCTTTATCTGCATAGCTGCGACGACGTGTTAGCAAGCTTGACATGTCATGGGTGCAAGAGTGGGTGTGTGATGCGACACACGTGCTAGGTCCCCAGCATCAGGCATGGGTGTGTGCCCATGTACAAGATATACGCTTTTTTCCCATCGCCACGACGTTCCTGGCCGCGTGTGTCGCGGTATGTGTGGGACTTGTGACAGGCGTATTTTCCGGGAGCAAACGTATAGCAGAGGTACCTTTGGAGGCGCACAGCCGCGGAAAACGTGCTCGCAAAGTCATGCTCCTTGGTGGTGAACAGGCGGGGAAAACGAACGTGTTCCTGCGCTTGACGATGGGTGTCGCTCCTGATACTGTAACTTCACAGCGGATCAATACAGGGAGTGTGCCTCCGTCTGATGCATGTGCACATGGACTGGACATGGTAGACGTGCCAGGGCATGCGCGTCTACGTACGCAAGCGAGTGAATACATGGATGAGGTGGATGCGCTGGTGTTTTGCATTGATGCAAGCGTAGCAAGTCGAGGGGGAAGTGAGTCTGCCACGGCGTCAGCGGCACTGTCTACATTGAAGCGGACCGATCTGCAAGACGCTCTGGTCGACAGTGTGGACTATCTCCATGATGTGCTGCGAACTTTGGCGAATCGGCGCTTGGCGGCCATGGAGTCAAAAAGAGCACCGCCAGCACTATTTGTTCTATTTACCCGCATGGACCGTTCGCCCTTGTTTATGGATCATGCGCTACTACAGGATGAGAAGCGCCGATGGCAACTGCTAACACGATGCCGGCGAGGTGTTGAATCTACCTTGGTATCGCGGCGAGCATCGCGCGGTTTGCATCGAACGGATTCGGCAGGTCCAGCACAGGGACGTGTCATGATGGAGGACATTGACGAAGTGCGCGATGCAAGCCGGCGGAGCTGGATGGAACGGGCGCGAGTGGCCCTCGCACGTGTGCCATTTCTGCAGTGGGTAGGCCCTACCCGCGGAAGCGAGGATGGTGTGCCTGCAGAACTGCACCCCACGCGATTCGGGCACAGGGTGCGCGGAGGACAAGGACATAAGCAAACGAATGAGCTCGCGAACGACTACATCATGGCAGGGAGTGGAATGGCTCTTGATGAGCCACTGCAGCGTCTGGACCCACGCATCATTGAAGGCGGACGTGCAAAAATGGGTCTTGCGTTTATTGATCGCACAGGGTGGGACCCGAGTCAAACACAACGCGATAGTCTAGATGACCTATATACATGGATCGAAACTTTGTAAACTCGTAGGGAACAATACGTTGAACCCAGGGAAAAAGGATGTGCGCCGTGCACCACAAAAACAAAAAGAAAAAAAATAAAAGCCACGTGCAGCTGGAGCTAAGGGAGGGGTTGAGCGACGACGAGGAAGAAGGCCAAGAAAAAAAAACTCGTGCAGGAGGCTGTGGGCAATGTGGAAAGCCCACTGGATGGATCGTCGTGGCAGAGTGTCAAAAATTTCCTTTTCCTCACGTCATGGCCGTGGATAAAGGCCGACGGCCAGTGCCGCCGGAACGACGTGCTCAAGGACGCAAGCGTGCGGAGCCGGGTGATGTGACAATACGTGAAACTCGCACGCGACCGGTGCATACGCCGGAGCCAGAGCCAGAGCTGCTGGCGAAGGATGGCATATTGGAGTTGGAAGACGACGATGACAATGACGATGATGATGATGACGACGACGATGACAAGAGCAACCATCACGATGGTGCGCCTAAGAACGAAGACGACATGGAGGCATTTCCTGAGTTGGTGTCGGGGAAGGACAAAGATGACGATGGTGATGAAGACGAGGAGGAGGACGATGAGGACGAAGACGAAGACGCATCGGACGACGAGGCCTTTGATTCGGACGACCTAGAGAACTGGGACGAAGAGGCCGATGCCAAGTACGGAGACGCAGATCTATCCGATGACGACGACGTAAAAGAGGGCGACGCGGCCCTGGAACGCATGATCGCAAGAGCACGAGTCAAGCCAGACGAAAGCGAACGAACGACGAACAAGTTAGGCATCGATACGGGCGTGGCAGCGCGATTCTATGATGAGAGTCGGAACGACGACGGCTCGAAACGTGGGCGTGTTGTGCAATCGCACGTCACGGGCATGCCGAAAGTCGAGTACCCGCCGATTGAGCCTGAATACGATAGCGATTCCAGCACGGAGGATGTGCCGAATCGGATTGGCCAAGTGCCGCTGTCCTGGTACGACGACCTCCCGCACATTGGCTACGACATCAATGGACGACGTGTGCTGCGCCCTGCCCAGGGCGACGAACTTGACAAGTTCCTCGACAGTGTGGAAGGAGAAGGCGACGGATGGTTCTCGGCGCACGACAAGACCAGTGGGCAAGACGTGAAGCTGACAGACGAGGAACTCGATATCATCCAACGGCTGGAGCGTGCGCAGATTCCTGTTGAGGCATATGATCCATACGAGCCAGCGACAGACTGGTTCACGCAGCATCAGCAGACGACGCCGCTCACGGCGCGTCCAGAGCCGAAGCGGCGCTTCGTCCCAAGCAAGTGGGAACACAAGAAGATCATGAAGATTGTGCGTGCCATTCGACAGGGGCGGATTGTCGCCCATGCGCCAGGGCGTGAGCGCCCCGCCTTTTACAATCTATGGAGCGATGCAGACGAGGCACGCGCAGATCATCCGATGCATATGCCGGCGCCGAAGCTGCCGTTGCCATCGCACGTTGAGTCGTACAATCCCCCTGCAGAGTACCTATTTGGCGACGATGAAAAGGCTGAGTGGGAAGCGGCCGAGCCCGAGGATCGCAAGCTGCCGTTCCTACCGGCGAAGTATGCGGCCTTGCGTCTTGTGCCTGGCTACGATCAGGCCTTGCACGAGCGATTCCAGCGCTGCTTGGACTTGTACATGGCACCACGCATGCGGCGGAAGCGCCTGGACATTGATGATCCGGACCAGCTGCTACCGAAGCTCCCTGCTCCTCGCGACCTGCGGCCGTTCCCGACGCACACCGACGTCGTGTACGCACATGCACCATGGCGGATTCGAACGGTCTCCATCGATCCATCGGGTGCGTGGCTGCTGACAGGGGCCGACGACGGCCACGTCCGATTGTGGGATGCGGCGCTGGGCCGCTGCGTCGCGACATGGGACATGAATGCAGGTGTAGCACGTGCTGATCGCAGTCCCGTGTACTGTGTGCAGTGGTGCCCGAACCGGACGTTCGGCATCGCAGCTGCTGTGAGTGTGGGGCGGGTCACGCTGCTAGCACCGCCGCAGTGCGGCAAGACCATGTACGAGGCCAGTCTCGCCCACCTCACGACGCCGCATGCCGCCGAAGACGCAGCAACAGCTCAGTGGACTCGAGCCAGTGAGGCGGATCGAGCCGCAGGCGTCTGTGTGCGCATCGACGTGCGGAACAGCAAGCATGCGTCGCTTGTGCCAAAGTACGTGCGCTGGCATGCACGCGGTGATTACTTTGCGACAGTGAGCCCCGAGGCAGCAGGCGAGGCCGTGTTGATCCATCAGGTCAGCAAGCACCGATCGCAAGCGCCGTTCCGGCGTACACGACGTGCAGGCAACTCGGCCATGGCTGTCCAGTGTGTGTGCTTCCACCCCTCTCGGCCCTGGCTGTTCGTGGCGACACAGCGCTACGTGCGTGTGTACGACCTTGTCCAACAGAGTCTCGTCAAGACCCTGCAGCCCGGCGTGCGCTGGATCAGCTCGCTGGACGTGCATCCGAGTGGGGATCACGTGATTATTGGCTCGTACGACCGGCGCGTGCTGTGGTTCGACCTGGATCTGTCGGAGCGGCCGTACAAGGCGTTGCGGTACCACTCGCGGGCTGTGCGTGCAGTGGCGTACCACCCGCGCTTCCCGCTCTTTGCAAGTGCGGCGGACGATGGCACCGTGCATGTATACCACGGCACCGTGTACTCGGACCTGCTGCAAAACGCCTTGTTGGTGCCACTAAAGATCCTGCGTGGACATGCGGTGCAGGATGCGCTGGGCGTGCTGAGTATCGCATGGCACCCGACGCTGCCGTGGCTCGTGAGTGCAGGGGCGGATGGCGATGCGCGTCTGTGGACGCCCTAACGTGGGTGCGGACGTGGCTCAGGTACGGACGGTGGGCATAAGGAGGAGGGCGGGAATAAGCCGTCAACCCCCAGACGCAAAGCACTTCCTGACCGAGCGCCAAGCCCAACACTTTCTTGATTATGTGCTTGCTGGCCTGCCTGTCTGCCTGCCTGCCTGCTTGGCTTGTTTCTTTGCATCGACGTCTTCTATGCCCATGCGTCCAGGGCGTCGTGACCAATGTCATCGACATACTTCCGCGCACGTCCGCGTGGATTATGCCGGCCCCAAAGATGTGCCTCCAGCTCCTTGACGATGTGCTCACCAAGGGCAAGAGACGCCGTGAGGCCAGGACTTTCAATGCCCACCAGGCTCACAAGCAGACCACTCGCTGCACGCCCTGCCTCTGCGGCACTTGACTGCCACACATGCTGCCTTTCAACGTGGCGACTTGCATGCCATAGCACGCCAAAGTCCTGAAACCGTTGGGCGTCAGGACCACATAGTTTGGGCCTTATACCGGCATAGTCGACTTGGAGTCCCTCACGAGACACGCCTGGCAAGTATGCTTGAATCGCTTCGTACATACTGTCGAACCAAGCGTCAGATGGATCGGGCGCTAGGCACTTTTCCCAAAAGTCGTGCTGGAAGCCGAGCTCGTCGTCCAGGTGCCAATCGGAAACATCTGCGGGCGGCGAGAGCCACGACAAGTCTGGTCCAAAGCGCACATGGTGGTCCAGATCCAGTGTCAGATGCGTGCCGAGAGACTGAACGGCATGCGCTCGTTGCGACGCCTGCTTACTAAATTCAGGCGTTGGATAAAGCAGATGCTGTACATGCTTGACACCAGGACCTCGGTAGCTTGCATAGCTACCTTTGGCGAAATACATCGGCACCCACTGACTCGGTGATGCTTGGGGCCATAGGCTGTTGAGGACCCGCGGCGCATTGAGGCCTGAAGCATTGATCACAACACGCGCCAGAAGTGAATCCGTCTCGTTATGGGAAGCATCGTGCGTACGGAGCTGAACGACCCACCCTTCTTGTGAGCCGTCATCGCCCGCCTTGCTCAGAGCCGCTCGATTCGGCGTGTGTGGATCCATGCGCACAACCGAGGTGCCAAGCACGACATTCGCATCGGGCACTTCGCCAGTAGGAAGCTCTTCAAGCTCACACGCTAGGTCCGATAGGTAGTCATGCGAGCTAATAATGCCTGTGGACGGCGAATAGAGCGCACGTGTGATGTGAGGTGATAAATCCGGCTCGAGTTCTCGTGCTTCTTCCCCATTGAGCAGCCGTACTCGCGGCGCATGTTGCTTGATACTTTGGGCATGCTTATACAGCCCTTCCAAGTACGCTGTGTCGTTCGCTGAGCCGACAATGAGCTTGCCCACCTGCTCGGCACCGATGCGGCCGCTGCGTGCGATGCGCTCGTACAGAAGTTCGCGGCCCCGCGTGCAAAGACGTGTCTTAAGAGAGTCGTGTGGATAGTAAAGACCTGCATGAATGACCTCACTATTGCGGGAGCTTGTTTCTTCGCCCAACACGGCGTGCCGCTCGACGACATATGTTGACTTGTCTGGCCAGCGGTGAGCCAAAGCATTCGCTATAGCCAGTCCGACAACGCCGCCGCCAATGACCAAGTGATCCACTCGCATGTCTGGCTCGCGGTACGCATACTTTCCGCTCTGATTCAGCGCCGCCAGCAGCGGTCGGACTTTCGACGCCATCGATGATGTCACTAGACAAGCACGTTGCACGTTGATATGTGGAGATCAGTCAGTCCACTCTCGGCGTGGAACCGAGAGGGCCATGGACCTGAAAAGAACGCGCCAGCCCAGGGCACTTACGCCAAGTCATCAGAGCCGGTCTTGACGCTTCGAAAGATGGAGCTTCAATACATCCTACTTTGATCATCATGATGCAAGAAAAGTATACTTTAGAAATGAGGAAATGTACATGCCAAAAACCACCGCCATTTGTCCGCATGTGTCAAACGTGGGTCTTGCACTACCGCGTGCATGCCCGCCAGTGCTACAGTGTTGATTGGGGCGAGACATGCTAAGCGCTACCAGCATAGCCAACTATATAGACTGCAAGGTGCATTTCTATGAGCTTGCTGCTACGTATGCAATGTGGAAATACAACGGACTTGACTCGTTCGCAAGGGAATGGAGGTGGCGTGCGATGGAACACGCTTCTTATGTGCGACTATATCCAGGAACAATCGTTCCAGCATTCACACATTTCAATGCATCCCGCCTCCTAGTCGAGTCACACGGGGTGCGGTGCAGCATAATTATGTGTCAAAAGTCAGCGAGTTGTCACACACCCGGTCAGAAGTGGCGCGAAGACAATGCTGGGAATTTTGTCATTCATCTTTGCATACACCTCCATGTACCTATGCTGGCCGAAATTGCCGCATTATTCGGATGGGAAAGCCCCTTCAAGAAGTCCCTCGTGCCAAACAGAACGCACGTTCCATCATGATAATTGCCCTTTCTTGTCCGACGCGTCACACACTATCTCAATACAACATGGAGGTCTCGCGTGGTGTGCCTATAGCCACGTGGTCCTGCGGACAATGCGCGCGCACAGTTCCCAATCCCTACGCCAAGACGCCACACCCAACCGTGCTAGATCACCATCGGCCATCGAGCACAATACCCACGCTCGAAGGTATGGCAGGCTGGTTTAGCTGGGTTAGTGGGAAGCGAGACAATAAAAATACTGCACGAGATGCGATTATTGGGCTGCGTGAACAGCTGCATTTGATAGCAAAGAAGGAGGAGCATCTCCAAACCAAAATTGATGAAGAGCTTCGCAAAGCGAAAGACAATGTGACGAGCAACAAGCGTGGTACGTTCGAAGCTTGGGATTCGCGATTGGGAAATTGACCGTGTAAGCTGCGCAAGCTGCGCTCCGGCAGAAAAAGATGTACGAGACAGAGCTGGATCGTCTGGCCGGAAGCCGCATGACTCTGGAAACACAGGTGAATGCGATCGAAAATGCTAATATGAATCTGGAGACGATGCGGGCCATGCAACGTGGTTCAGCTGCTCTCAAACACATTCATGCGAATATGTAAGTCACATTCGGCTCTTCGCAGACTAACACTGTGCAGGGACATTGATAAAGTCGACAATACCATGGATTCCATCAGAGAAGAGATGGCTCTTACAAATGAGATTTCCGAGGCCATATCAAACCCTGTGGGCTTGGGACACGAGCTAGATGAAGATGAATTACGAAACGAGCTTCAGGAGCTTGAGCAGGACGAGTTGCACAATCGGTTGGTCGGTGCGGAGGCTGCGCCAGCGCATCACATTTCTACGCCAACTCAATCTGATGCGACGAAAAATGCACACGCCGATTCAGTGGATGAAGATGCTGAACTTCGCGCATTACAAGCTGAATTGGCCATGTAATAAATGGATCTACAGCGAACTGGTTTTGTATAGCGATTCCCCTGGATAAGACGTACATGTTAGACAGCTATATGATGTTGGATACCAATGGAGACTTTGGCACTCGCTGAAATACTCTAGGGTGCCGAAGTTCCAGCAAAATGACTCTCTCAAGGTGTGCATTTGGATCTAAATGGGCTCCACCTGTGGAACAAGTCCTCGAACGATGGGGTCATAGCACACGCTCACTACTTCGTTTGTGATGACAACTACGTACTGCTAATGGAAGGCACAAATTCTCGCTTGTGCTGACCAAGAGACAAACGCAACCTGATAAGAACCAACCATATGCTACGAATCCCTAACCATGGCGTAGTCCATGGGATTGGCACACCTCCGTGGACATCTGGCAGCCGTGTCATTGGCCTGGTGCTCTACACATCTTTAGGGACTGAGGTCGGCCTTGTTTGTCTTTTCACTATGCAGAGTGGCGGGCATGGGTCGTTACTGGGCGCAGCCCAGCCAACCACACGAGTTCAAGATCCTACGCCAAGAACCAATCATGTAAAGTCACGCAGGGCATGCTAATTGCAGGTTGACAAATCATAATGACGATCACTACGTGCCCGCCACGGCGTTGTGCAGTCAACAAGGCATTTCTCAAGGTTCATCAATCAAATCGGAAATATCCGATGCCACTAGGGCTTGAGGCGTGAAAAATGTCCGTACATGACCTGTAGTTCTTTTCAAACGCATGTAAACAAAATGAGCAGCGCGCCCTATTGGATAGATTAAGAAGTTATGCGAATTGATGATAACGGAGCACATTCATTATGCTGAACTGTTTCGCAAGCAGAACACCTTGACAAAATCGCCACACCGAGCATAGGTTGATACATCCATCCATCTCTTGAGAGCTGCCCTCATGGACAGGCAACTCGCAGCCTCAATCCAGTCACACGACTCGGATTCTTTCTACGAAGCGGAAGATGGGACCGCGAACGACAAAAGCCAAGTGCCGAATGTGAGAGTCATCGACCTCCCAGATCCGGCCCGGCCTTCTCCCACTGCAGCGCCGCCTCATCACAGTGGTGCACCGCCGATTTCGATGATGCCATATATGAATAATCAGACGGCGACACCGGATCAGCCGTATGCCGGTGAGAGTCTGCCGGCGGCGGCACCGGAAGTAGCTCCGACAGAAGTGCCTCCAGATGTAGTTGCGCTTCAGCCACCGCCGGCGGTACATGCCTCGGATTCACAGCTTCACCCTTCATGGTTG
>ERZ501053.132-NODE-132-length-13172-cov-42.364336_pt1 | contig 13172 bp, 9 predicted proteins | sample MGYA00510862_ERZ501053 | MGnify/ENA primary metagenome ERZ501053 (study PRJEB25958, sample SAMN03398521) | human skin metagenome | study: EMG produced TPA metagenomics assembly of the Human Skin Microbiome Metagenome (human skin metagenome) data set. | reverse complement strand
TTGCAATGGGATGATAAGACTAAGGTAATCGGGGGAATTGGGCCACCAAGCCAAATAACGCTATCTGGTAGTAGCACGTGTTTAGTTAGGGCCAATTTTTTCGAGCGCGCTCAGGCGTCGGTCGAGCCTGAGTGTCGCCCAAAATCAATCCTACCATGCCCCTGCATGTGTGCGACATTTATGATAGGCCATCTCCACTGACGGTCCATATGCACCACGCGCTGTACATCATGTAGTTCTGATCTTGCGTCGGACTACCACTAACGCGAGCTGGACAGCATGCACACATCGTGTCTAGACGTATGATCTATGTAAAAGCGAAACAAAACACAACACCAAGTATTGTTCGTTCTCGTACACCACAGAGTGAAGAAGAAGGAGAGCGGATCATCGAAGCTATCATATAGAGGTTTGTCTGCAAACAAGGAGGGAAAATGCCAAGTCTATGTTGCGACTTGGGGGCGACAAAAAGGAGCACAAATTGTCGCGTCGTTTCGTCATGTGCGTATGCGCTTGATCGGGTGTCCTAGCGCGTGTGATCGGGTGTGATGCGATTGCAGAAAGAGAATCATACGAGTTTATTCTGCCGCCATCGGGCGAGATGCAGTAGTGGTGGAGAACTTCGACACGACACGTAAGCGCGACGAGCCTTGAGTGGAGGGAATAGTTCACCAACACGTTCCATGGACACATGGTTCAAGTCGGCGCAGTTCACGCCGCTCGAACCGCCAAAGCCAATGAGTGCTGACCAGCTGTAGCTACGCTAACAATCTGCCATGATCCTGGCTCTCCTGGCATGGGCACAGGAGTTGGCACTGACTTGCTTTGATCATCACCCCATGTCTCGGCAGGCTGGCCCATAGCTTCGTCAGACGTCGTGCCCCATGAGTACAGCGTGCCATCCTTAGCCAGGGCAAACGTGAAGCGCATGCCCGCAGCAATGCCAATAATATGTGCACGAGCATCTGTGCCTGGCATCGGCACATGCACAGGTGTGCGAAGCTGCACAGGCTCAATAGGATCATTCGTAGATGACGACGGTGACTTGGACATCGCCTCATGCGTCTCGGGCAAACCGAGTTTGCCTTCATCACCATCACCACAGATCCAGACATCGCCATTCGAAAGAAGAAACGCCGTGTGAAACTCGCCACCTGCCACTTGGACGACACGTGCGCCACCTACACGATGAGGATCGAGGGCCTTGACGCGTGTTGGACGTGTGACTTTGTCCTTCTTCAGGCCCGTACCTGTTTGGCCGCGGGTATTGAGGCCCCATGCAAACACACGACCGTCGGCGTCTACAGCAAAGCTTGTGTTCAAACCACATCCGAGGCGTACAATGTTTTTTAGCTCAGGAATCGCTTCAGGCGTCAGAAGCATACTGGCTGGAGGGTCACGCTTCAAGAAGCGAGCACGAACGTGGTACAAGTTGGCGAACCGGCCCAGTTGAGACATGCTGTTGAGTCCCCATGAATACACACGCCCATCCAGCGTCAATGCAAGGACATGGTTCTCACCGCACACAACCTGCGCAAAGCGCACATCTTCCAGCGACGGCACCGGGACAGGTGTCCACTGCTCACGGGGAGCATTGTCAGCATCCGTGTCGGCAAAGCATACTTTGCCTTCGCCATCCTTGAAATGACCCCACGACACCAGCTCGCCATCTGCATTGAGTGCGATGCTGCATCCGTCGGAAGCTGCGACACGAGTCGCGCGGAAGCGACGTACTTTCCCCTGCTCTGATGGCACACCCTTTCCACTAGGTGAAATGCCTTCCACTGGGCGCAGCACGTAATAAAAGTCGTCTTCAGACTCATCTGAGTCGCGGTACTGACGCGCAAGTGTACCATGATCATCACTTCCGCACGATAGAATTCGACCATTTGCATCAATCAGTAAAGAATGCATGCCACCAGCAGCAATTACCTCTGGGCCACCGGGACCAAGTTCGCCCGCATCCGTATCGGCGGAGATGCCCTTGTTGCCAAATGGTTTCGGTTTTGTAAGTTTGTGGATATTATCGTCATCAGGACCGCCGAGCGACAGCTGGCCTGCTTCGCCTGTGCCCCAAACAAATAGCTTGCGGGCCACGATGTCTGATTTATCTCCCTTGGCCGCTAGTAGGCCTTCCTGAGTTGCAAAAAGTGTGCCCATAGTGCATTGACCCGCCGTGTTTGTCTGGATTTGAGGCACGTGTAGCGCAGGTACAGGTGCAGGTGGCACGTTGAGTGTGGAAGCACGCGCACGCTTACCACGAGGCACCTCATGGCTATCGTCGGACGTTGTCGCTGCTGCGCGCTTTCTTGTGGACGAAACCCCCGTCACACTCTTTCGCGAACGGGCAGCAGAAGCTGCAGCTGGTAAGCGCAGATGTCTATTTACGTACCTTTGGGTGGCATAGCAAATGAAGAGCAAAAGTAGGAAGGTTAAGGTGGGTGCACGTGTCGTCGTCCACTTCGAGGCTCTCAAGTCCAGCTTATTTTTGATGGTTATGAATCGATGTCCTGCTGATGTGAGCGCCTGGTGAAGTAAGCATGTGTACGAGCCCGATGTGCACGTGATCATGCACGGTGTCGATCGCGTCTCAAGTACCTCACCACAGATGCAGCCCCTGGCGGGCTCGCCAGCCGACAAGCACAGACCACTATGTGGAACGAAAAAGACGCTGCGACAGATCACATACACACACAGCACGACAGGCAAAGACCATTATATTATCACACTATTTGATTTCGAGCAGCTTGACATCAAAGATAAGAGTCGAGTTCGCGGGAATGCCAGGCAGTTTGGTCTTGCCATAAGCAAGGTGTGGGGGACACGTGAGGCGACGCTCACTACCAACTTGCATTCCCTTGACACCCTCGTCCCAGCCTGTGCACACCAGTTAGCGATACTGCAAGCCACAGTCATTCCCGCACGTACCTTTGATGACCTCGCCTTTACCGAGACGGAACGAGAATGGCCTTCCCTTGGTGTTGGAGTCGAAAACCGAGCCGTTCTGGAGCTTGCCAACGTATCGCATGCTCACCCGGTTGCCAGGCTTGGCCATAGGACCCGTTCCAGTCTTCTTGTCTTCTATAACCAGGCCCGATGGAAGCTTCACCTTAGATCGCGAACAAAACGTCAGTCAGCATGGACGCCAACACGCCTCGTACCTTGTCTTGCTTAGGCTGGGAAGCCGACGCTTCAGCCTTGCGCTTCTTGTTCAGACGCTTTCGCTGGCTGCGGCTCAGCTTTGCGTCATCGGCAAGTGATGTGTCCTCGTCCATCTCAGACACGGAGCGCTTCTTCGATGGAAGGATGACAATTTCTTGCTCTTGGTCATCGCCGTCCTCCTCTTCATCATCGTCATCTTCGTCCACTTCCTCCAAGATAACACCCTCTTCTTCGTCCTCATCGTCATCGTCGTCCTCGTCGTCATCGTCGTCATCGTCGTCATCATCTTCTTCGTCGTCTTCATCTCCTTCTTCGATCTCTACGTCCTCTTCGTCCTCCTCGTCGTCGTCCTCATCTTCGTCATCATCCTCTTCATCACCCTCGGGACCACCAATAAGAAGGCGACCAGAGCGACCATCTTCTTCATCGTCGTCCTCGTCGTCGTCATCCTCATCATCGTCAAGCATACTTGGGTCCATGTTGCTCAGCGACGTAGGCAAAAGATAGTTGCCAATGATATCCACAGGTTCATTACCTGACACTGACAGACCAACCTCTTCTTCCTCGCTGATCTGAAGGTTCAGTGTCACCTGCTCGACCTGTGTTGCCTGTTAGCAAATGCACGTGCTGCTGCAAACGCCAGCTACGTACCTTTTCGGGAATAAGTGAGCAAACCACATACGAGTCTTCTTCGGTGAACACTGGCACGCGTGGCTCCATGTCAACCATTTCCTCGTCGTCTTCGTCCTCATCATCGTCCTCGCCATCATCCTCTTCATCCTCGTCTTCATCGTCCTCGTCCTCATCTTCCTCATCTTCGTCATCTTCCTTCTCGTCTTGGTCATCATCTTCAATTTCAATGTCATCCTCGTCCTCGTCATCTTCCAAGTCGATCGGATTGCCTGCATAGTGCACACGAAGCACAGAGCGCTTCTTGCCCTTCAGGTTCTCAGGATCAGAGTAGCTCACATTCGTGATCTGCAGGTCGCGCAGAGTATCCAGATGATGGATTTCTCCAGGCAGCAACCGAAGCGTGAAGAATTCAACAGGTGCAGACATACTGGTGTGGTTGGATGTATGTATGTGGTTGGTGTAGGACCTATATGTATGTTGGGGGTGGCCTTAGCCACACAACTGACCACGTTCAGGCCCGGCAAAAAAAAATTGCAACACGTGCACGGAACGTCGCCGAACATCTCATCCAACCAAATTCCATGCGCATGGTCGTCCCCATTCGACGAGGAGGGTGTTTCTCCACATTGTGCTTACTTGAGGCGTGAATGTCTACTGCATCACTACTCTCGTCTTGGGCGCTTCTTTTTTACTGATAGCACTCGCACGGGCGGCGATGAGTCTCGCTGCCGAGTGGCGGAGGCATTCGCCTCATGACCGGAACAGGCATCGTGTGCGCGCGCCTTGACGTCTTCAGGCACAGTGTGCAGTGGAATCTCCACGCATGGCATCGATTGACATCCTTTCCGGCGTAGCGCGCGATCGACCGCGTCATAGAGACGCCGCGTGCAGTGAGCTGCATCTGCAGGCACGTTCCATGTACATGTGTCCTGCATCATGTACTTGAGCACGATATCATCTAGCATGGGGTGAGGAAGCGCGCACGCCTGCGCTGGAGGCGCCACGACGTCTGTCGGCGGTGTGCACGGATGAGTGAGCTGGAGATGATGATCCCGACACGTTGTGGTGATGCCGACGACAAAGATCCCCACCGCGTTGCCTGAACAACATTCCTGCCGATATCCCATGCGCTGCCAGAAGCCGTCGACACTGAGTCGCTCAAGCACATATCTTTCGTGCATCGCATCCCGCTGTGCAGGCGTCGGCGCTGGTTTGCACTGCATGATAGCTTGAGGACATGAAACACCCGGTGCGTGCGCGGTCGACGCCTGCTCGTGGAGAAAGCGGCCCTTTGGATCGTCGGGAAAGACAGGTATGAGAGTGGGAATCACACGTGCCGCTAACGCAGCGGGACGATCACGAGGGGGCTTGTACCGATGCTCCCATGTACAAGCGTGCAGCGGTAGAGGCGGCACTTGCTCGACGTTAGCGACGCCTGCCCCGCGCGCTGAATACGGGTATCCATAGTGCCAGTGTGCACGTGCCGAGATATGCACCTGTTCAGGCCGCGCTAGCGGCACAATGGCATGAGAATCGAGGCGCTCGTAGCCAGGAATGACATAGAATGGATCGACACGAGTGGCTAGCTGATGCCGTGCGAACAGCACCACTTCGCTCAGGCAAGTGTGCCACCAGCGAATCAGCGCTGCATCGGACAAGACTCGCTTACCTGGGTGCTGCTCAGACGATGGAAATAAATACGCATGCTGGGCTCGCGCGAGCACATGCAATGATACATGGTCGACCAGATCAGGCCAATGTTCTCTCGAAGCAAAATACGTGAGCACAGCGACGGTGAGAGCTGCCGTAAGAGACAGTGGCATGGTGGCTCCTAACGCGCTTGTCGCTGGGTCCGTCGTCACAGCTGCTGTATCCTTCACGTACTTTCGCACATGTGCACAAGGCGCTTGGGGGCCGTAACCGCTCGAGTCCAGCTTGGATACGTAGACGACGGCAGATCGTTCGCGTGGCAGCGTGTAGACATACAGCTCTAGTGCATATGCTAGTCGTAATGCCTCGCCTGGAGGCGACCATGCCGCTAGCACGACTACGTGTTCCTGCCATGTAGGTACAGCTCCGTCGTCCTTTTCATTGGATTCACTCGCTTCTGTTGCATGCACGTGTGCTAGCGGATAGAGAGAGCGGATAGGGCGTGGCCGACTGAAGAGCGTGTGGATTCGGAGGGTCCCATCTTCGCCCACAAGAGGTGGGCGTCGTTCTAGTGCTTCTTGACACCATGTCAGCAGGCGTGTCATGAGCGCCCGACTAGCAAAATCGAAAACAAACCTGTGTGCTTCGCGGCGCCGACCAGCGTTGCACACCATTCATGCGCCATGCGAAAAATGGCCGATATTTCGCACACTTCCTCGATACGCCTCCACACTACTTGGCATGCACCAACCATGTCCAGAACCAGATGCTGGGGTGCATCGTTTGTCACTTGAAACGGCATGTCGCGTGCGAGCTTGTGCCAGGCTACCGACAATAGAATACATTGTGCATGCCCTTCTAGATGCGGCGATCAACCGCGGTGCGGCGCACATCCATTTAGACGTCGACTTGCAGGCATGGCGCATCGTCTGCTCTGATGATGGCCCGTCGAACCAAGATATCCTTTTCTTGCTGGCCTCGCGACGAGTTGTGCTCGATCCACACGCCCATGGAATCGAATCTACACCGCCTATTTCGTGCATGGCGTGGATTAGCTTGCTGGAAGTATCCACACCAACACAGACTCTGTTGCAGCGTGTACGTGTGACTCAGCGACCCACCACTGACTTTTGCAGCAACATGATGTCTTGTACTGTGGTACGGCGAAGCGCGCCAAGACGCATCATCAAAAAACGTATACTCGCATCATTTTGCACGACCTGTTCGCACATGTACGTAATCTGGCACTGACGTTAGGTGCCTGTGCGTCGGCGCATTCTTGAACGCAAGCGGAGTCGTACGTATCATCGAATTCGACAGCATCTCTGGGCGATGGCATTTGCACATCCAACAACTCATATTACCGGAACCGGCACACGTATTCCCGCTTCTCACAGACTCGATGTCATGCTTCGTCGCTTGCAGCCCAGTATTCGGGATATGGTTCATATACGCACTGAACAGACATTTCTTGCGGATCATGACACTTGGACCGCCACCATGGAGGCCGTAATGGGCCATGCGCCAAGTGCCCAGCATTTTATATCGCTGAATGGTGTGCCCACATGGAAGCGACTGACCTGGCCTTGTCCTCCTCAGTGGGACGATGTGCCTTGGCATGCAAGCTTGAGTGCATGCAAGGACTGGCCCATGATCGTGCTGGATCTTCTTGAGCGACCATATGCAGCGACATCTTTGGTCGTCCGCATCCATGTCGTCCGTACGAGCTCCGCGCGCCGCCCACAAAAGACCGTGGGTGGATGGACTGGACTATTCGAGTATTTGTGTAGTGGCGTGCGTGCTTGTTCTCAGCCGCCTACGTCCCGCACTGCTTCGTGCTCAACACTTGCGCTACCATCGCGGCCAAGAAGCGGGCCAGCGCCATTCCACATGCTCCGTGTTCATCCTGATCCTGTACGTACCCACGTTTTGCCAACGAGTCTTGCCTCCGTACGTCCGATCGCTCAAGTGGATCGAAAGTACGTGCTATGCGCTTGCCAAGACTCTGATTCGTCCATCGCTTTACTTTGTTTGGATCAGCATGCCGTCGATGAACGTGTGCGATTCGAACAGGATGCATCCGCGTATGCGACAGCATGCATGAACCAGAAAGAACACTCGCGCACGCTACGTCCGACATGTGTGGTGCGAGCTCAACTCCCTGCCTTTGTTATGCAAGTGATGTGCTTCTGGGGCTGGGATGTGACGTGTGTGCGTGCCGAATGGCATGTAAAAGCTGTGCCATGCATCGTGCCGATGCATCACGCATCTATCCCTGACCTATTTCTACAATGTGCAGCATGGACAGCTGATCACGCTATCGATCTATCGACGCTTGCACGCACTGCTTCTTCGAACACGCACGGGGTCGCGAGTCTGTTGCGGCACATGCCTCCCATGCTCCGAGATGTTCTCGCTTCACATGCATGCCACACAGCCATTCGTACGTGCATCGACCTTTATCTCTGGTATAGCTGACTCTCAGGCTTTCAACAGTTGCTGACGAACGAGCAATGCTCCCGTTTAACGCAGCAGTGGAAGTTTACGTCTTTGCCGTTTCAGTGTGCGCATGGACGTCCTTCAGCTGTGTGTGTTTGGAAATGCACGTCTGCGCGCTCTGACGCTGCACCTTGCCGCATTCGCTGGGATACACTCAAGACGTTAACCTAGTCTGTGTACTAGAGAATGCAGCTGTACGCCACGGCCCAAGGCAGGATGGCCGCCTTACGTGGCTGTGGATTGGACATGCACACCCGGCACGCAGGGAACGCGGGGATAGCAGGTGGAGGTCAGGCCCATCAAGGCTGTGGAGCAGCCCACACGCGTGAACTGGAGGCCGCTTGGGCTTGAAAGATTTGGCTCTTCGCAGCCTGTTGGTTCCTGGCACGTGATCTCGGCATCTAAGCAAGCGACGTGGGATGCCGAATTCTGCCAGCAGCCTTCGGCGTTGATTTTGTTCGTCCACATTCTGCCATCACATTTGTCCGTTTTATTTTTTTTATTTCCTTCTCCGTGAGCCACAAAACAACGACTTGGGCGCTAGCAACGGCAGTTGTCCTACGACCGTGGTGATATCAACAAGGAGAAAAAAAATCATTGAGCGCACTTTTGGGCCTTGATGGATTTGACCAACTTGCGCGAAAGTCTTGAATCCACAGGTGATGCTGCTCATGAGACGTCAAGTCGCCTCTACGACGAGCGGCTCACGAACGAATTTCGAGGTACGTTTACGCGCACGCAAAAGATGACCAAGGAAAACTTACACATGCACTTTGTATCTAGTCGCTGCATTGCAACTCACCAATCTTTACAAGCAAGGAAGAAAAAATTCCCATCATGCCTTCCTCGATGGATACACGAGGGCTCTTCGTGATACATTGGAGTGCATGCGACATGCTGCTTTAGATCAGACGGAAACACCGCAAATGCGGCTCGATCGCTTGTACGACTATATTCAACGACGACTTGAGGCATTGCAAAGCGATATGCAGGACCAGGAGGACTTGGATGCTCGGCCTGTGCAGCCGGCAGCCGCCACAGCCACGCGGTCACACCGAACAGTCGAGCGCAAGCCAGATGTTCGGGTTCGTCATGCGCCATCGCACGATCCGAAGAGGTCTGGTGGCGCATCTCATGGTCATACGCAACGAATGGAGTCGGTTCGAAAAAGTAGTCCGGACTCGTCGCAGTGTGTGTCGGAGTCGGAGACCGAGACCCAAGAGCCTCTGCATGATCACCCACGTAAACGACGTCGTGCTATACGATCCAGGATGCTTCGCGCACATTCTGCGGAACATGGCTCCTGATACGAGCTTTCTAGCTTGCCGCGATATCCGTTCTAGCTCATTTGTATATAGATACCCTACGAAGCTTGGCAGCTCTCGTTGCAACTTTTGCTTGGTAGCTGCTCGGACAAGATAAAAACATTCACTTGTATGGGCGGGCTTCCAAGTCCCAACACGCGTGCCCTCGCAACCAGTGCTTTGATCAAAAGCCACATGCAGCGCAGAGTCGGTCCACCACCGCCGTTGTCACCATGGATTGTGCTAAAAAATAATAATAATACATAAAAACAATGCAACGATAGTGTCAAAATTAGCCAAGTGGGTCTTGACACATAGCGCGGAACAAGAAAAGGCCCTTATTCGTCGACCCAAGTCAAACCCATCTCCCCCCACCCATGGTGGCCCCATGGCAGCACGTGGAATCGACACGCAAGCGTGTGGAGGATGTAGTGTGGGCTAGACACGCAGGCAGTCAGAGAAGGGGTCTTGGGCCGTGCTGTGAGTACGGGGCAGGGGACGTGGATCGGTTCGTTACCAGACTCCCGCACGGCCTTCCGTCTCTGGTGACAATACGACACGCTAGGACGACGGCCTAGGCCCATCCTGTCGTAATGCAGTATGTGGGGAGACTCATGTCTTCCGTGTACAACACCATCACACCTAATATCAACCCCTCGACACTCACAGGCGCTATTGATGTGATTGTCGTGGAGCGCGAAGTGGAAGTCGAAGAACCTGTGACGTTGCCTGATGGAACGACGACGACGAACAAGAGAAGTACGACGGAGCTTGCATCATCACCGTTTCATGTGCGCTTCGGCAAAATGAGCGTGCTCAGACCTGGTGAGCGTAAAGTCACATTGCACTTGAACGACTCGCCCGATCCGCTTCCGTTTGCCATGAAAGTTGGCGAGAATGGCGAGGCCTTTTTTGTTATGAAGGTCGAGAATCCCGAAGAACATGTGCCTGATGCGCTGGTGACCAGTCCTGTTGTAGGACCGCTCTCGAATCCTCTGTCGTCTGCCGACCCGGTGCCCCTGGATCTGGGCGAGTCATGCTCTGCCAATGCCGGTGCCAATGAACCCGCAGCAACGACAGAGACATCAGGGCCAACACAGGCAGATACAACAGGAGCTACGTCCGCTGCACCTTCATTGACTGAGCCGCGACCCTCTACGCCACCCATGCAGCTGCAGCCTGCATTCGGCGATGAGCCTGTGAGTGAAATGAATGTGACGCCTGTCGAGCTTGACCTCGATATGGAAGGCTATAAGCTCAGCAATAGCAACCGGCAGGTCGCGCTGAGGCAGGGTCAGCGACTCGCGGGGGAGCTTCCGCTCAACAAACAGCATGGTGGTCGGAATCCGTTGATCCTGAGCGAGCGCTTAGACCAGCCGAATCTTCGCTGGCAGCACCACCTTGTCAACTCCATATCGAAGCTTGTGATGCCATCCAGGTCAGGAGCAACGTCTGAGCAGAGGAACGCATCCACACGACCTCGCCGCCTGAGCGATACATCGCTTATGGTGCCTGTGGACCACGACGAGTCATCGCCGTTGCCATTGCCGACGACCAAGCCCTCATCGTCTTCGCCACCAACTGGGTTGCTGCATCTCCGAATATCGCGCAGTGACTCAGCGCTGTATGCACATGCCATGGCTCAGCAAGCAGGCGACGCGATACTGCCAGGTGTACATTCGCCCTCTATGGTCGAGGCCAGTGAGGCGGTGAATGAGAATCCGAATGAAGAAGACGCTGTCGGCACACTGACATGTGCACAGGCTGATCCGTACTTGTTCCAACTACGTGTGGACGACAACACCGTGTACTCGTTTGAGCTCAGTCTCTGTTGGATCCCAGCCGCTGGCGCTTCTGATACAGTCAATGCTGAGTACCTTTTTGATGAGGGCCGCGTGTCGTTCCAGCGATTCCTTGAAGATGACTCGATCATACAAGACCCACGTCTCTGTATCCGGCACAATGACTCGTACCACTACCGAGAAAGTGAGCACGACATGTTCTCTACACTCGCGTTCTATCGGGACATATTGATCCGGTCTTCATCTGAAGCTCCTGCTGTCAGTACGAAAGCCAGTGTATGGCGCCGAATATGGAGCAGGCCTGAGCCACGTCTTCCAGCCGAGCGAGTCTCTGCCATTGCGGATGTGAGCCAGGCACCAAGCGATGTGGGCCGTGCGGCTGCTGGGAAATCCAGAGCATCTGCGCCTCCGAGCCTGTCATCCAATGCAGCGACCACTGTCGCTGTCGCCGGAGCCCCGACTTCTCCAGTGCCAGAGAATGGCACTCTCGCTGCTGATGTCGCAGAGGCCGGTGACGAGGAAGCTGCTGGTGCAGCTGCAGCTACAGAACCGGTCATCACGGAAGAACCCTCTGCCGCACAGCCCGACACATATGTCAAGACATTGCGTCTGTCCTCAGACCAGCTCAAGCAGCTCGGTCTTCGGAAAGGCACCAATACCATCACTTTCTCCGTGACGTCGTCCTATTCGGGCGTCGCAACGTGTCGAGCGCGAATATTTTTGTGGGACTGTGACCAGCCTGTGGTCGTGAGTGACATCGACGGCACCATCACAAAGTCGGATGCTTTAGGCCATGTGTTCACGCTCATGGGCCGCGACTGGACGCACTTGGGCGTTGCCAAATTGTATCATGACATTGCCAAGAATGGGTACCGGCTCATGTACCTCACATCCCGGGCCATTGGGCAGGCGGACATCACACGAGACTATTTAAGGAACATCAACCAGAACAACTACCAGCTACCAGATGGTCCCGTGATCATGAGTCCTGATCGACTCATTGCGTCACTGCACCGAGAAGTGATTCTTCGCAAGCCTGAAGTGTTCAAAATGGCCTGTCTGCGTGATATAGCGCGGCTCTTCGGCATTGATCCCAGTCAGCCGGACAGCGAGCACAGGACACCATTCTATGCTGGGTTTGGGAACCGAATTACAGACGCTCTCAGCTACAGAAGTGTGAATATTCCCAGCTCACGCATCTTTACTATCGACTCCAATGGGGAAGTAAAGATGGAATTGCTGGAACTAGCTGGATACCATACCTCTTACCCAAACATGACGGATCTTGTCGACCAAATGTTCCCACCCGTGCCGAAAATGAAAAGGAATGAACACATTGCTGCCTACACCGACTTTAATTACTGGCGGGACGAGCTCGCCGATGTCGAGCTCCCCCCTGACGAAGAGCTTGTGCCGGTTGTCTCTCCATCATCACCCCAGCAGCGCAGTCTTCGCAGTCCAAAGCAGAAGTCGTCTAAAGGCGAGCGGCAGCAGCAGCAGTCACAGGAAAAAGATCAGCCGTTGCTTAAAACACAGCTTTATGATCGCTCGCCGTCATCACCATCGTCTCTCGTGTCCTCATCGCCACGTTCAAGCACATCAGACCCATCGCTCTCTGCACCGGCGTTGCCCCCACCTGAGAAACCCAGTCGTTTTCGTCGTCTGCTGGGCTTGAGTCGACGTCGCCGCCCAGCCGATTCGACCACTCCAGCCTCGTCTGAGCCGCGGACTGATGACATACGTCCACGCTCTCTCGATCTGTCCGATGGCTCACTCAGTCCACCCAGTTTGCCGGGCTTGTCCTCAAGTTGGAGTGAGCGCCATATCCTGTCGTCCGATGACGATGACGATGATGACAATGCGATCAAAACTCATCACCAACAACGGAAGTATGCAAGCCTCTATGATGAGCCGGGCGATGAGAGTGACGAGCCTGTGTCGCCTGAAGCTCGTAGGCGGCAGCAACGGCGGCAGCAACTATTGTATGGGTCGTCGTCCTTGAGCTTTGACAAGGCTGATCCACCTCGGCACTTCTCCGACTCGGCGCCTCCGCAGATGGAAGATGAAGATCCCCTCTTGGCATCCGGTGATATTCAGTTCGAGTGGCGTGGATGAAATAGCA
>ERZ501053.130-NODE-130-length-13278-cov-43.221584_pt1 | contig 13278 bp, 8 predicted proteins | sample MGYA00510862_ERZ501053 | MGnify/ENA primary metagenome ERZ501053 (study PRJEB25958, sample SAMN03398521) | human skin metagenome | study: EMG produced TPA metagenomics assembly of the Human Skin Microbiome Metagenome (human skin metagenome) data set. | reverse complement strand
CATAATGCGTGCGTGCAGGGGAAAAGAATCGTCATCGCAGGATTCGACATACAAATGGGACACTCAGCGCCATCTTCGCGCTCAGCATCAGCCAACATGGTTGCATTATGAAGAAGCGTGGCATTGACCACAAGTGGTTCTTGATACGAGTTTTCTCCGCCTGCCGTATTGCTCGGTCGCGGTGCCACCTGCTCCGTCGACAAAGGTGCAAGGCCAAATATTTCGTGCATCTGAAGACGCATGGAATTCAAACATGCGTACTGCGCAATCGGTGCAGCATGCCAGGACGACCCTGTTTGCCGAACCTCCCACACCGTCGTGATTGCATTGCGCCCCGGCAAGAGTGATAGGCCATCCTCGTCAAGCGCTTCCACGGAGACTGTCATTTGCATAGGAGTGGTCAAATCCCATGCATCGTCCAGCGACAGAGGGAATCTAATAACCACATCGTAGCCTGTGTGAATAAAACAAGACGCTAACCTCCAACCATGCGAATGTGTCGTCAAGGTAGGGGGTTTGCATACATTTGTGCCGACCCGGCGCGATGAAGCATGGAGAAAGAGGTCAATGCGTGCTTGAGGCGCGACGCAATCACACGAGATCGACAGCGTGTGCGTCGGCACATCAAGTGCGAGCATGGATTTCACGTCAGGCGCGAAATCTATGTTGAGGGATGGCGACTGAGAAGGATCGTGCTCGTACAAGGTGGTACAATCACGATGCAGATTCACATACAACTGATAATATGAGAGGCTTTCTTGGCGTGCAGCCCCATCGATCCAATGCTCGAGCGTATTGGTCATGACGACATGCTCGTCGTATGCTGATGTGTCGGTTAAATCACCAACGTTAGGCCCGACTAGGCGGATAAGCGGATCTTTAGACACATTCTTTGTGTTAGCTGCACTGGTCTCGGGGTGCTCAGGCAGCTGGAAGTCGCCGTGCTCCGGCTCGCGCAGCATGGACGCCGTCACAGGCGGTGCTGCCCGTGCAGGATGCATTTCGATGGTATGATTCCCAGATTGGTTCTCAAGATCCGGTACAGTAAACCTTGGCCATCTGAATACATTGTGCCTGGTCCGCCACATACTTAAAATACACTACTAGCGCACAGGATCTCCTGTGTGGCGTCGGGAGGCAATTCATCTATGCCGAAACTGTGGAGCAAGAGACCCACTCCACACGCGCGATCGCGGTGTTTGCATGTGATATGTCAGCCTCCATAGGGCAGCGCGCACGGATTTTGGCGGGCAACTTTCTTAGGCAATACTTTTTTTTTCGTGCGGCGCACAGGATTTCTAATTTTTTTTCTTCAGGCCAAGCTTCTTTGAGCCCAGGAAGCTTGGGTGGCGTTGTGACAAGCAGACCACAGGCCGAGCATCTTTCTCCTGCATCACCGCGACAAACGCAAACATTCAACATCGTCATGGAATATCATGCTTCTGCACCACAGCGCATGGTGCTATGTGCCGATTGCGGGATTCCTATTGAGCCCAACAATGCAAATCGATGTGTGAATTGCCTGCGGAACAGCATTGACATCACAGAGTCGATTCCAAGGCAAGCGACCATCAACTTTTGCCGTAACTGTGAGCGGTACTTGAATCCGCCTAATACCTGGGTCATTGCGCAACTTGAGAGTCGTGAGCTTCTTGCTATTTGTCTCAAGAAGCTCCGTGGCCTCAAGTCTGTGCGTCTCGTCGATGCTAACTTTGTATGGACTGAGCCGCACAGTAAGCGCTTGCGCGTAAAACTCACAGTGCAGAAAGAGGTATACACGTCGACAATTCTCGAACGGTGTTTCGAAGTGGAAATTCTCGTACAGTATGGACAGTGTCCTGACTGCACGCGACTTGCGGCCAAAAATATGTGGAAGGCCGCCGTGCAAGTACGGCAGAAAGTGGCACACAAACGTACCTTCCTATACCTAGAACAGCTGATCCTGAAGTACAATGCACACCGCGAGACTGTATCTGTCCAAGAAAAGAAAGATGGTCTCGACTTTTTCTATGTTCAGCGTGCACATGCGATTCGCATGTGCGAGTTCCTTGCGAGTGTTGTGCCAGTGAGGATGAACAAGTCCGAACAACTGATCAGTATGGATGTGCACACGAGTCAGAGCAACTACAAATTCACATACAGCGTAGAGATCGTGCCGTTGTGTAAAGACGACTTGATCTGCTTGCCACTTCATGTGGCGCGCTCTCTTGGCAACATTGGACAGTTTGTGCTTCCCTACCGTATAAGCAACGTCATCAAGCTCATTGATCCTGTGACGCTTCAAATGGCTGACTTGACGGCAGAAAAGTATTGGCGCGATCCATTCCCTGCACTGTGCTCCATACCAGAGATGGTCGAGTTCCTTGTGCTGGACATCGAGACGACAGGTACAATTGCTCATGGACCCCATGGGCAAAGCATGAGCAAGTTTATGGCAGCTGATGCGCAAGTCTCGCCGCTACATGCGAGCACGTTTGGCGAGTCAGATGCTGTGTACCATGTACGCACACATTTGGGCCATATCTTGAACCCTGGCGACACTGTCATGGGATACTATCTAGCGACGGCCAACTTCAATTCCGACGAATGGGATGCCATTCCAGAAGAGCGACGGCCAGACGTGGTGCTGGTAAAGAAGAGCTACCCAGAGCGCAAGCGCCGCTCGAAACGCAATTGGAAACTCAAGAGTATCGCCAAGGAAGCCGAGGACCCCAGCGCTGGCGAGCATGTTGTGGGTCGTGGTGCGCTTGGTCGCCGAGGTGGTCTAGATTCACAGCGTGTTGAGCGTGACTACGAGCAGTTCCTGCGTGACTTGGAGGAGGACGAAGAGATGCGAGCGAATGTCAATATGTACAAGGACAAGGAACGCATTGCACGTGACGAAGAGCGCCGTCGTCGTCGTGAAACTCGGTATCGTGATCCACAAGCTATGGAGGACGATGAGGACGACAAACAGCCGCCTCGCGACTCCTCATCTGCTATGGACTCGATGGATGATGGCGGTGCGACCACTGACAATGACAGTGAATATGGCTCCGATAGCGAACTGCCGCGTGTGCAGCTGGATGAGCTGCTCGACGACATGGATGAAATGGCCATTGAGGAAGACTAAGATCTGCCAAAGTATATGAATGCAAGTCATTTTATTTTACTTGGTCTGTGTACAGCTCGTAAGAGCAGAGGGAGCAGGGGAGCACGAATCTGACAAACTTGTTACAATGGCTCACCGCGTCATAGTTATTGTCAAAAAAAAATGGGACCTGTCCTGAGCGGTGGCCGATCACTTAGAGCGCATGTCTACTGTGATGCCCGACTTTCTGCCTACCATTCGCATGCGCAAAATCCCCTGAAGCTGTGCCATTTTGGCAGTCACTCGGCGGTCTTGACGACGTTGCCGCCTCGATGTCCTCCTCATAATCGCGTATGCCTCAAGTCTAATCGGTGTCAAGAGTGTCCTACTATACACGTAAGCCCAGGAAAACCCTATCCGATACATAGACGCTACCATGGCCGCAAATGAGCGTCCATAGAGTCTACAGATAGAGCGAGGGACTGAAGATGATCGAGTTCGGGCGCTCTAGCTTGACGAGGGCCTGCTCAAACTTGTGAACAAGCTCGTCATTCCCAATAGCCTTGGCCGCCATGGCCATTTGGCGCAGCAGTTCTTGCAGACGCCGAAAAGCTCGGATAATGGAGCCCTCAAACACATCTGTCATTTTGCAAATGTCTGCGAAGCGTGCACCTTGACACCATTGAAGAACAGCATCCATCAACTCAACCTTGAAACTTTGCACATACTCCTGCTCGACCACTGGAAGGCGGCATTCTACCGACACTTTTGCAATACGGCGCGCAGTATCCTGCAAGATGCGCAATGGCGCAGCAAGGTCCTCTTTGAGACGAACAGGGTGCTCGCTGCGCTCGCCAAATACGAAGCAGGAAAGAAGCGCCGCACAGTGTTCAGGCAAAAGTTCGTTGAAAGTGCCGTTAAACATGAGCTCCGTTAGCAACAGCTCGTCACCTGTGCTAATTTCACAGGCGACGCGGCCTTTCTTCTCCACAATATCCTCGGACGATGTAAAGCCCAAGCGACGAAGCACACGTCGACGGCACTTTAGCTCGTCAAGCTGAAGCACATTGTGAGCAACATGAATTTGGTCCTGAATCGACTTGACCTGGTCAGCAGCTGCCTGCTTTGACTTGTATAGCGCAAACAACTCCTCAAAGCGTGGCTTGTCTTGAGTAATCGGAGCCTGTTTCATTTTCGACTGCAGGATCTCCATCTTGCCAAGAAGTTGCTGGAACGACACGTCATCAATCTTCATGTCCTTGACAGGATCCAAGAGCGGCAGACCTGACGGGAAGCGTCGACAGACCTCGGCAAGGTTCTTCCCGACCTGAGCACGCGCATCGCGAAGTCGAAGGTCCTTCGGCAAAAACACGCGGATCCCACTGAGCTCCTGGACGTGTGACAAAAGGATTGGCACAACAAGCCATTCCCCGTTTCCATGGCTGCCTTTCGCAGGCGGCTCTATGCCTGAAAATGACGGTGCAGATTCCCGCTGCTTCGGCACAATAGTCCCAGCAGCGCAATGGAGTAATACATCCAAAACGTATAGGCTGTGTGGCGGCGCACGGGGATCAAATTCCTGACCCTTGGGAGGCATGCGTTTGTGGTACGCGACAACAATGGCCCAGCCAAAATCGACGTCTTCATGCCGCACATTCACAAGACGACCAGCTTGAAGGAATGGCAGCGCATAACTCGGGTGTCGAAGAACTTCGCGCCGATCATCGTCCAGCTGTGCGAGTGTCTTGTGCATAGTATAGTAGGCGGCGATGTCGTCCTCGTCCGGCACGTGGATAGCGTCGCGGCGTTCCTCGGCATCAGCGAGCTTGGATTCAAGTTCCGGTACAGATGCGGCCTGTTGGAATTGGAAAAAACAATTCGTCAACATGTACTCGGGCGAAATGCCTTCTACACGCATAAGGTTCAGAATCATGTTGTAGCCGAGATGGAAGGCACTGTTCAACCGATCAGCCTCACCTTTGACCATGAGTTTCGCCGCTGATGGTTCGAGTTTTTCGTCAAACATCATGATCACAATGCCACGATCGTCCAGGCCACGACGTCCGGCACGCCCACTCATTTGAATAAACTCACCCGATGACAAGTTACGGAACTCATTGCCGTCCCATTTACGTACAGCCGTAAATACAACGGTTTTGGCAGGCATGTTGAGTCCAATACTAAAAGTCTCTGTGGCAAAAAGCACCTTGAGGAGTCCCTCCTGAAACAAGATTTCAATCACCTCTTTGAGAATGGGAAGCAGACCACCATGATGGATTCCAATACCTCGGCGAAGTAACGGCAGGATCTGCTCAATCTGAGGCAGGTTGCGATCATCCTCGCTCAAAGCGTCAATCGCATTGCGAAACACGGTCGATACCATCTCCTTCTCGTCATCTGTGTTAAACTCAAGCTTGCACATCTGCAAAGCGAGGGCCTCACATTGCCGCTTGCTGAATGCAAATACAATCACAGGATTGTACTGCTTGAGCATGATCATTTTGATGATCTTGTAGATGTCCGATGGACCAGACGTACCGCCGCCCTTCTTTGATTGGCCTTTGCGGCCTTTTCCGGATTCTGTGCTAGCAGGATCATCACCCCGAACTTCGGAAAGGGCACCCATCGCCTTTTGGAAGTTGTCTTCACGGAACACACCTTTTTCATCAACCACAAGGTGGATTCCCTGGCCACCCTCGGGGAACAAGTAGTGCTGCAGTGGTGTAGGCCGAAAATCGGTATACACGACATGGCATGGTTGTGCATGAATGTGTGCAATCCACTCGGCAAATTGCATTGCATTTGGGATGGTGGCGGACAGAAATACGTAGTGCACTTTGCGTGGAAGCAAAATGATAGTCTCTTCCCAGACGACACCTCGCTCCTTATCGCGCATGTAGTGGATTTCATCAAACACAACCCAGGCCACTTCACGCATGATTTCAGAGCCACGGTATAGCATGGAGCGGAGAATCTCTGTCGTCATCACAAGGCATGATGCACTAGGATTGATCGTGACATCGCCGGTCATAAGCCCTACGTCGCCGAACTCGGCGGAAAACTCACGATACTTTTGATTTGATAGAGCCTTGATTGGCGACGTGTAAACAACACGCTGACCATCACGCAGCGCCTGCGCAATCGCATACTCGGCGACGATCGTCTTACCAGCTGACGTGTGTGCCGAAACTAGAACACTCTCACTTCGCTCAATACAATAGACAGACGTGCGCTGGAATGGATCCAGCTCGAATGGCCACGAGCGTGATGGTGGATCGCGCGGGACATGTTTTGAAAGCGGCAAGTAGTCGTAGCCGGCTGGAATGGCTACTTGGTGGCGCACTGAGTGCGAGAGTTGCAGAGTTTCTGCCGCTTCAGCAGGTATCGAAGATTCGGTCCCGTCTCCCTCAGACTTGGTAGAATCCTTTGTAGATTTAGAATTTATTTCCGTATCATGGAGAGAAGGCACTTTCCTAGTGGCTTCAGCCGTGAACTCATCGGTCACAACAGCCGCTGGCTCCGTCGTGCGAACTTTCTTCGCGTCCGGTTTGCTCCCTGATGCAAGAGGAGCTTTTGACGCTGAATCAACGCCACGCTTACCCATGAGGTAACAATGCACTCACGACGCGAATCCAATGCTCTGTCGTGTAACGCAATGTTGTCTTGTCGCTGCCTGCTGCGCGAAGCAATGACTGACGAACGCGAAAAAAAAAAAATTGTTGTACATCGCGCGTCTGTGCTTATGACGATAAAGCGAGACCACGTGGCATTCTCGCTCAAAGCTGACGACGCGTCAACTTGCGACAGGCAGTTGCAAGTGACGAAGACCCCTTTCCTCTCAACAAAGCCCAGATTCATCCGTCGCTGTCTTATTTGTGGGGAAGCCATGCCATCAGAAAGTCGGCCATCTATGGCCATTGTGCCGCCTGCGCACCTTCCACGCACACAGACAGATGCACATTCGACTTTGCATCCAGAGACGGGAGTGCATGATGCCATGCGGCATGGATTGCGGAGTATGCGTGACGAAACGGCTGCCTCTGCATTTCATCCAATTCAGCATCGTCTTGAAAACTGGGATGAGACGCAAAGAAACTGGAAAATGACTATGAACAGGAACACGTTCGGTTTGGGCATGCCGATGCGCATGATGATGGAACGCAAGTTTGTGTCGAGTGTACGTACAAAATGACCTAGCAAAAAGGAAGGAGAGAAGAGCATCCAACTGACATGGTTTTTCTTTTATCTTATGAGTAGATCCCACCCATGCCTGGTCGTCGTGTCGCGAATCTGCATTTAGATGTACTTGATGGACGTGACGAAGCCATTGAACCGGTTGACTTTCTACCCTGTACGTGTGACGAGTACTTGGATGATAAGCACTAAAAACTAACGCATTCATCCGCAGCTCAAGTATCTGGTGAACAGCGCGATATACATACGGCTATGGAGCGTGCTTGGCACGCATAACTACGCGGCTGGAGTTGCGTGGTTTCGTGACAAGAATGTATAAGCATCCCAGCGATGCAGCGTACGCGGCTGCACGTGTGTCTTGTGTAGGGGGGGTATCATGGTGCGCGGTGCTGAATGGAATATGCGGGGCTCGCCATGGTCGCCTCCATGGGGATTGCCAATATCATTGACGGACTCAGAGCACCCGTTGTCGTCGTAACCGTCAACGCGCTCGTACATGAGCAAGTAGGGATTCTGAGCTTGCACATCGTCCCACGCGCATAGCTGTACGTTTTCATCCGATACTCGTGTCCATACACCATTAGGACGCCGTCGATATGACACGTAATGACCATAGTTGTGTGTGCCGTAGTGCGTCACGATAGCACGAAGCACGTACCATGTCGGCGTATGCGATGTAGACAAGCGTTTCATGGGATGGGACGAAAGTGACGACCCTGTAATAAACGGAGCTAAATTCAGACGTTCAGAAAACAGGACTCGTGCGTGATTCTTGCTAGCGCCGAATTGACCGAGAGAGAAAGACGAGCGGTTGACGTGAAGAAGCAGGATCCGTGGGGCTTTTGCGAGCATGATTTGCTTCGTCGCAGACGTACTCAGCACGCGCTCCTGCACGATACCGTCCAGAGCATGGGATGCCTCTAGCTCTGACTCATGCACACCGCTGCGAATCACCTTCGCAACTCTGTCGAGCTGTGCATCAAGAAGACGTATCTTCTTGAGCTGCCGAGCTGACTGACGGTGATCGATGGCCTGAGCATCCCTAGCAATCCGCTCGAGCTCGATGCGCTTCATTGTCGCTAGAAGACTGCACCGATGACAAACCCATTCAATGCCCTCGAGCTGCATCCAAGCACTGAGGCAGTACTCCAGCGTGCACGCGGCGCCTGGTACCACGAGGTCAATGTCGGTAAAGGAGAAATGGCGGATAGCTTCCATATAGCCACACTGGCCACACGAAGTACGTTGTGCGAGAGTGCCACGGAAAGGATTCGAGCTGTGGTCACCATCAAACCCAAGTTGCGTCCGCAAGCGGCCATGTACAATATGTGACGGGGCCGTGAGCACTTGCAACCCCACGCATGCTGCACGCAATGCATCTGAGCGAGCTTGTTGAACAGTGCCAAGTTCGGCATCAAGCGCTTCGACGAGCAAAACACAAAGCTCGTGTGCATCTTGCTGCTGCTGAGCAGAGAGGAGTGTGCGAATACCTTGAGAGTGAGAAGCGCGATGTTGTAGGGCTCGGCGAAGGTCGCGTGGTGCGACTGTCATGCGATGCGACTGTGGCGTGTTCAGCAAGACGAGAAGAGAGCGTAGGGCATCAGTTACGGGCGTGGCAACATGCCATCGACGTGACATGACAGTGACGTCGTCAAGGTACTGCGCAAGGTGTACGAGACTTGCGAGACTCTGTACAACACTGTTAAAGTAGCAATCTATGCTGGGATTCGACAAACCAACGTAGAAGCGCTTCTTGTCAGACAAAGTCAGTTGGAGAGCCGAGGTGCTTGCATGCGTATCGAGTGGTGGCGCTGGCTGCGTCAGGGGAGGGAAGAAGCGAAGTGGATCCAGACTTTGTGGCGACCAGGTCATGAATAAAAATGTTATGCAGGCTGCAAGAATCAGAGAGGCAGCAATAAAAAGGCACAGAGCCACGCGGGTGTCGACGGGAAGCGATGCGTTATGATCCACAGTGCGCGCGGTGCAATACACTGCTTTCACTGCCAGAGCGATGCATGCAGCGCTCCACGTCGTCATACAAAGAATAGGACGTGCGTGAAGCAGAAACAGTCACCTGGCGACCCTAGAAGCAAGAGGACGGACAGCGCGGGCGTGAAAGAAACAGGTGAATGACACGCCACTGGCTATACAAGGACGGTAAGTCGAAGTAGAATTCAAGGTGACCCTAGTGCACACTGATGAAGACAAAAATGCTCGTACAATCCAAAGGAGCCAGAGAAGCCGGAAACACGGTTGGGGTGGGGAGGCAAGGGTGTGAACAGAGTAGGATAGGACAATGCCACAATCCCAACAACAATGGCTGGGCAGCAAATAATCACGCAGCAGCCAACAATCCCTGTCTGTCAGCCAGCCGATCAGCCAAACTACCTCGCGTGGAGGACCAAAAGCGCCAGACAGCCGGCCAGGTTCTTGAGCGCCCCCCATCTCCCTCTCCCTTTCTCAACGAAAGGCCGAGCTACACACGCGCCTGCGTCCTTTGTCTTCCCCTCCACCCACCTCTTCAATGCCCAATCCAACCCAACCCCCACATAGGATGCGACTATGCGAGCAATAGTTTACATAAGCACGATCGTCATTTCCAGCAATGGCGTGCTAAGCACCGACGCCACTGTGGCCCTGTCGATAAGCAGGCAAGAAAACAGGCCCTACAGAGGCTGGTCCAAGTCGAATAGCAGCACACACAAGCTCGAGAAATACACGAGCAAAAGGTCCCGGAGGTGTATCAATTTGTTTTCTCCCTCTCACATTTTGACCCCATATTCACCTGTTGTTATTTGTTTCTCTTTTCTTTTCTTTGGCGATAAACGCGCTCTGAGTGTTTGCCTCTAGTCGTCGCTTGTAGCCAAAGAGCCTAGGCCGCGCGATTCATGGGACTCTTATCACTAGGGACGCCACTCGCATGGGAAGATGCCCGAGAGCTGTCGGAGCATGTACGGAAGCATGGAATTGAGCAGTTCTTGTCTGTTTGGCGCGAGTCGCGCGATCGGCAGAACGATCCGCTGCTGTGGGGCGATGAGCTCGAATATATGGTCGTCGTGCTTGATCACGCACACAAGACGGCACGCCTGTCGTTGCGCCAAGGCGAGATTCTTGAGCGCCTCAACACATGCTGCATGAAAGAGCTTCAAAATCTCGCACCAGAAGACCGGCCCAAGTTCCATCCCGAGTATGGTCGTTATATGATCGAGAGCACGCCCGGCAGCCCGTTCGGTATCAGTGCGTCAGAGCTTCTGCGTGTTGAGCCAAACATGCTGCTACGGCGCGACATTACGCGGCAACACTTGCGGGACAACGAGGTGCCGATGGCTCTTGCATCGTATCCGCGACTGGGCGTCCTCGATACGCCTTTCACGGAGCCTGTGTGTGAGTTGCCACCGCGTGGTGTGGCGAGTCATTCCCTTTTTCTCCCAGACGAGGTCATTAACCAGCATGTGCGTTTCCCCACCCTGACAGCGAATATCCGCAAGCGGCGTGGCTCGAAAGTGCGGATCAATGTGCCGATATTCCGTGATGTACATACCCCGACACCCTTTATCGATCCCAGCATTCCTTGGGAACGAGCTGAATTCGCCGAAGATCCTGAAGCGAAGCTGGGCGCGGCATATGCGGATCACATATACATGGATGCCATGGGCTTTGGCATGGGCTGTAGCTGCCTGCAAGTGACGTTCCAGGCACGCTGCTTGGCTGATGCACGCCGTATGTATGACCAACTCATTCCTATCACGCCTCTTCTTCTTGCAGCGACGGCTGCAAGTCCTGTGTATCGTGGATACTTGGCGGATGTCGATTGTCGCTGGAACATCATCAGTGCGGCTGTGGATGACCGGACGCCCGCCGAGCGTGCGGAGCACCCACTGAAGCCTGCTGAGCCTATGCACAATTCTGACACGGGTCCGCGGACGCTGCGAAAGAGCCGCTACGACTCCGTCGATTCGTACCTGGATGCACGTGAGTGGAACGATGTAGACCTTGAGATGAACATGCCTGTCAAGCAGCGGCTTATGGAGTGTGGCGTGGACGAGCTTCTTGCCGAGCATATGGCGCATCTTTTTGTTCGCGACCCACTGGTCGTGTTCTCCGAGAACATTGACTTGGACGATGCACGTTCAATGGACCATTTTGAGAATATCCAATCGACAAACTGGCAGACGATGCGGTTCAAACCGCCGCCGCATGGCGCGCACGTCGGCTGGCGTGTGGAATTCCGGCCTATGGAGATCCAGCTAACGGACTTTGAAAATGCAGCGTACTCGATCTTCCTGGTGCTCCTGACGCAAGTGATCATGACGATGCCCGTGGACTTCTGCATGCCTATCTCGCTTGTCGATGTAAATATGCAGCGTGCACAGCAGCGCAATGCCGTGCATACGCAGCGCTTTCATTTCCGCACGAGCGCCCAGACGAAGGAGACACGCGAATACACCTTGGCTGAGCTGTTTCTTGGTACACCCACGATGCCGGGCCTTGTGCCATTAACACGCACATACCTTGATTCGCTCGACCTGGACAGCGACACACGCCGTCGACTGGACGAATACTTGGACTTTGTCGCCATGCGCGCGGATGGCCGTCTCGTGACGATGGCGACGTTTGTCCGGGACTTTGTGACGCAGCACCACGCCTACCAACGCGATTCGGTCATTCACGACGAGATCAACTACGATTTGCTGTGTGTCTTGGATGCCATTGAGCGTGGTACGCAAGAAGCTCCGACCTTGCTGCCGTCATGGTATGCAGACCGACGTCGTCATGCCGGAGGTATGTGACTCCCAGTATCATCCATATCGTAACTTGCGTACCAAAATAGGTGCGTGGACATGGGCTCATGTATACACGGAAACGCAGAGGTACACAGCCTTGTGTCGAGGGGTGCATTTCCAACGAACTGGTTTTTCGGTACATGAGGACCATGTTCATTTTTTTTCTTTTCCTTTTTTTGGGATTTCATTCGGCACTATTGCTCGTCGCGATCGCTACAGCTTCTCATGTGCATTTGTGACACCGTCCATGTGCATGAACATCGCTTTATCTTTGTGCTTTGCTTTGTATGTACTTAGAGCCTTCTATGCCCTTTCCCTTTTTGGGTATTGCGTTACGGCATCGCAGCGCGCAACTTCGTTTGTACTGCCTCATTCTGACATCGGTCCAAAAAGGCCCTGTCGCGTGTTAGTTTCCGCCATGCTTCTGCCCGCCATTTTCACACACGTACATAAGCTTGGTTCGATTCGCCTTGTCCATCGTAACGCCACGATTCATGTACCTAGATGCCTCGTCAACATGACCTGCATGCACGAGTGCTTGGACAATTGATACATAGCCATGAGGCGGTCGACGCGACGTGACGTGCCGCCACAAAGAGTGGAAATCTTGGGTTGCAATGTATGCGCGCACACGCAATGCATAGTAGCGTGCTTCGGGCACGTGGAAATCGTGTTTGAGCTTTTCAGCACGTTTTTCCAGTTTCGGATGCTTCAAACAGGTGAGAATGGTGTCGAACAACGACATGCCTTGGACCTGTGACGGCGGTCTGCCAGTGGTATCCGCGATGTTCAGCTCAGCCTGGATGGCTACTTGAACACCAAGCAACGAGCATGTCTCGTCTGTGAGTCTTGCTTCGCTTGCACACGTCCGATCTTCGCCAAAATGCCGCTGCGCACGGCGCAATGCATCCGCACGCACCGATGCATCCATCTGCAGGGCATCATCGATGCAAAGAAGAGCCATGTCGGCATGTCGATCATCTTGGTAGAAAAAGTCGTGCGCCAACGGCCGATCGTAGTCACGACCATACGAAACAAGCAGACGCGGCGCGAGTGTCGTGTACGTCGGTAGAGACGTCGGTCGCAGTCCCACCACGTCGGTAGGCTCGGCCTTTACTGCTGTTGCTGATGCAGATGTTGTTGTTGTTGTTGTTGCCGCTGCAGCTGCTGCCACTTTCTGTGCGTCTTGACTTGGCGGTGGCAATGACGGCCAGTCCAGCGACTGCACGA
>ERZ501053.129-NODE-129-length-13547-cov-42.211533_pt1 | contig 13547 bp, 14 predicted proteins | sample MGYA00510862_ERZ501053 | MGnify/ENA primary metagenome ERZ501053 (study PRJEB25958, sample SAMN03398521) | human skin metagenome | study: EMG produced TPA metagenomics assembly of the Human Skin Microbiome Metagenome (human skin metagenome) data set. | reverse complement strand
CAGCTTTACGGAATCACTTAATAAAGTCGATAACCGGATCTTTCGTGCTCAAACGCATGTCACATATTTCAGTCTAGTCGATGAAACCCGGACGTTTTGGCCACACGTGGTCTGCCAACTCCCTTTAGCCAGTGACGGATGTTGGGCCTCTGTCGCCCGTCGATGATCTGATGCCCTTCGATTGCTTCGAGGCCTTTGTGGGTTCTTGGGAATGTAGGTTCTTGGGACGTTCGGATTCTTCGAATTGCTCAGCAGTCGTGGGGGGGATTGGCCGTCCAACTCTGATAGACTTGAAAGGTGTGCGATAGTTTGGCAAACCGGTTTTGTGTTGGTAGTGTGAATTATATGTTGTTTACGTGGAATGTGTTTCTGGAATGTCGTGTTCGTCGTTCATAGATGGGGACTGTTGGTGCTTCGTGAGAGTAGTAATTTACCGGCGCCCGGCAAGCGGTAATTATCGCAACTAACACGTAGACTAACTCCAAGTATCTAATCATCGATACTATAGATCACGTGACTAACGCGACAGCCACAAAAAAAAATAGCCATAACGGGCTTCTCAAATGAGACTCCCGTTATGGCAAAGTATCAATTCTGTTACCCATTAGGTAACCAGCGGGAAAAAGTCGGTCATGCTGCTATAAGTGTGGGACCAACCCGGTTGAATCTAGTAAAAGGCGAGGTTCAAGTAATTGGAGAGGGTCCCACAGCAGCAGAATATTGGAAAAAGAAATTTAGAGATGAGGCAGTCTTTTATATGTTCAACAAAGGAGGGAGAAAATTGAAATTATTGCGTTAGCTTAAACCATTGCATTGGCCGTTGAACACTGCGGACTCACAACACGTGGAACACAATAGCTCCACATATAGCAAAACTCGCACGGCCTTCTACGTCAACCACGCCACCGAGATCCTAGGCACGGGTGTGTCTGTGTGTGTGTGCTTGCGTGAGCTGGAAAGCTTACTGTGAGTACAACGATGCGAATTTACATGTTTTCAAGATCATTATTTGCATGCATTGCAGCTACCCTTGTAGCAGTGTTGGCATCATCGCTGGAGGGTGGGCTTGAACCCACGGAAGAAACTAATACAGGCCTACTGCAAGAGGTGCTTGATCCGCTTGGTCAGGGCGCAAAGGATGGGAGTTTAGAGACCAAACCCATCTGTAGGCCTACAGGACAGATTCAAGATGCATGCTCGGATTATGAAAGCGTGGAAGAATGGAACTCTCAGTACATGTTTGAACGTCTGGACAATTTGCGCAAGACCAAATACTTCCGCTACTTTGTTGTAGACTTGTTCCGAGAATGTCCGTTTTGGAAAGAAGAAGGGATTTGTATGAATCGAGCATGCACAGTAGAACGGATGAATGAAACAAATATGCCGGATGAATTTCGCTCGTACCGCTTGAGTCAGCTTGAACGCACAGCTGAGGATATGGACCAAGACGCAGATAAGACGCGGTTTTGTCAGCTTGACGATGAAAATATGAGCGAAGATGCCATTTTCGTTGACCTCCTCAAAAATCCTGAACGCTTTACTGGGTACTCGGGAGCAAGCGCCAACCGCGTGTGGCGAAGTATTTACGAAGAAAACTGCTTCGGCGGCATCAAATGGACAGAGCCACCTCGACCTGAATCCGAAGGTGGTGCAGGATTTATCTCTCAACAGCGCATGATTGGGACTATCAAGGGTGTGCCAGCCACACTCCTAAATCCTGATCACCCACCGACCAAAGGCGGGTCGCTCGAGTCGCTGATTGACTCAGTCAAGGCGCCTGTCGACCCAGCATCGACTGAGCAATGCCTGGAGAAGCGTGTGTTCTACCGAGTGATTTCCGGGCTGCATGCATCAATTTCCATTCACATCTGTAACGAGTACCTGGACCCTGTGACAAAGCAGTGGGGACCGAATTTAGAGTGCTTCATCTCGCGTATTTCACAACATCCCGAACGGCTGCAAAACGTGTACTTTGACTATGTTCTCATGATGCGTGCGCTTTCCAAGGCTGGTGAATACTTGGACAAATTCTCGCTACGCGCGGGTGACGAGATCCACGACAACGAGTCACGAAAGCAGCTGAATGAACTGCTACAGATTGCGCGCAAGAATCGGCCGTCTTTCGACGAGCACAAACTCTTTGAGCTGAATGACAATCCAGAGCACAACCGCGAGACGCTTGCGTTGAAAGAGGACTTCCGTCTTCATTTCCGCAATATCTCGAGGATCATGGACTGCGTGGGCTGTGACAAGTGCCGGTTATGGGGCAAAGTCCAAGTAACGGGCATAGGCACAGCCCTGCGCCTTCTCTTCGCGTTTGAGGCTGCAGATGAAAAACCACATATTGTGTTGGGTCGCAATGAAATTGTCGCTCTCATCAATACAGCCCATCGCATTTCAGAGAGTATTCGGGCTGTCGAAACGTTCCGCAAGCTTTATCATGATACAATGTCGTCGGCCAGCTCAGAACACGCAGATCACACTTCAGCAAGGCAAGAACGTGAACTGCCGCCTATTTCTTATATGCAAAAAACATGGAATGTCTTTGAATCAGCCATGGCCGGTATATATGAACTCTTTGCGACGGATGACTGGGCAGAAGCAGAATTGTAGTGAATAGAGGATGGCGCTTTCGTCTATGACGCGATGTTTAGAAACGGATATCTAGCCAGCTGGTTACTCAAAACCTATGTACTTCTTTGCTTGATTCCATATTCGAGCAAATATGAACAACCGCATGCCATCCGTGGAGCAGGTGAAGTGGGCGCTGCGTGTTCTTACTTGGCACCGAGTCCTACGCTCAATCGCGTTAGGTAAGGAATCGGGGCTTCAGCTCGGACTTGGACTCGCTAATGCGCGGAGATGAGCACATCACGTGATGGTAAAGCGCTCATGGCGATGGCGTTGGCTGCAAAGAGGTAGATAGAGGCCGAGCCAAGAAATGTGTGTGGGTGGACATGAGTCATCCCCTCATTTGACTGTCGAGGCTTATCTGTGAAAGTGCTTTGACTACGATGATGGGCATGAGAATGCCCGGTTTATGGCGCACCGTCAAGTTATCGCAAGTGCGTTCGATGCGGTTGTATTCAACGGCCAAGGGCAGTGACCGTCTCACAAGCACGTCTGCATTGGAGCACAAGTTGTCGCACCGGCACCATAAATTGCCGCCGTTGCCCCACCTCGACCGCCCAGTGATGGAAGCCGGCGAAGCTGTGAGCAACATTCTGTACAATACGCCGCCTCCCAGCACTCAACCCTTTCGTCGACACATTCTGAACATGTTTGTCCAGGACGAGCCTGGTGTGCTCGCACGTGTGTCAGGATGCCTGGCCGCGCGTGGTGTAAACATTGATTCACTTGTCGTGTGTGCAACAGATGTGCAGGACTTGTCGCGCATGTGTATTGTGCTGCGTGGTCAAGAAGGTACCATTGAACAGGTTCGCCGTCAGCTGGAAGACCTGGTGCCGGTGTGGGCGGTTGTCGACTACACGAACACGAAAGTGATCGAGCGGGAAATCATGTTGGTGAAAGTGTCGACACTAGGTCCCGAGTACTACGAGCAGAACCATCTGGGCTTAGAAGAGGAAGCTGAGAACGAAGTTGACTATGCCGTTGCCCAGGCTGACGGACATCCGACGCCGCCTCTGCCGCAGCTCAGCCCAACAGAAGCCCTGTCGATCAAAAATGACAATCTTCGCTCGATCATTGCATTAACGGATCAGTTTGCTGGGCAAGTCGTCGACGTGAGCGATGCTAGTGTGATCGTGCAAGTATGTGCTAAGACATCGCGTCTCGATGCGTTTTACAAACTCATGCGTCCTTTTGGTATTTTGGAGCTTTCGCGTTCTGGCACAATGGTACTGCCACGTACGCCCATCAAGTCGTCTTGGAAGAGTATTTCCGACCGCGAGGAAATCGATCGCAGCGTGGACATGGACGCCTCCATGCTTCCCCCTGGATAAATAGCTAGTGTCATCGTTGCCACCCCTGTCCTCCGAAAGGAAGAAAAATAGAGTCCTGTCTGATCTGTGCATGTGGGAAAGGCCACGCAGTTCATTTGCGAGGAAGGCGAGAAAGTTGGCAAGCAAGAGTGCGAATGGCCCCCCATTGAAAATATCAGGGCATAGACATGTGTATCTAGTTAGAACTGCTCTCGTGATGGAGTCGAAAAAAGGTAGAGAGTTCTACACTTATAGCCTTACCTCTTGGTGTAGTAGAGTCGGCGTCGGTTGTATCTATCTATTCAACCAAGCTATGGCAGCAGATAGCATGTTCCCTATTCGAGCCTACGAAAACAAGCATAGCATCTATAGACCTTCCTCGACGAAGCGATTCGAATGTGCTGACAAAGAAAAAAGATCTACCCACCTATGCCATCATTTAGAACGTTGTGGCCGTACTGTAGCGCGACAGGAAGGCCGGGAAGCGTCGCACGTATCTGGAGCAATCTGCATGCGCTTGTGCCCATATACGACTTCAGCATGCACCCAACCTTCAAAATGTAGCTCCGGCCCCGCCCTACCTCCACCGCCAACAATCGTGCGGGTGAGCAAGTATACATGTGCCCATCCATTTGCTCGCTTGAAATAAATTTAGGGCAAGGGATGTGGGGTAGGAAAGGAAACATGCCATGGCGTGGAGGTGTTCACTTTCTGAGCACTCATTGGCAAGCTCTCCATCCAATCGACTTGTATCACACCGGAGTTCGTGTGCTCGTTGACAGGATCCACACTTCATGCACATTACGTTGGTGAGATGCCTCTAGCGCAGTTCACGCCATTCGTATCACAAGTGAGCCCGTCCTTCTGGAATGCCTTGTCGCAGCTCAAGCTCAACGAGTACCAGCTGAGTGATGAACTCATTCGTATTCGTGCAGATTATACGCCACAGCGCACAGTGATAGACCGCCACACCGGAACACCTCTGGGTGCTGCGTGCCGATTTAGACTAGACGGTGATGCGTTTGACGTAGATACACCGTGGGTATTGAAAGAGCAGCCAGTCGAAGCGAAGCGCTGACGCAGAACCAGACCGAGAGGGACACCTATGTATGGCCATATAAAGAATTTCAACACACTCGCGGAATTCAAAGCCGTCGATAAGCAGGCATTTTTTTTTCAAGTGGCTGACAAGGTGCGTTTGTTGCCTGTCAAAGTCAAGCCAAGACGCAGTTCCAGCATGCTAACATATCGGCATGGCTCTTGTTTATGCTGACCTAGATTTGGGAGCGGATTTTGGACGGCACCTCCAATGACGTGAACGAGTTTCTCTTGCTTACATTCGCCGACTTGAAGTCATACAAGTACTATTACTGGTTCGGATTCCCTGCGCTCTTGCTCAAGTCGCCTGGCTGGATGATCCAGGACCCATGGCGCGACGCTTCGCACACGATGAGCTCGGCAGAGCTCAAGACGTTGTGGCACGCACTGAATCGCGAACCGCTCATGATAGCTTGCTTTATTGACATGAGAATGCCCGAGCATCTTCATCGGATCGATGCCAATATATATGCTTTTCTCGACTCGGTGCCAGCGGCACAACAGGCACTGGTTTTTGTCGATCCGTCGCAACATTGTGAGGCGCCTGGCTGGCCACTGCGAAACATCTTGACCATGTTGCATGTCCGCTATGGAATCCACGAATGCCGTGTTCTGTGCTGGAAAGAACCTATGGGTGATGTGCCGCATGACCATGCGCGAAGTATGATGGCTTGTTTGTCCTATCAGCATGACACTTCTGATGCATGTGTTGACTGCATCATCCAACGAGCCAATGCGCCATCAAAACCTGACGCCGTTGGTTGGGAGCGCGATGTTCGTGGACGCTTGGTGCCGAAGCTCGTGGCATTGGGAGAAATGTTGGATCCACAGTTCCTTGCGGACCAAGCTGTGGACCTAAATTTGAGGCTCATGCGCTGGCGCATGGTGCCCGACTTAGCGCTCGACACAATCCAGAGTGCCGAGGCGTTGCTGATTGGTGCAGGCACACTTGGATGCTACGTTGCGCGGACACTACTTGGCTGGGGCGTTCGAAACATCACACTTGTGGATAATGGGCGCGTATCGTTCTCGAATCCTGTTCGTCAGCCGCTGTACGAGTTCCACGACTGCCTCGATGGTGGACGACCAAAGGCCGTTGCCGCTGCCGATGCGCTGCGTCGGATCTCACCTGGCGTCCATGCACAGGGCGTTGAGCTGGCGATTCCGATGCCTGGGCACGCGGTGCCATCATCGCTCTTGAGGCAAACCAGGGAAGCAGTTGAATCACTCGAAGCTTTGATCCGTCGGCACGACGTTGTGTTTGTGTTGACAGACTCGCGAGAATCTCGCTGGCTTCCGACTCTACTTGGTGCTGCGCACAACAAGGTACGTTCTTGGCGCGATTTGCCATGCCTGCAAGATCATTACACTCACACATTTGCCGTCTCTCTCTCTTTCACTCTCTTTCCCGTACAGCTGGTAATTAATGCGGCCCTTGGATATGACACCTACGTCGTGATGCGACACGGCACATCTTCAGAGCGTGTGGGGTGCTATTTTTGCTCAGATGTCGTGGCGCCATCAGACTCACAAACGGACCGCACACTGGATCAAATGTGTACCGTATCACGTCCGGGTCTTGCCGCCATCGCTGGCGCCACAGCCGTTGAGCTAATGGTGTCAATCCTGCAGCACCCTCACACACAGAGTGCGTTGTCAGAGACGACCGACGACGACGAAAAAGACAGCGAGCGATATGCCGACACCACCAGCGATGGGAAGTACAAGCCAGTCCATGATGAGTCAGTGGCACTACCACATCAGATCCGTGGAAATTTAGGCTCTTTCACTTCGCATACCATGGAAAGCCAGGCATTTGAGCAATGCACCGCATGCTCGCCGCCCATTCTTTCCGCATATGAGCATAATGGGGCAGATTTGGTATGCGCCGCGTGCGATGACCCGTCTTGCCTCGAACACATTTCTGGTGTGCAGGCACTCAAAGCCGATGTGGATGCGAGGGCGGTCGATATTGCTTGGGATAATGAACACGACGATGATGATTAGGCGCGTGTTCGTTTCCCGCGCCTGAGTAGTTGGCTGTTCTGGCCTCTATTCGACGATGAGACCACGTCGGCATCGCCAGTATAAGAAGAAGACGCCACAGCATCGGCGGATGGATGGGACCGCTGTTGCATTTGATGCTGAGCATGCCGCAGAGCGTCGAGCAGCGCTGTGTGGTGCTGACGATGGGCTTCTGCAGACGCTTCGGTCTGCTTGCACAGTGCATCGATTTTCGAATCTAGATCTACTAGCACATCGCGTGTTTTCTCTTTCCATGCGTGCAAGTCGGTGGCAAGTCGCGTAAGAGTGGTTCGACTCGCAGGAGCAACATCAGGAGGAAGCACGTCTCGAGATGCACATGTTACAACACATAGACGCCTGCCGATCTCATCGATACGCCCCGTGATCATGCCGAGCTCGAGCGACTCGATCAGTAGAGATAGCAGGGGAATCGCATATCCGTCGTCGTGCACTGGCATGTCAACAGCACGGCCCATGTCCTCCAACGACAAGTACGGCGATGCTTCTTGAGCCAGTGATACAAGTGTGAGGCGTTGCAGCTGCCTTTCTTGCGCCTCATTCATAGGTGGTAACGTCCCCGGTGATGCGAACTTGTAATCATGCCATGTGCCGGCAGCAAAGAGGCAGACCAGTTGGACGTACGGCACAAACGCTGCTTCTCGTATATACTAGATGGGTGAGCGTAAAGAAGCACATGCGTACCGCAACAACATTGGCATTCGACAAAAGATGCGCGTATGAATGAACGCCAGGGAGCTCAGAAGTGCGGACAATTAGTGACACAGCATCGTCCATCCTTCTTCCTCACGCAACTAGTACGAGCGCCTGTCGCACAAAGGTTCTTCGGCGATGGAGGGGACGACTTGGAAACGTAGAGGACCGTGCCAGAATGGGGAGCTTTCTTCAAACGTAGGTGGCGTGACATAATTCTGCGGTGCAATTTCCCCACTTTCTCGGGCCTAAGGGCCCATGCATGAACCGCAAGGGGCTGGTTACCAAAAAATAGGCACCAATTTCCATAGCTCTCGCACCATGGGGCAAGGGATCGAGTCCAACTCTTGCTGTCCCCTCAATGGTCAAATGCGCAGAAGAGACAGATGCAACACACTCTACCTTCTACGATCTTTACCAAGCTCATACATCTATGAGAAATCACTATCGATTTACTCCTGTTCGCTGAAAGAAGACGACAGTCGGCGGATCAGGGCCGGCACACTCTTGCCAAAGGATGCGGACCGGCGCATGTTGGCAAAATAATCATCGGGATGCTGGCATACCGCCACAGCCTTGCGCATATGACTCGAGAGATACGTAAGACCCACTTGAAAGCTAGCATTCGTCCATCCAAAACCTTCTCGCGGCACATAGGCAAACTGTGTGCCCTGGTTTCCGTACTCGGCATTTACCAAGTGACTCAGAGCGACGGCGTCAAACTTTTCCGGCACAAGACCATTAAAGTTCACGAACGCCGTCGTGATCATATACAGCCAACGATATGCAAGGCGCCGAGCATCGTCCATGTACCCGTACCGCTTGAGTCCTTCCCAAGCGAGCATTTGATGCGGCGGCCATGCATACGGATAGTCCCACTGTCGATTCGGCCGCGAGAGTGAGACGGGGCCGCGCGATTCCTCTGTACCAGTTACAAGGCCACCCGTTACTTCAAACTTGCGCAATGACAAGCGCATCATGCGGGCGGCCTGGTCGGGCGATGCCATGCCGGACCACATGGTCCAGAATGACGTCACACTCTCATACAGGCTTTGTTCTCCCTTGCGCAGATTGTAATCGTAGTACAACCCCTTGCCTTCATTCCAGCAGTACGCATCGACCTGCTTCTTCCGGAACGCAGCCCGCTCGAACCACTCGGCACTGCGCTGCAGCTTGCTCACTAAGCGGCCTGCCTCGGCACCATGGGAGGTATCCAAACGAAATTCGTCCGTGAGCTCCAGTTCATCGTCAAACTCGTCGCGGATTAGCTCGCCAATGTCTCGTTCGTACTTGAACAAAAGTGACTGCAGGTCAATAGTCGCAAGATCTGCACACTTGCGCTCAACACGGTATGAGGTATCGTGTCCGCTCTCGCGCACGGCTCGATCGTGACGGAAATACTCGTCGAGATCTGGCTCTTGCACCTCCTGATTATCATACATGCGCGTGAATTCATTCACACTGCATTGATACTTCTCAGCATACGGCCGCAAGAGCGCTGTAAAGTGCGACGCCTCCGTCTCTGGCGGCACGCCCAATCCCTCAGGATGGTATCGAGACAGGCCTGTGTTTGGATCAAACCTGGGCTCACTCATCCAGACCATGTGGTATTCTTTGATCGCCGCACATAAAGCGCGGTGAAGCCATGCCTTGTGCTGCGCCTTGTGCTCAGGCTGGTCGGACAGCATGCGCTCGTACACGCGACGTGTAAAGTCCGTGAAAAACGGCGGCTGCGAACGTAACAGGTAATACGTCCGATTGCCGTTCATGATCTTGTGGTAATGCTGGATCTCGAAGATAAAGTGGTCCACGGGCCCCTTTGCCAGGTCAAGTCGTCCATCTTCCAACAGCCCCAGTGCAATAAAGTAACTGTCCCAGTTGTATAGCTCATTGAACCGCGCACCGGGCACGACAAACGGGATGCCTCGCAAGTCGATCTGGCCCGTCTTTTCGTCTTGGACCTTCTCCATCGCGATGGCCAGCAAACCCGGACGTTGATTCAGATCTCGCACATACTCGGGTGTGCACACTTTGGGAAGCACCTCGACATTCAGTTGCAACGCAGGCCGTTCCTCCGCGACTCGGCGGTAATATGCAATCATTTCAGGCTCACCTGCCGGCACATACAGGATCTGCCCACGATGCGCTGAGCGATTTTTAGGATCAAGTAGCACTTTCTGCAAGCCCTCGGCATCGATTCTTCGCGTCAAGTTATTCCAAAACATGGTGCGGATCATGCGCGAAAGCTTGTCGATCGGGTTCTCTGCAAGGCATGCCTCAGAGACGATCAAGTGCTGTTCACCTCGGTCCATCGCAAGTGCCAACTCCTGCAGCAGACTCGCAAGCATATAAGTGCCACGAATCTCTGAGGACGGACCATCAACCGTCTCAAGTGTTATGGTCTTCGGACCTTTGTCGGCGATACTAATTTGATTGTCACCATCTGTGTCCTCTTGCTCTAAGAGGCGCTGAATCGTTGGCTGCACCTCCATATGAAACTGCCTTGGACCTAGCTTCTGAAGTGATTCCACACCGCTACTCCATCTTCGCACGTTTGGCGGACGCTGTTCATTCCGAGGATTCACTAATGGCATCGTTTGTTGGGGCCACATGCTTGAAGATCGCTGCATGTCTCTCAGTCGCGGCACAGCCGACGCAGCTGCGTGTTCAGCAACAGATGGGTTTTCTCCATTGCCTACTCGCACGCCTACATGATTCCCACCATGATCTCCATGCAAATCACTTGGCCGTTCCAGTTCCGACTCACCACGACTCATGTTGGTTGAAAACGCAATCAATCAATCTGGCGTGGAATTTCCTCCACCTGCACTCACACCATGGCTAGCCTTTAGCCGTTGAGCCGACGCGATGGACCAAGAAATTTTCGTTCACGTCAACTCAGTGGTTTAATGCGTATGCTCCATGGATGCATCGTTTTCGCGTCAATCGTACCCCAAGGTCTTTGGGTACATTTTCTCACAGAAACCTCGTTCCCTCGAATATCTATATAGCCGGACTTCATCTACCCGCACGACTCAGCTCGGAACGTACTACAAGATGCTGGGTCAAAGGCACGTAGTTTATACTTCCAACACTCTCACGCAGTGCAATACTCATATGCACCAGTGCTACTTCACCGGCATGAACACATATGTAGTGATCCTTAGAAATATTACTACTAATACGAATCCACGCATAAGCGCATACTCACCATCTAGTAGGGACTCGACAGCACTAACCCTGTGTATACTGACTCAGATCTATTCTCATACACTTCTCTTCTGTTACACACAAAAGCGCACAATCAAACACACATGGTAGTAAGGGAATCAGAGTATATTTTTTTACCACTACTCGACAAGACAAGTCCTGCGCAGAGTACAAGGGAGTACAGTCGCCGTTAATAGATACACCTGCCTACGGGGCATCGAAACCAGACACGATAGGCAAAATGCGCGCAACTGTGACGCCATGGCTGGGAGAAGGTTTCATCAGTAAGTCCATACATTTTAGTCAAAGAGACCAAAGCCCATGTCCTCATCGGACTCCTCCTTCTCCTCTTCCTTCTTCTTCTCTTCCTTGGGCTCCTCAGCAGCTTCACCGCCGGCAGCGGCACCGGCAGCTGGGGCAGCAGCGACGGCAGGGCCGGCTGAACCAATGTTCGTCAACAGGTCCTTCACATCCTTGCCCTCGAGAGCCTTGGCGAGCAAGCTCGCCCAGATTGGCTCAACTGGCACGCCAGCAGCGGTAGTAAGCTCAACAAGCTTGTCGCTCTGCGATGTGTGAGTCCTCATTCTTTTGATTACAGACATGACATGCGCGATTCACTCTTCGGTGTTCGAAAAAGATGAAATCATGCCTGCTCATTAGAAAACGTACCGTGATCTCCATACCCTCATCAGCGAGAATCAAGGCAGCGTAAGTAGCGGACAGTTCACTGGGAGTAAGTTAGCATGCATACTCGCAAATACATCTCGCTAGCTTAACACGTACGGAGAAGCCATTGTGGATCAGTATAGTCTTGCTCGGTGAGGGGAGAGAATAGCTTGTATGGACGACCTCGATGGTTTCGGCGTGCTTCCCACACGTGACTACTGTATAGCTTCTTCACGTGAGGAGAACTTTCTCGCCTCGATCTCTCAGCTGGACCCTATCTCAATCGGCGAGTTCGCCCTCGGCTCCACTCAAGCCTGCTTGAGTGGAGGCTGACCTCATCGAACGCAAGTGGTGGCTTTAGTGTTGTGTACGTGCACGCGCGCGTGCGGCAGTCGTCAGAACTAGTGCGAGCGGACATTAGTGGACGTGCGAATTCGTAATTAAATTGGGCAGTGTGGCGTCCGAACATCACTACCATGTCGTCTTCTGGAGAGTCCAGCGTTCGCACGTCACCTCATCTAGTGAGCGAGTTGAACCCAAAAGGGATCCGACCGTATGTATTTTGATATTAGCTCCAAGTGTGTGCGAGCTAACGCGTAACTCAACGACGTGCAGATGCTGCGCTTGTCCTGAAACGAAGGCTGCGCGTGACGATTGTTTCCTCAAGTTCGGTCACAATGTTGAGGAACACGGCGAATCTGCACGAAAATGTGAAGAACTTGTCAAGCGACACAGAGAATGTATGGCATCTCTAGGTTTTAAGATTTAAGCGAACCGATCGCATGAGTGAGCGTGACATAGCTTTTATCGGTACCATACCTACAAAAGAACAAAAAAAATAGAGATTGCACCATGCTTCCACTCGATTCATTCTACTCGTTTGAAACCGGTAAAGTGTTTCGGGAATTCAGTCATGTTAAAGCTGAACCAGAAGTATGACTGCAAGACCATCCTCAGGCTTGAGGGCAATCTACACTCATGGCGAAACCACCCCAGCCAGGTGGCACAATATTGCGACGTGCTCCTTGACTTCACTCCACATCTTGCCATGTGGAAATTTCCCTTTGTTTCACTGATGATGCTTGCCTTGCTTGCGTATCGCGCGCAGATCGTTTAGCGATTTCTGTCTAATGCATGCGTTTGGATTTATGCGCACGTGTGGGCTCCACGTGGGACACTTGCTCCTTTCCATAGTCTGTCCACTAGTGGATGCGACGATTATTGGCTGAGCACCAAAACTTCAGCACAGCGACCTTTTGCCTTGACTCCGTTAGCGGACTACGCTACTTGCAGCGACCATGTCGTCGACTGATGTGAGGCCAACAAATAATTACTTTTCGCGGATCTACGAGCGCGCATCAGAACTTGTCAACCAGGTTAAGAATGTGGCAGCAGAGGAGGCCCGACCACTTTTGCACGGTGAAAGCCATGCGTCATATCAAGGCACGCAGGACAACTCAGTCCCTGTGCCAAAACCACGACCAGTCCAGACTCCTGTCAAAGTCGAGGCCAAGGTTTGGTTTGCGAACGAGGTGTGTATAATGAATCAAAACCGGATGGACTAACATGATCAGCGCACATGGATTTCGTGGTTGCGTGCCTCCTTGTTGATCGGCACACTTGCATTGGCCCTATTTAACTCGGCTTCTTACTATGACCCGAAGCCATCGACTAGTCCAGATGTGCCAGACGTGCCAGGCAACCCTGCTGCTGCCAAGGTCGTGCGCGTGTTTGGTATGGTGTATGCTTTCATTTCTGCATTCGTTCTCCTCTGGGGCCTGTACAGCTATCAGCGCCGTGTGACCCTCATTAAAATGCGCTGGCCAGGCAGTTTCGGTGCGTGTTCTTTTCGATATGTTCTGGATCCACTTTGTGTTCTAACTTGCCAGATGACTT
>ERZ501053.128-NODE-128-length-13669-cov-42.479874_pt1 | contig 13669 bp, 8 predicted proteins | sample MGYA00510862_ERZ501053 | MGnify/ENA primary metagenome ERZ501053 (study PRJEB25958, sample SAMN03398521) | human skin metagenome | study: EMG produced TPA metagenomics assembly of the Human Skin Microbiome Metagenome (human skin metagenome) data set. | reverse complement strand
AAATATCACGTGACAACACTGTGGTCCCATTGTCGTCGCCTTCATATATGGACGACGCGTCACCCCACCTAGGAGACAAAACCCGGCAGACCGACGACGACGAAGCACAACGGCGGAAGGCCTCGTCGCACTGCCTCTAGAGCGTCGCCTGCACCATGTTTCCTACAGTGGTCTCTGGCCAGGGTGGTGTGTGGAATGCGGGTGACGAAGCCCAGCCTCACATTCAACCCACACCCACTAGCCCTGTGACCGTGTCGCCAGGGTCTATGATGCCTCCAGGGCCGTCATTTCCTGCATCGTCGACTTCAATAAGGGAAGCAGGATCAGAACCATCTGCACCCGTGCTACCATCAACTTTTTTGCAAGCCTCATCGACTCCATCTCCCCTGATCCCAGCGCCCCCGGCGCCAATCAATCGCTCCATCGACTCGCGCGCTAGTCCTGGATTTCTGCACGGAGTGGGCTCATTTCCTCCTACCTTGGCTTATTCGACCGGTGAATCACTAACTATCTCCCCCCAAGATACCAATATGACCAACATGACCCACCCGACGGCTGCCCAAGTCGCCCCTGTCGCTAAGGCCGGCACACCAAAAAAAGCGTCTTCTAGTGGTGTGGCGTCTCGGCCTGTAGGACGCCCACCGTTGCTCGGAAAGCCAACTGGCGCGCGTCGTGGTCGGCCCCCGCGTAACCCACGCCCGCCGCCTGAGGCTGCAAATTCTTCGTCAACATCCAACTCACTTTCCTATCCTGCACCAGCGCCCGGAGTCATTGCCCGGCCTCCTTTGCAGCCGCCTGTCTCGAGCGCAACACATTCATTTCCGGCATCAAATCCGTTGGCGGGGTCCGCCTTGCGTCATGGATGGACACCATCTCTAACAGTGCAGAAACAACAGGCATTGCTTACAAGAGCGATGCAAGTTTCACAGGCGCAGAATGCAACCAATTTCACGCCATTTCACGCGCTTTTACAAATGGGATTTTTGTTTGTACGTCATGCGCAGCTTCCAGCAATGCCGTCAGCAAGCTTAAGTGACGGGGTTGTCTTACGTCTTGACGAGGCGTCGTCATTAGGTGTTCTTCCGCCTCAGCTTGTATCGAAAACTCGAATGCCGATGGCGGGCATGTCGCCGTCGACATCAACTATGGTACACGGTGTATCATCTAAGTCAGGGACAACTGTGGGCTCTATGCCTGCGAACTCCTCCTCTGCGTTTGCATCTCCGATGTCATCCACGGTCCCCACTACGCAGCCGCACCATGGCCAGTCGGGCAGTATATCGTCCTTCATTGATGCTAATACTGCACCACTTGCATCGTCTTCTGGATGGCCGGAGCTGCCGACATATTTTCCAGGCCGTGCGTTTGTTGATGGTGGTGCTCCTCCCGCGAAGTCTGCTGTAGATATGCCTGTGACGACACAGAATACGCGTCTGACGAAATTACCCAGCACAGAGCCAGTGGATCCGAAGGTGTGGAAGCCGATGTCACCAAAGACGAAGCGTGAACTAAGGGCCACGATGGAGAGCGATGCTGCGTTCTCGACCCGAAAGGCACGCCAAGACAAGGCCATGGACACAGAGTTGTATATGCGAGTCTCAAATCTTATGCAGCCGAGTCGGCCCTTACCTTGGTGGGAACGTTCTCGTGCGATGGATACCTCGTCTTCGCCTCATACAGGATCATTACAAATTATATTCCCTGCGCAGAGACAGCGTCATTGGGAGCACTTGGGGCTGCAAGGTATGCGAACGAGGCTGTCTCTGAAGGGCGAAAATGCGAAGCGCGTTTCGTCGCTGCCTGAGACTCTCGTGCCGATCCGACTGGATTTAGAGCATGAGCCGTTTAAGTTGCGTGACACATTTTTGTGGAATGCCGTCGAGGATGAGACGTCACTCGACTTGTTTGCTGCATCTATATGTGAAGACTTAGGCGTGCCGCCGAAAGTGTTCATGGAACTTATCAAAGTCGCTGTCCAAAGCCAAGTCAACGAGTACGCGACGAATATGGCTTTGCGCATGAGCGACAACGCAGAAGATGATGAGAATACTGATGGCGGTGGGCATCTGAATGAGGCAGCCGCTTCAATCTGGCTTCGTCTTCGCGAGCGGGTGTTGAACCAAAGCACAAAACATATGCCCGGAACCATGGAACCCGTCGCAGAAAATCATGATACCCCGGAAGCATCGTATCTCGAAGATACGGAGAATGTGCCTGACAATAAAATTCCTGACGAACTCCGTGTATTGATCAAGATCGATATCCTGGTGGGTGGCACACACTTAATTGACCAGTTTGAATGGGACTTGCTCGCACGTCACTCACACGATGCCGAGACATTTGCCGCGACATTTGCCGCAGAGCTTGGCTTAGCTGGTGAGTTCAAGACGGCTATTGCTCACTCCATACGTGAGCAAGCCACGAATTATCTACGTGCCCTAGCTGTGTTGGGCTATCCTTTTAATCAGCTTGCTAGTTTGGACGAAGACATCCGTGCAAGTTTCCTGCCAGCTGTGTCGCCATCGCTAATTTCACGTCCGCACGAATCTCTTGACGCATACACGCCAAAATTGATCCAGCTAAATTCAACGGAGGTCTTGCACCTGGAGCGTGAGCATGAACGAGAGTCGCGACGTAAGCGCCGGCAGACCAAGGGACGCCGAGGAACACAGAACGTTGACATTGAGCCACAGCGCACGATCCGTTCTCTGCCGCTATACGGCTTTCAGGGTGCAATGCCAGAGATGGAGCGTCCTCAGCCCGCACGACGCGCCGCCGCCGCAGCAGCGGCGAGTCTTGCGTCAGGGTCATCAACTGCGCCACATGAACTGAGTCCCGGCGTTGATGAATCGTCCGTATTTTTGCCGTCGACGAAGCGCATCAAACACGACTGGTACGACATGTATTTCCGATACCCGGGCGGGCTTGGCAGCGAGAGTGAAGCAAGACGCACACAGCCTTCGACCAGCTCGGCTCTTGACACCATGGCGTCCAGCACCACGGCGAAGGCACCTACGTTGGGCACACATCCTGACCCGACTTTTGCTCCTACCCCATCCTTAGCATCTCGACACGTGCGACCAGAGGATTTAGAAAGGCAGCACCCGACAATGCATGATGGCGTGTGGCATTGTGCAAATTGTGGTATGCCTGGTTACCTCGATGCAGCTCGACGAAAAGGGCCAGCTGGCGAGAAGACACTTTGTGGTCCGTGTGGAAAGTACTATCACCGACATCGACGCATGCCAAGTGTTCTGTACTCACGGGATCCTGCGCACCACTCGAAGAAGCCGCGCGAGTCGACGCCTGTGCTTGACGCATCGGCACTGACGCATGAGCAGGACGTCTCCTTGACAGAGAATGACCAAGACACCCAAGGTCCGCCGCCTCTATGGCTTGTCCATGCCGTTGACGCGTGCCGCTCCAAGTACAAGAACGACCGCTTTTTTATTCAGATGCGAGCCCGACCACCAGATGCCATACCGGACGGCGATCTATGGCGGATCAAATGTCTCGATTGCCCGGGCAAAGTTTACAAACCAGGGCCTGGTGAGTCCCTGGCAAACTTTGAAATTCACTTGAAGAACCGAAGTCATCGCTTGGCTGTCTCTCGACGACTTGGCGGTGACGATGACTTGGAATTTCTTGTCAAGTCCAACTGACCTGTGTCGCGTAAGGTCTAGCTATCCGAGGACTCGGGTTACCGACAGTGAGAGCTCCACCATGTGTCTTTGATATGGGCGGGTTGCTTCAGATCTTGTAGTAGAACTCGTTTTTCCTTTTGTATTCATTTGTATACGTAATGCCATGTGTCTATCCACATCTCATCGCTTGATACACGTTATTGTAAGTTGTGCTCTCCCTCTGTTAGGGCGGGCGGGCGCGCTTAGGCCTAATGCAACCAACCTACTCCACCTTACTTCCGTACTGCCACCGGAAATTTTTGGAACGATGTCGTGCTGTGGACACGAGCACCATCACCATCATGGCGATGATGCCGATCACGTAAAGCCTGGAGAAGGGCATCAGGACCTTTTGTATGCAGCAATCGATCGTGAGCAAGTGAGTGCGTTGAACGAGCAGTATGAAGTATGTGGTACGAGCCAATGGAGGATGGCATGGATCAGCTGACTTCCGCAGGGCTCAGCAGCCAAGATTATCAAGCCCTTCGATAAACGCATGGATGAGACAGACACACTCGAATCAGATGTCGACGATGAACTCATTGTTCATGTTCCATTTACGGGCAGTGTGCGGCTTCGCGCATTACTGATACGAAGTGGACCTGGACATGCGACGCCGCGGTCCGTGCATTTGTACAAGAATCTTCCGTCGCTGGACTTTGAGGATGCTGCGAGTGAGATGCCCAAGCCACTTCAGAAGCTCACGTCTATTCCTGAATCGTCGGAGGTCGTTGAGATTCCCCTTCTCGCTGCTAGGTTCCCAGATGTCCAGACGCTCACACTATATATTCCCGGATGCCTCGGCACGGAGCGTGGTCGACCTGACTCGCATACACGCATTTCCTTTCTTGGTTTCCGTGGAGAGTCGCGCGTGCAGCAGCGCAGCGGCCCAGCCACGATCGTGTATGAAGCTGCGCCACGCGCCACAGATCACACACGCGTCGATGGTACAGCCGCCGGCGCACGGCCGTCCCAGTAACTCGGACGGCGATCTCGTTTTTCTGGGCCTTCCAAACTTCCTGAACATTGTAGGCTTCAACAAGTTGAACTATCTGCTTGCAAAACGACTATAGCAGAAAAGATGAGCAAGTTAAGTGCTAGCGAGGCCTTTGCCATAGGTGGGGCTCTTGGCGACTGTTGCCACAAAGCCGTTGCCGCCACGTCGCACTCACGTAGACAGACGCGCACACATGCAGCAGCAACGCGTATGTGGAGGAAGGACATCGTAGTCCCATTCGGAAAGCGGCACACGTCTGGTTGGCAGGTCTTCTTCATTTGGACAAGTCTGCGCGCCGATTTCATAATAAAGATTATATTTTACAAGGCCGTGACGTTCTTGCATGTGGACACAAACAGCTAAGCTTGTTGGGGACGTTTTGTCGATCTGTGTGAACAAGCGAGTGATTCTTTGACCAAGTGGCGAACGGACTGTTGAAACCCACCACTCGTAAAACAGGCACACCACCCGCACATAAGAGCACGGGGCGACAAGTGTTCTGGGGTCTTACGCTAACTAAGAAGGCCGTGACACTTCGATGCGTCCTCGCAGTTGGCGAAAAGATGTGCGTAGCTCATGGAACCGATGCCTTGCATCGGTGATACGCTTCGCAGATGTGTATATGAACTATTTCCGCGTCCACATGCTGTACTTTGTGTTCATGACCTTGTTTTGGTCAGCTATCATGTACGCATCCAATCCAAAAGACCATTATGTACCCTACACGGACTGCCTGTTTCTTTGTGCGTCTGCTGTCACAGTCACAGGGCTTGTGACTGTGCCTGTGAGTCAATTGACGTTGTGGCAGCAGATAATCTTGTTCTGCCTGGCTTCGTGTGGAAATCTTGTGATTGTCAGCACGACGACGGTACTTGTGCGCCGCCATTGGTTCGCGAAGCGGTTCCACAAAGAGCTTGAGCGTAGTTTTACACTCCGCAAGCAGGTGGAAGATGTTCATGCGCGCGAGGTTGAGGAGAGGACGCAAGAGATCAAGCGGCTTCGGCGGTTCTTCCATTTGCGAACGCAAGACTCAATGCAGGATCATAGGCGGCAGCCGTTTACTTCGCGAAAGCAACCGCCGCACAAACTCCACGCAGGCATGGTTCATCGCGTGCAAGGACCGGCCGTGCAAGTGAATCCGACTGGACAACACACCACACGTGTGGATCATGTCGAGGTGCCAGAGTCTGCTGGTGCTACAGGTATTCTGAGCGGTTCTACCGCGCCAGAGTCTGCTGCATCAGCCCTACATGGACGTTTGGATGCAGGAAAGTTGTTCAGGTCCTCGTCTCTGCGGCATTCGATCGATGATCTGTTTCGTGCGAGGCCGTTGACCAAGTCCGCTACGCATGGCGGTCCCGACGATGAGCAGCCAATGAAGCGGCGTCGCTTCTCGTTCAATGACATGTCGTCGCGGTATTATAAAGCATCTGATGTTGCATCTGGTGCTCGCTTGCCCCGTGTACAGACAGTTGATCCAGCGAGCATTCACCATGATACTTCGTCTTTGAAGTCATTGCGTGTGCGGCCGGCGATGCGTATGCCTCAGCATGCACATACCTGGGCTTTTGGCGACGCGAGTGAGAAACACCTGCATGCGGATATGAGTGATGACGAAAACGATGATGATGATGACGACGACACAAGGGGACCGAAGGATCTTCGATCGCTCCCGGGCCATGCGCTTCATCGGACCATGACGCAAAAACGTGACACCGGACTCGGCGGCTTTCCCAATGTGCTTGATTTTGCCGTCTCGCTGGTTGAAAGTTCACACTTGCGGCAGCGCATGCATGTGCCTACGGTGCGCACCATGACAACCATGCAGCCTGCTCTGTCAGGTGACGACAGCGCAAGAGACACGAGATTTGCGCCTTACCTCACGTTTGATGCGACCGTCACAGGGAATTCACACTTTCGGAACCTGACGGGTGCGCAGCGCCGGGAATTGGGTGGCGTGGAATATCGAGCACTGAACCTGCTTGCCTGGCTCATTCCCGTGTACTGGCTGACGATTGTGTGTATCACCATTGTGTTTACAGCGCCGTACCTAGCCTCCGGTCCAGGCGCGCAGTACCGCGAAGCTCTGCAGAAGCAGCCGAAGCCACCCCACAACTCGACATGGTTTTGGATTTTCCAGACAGTGAGTTCCATCACAAACTTGGGCATGTCGCTCAGAGACGATAGCCTCACGGGCACTATGTCGAAGGCGTACATGGTCTTGATTCCCCAAATGATCCTGATTGTCATTGGAAACACAGGCTTTCCTGTCATGCTTCGCTTTGTGATCTGGTGCATGTCGCGATGCGTATCGCGAAGATCGAAAATGTATGAGACCTTGATGTTCCTGCTGGACCACCCAAGGCGCTGCTTCTTGTACTTGTTTCCATCCCAAAATACATGGCTTCTTTTTGCTGTACTTTTGATTCTTACACTGGTCGACTGGTTCTTGCTGATGATCTGTGATCTGAACTTGCGGCATGGTTTTGCCAGTAACGGGACGTGGGTCCTGGCCTCGCTGTTTCAGTCGGTCTCCACGCGTTCGTCGGGCTTCCAGACATTCACTGTTTCGCAACTATCGCCGGCTGAGCAGCTGCTTGAGGTGCTAATGATGTACATTGCTGCATTCCCGCTGATGATGACGATGCGCAGTACGAACGTGTACGAGGATCGCTCCCTGTTCGTGGAAGAGACGAACGAAGATGCCAAGTCTGAGAAATTGGAGCCAGACTCCCAAGCTATCTGGGGCCGTTTCTTGGGCACACATATTCGGAATCAGCTTGCGTACGATCTGTGGTGGGTCATGCTCGCTCTGTGGGTTGTACTGCTGTGTGAAAAGGGCAAAATCGACTCAGCCGAGTTCTCGAACATGAGCGTTTTTGGTATTATCTACGAGCTCATGTCTGCGTATGGTACGGTCGGCATGAGTTACGGAGCGACGAGCAAGTCGGCATCACTTGCTGGCGATATGTCAGTTCTTTCGAAACTCGTGATTACGGCTGTGATGATCCGTGGGCGTCATCGAAACTTGCCGTCAGCTGTCGACCGAGCGGTCATGCTTCCTCACGATCTTCATCATCATGACAACGTCCAGGACGTTAAAAGAGACGATCCAGTCGATTCCATGAACAAAGTACCTTCACGCACTTCTAGTGTGCACGAACAAGCCACTGACACACCCGCTCCCACGTCTGAGGCGGGCATGCCTCCTCGACTTCATACGCACTTTGTTGATGAACCCATTATCATGAATGACGGCCCTACGGTCGAATCACCCAAGTCAATGTAGGTAGAAGGTATGTATATGTTCGAACGTCTTCTACATGAAAACTTGGCTATCACCTGACTTTGGGACGAACAAGCGCGCTAATTTTCTTACGATGCCTATTGAAAAGGCATACATAAGAGTGGCTACGGTATCAAACAACGCCGACTGGAGAGCGACAGACTGGCAAGCGATATCCCACGTGACTTGGGACCAAGAAACAATCGGACACAAACTCGTCCTGGTCACAAATCCCTTCCAGGCACGTCATTTAGCTCGGACTCGAGGGCTGGAGGCGACCGGCGTATCGACAGTATAGGCGCCTGCGCAGTTCAGGAAGCCCACAGAACTACACATATTCGCACGCGCATTTACAAAGATGGCAGCTCCAGATGCCTCTCTAGGTCTGACACCCTGGACAGACATGCTGCTAGGCAAGGTCCACCTGACTTACGATGACGCCTATGGTTTAGCCAAGAGCTTTTCACTTACAACTGTACGTCGAGAGATCCATACTAAGGAAGACATCGTCTATTCTGTTTCCGTATCCCGCTGACGCGTCTCGAATGTTTTAGCTGAGTGAAATCGGCGATAAAACTTTCATCGTGAGTGCCATTCTGGCCATGCGCCACTCGTCTGTCGCCGTGTTCTGGGGATCCTGGACAGCGATGATCATCATGTCGACATTATCGAGCTTCATGGGAGCAATTCTTCCTGCATTGCTGACGCGTCGCGCAGCTCACTGGGTTTCGGCTATCCTCTTTATCGTCTTTGGCGTTATTGCGCTGCGCCAGGGCCTAGCTATGAGTGGCGACGAAATCGACAAGGAGTGGAAAGAAACACAGGAAGAAATTCAAGAAGACGAAGATGTTCATGAGCTCACGGACCTTGAGCAACAGGCTGGCGACGACTCGCCTGGATACCCGAACATTGCGCCGTATCCACGGACCTCACCTTCGGTGAAAGAGCAGGCATCGCCGTCGCACTTTGGCGTGTTTCTCCGCGAAGGTACCCGCAATCTATGCGGCCTGATGTTTAGCCCTGTGTTTTCGCAGGCGTTTATTCTCTCGTTCCTGGGCGAATGGGGCGACCGAAGCCAAATTACCACGATGGCCTTGGCATCGACACATCGAGTCGGCATTGTCGCCATAGGCACGAGTCTCGCGCATATGGCATGCATCATGCTCGCTGTCATGGCTGGCGCAATCTTTGCTACCCGCATCAGTCCTCGACACTTGACTATTGGAGGGGCGATGATTTTCCTTGTGTTTGGGCTCATGGCTGTGTACGATGCTATATACGAGTCTGAGCCGTCGGCGCCGTTGCATTTGTAAACGCATTCAAACCTCTCGGGCGCTCTTGTTCTCTTTCTTTGACCTCTTGTGCCTTTCGCAATGTTGTTCCGCGAGCGCTGTGTTCTTCATTCCTGTGGTCAACACTCCCGCTGCCAATGCTGTCGTCACCCAAATCTGCTTCTGCCGCACTACATCTTTCATGATATTCGTATTTACAAAGACTGCTTTTTGTACATATAGAGACATACGCGCTTATCTAATCGCTGTCTTTTTCCGTCCACTCTGTTGCAGTGGGGTCCGGCATCATATGTGGTGTATGGGTATCAGAGAGACGTCGGTACTTTGCGCCGTTTAGGCGAAGGCGTCGAGCACGAATCAATGTCGACGGTGTCGCGTACCGCCGGCGTGCTCTTTGCAGCGATGCTACAGGCCGCGGCGTCAGCGTAAAAGATGACGAGCGCCCAGGTGTTGACATCGCCGAAAGAGGCTCACCTGAGTCATACTCCATGTTGTCGATGGGATGTGGCGACGCTTCGGTTGAATTTGGCGCATGCAGTAGAGATGGCGGCGACTTATATTCCCCAGACTGAGGCGCAACGTGCGCAAGATTCGTAGGACTTCGTGTGAGCGCGAGAATGAGTAGCAGTATCAAAAGCAGCGATAGTTGAGCCATGCCCCAGCGTTTTTCCGAGCGAACGTCAGCGGCGAGGCGCTCAATACGAGCTAAGAGAATTGTGCGCTCTTCCTCGAATGACTGTTGCTGGGCCTCAAGCGCGGCGAGAGCCGATTGCTGCTGACCAACCTTGTCGCCCCAAACACGAGCCTGACTTGCGTTCATCGCGGCAAACATCTCTGCAAGCCGCGTCTCTTGCATTTGCTCTAGCACTAAGAGCTTGTCACGTAGTTTTTGACTGTTGAGCTGGAGGAATTGCATACTCAGACTCGTGTTCGCCTCAAGGGCCACCAAACGCTTTGTGATGGTTCGGTAGATCGATTCGCTTCCGCCAGACTTGGTATCGCCCTGTGGCTTGTTGGATGATTTCGGTTTCGCTGCATTGCCTTTGGGTTCGGCGGTTCGTCTCGTTTCCGATGTTCCATCCAATAGCGAAGAAGTATGCAAGTCTCCCCCAGCCGCTGTTACGGAAGATGAAGTAGGTGGGAGGGATGTGGATGGTGACGGCGGTTCCGATAGCGAGGCGGTGGATGTGGTCCGTGGCGATGAAGGAGGCGGCATCATGGTCGAGCTCGAGGTCGCTGCTGTCGCCGTTGCTGTCCATGTAGCCGAAGTCCACGTTGTTTGTTGCTCAACGGACAAGTCTGTCGACACTGTTGAGGACGGTGGTGAGGAAGGCTGCGACGTCGAGACGGGTCTGCCTGCCACGGGATCAGGCGATGATGTGGTTGCAACAGATGAAGTCGACATACACATAGTTGGCATGTCATCTACAAGCAAGGGCACGAATGGATCCAAAGGTGGCGGTACTTGGGAAGCCATGAGCGAATACGAGTCATTAGTAGCGAGCCCTGTTGGCATCGATAGAGGCGGTGGCGGCAGAACAACGGGTAGGACACGCTCACAGACAGGGCGCCACAGACCTGGGAATGGCTCGCGCTCGCATGCACGTTCCACGACCCGATTGCCATCGATGGCATGAGTACTTGCCAGCTCCAGAAGAGGTTCACTTGGCACTGTATCATCCAACATGTCCGAAACATCATCGTCGTCCAGAGCATTGATATCATCCATCATATCATCATCGGCATCCTCACGCTCATTCCGACCGTACACACGCAAAAGACTCACAGGACAATAGAACTCAGTGCCGTAATGCTCGAGGAAATCAATCCGAAGGAAACGGAAGTACGATTGTGGTGCACTTGATAGCTTGAACACCTGATAGCCCCTCGCGTTGCGAGCATGAAAGAAGCCTAGCGTGTGCCATTCATCCTCAGGGGCATGCAAAGAGCGTGCGACGCGCACAGCAAACAGTTTGAACATGCTGCTGAAAAACTCAAGGTTTGACAAGACGATAGTATCGACACGAATCTGTTGACATAGCTCGACGATGACAAACTGCGATTCAGGCCGGCCACTCTTGTCACCTTGGTATCCAGCCGACCATGGACACGGCGATAACATGTACTTGTCTTTTTTCTCGCTCAGAATAGCACTGGCCGACTTGGCAAACGGATTCGCCTTGTGCAGAATGGCAGCGCAATCCAGTGAGGCATAATTCCAACGATGCTTCAACTCAGCCAGTCCAGCTGAAGCGTCCTCCTGCGCGTAGATATGCGGGGGACCTGGGTCGGCGGGTGCATTCTGATCCATAGACGCACTGGCATCAAGCATAGTTTGATTGTAAGCTGCTTGTGCAGCTCCCTGAGCTACATCAGCAGCAGCAGATTCAGCATGTGCAGCACGCGTGGATTCATCGCCCTCTCTATCAGGCGAGCGTGCCACCTCGGATGTTGATGTAGCGGAGGGCGACGAAGAGGACCCTGACAGAGATGCGGCCAAGAAAGCTGACTTGTCGAAGCTTCGAACATCGGAACCTGAGACCTGAGACTTGTGTGCTGCGCGCTCGCGCGCCTTGTCGCTCTTCCGCAGCTTGCGCGCATGTTCTAAATGTTGCTCTTTCCATTCGTCAAAGCTAAGGAGTGGGTCATCGACGTGCATCTTGGCTCGCTGCTCCGCCTCGGACTGTGCGACACCTGCAGCAGCCGCGGCTGCACCCGGGTCGATTTCATGTGCGCGGTGGACAGGCGACGTCGAGAGGGATGCTGGCGCATCATTCCGAGGAACCATGACGGTGCCAAAGACCGCGTACATGCGTGTATGCCAACGACCAAGCTCGTCCTGCGTAGGGACCTCGCAGAAAAAAATGTCATTGCTCAGCAGCATGCGTCGCGGATCTGTGCGAAAAGTAACGCTGCTATCAAAGACCTCTGCTACATCCTGCGACGTTGGCTCATGATCAGGAGCGTTGGGGGAGTAGCATCGGAAGACAGGGCCCAGTGGGGAAGGCTCGCCAGGGAGCTCCGCCGGTTGACGATGCTGTGGCGATGGCGGCGACGTTGTAATTTTCACATCGACGTTGTTGGCGCTTGCTGTGATGCCAAGCCACAGAGCCAGAACACAAGCCGACCATATCCCATAGGGCACAGTGCGGTTCATGGCCGTCTCTCAACCGCCAAGCAAGCGTGCAACCTAACGGATGTGCTAGATCAGTTGGCGCGCGATCCTACAGAATATTCGGAGGCTTTTGACACCAGGAAATAATTTCGACAGGCCCCACTTTGGGCCAATGGTAGATGTTAAACGGCATACGCCCAGCTATTGTCTGCAAGCGCCATGCCAACCTTACATGAAGACCGAGGCACGCGTCCTTGGAACTGCGTCTCATCCCAACATTCCTCTGCTTGCACGCAGGGACGCATAAAAAACATATAGAGGGAACGCTTGAAAACTAGCACAAGCGCAGTTGGTCTTTGAAGTGCTCTTGTTTGAGGACGCTCGCTGACTTTGCGAACAAACTAGTCCTCTTCTTTCCTTTCGTTCCGCTCCTTTTTTTTTTCTGATGGTGAAGAGCACCTTCCTCTCGTTTTTGAGTGTGGCATGGATTGCCGCACTCGCTCTATCAGTATCAGGCGCGTTTGCCGAGCCGCGCATGGTGCGGCGCGGCAGGATTTCGGTGCAACACGGCTTAAGCAAGCGTCTTAACTCCTCAGCGCAGGACGTGGAACGTGCTGGTGACAGGATGGAGGCACGCGCCGACTCGAAGTTGCGCTTCAACTACGGCACTGACAAAGTGCGTGGCGTAGGTATTGGTGGTTGGCTCGTTATTGAGAACTTTATCACGCCCTCCGTGTACGAGCGAACAGGCGACGACCGAGTCATCGACGAGTGGTCATTCGGCAAGTACGTGCCCCATGACAAGGCCGTCAAGATCCTGCGCGACCATTATGACAACTTCATCAAGGAAAGCGACTTTGAGGAGATTGCGTCGTTGGGCTTGAATCATGTCCGTATCCCATTCCCATACTGGGGTATTAAGACGTACGACGACGATCCATACATCAAGCTGAACCAGTACGATAAGCTTAAGGAGGCAGCGCATTGGGCGGACAAGTACGGATTGAAGGTGATCATTGAGCTTCACACTGTGCCTGGCCTTGCGAACCCGTATGACCACGGTGGTCACACGGGTCATATGGACTGGCTCAAGTATGATGTCAACAAGGACCGCTGGCTCGAGATCCTCGATGAGCTGGCGTCGGAATTTAGCCAAAGCAAGTACCCTGCTGTGACGGCCATTTCGATTGTGAATGAGCCAAATGGTGATGTGAATGAGATTCTGGGTCAGTACAAGCGTGGTTACAACCGTGTGCGCAACAGCGAGAGTGATGCCGAGCTGGTCGTTATTATTGG
>ERZ501053.126-NODE-126-length-13722-cov-12.431916_pt1 | contig 13722 bp, 12 predicted proteins | sample MGYA00510862_ERZ501053 | MGnify/ENA primary metagenome ERZ501053 (study PRJEB25958, sample SAMN03398521) | human skin metagenome | study: EMG produced TPA metagenomics assembly of the Human Skin Microbiome Metagenome (human skin metagenome) data set. | reverse complement strand
TACCTGCGGTAGCGCAGAAATGATGTGACCAAAAATATAAATTACCTGTGATTTGTGTTGGTTAGTAAGGCATGTGCCCGCAAACGTAAAAATTGTTAGCGGCCTAAAGCATGTTGAGGGATTTTCGTACTTCGTACGGTTAGAGCTCATGATGGTCTCGTACCGTTTGTCCCATCACAGGACACTCACCGATTTGTTCGTTCACAATGCGAGTAAATCTGGATTGGAAATCAAAGGCACCTGAAGCGCCACAGCAAAACCATAATGATCCTTATATTCCGACGATGGAATTTAAAAAAGATGCGAGCCCCAGTCAGATGCCACCTGAAAATGCGTCTGATTCTACTATTTCATCCAAAGTGGGAGTGCACACAGTAGGTCCTTGGAGAAAATGGAGTATTTTGTTTTTTATTTGTTATGCTCAATTCTGGGACATTGTAAACGTTACAGCACCAACCATCGCGCTACCTACAATAGCCCGTAACCTCAACATGACTGCCTCTCAAAAGCCATGGATTGTTTCTGCCTATGCTTTATCTTTCGCTGGGCTTCTTCTCCTCAGTGGACGACTAGCAGATATGCTCGGTCCCAAAAGGACATTTATTTTTGGGTATTTTGTGTTGGGAATTTCTGCTATTATCGCAGGAGTTTCGCCGAATGCTATTATGCACTTTGTATTCCGAGCTATTCAAGGAATAGGTGCAGCCTTAACCATCCCGTCGGGTATGTCCCTCATTGCTACCCATTTCCAAGGGAAACTGTTTTCTATCGCCTTTGGAATTTTTGCCGCCGCAGGTTGTATTGGCAACGTCCTTGGTGTCATAATTGGTGGTGTCATTGCAGCCAAAATTGATTGGCGATGGATTTATTACATCACGGCGATCTGCACTTTACCAGCAGGTATAGCATCAATTTTTGTATGTGTGCACATCGCACCAGGAAAGCCGTTCTCATTGAAAGGATTAGACGTTCCAGGAGTTTTCCTGGCGACTTCAGCTGTCATACTTATTACATTTGCCTTTTCAGGTGCATCAAGTTTTGGCTGGGTAACAGCAACTATACTTGTGCCTCTCATTCTAGGAGTGCTACTATTTATTGTATTCATCTATGTGGAGCACAAGGTGAAAGATCCTGTCGTCCCGCCTTCATTATTTTCTGTGGAGTTTTTGGTTTTTGTGGGGATTGCCTTTAGCCTGTACTTTTGGTTTAACAGCCTGGTCTATCAAGTTACAATGGTTTTCGAATATGTTTTCGAATGGTCTCCATTGAGTACAGCAGTACACTTTATTCCGCTTGGTATGACGGGGCTTGTCGCATCGTTTAGCAGTGGATTTTTAATCAAGTTTGTCCCTGTGCGATATATCATGCCCGTTTGTCAGGCGCTGATGGTTGGCGGTGCCCTCCTCTTGTCATTTGTTCGCCAGTCTCATGACTACGCGCGACTTGTGATTCCAGGGTTTTTGATTGGAAATGCTGGGATGGCGTGTTGCTTCGCCCCTGTTAACATTTCCTTGATGGAACTCTGTCCCCGAGGAATGGAGGGTGTTGTTGGTGCTGTATTCAATTCTGCTGTGCAAGTCGGCTCGGGCGTGGGGATAGCGATTCTGGCCCTGGCAAGTGATTCAATCGCGAATTCACATGAACAAAATGGAATGGATTCAACTAAAGCGCAAGCTATTGGGCTGGGACAAAGTTTTTACATTCTTGTGGCTTTCTGTGGTCTACTCGTTATGATGTTACTTGTAACTGTGGTGTTTCGAACGCCCAGGTCAAAAGATGTCGACACCAACGAGACAAGTCTTCAGAAACTGGAACCGGAGTTTGAACTGAGCTGAACAATACTTACCTAACCCGTGCTGTGATGTAGGTGCCATTGCGTGCGCGCATGTCTTGAGCGCACGTGTCCTTATAAATTATGTGAAAGGCCAAACCAGATTAATAGATTGGAAAACATAGACACATTTATTTACATGGTCGTGGGCAGGTTATGCATAGTCACTCAAGCAGCAGTGTACTCGCATAGACGTTTTCTTTCCGTTAAATCTCTCAGTTAAGTGTACTTATATGAGTATGGTTGTACTTCAAAGCGAGAACACCAGATGGGCTATTCTGAATTGGATTTTGCTTACGGTCCCCCTCATTTTAGGATTTGTCCTCATGTCAAGGAGGACGAACCGAGTTAAACACGCGTCTTTACCGCCTGGTCCACTGAAATTTCCACTAATTGGAAACTTTCTACAAATCAACTCGACACATCCAGTTGTCCAATTCAAACGCTGGGCCGAAAAATTCGGCCCTATAGTTCATGTTCGGCTTTTCTCGCATGATATCATCGTTTTGAATACTGATTTGGTAGCCAAAGACCTCTTGGACAATCGAGGCTCTATTTACAGCTCGCGGAATCCGCCGTATTTCGCATACGACTTAATGAGCAAGAAAAAGCGCATGGTCTTCCATCGGTACGGGGAGGATTGGAGGAAGGCACGAAAAATAATGCATCAATTACTTGCACCGAATGCCACTGCTATGTCTGGTATGGTCCAAGAGCTAGAAAGCAGGCAGATGTTACATGAACTTCTCGAGTCACAAAATTCAGAGACGGAAAACGTCCATTTTTTCCGTTATTTTCAACGATATACATCAAGCAGCATCATGACGCTGTGCTATGGCCATCGATTCTTCTCTCCACAAGACCCATGTATTGAGGGAATTTTCGAAGCAATGGACATCCTGTCCAGAAAATCACTACCTGGTGCATATCTGGTTGACGCGGTTCCCTTTCTTCGACGTTTGCCTGTCGCATTGCAACCATGGATTCGTGAAGCGGAGAATCTGCATCAGAAAGAGTGGGAACTGTGGGGGAGCTTTGTGGACAGGTGCAAGAGAGAGATCGAAATTGGTGAAGGAAGAGATTGTTTTATCAAGGAATTGCTATGCAAAGGCGCACAATTAGGATCAGAGGAAGAACGCACAAAGGAGCAATTGTCGGACATGGATATTGGATATGCTGCCTGTGCTTTGCTAGAAGCTGGTTCGGATACTGTAAGTACATGAAAATTGGCGCTCACTACCTGATTAGACTGCGAGCACGATCGCGTCTTGCTGTTTGGCAATGCTTCTAAATCCAGCGATCCAGGAAAAGGCACATGCCGAAATTGACACTGTTGTTGGACCTAATCGCCTTCCTGGCTATGAAGATGAAGTGCATCTACCTCTTGTACGTGCAATCATCAAAGAAACACTTCGCTGGCGTCCCCCTACTGTTATGGGTGTTCCACATGCTGTGACAGTAGATGATGAATATTATGGATACAAAATCCCGAAGGGTTCAACCGTTATCGGTAACAGTACGTGTTCGCCTAAGATTCTAGATGTATTAATTTGGCCAGTCTTCGCTATGTCCCACGACCCAAAACGGTACCCGAACCCTGAACTCTTTGATCCGGAAGCCAGGTTTTACAAGTCACATCCTGGGAGCGCAGCAGAATACGCGACTAAGCGAAACAGTTTAGAACGCGACCATTTTGCTTACGGACATGGACGACGCATTTGCGCTGGTAGTGAGTAAACACCAAAGTGGCATCTAACGTCTTAGTTCATATGGCCGAGAAGAGCCTATTTCAGGGCGTTGCGCGCATCCTATGGGGATTCAACATCATGCATGCTGTCGATGAAGTCACAGGTAAACCGATCGAGGTAAAAGCTTCACCACATGAGCAAGCCTACACAGATGGGTTCGTGTCATTCCCGAAAAACTTTTCTGCTCGTTTTCATGTTCGAAGCAGCGATCACGAATCTACGATTAGACGTCATTACGCTTCCGCACAAGATGCATGGGAGCAGCAGGGACTTGAAGTAGGGTAGAATAAGGAGTTTGTTTGATTCTATGGGGACTGTAACGTTCCGCAAGAACAACACTATGTTGGCTCAGACATTTTCCCTTTATTAAAAGCGGATGCGCAGATTGTTCCGGCCATATATGCGCCATAGCGCGAGGTATGGATTGATTGGAACGTGCGCGCTCGTTTGCCCTAATCCCCCACATTGTAGAAACCGAAAAGCCTATTGGTCCAACAAAGAGGTACCCGTACCGTATCGCGTATAAGGGCTGTTGCACGTGTGGTGTAAGGTTCAAAACCAAATCGTGCTAAAAAAGGTGTGATTTCAAACTCACGCACGTGGGCACCTTCACAGGCAGATTGCTGCACAACCATTAGATCTTCTACGGTGGACTAAGATGAGAAGCAATAAACACGCTTCACCTGAGCAGAACGAACCCCCCCAACATCGATGCATAGACAAATGGAGGATTTGAGAACCCAGGATCGTACTTGCACGAGTGGGTGTTTTTATCACCAAAGTTATAAGGACCAGGAGGATAATCAGCATCCAGTGCCAAAGTATGATGTCATGATATGCGGTGGTATGTAAGGGTTGAGACTACCATTCTCCATGATCGGCTTACGCATTTATGCCTGATATAACAGCTGGTCCGGTTGGCTTGGTCACTGCGGCTCAACTTTTGCGAATTGGCCTCACAGTCAAGATTGTCGATAAAGCCAGCGCGGCGCTGAGTGTTGGTCGTGCTGACGCTATTCAGCCTCGAATTCTGGAAATTATGAAGCAACTGGGATTGATTGACGAGTTCCTGGGGTCAGGGCCGCGGATCGACCATACAATTTTTTACAAGGATGGGAAATTCATGGTCTTTCGCCGCAGCCACTCGAGCCAATCTGAATTCAAGTTTCTTCAGGTAATCGGCCAACCCGAAATAGAGCGAATCCTGATTCGCGATATTGAACGGTTTGGATGTCATATCGACCGATGTACGACTCTGAGTGGTTATTATCCAGTCGAACATGTGGATAGTGCCGGGATCAAGAGAGTGAACCTTAGATTTCATTTGGATGACGGTAGGGACAATCGCGGGGCTATATGCGACTCCACTTACCTGATTGGCTCTGATGGTGCCCACTCATTTGTGCGGGCAAGTCTCTCAATTCCATTTGATGGCATCGCAACTGGTCTTGTTTGGCAAATTGTTGATTGTGAATGGGAAACAAATTTCCCACACGCTTGGGTTTTCGGTTGTGTGCTTAATAGCACTCATGGAGGTGTTCTCATTATTCCCCGGGAGAATAACATGGCTCGTTTATACGTGAATGTCATTCCTGAAGACGGTCAAGCTACTGTGGATCGCTCTAAGGAGTCTGTGTCCACGGCTTTAGAACGAATTAGGAAGGTATTCCATCCTTACACCATCAAACCGAAAGGACCCATTGAGTGGTACACCATCTGGAGTATCAATGAACGAGTCGCCAGGGATTTTTGTGATCCTACTAACCGCATATTCCTGGCCGGGGATGCTGCGCATTGCCACAGTGCGGCTGGTGCTTATGGACTCAATACTGGGATCATGGACAGCCAAAATTTGGTTTGGAAACTTGCTCTAGATGCCTATGGTATTGCAAAACCAAACCTGTTATCGTCGTATCAGACGGAACGCCGCTTCACTGCCTTACGTATCGTGGAGGGATCAAGCCAATTTCTTCGCTTCCTCTGTAATCAACAAAGCACAAGCACATTTGCAAAGCAATTTCAGTTCAACGAAGATGAAAAGTTTGAAGCACCTGTGTTTGTGGCCGAAAACGAACCAGAGGGCATGGATCAAGACCAAGCATTTTTCGCTTGGTACGCCAAGACATATACTGGTCTCCTCACTGGCATGGACGTTGGTTATAAACCAAGCTTGCTTAACGCATGGCCGGCGGCTTGTAAAAAGCAGCGAGCTGACCAAATTGCAGAAACGTATCTGTCCTCTCCTATGAAAGATGTATGCAGTGAGGGGAGTGCTATTGTTCCTGGACACCCTATGGGAAATCCACTTGTTTTCTCTCAGTCGCGAAAACGGGTCCAGCGCCTATACGATGGCTTTCTTCCATCCCCTGCTTTCAATATCGTTATCTTTATTGGGTCATTTAGTGGGCTAATTCGAGAATCCGTTCTAGATGCCGTCGCTCACTTCGCCCGACCTGAAAGTTTTCGATTAAAATTCACGTCACAGCCTATTTTCAAATTACACCTGGTGACAACAAGGTGCAACAGCATGGATACACATCAATGTGTGACGATTCCGTTAGGTCTCACGTTCCAAAACAATGCATGCCAAGGAGATGATCCGGATTCTTGGATCAGTGTATATTTGGATGATAAGCCAGAGGCTGAAAGTGCTCACGCATTTTTTGGTATTGAATCTAATGACTCATTAGAGCAAGAACGCGTCATGGTCGTGCGTCCGGATCTTTGGCTTGGTACTAAGACAACACTTTCCAATTTCAAACAAGGCCTTGAATCGTATTTTGACGGGTTTCTACATTCTTGAAGAATTGAAAGAGCATGGTTCATATGTGATCTTTTTGGACCCTCGAGAGTACGTGTGCAGGGGCCCTTGACACAGAACATACCGATGCCCTCCAATCCTTGCACGCGCTCGACGGTCTTATAGTGCTGACAATAATCCATAGTTCTATCTGTATGGAGTCTGAATGGGAGATTTTATTGACACCATGCATCAACACACGATGTGGACTTTTATGGCTCCCGATTCTGGCTGAGACAATGTGCGGAACGCTTCTGATGCTTGCTAACACCGGATGTTAACATCGATAGGATTATGAATACGTACCTGAATTGGAAAGACGTGTGTGATTAACAAAGATGGATCCACCACGCCATTCTCTACGAGACGGATACAGTCTTCAAAACATGAATTTGATCGCATGACAAATCGAAGATCCACCTGTCGGTGGAGGAGCTCAGAAAAAGAGAGCTCATTCACTGGTGCGCCAATGCCCACTTGCACTAAACATCCACCTGCTTCAAGAACACCCAAGCAAGTATGTATGGGCATACTGTACCCCGTGCACTCGAATGCAACATCAGGCTTGATACCCTTGAACGCCTGTAATACCTTAGTGCTAGCTTCAGCCATGGATTGATTGGCGTCGACGTGAACAACGTTTTCGATATTTGCACCCAGCTGTTGAACTGCAAACTCTAAGCGCGATAGAGCAACATCCACAAGGATAATCGGGGTTGCTCCAGCAGCTCTCGCCAACAAGTAAATCATAAGGCCAATAGACCCTGCGCCGAATATACAAACAGACAAAAAAAAAATCAGTTACCCAATGCGTACCTGTCCAAGCTGTAAGTTGGCACGCCTAAGAGCAGAAAGGGCTATGCTCATAGGCTCAATCAAAGCACCGATACCCCAATCTGTTGTGTCCGATAATTTATGCAGCCACGTTGCAGGATGGACCACGTACTCAGCTAGCGTACCTGAAGATGTTACCGTTTGACTGTCCATGTTTCTTACCGTCATGTGGAGCTACACTCCTGAATTTCATCTTGGGACAAAGATTGTACGAGCCATTACGACATTGTCGGCAGTGTCCACAGGCAGTTCCAGGCTCGATTGCAACATGGTCACCAACTCGTAATGTGTCTACGTTAGCCCCAATCTCCACGACTTCGCCTGCACTCTCGTGACCAAGCCGAAGTGGTACCGTGATTTGACAACCACCTATGCCTCCTTGTTTCCAATTCGAGCAGTCAGAACCACAAATCTGAAAGCATCGTCAGAAAACACCATCGACCAAGCCGTACTCACACCACTAGCTCTAACTCGGACAATACATTCGTCAGGACCGGGAACAGGATAATCTGTGAAACCAATAAAAATGTTGTGGTCTTTATCCGTAAATACACCTGGAACTTTGTGAGAAATGTCACACATCATAGCAGTTTGATGGTTGACTAAACTGTCAGCTCAAGATCTTCGCGAGCTATCCAACTTGAAATTGTTATTGCTCTTGCTCTTTACCCCGCCGTCATTTTAAATCCTGATCGAATTGCCTGGGTATTAGACTGGTCTGTGCGTCGTCGGGGAGGTTAAACTGCACGTTGAACATCCCGAGCAAAAATCGAACCAATTGTTTTTTTTTTACTCGACAACAATGTTGTTGTCCTGTAATCACGGAGCCCGAAATAAGTGTGTACGTACACATATATAAACAAGTATGTTGCCATTTGGATCTTGGCTCTGGACAAATATGACCACCTCTAATCCAATCATTGCTGTTACTGGGGCTACGGGATTCGTTGGAGCACATGTAGTACGTGATGCACTTGCCCGTGGATACCGCGTTCGCTCGGTTGTGCGAAGTGAGAAAAAAGGTGACGAATTGCTTCGATCGATGCCTGGACCAAGCCATTCTCTTGCGTTCGTTTCAGATATTCGTAACAAAGATGAACTCAAGCAAGCGTTCAAGAATGTGAAAATAGTACAGCACGTGGCATCACCGTATACAATGGCATTCGATGATCCTGTCTCTGAAATGCTGGAACCAGCGATTAAGGGAACTATGAGTGTACTTGAGGCAGCAAATGAAGAGAACGTGGAACATGTCTTGATTACTTCGTCATTTGCTGCCATCAACTGTTTCGAAAAAGGAGGCTCAATTCGAGATTATACATACACAGAAGCTGACTGGAATCCCGCAACGTATGATATTGCGAGGACGTCATCTAAAGCCTACACTTACTGTGCCAGTAAAGCTCTTGCTGAAAAGGCAGCTTGGGAGTACGTTCGCGAAGCTCAACCTTCGTTTGCTTTGACTACATTCAACCCTCCAGGGATTGTTGGACCGATAGCGCATCCATTGGAAAGGCTCGAAGATTTGAACACGTCTTGCGCAAATGTTTGGCACTTAGTCTCAGGGTCTTGCGATGAAGTGCCTCCCACTTTTCTTCCACAGACCGTTGATGTTCGTGACGTGTCAAAAGCTCTGGTTGACGCTATGTCAAATCCAGCTACACGCGGAGAACGTTTTGCCCTTTGTGGATACTATGTCGACATGCAAGTGGTTGTTGATTATTTGCGGAAGACATTTCCAGAACGTCGCGATGCTATACCAGCTGGTAATCCGGGTACAAGGAATCAGCCGGGGCCAATTGCAAGGCTGGATGCATCCAAAGCTGAGCGTGTGCTGGGAATTACGTGGACACCGTGGGAAAAAACGTATGGCGATCTCGTAAAGCAACTTTTGGAGCTCGAGGAGAAATTCAAAGCCGAGCGCTCCAAGATGCCAGCACTCTGATTTAGATCCGAATCGATTCATAGAGCCTTCTAAACAGGTGTGTGTAACTCTAGCTATCTTACAAGTTGTCTACTTAGTTATTATACTCTGGAGCATATCCGTACGAGTTCCGTTCACGAGACACCTGGCCGAGCTTAGAAAGGATTCTTGGGTAATCACATCGCGCAAGATATACCTCCAACAACATAATCGATTGTGTGCTCGAGGCTGTAAAATCGTCGAAAGCACATTGCACATCTTTCGCAGTTTTTGCGACGATACTGTTTCGTTCATTTTGGTCTGCACCAAAATCCTTTAGTAGCCTTGAGTAGTTCCAGGGCATAATATCGTTGTACTGCCTGAAGGCACCATGAAGTGCGCGTTCGATGGTATATCCATCGTTGTTCAGCACAATAATGATCACGTTGCTAGCACGAATACGAAGAAGTGTAGACAGTTCCTGAACTGTAGTCTGAAGAGCCCCGTCGCCCACGATTATAATTAGACGCCTAGGTAGTTTGCCAATCGTCTGCTCTTGCAAAGCTTTTGCAGCACCTACGGCAGCACCAACGGACCATCCAATCGAATTGTAAAGCATCTGAGAAAGCAGCTTAGAATCCCTCGGGAGTCGGATATCCGTCACACCAAACGATGCTGTTCCAGTGTCACATATAACCACGTCGTTGGGTTTAAGGAATTGAGATATTTTTGCCCATAAATGAGGTTGGGTGATCATACTGTCTGAGTCCGTGTTTGACACAATGTTATTTCTTGAATCAAAAACAGGTGCTTGTTTTGAGATGGGACACCTAGACACATGCGCAGAAAGGTGCTCAAGAATATGTATCATCATTGAAACACTTTGCTCAGGACCGTCAAAGAACTGCACTTGTTTCACATTAAGATCAATTAGCTTGTGAGGGTCAATTTTAGCACTAAAGCCACCTGTATTCGAATCAGTCTCCAGGTATCCAAAGCGCACAACGAGATCAGCCTCACCAAGCCTACTTGCCACTTCAGGATTTGAGCTGGCACCAATATAAGTACCCATGAATGAGGGTGCAGTTTCATCAACCAAACCTTTGCTAAGGGGAGTGTCAAAAGTCGGTAGCTGCAACGTGTCAAGCAATTTGCTCAAAGCCTCAGAACAGCCATATTGTCGCACTCGAACATCGGCAATGATCACAGGACATTGCGCAGCCTCAATGTAGGTCAAAATTCGGCGTGCAATTTCTTCATCTAGAGGTGAGATTGGACCACGACTCTGTTCCACTAAGGGGAAAAGGAGTGGAGCACCTGAGATCTCTCTAAAGACCATATCCGTTGGAATGGAAAGGTATGCAGGACGCCGGTCTTGCAGTGCACACCGCAAGACGTGGTCTATCGTATCCGCTTGACCTGTTTCACTGATCTCCTCCATTACCGTCGATACAGGCTCGGATATTCTCTTATACACTCCGAAGTCTCCATCAGCGAAGGAATGGTGAATAGGAAGGCGCTTTTTGGCTTGTATGGTGGGGGGAGAGCCGATTATATGAAGCAAAGGAATTCTCTCTGCATAAGCACCAGCTACTCCATTCAGCGCTGACAGTTCACCAACACCCCATGTCGTGAGGAGGACACCAAATCCATTCACACGGGAATAGCCGTCGGCAGCATACGCTGCACCGAGTTCATTGGCGTTTCCTATCCACGACAATCCTGGCATGTCTTCGATCAAATCACACAGTCCAAACGTGAAATCGCCAGGAACGCCAAATATTGACCCCACCCCCATTTGTTTCAACCTCTGCAGGAGATAATTTCCTACATAGACCTGATCTTTGTTTGAGGCTTTCTCCATGACGTCGCAGCGATCACTATTTGGACAGTTGAAGTGACAAAAGTTACACTTATAAACCGCATTTCAGACATCCAAACCTACATGCTTGTTGAGGATACCTGCAAGGGCTGTGCACGTGTCAAGGATAAAATCATCAGGCCTCTATTTCGTACCTGCGGTAGCGCAGAAATGATGTGACCAAAAATATAAATTACCTGTGATTTGAGCGAGTGGGAAGTTTTTTCATTATTTTCATCCGTCTTTGCTTTAAGATGCTGCTTGGATAAATTTGCGTTGTGATTCTTTGATAATAATGTTTCATCTCTCACTTACGCGATGTTTCCAGTCTTACAAGATTGGGGGAATATGCGATAAAAGTGCTTCGGCATTTCCCCGATTGTTGTTAGTCATGGTCGACTGACTGGTTGATTTATGTTGTGTTTTGGTCGTGATTCCCATGATTGTGAGATTTTCCTTATTGTTCAGTCCAATTCCTGTGGCTCATAAGCTGCTATCGCCTTTGTATATTGTGTCAAAATATTATCAAATTGACCTATTGTAAAGATATACGCAACACTTTAAGTCTTCGCAGTTCTTGGTTGCCTAAGCTTTAGCCTTCGTGCGAGTACTGCTGCATACAATCGATCCAATATTTCAGTCGTTGTTTCAAGACTTACGCATCCATCAGTAATGGATACACCATACTCTAAGTCATCACTCGTGCGTCCGTTCTTAGGTTCACTCTGCTTTCCCTCTTTGATATTGGATTCAATCATAACACCGATGATTGCATCCTGGCCTCGTTCAATCTGATCAGCAACATCATTCGCGACCTTCATTTGGTTTCGGTGATCTTTGTTGCTATTGCCATGACTCACGTCGATCATAATGCTCGGACATTTGTTCGGGAGCGTGTTAGATAATTCCACCTTGCTCGCAGCAACACTATGCTCGTCATAATTAGTTCCGGATTTACCTCCACGGTGTATAATGTGGAGGTCATGGTTTCCGGTTGTCGAGACAATCGCGGACATGCCCTGGTCTGTGAGGCTAATAAATGTGTGAGGCTGACTCGACGCACGGATTGCATCTAATGAAACACCAACACCGCCATCTGTCGAGTTCTTGAACCCGATCGGCATCGATAAGCCCGAAACAATTTGACGATGCAGTTGTGACTCAGTAGTCCTCGCACCAATGGCTCCCCATGAGTACAGGTCTGAAAGATAATGGGGCGTGAAATTGTCTAGGACTTCACATGCGACTGGTAACCCAATCTCTGTCACGTCCAAAAGGACCTGGCGAGCAACACGAAGGCCTTCGTTAATTTTACAAGTGCCATTGATATGTGGATCGTTGATAAGGCCCTTCCAACCAACAGTCGTGCGAGGTTTTTCAAAATAAGCACGCATCACAATAACAAGTCCGTCTTTCCAGCGTCGCTTGTACTCGTCGTAGAGTCGCTGTGCGTAATGACTCGCCTGTTCCGAATCGTGAATTGAACATGGTCCAGCTATAACCAAAAGTCGATCATCTTTTCCATTTATGATAGCTGCTGCGTTTTTACGTCCTAGGTCAACTGTTGCTTTTGATCGTTCGCTTGCAGGTAGTTCGTCTTTGAGTATCGAAGGTGATACAAGTGATTCGAGACCGACTACGCGTGTATTCATAGTCTGGGTGATACTCTCCATATACGAATTTCAAAACCGAACACAACACGTCAATATTGCTATCCCGACATTTCTGCTGCATTATTTGTTCTCTTATATTGTCTCACTTTTGACGTCCCGCCATAATTAGCCTTACCAGCATCATATAGCACGTGCCATGCTTAGAAGTCCCAACAATGACGTGATACAAATGTTGCGCGAGTCATTGTCCCACGTGCACGTTTCACGTGGGAAACCCTATTTCGATAATTCGATTATCAGCGAATAGAGCGGGCTTGATATGTTATGATGACGAGCCACGGGAATTTTGCTCCTTAGATTGTTGATTTGGTTCTGCCCAAAATAGCTTGATTGATTGCAGCCGTTCATACTTTGTTATATAGTCGATATTGTAAAATTCCCCTCTCTCCCAGTAGAAAATATATCCATCGATTTGCCAAACATGTTAAGCTTACATCTACTCCTGATATAATACACCATTTCAACGTTTAAGCTGCGTGAAACTATAGTTGTTAAACTGAGCCCTTGGTAACAGGTCTAATCACCAAAATCCTAATCATATCATGAATAGTTAGAAATTCGCCCCTCTTTCGCTAGATATGATGATCAAATTCTGGCTTGAATGTCACGCCATACATATAATGACACTTACAGCGATTCTTCATACAAAGGCAGCTGAGGTATTCTTGATTCATTTATAGTTACCCAAAAATCCATCAAGGGCAATGCAGAATATGGTCTGGACATGGTCATACACGTCCGAATGGAGCGTGATAAGTTGTTTCGCATTCGTTATTGATTGGGATTTTGAGCTTGATTGTACTACATATGAAAAGCTCCTACATCTCATTACCGATTCCTCATCCTGACCGCTCGCGGCTCATGTAAGCCCTGCATACCCGTTTGAAGACTATTAGTCCACACATTTATAACTCCCTCAGAATTACGAAACACGAAACAAACAGCAAATTGTGTTCTTTATTTAGGCTTGATGTTGCAAAATCAATCGGCCGTGTTACGTCGAAAAAATGAGCTAGATCGACCTTAGCTTAGTCACATTTTGCTCCCCCCCCCCCCCCCACCCCCACGACAG
>ERZ501053.124-NODE-124-length-13984-cov-2.429392_pt1 | contig 13984 bp, 8 predicted proteins | sample MGYA00510862_ERZ501053 | MGnify/ENA primary metagenome ERZ501053 (study PRJEB25958, sample SAMN03398521) | human skin metagenome | study: EMG produced TPA metagenomics assembly of the Human Skin Microbiome Metagenome (human skin metagenome) data set. | reverse complement strand
ATGAACCTGTCGCCCTCAGTGTTAGGATCTGTGAATGCAAGTGCTCGTTTTAATCGCCTTGGCTGGGGATTTGCTCACAGGGACAAGCCGCACGGCCTATTGGCTGCTGGACTCGAGAATGGTGAGGTGGGCGTATGGGATGTCGGTATGCTCATGGATCCTAGCACTGCCGCACAATCACAAATCCTGCGCAACACTGTTCACAAAGGCTCTGTCCGCGGCCTTTCATTTAACCAGCCACAACCTAATTTGATCGCTACGGGCTCTGTCAATGCCGAGATCTTTGTGTGGGATCTCAAGTCGCCTACCAAACCATATACGCCAGGGTCGCGCTCGCAGCATCTGGATGAAATTTCTAGTCTGGCTTGGAATGGTCAAGTTCCATATGTACTTGCCACGGCATCTACAAATGGTAGTACTACCGTATGGGACTTGCGTCACAAGCGTGAAATTGCTGTGCTGCGCAACTCCGCCGCCGGTGCATCAATGAGCTCGGCGCGTAGTATTAGCTCACTTGCTTGGCACCCGCTCAGTCCTACACGTATCGCAACGGCCACGGAGGACGATATGAATCCGGGTATTGTGTTGTGGGATCTGCGCAATTCACGTGCGCCAGAGGCAATCCTGAGTGGCCATGAACAGGGTGTTCTAGGTCTATCATGGTGCCGTCAAGACGAAAACCTGATGCTTTCGTGTGGAAAGGACAGTCGCACGCTATGTTGGAACCCTCAAAGCCATGAAATTGTGGCAGAGATGCCGCCACATTCGAACTGGGCCTTCGATGTGCAGTGGAACCCTCGCAATCCCAACATGCTTGCAAGTGCGAGCTTTGATGGACATGTGGTTGTTCAGTCTCTGCAGAACATTCCCGTGGAAAGCGAGCAGGACGCTGCTGCTGTGTCGACAGCCAGCATGAACCCGGATGATTTATTCACAGCGCTAGGCAATGCGCCTCCGCCCTCTACAGGCGGTATGCCGCTTGTCACGGCTCCGAAATGGCTGAGCCGCCCTACATCTGTGGCATTTGGCTTCGGTGGTCAGCTTGTGACAATTTCTAAGCCGGTGCCTGGAGTACAAGGCTTTCCTTTGCGTGTGCACGAGGTACACACTGAACCGCACATTGCTGACCGGGCACGTGTACTCAGCCAAGCCCTAGATGAAAATACGCTTGCTGACTTTTGTGCGATGCAATGTCAGAACCCGAACACACGTGCTTCAGACATGGCGGGATGGAAGACGCTTCAGACTCTTTTCCATGTTGACTCTCGTGATGAGCTTGTTGAATTGCTTGGCTTTTCGAAAGACGACATTACCAGCCAAGTTCAGCAAGCTGTGGGCGCCTTGGGTTTACCACCACTAGAAGATGAAAACGCACAAGGTGAAGATCCAGCGCAGCAAGTCCCGTCAGTCCTCGACGAGGACCCCACTGCTTTCTTCGATCAAGTCCCAGATATGCCCCTAGAACCGCCTCAGCCGGCGGCTGAGCCATTTAGGCTTCATCCTAATGGCAATCAGGACCCTGACCGCTTGATAACAAAGTCTTTGATTCTTGGCGACTTTGAAAATGCAGTGTCGCTGCTTGTTTCGCAGGATCGCTTCGCGGATGCTTTAGTGCTTGCCACGCGCGCTGGTGACGAGCTGCTGGTTAAGACGCAGCGTGCATACTTCAAACGACATGCGATGAACAAACCCTACCTCCGATTATTGCAGAGTATCGTGACAGAAGATTTGTCGGATGTGGTTTACTATGCAGACTTGAGTGAATGGCAAGAGATTTTTGCTGTGCTCTGTACCTATGCAAAGCAGGAGGATTTCTCAGTCCTAGCCGAGCGTCTTGGTCAACGTCTCGAAGACCGATACTTGCAGTCAGCGCAACAAGGCACGCCAGGCTTAGATGACCGCAAGAGTGCGGTTCTATGTTACCTGGCTGCTGGATGTCTCGAAAAAGTGATGTCGATGTGGATCGAGGAGATGCAAGAGGAAGAGTTTGCCATCAAATCGGGAAGCACGCAGCGCGACAACTCTCCATACTCGGCCCATGCTGAGGCGCTTCAAACGCTTATGGAAAAGGTGGTTGTTTTCCAGCATGCTGTGCAATACACTGATGAGGATCTACAACCCCCCGTCCCCAATGATGATGGAACTGTGCCTGTGCGTGAATTCAAGCTGGCGCCGCTGTACAACTACATTCTTGAATATGTAAACGTTTTGGCCGAGCAGGGCTTGGTGGACATTGCGCTCAAGTTCGTGGCATTGACTCCACCTGACTACACACCTAACCAGCAATCGACCGTGGCTGATGCCGAGTGGACGCATGACCGTCTGCTGCGTGCGAGTGAGATGACACAGTACGCGCAAACGAATCCATACGCCCAGGGCGCTTATGCTCAGGGAGCATATGACCAGAGTGCCTATGGCGGATACAATGTACCTGCTGTGCCGTCGGTACCTGCTGCGCCTGCTCCTCAGCCATTGGCTCCGCCTCCCATGGCTTCCCAGATGGCTCCGCCACCACCGCCACTCGCAGCGCCGAGCATGCCAACGATACCAAGCGTGCCTGCAGTGCCCACGGCTTTGTCGCAACCGGACCCCACACCGTCACCATACGCTCCACCTGTTAATCCAGTCGCCGCACCACCATCTGTTGCCCAGACAACAGCTTATGCAACCCAATCCGTGCCTCAGGCCATGCAAGCGCCGCCGCCACCTGTCATTGGTGCGCCGCCGCCTGCTTCCATGACACCTGGCCTGATTCCCGAGCCGGCGGTAGGAACAATCGCCTCGTCTCCGCTGCCGCCACCGCCGCAGCTGAAGCGCGAGAAGGGGGGATGGAACGATGTGCCCGCTCCTTCATTGCCCCCGCCACCACCTAAGCGCGCGCCGTCTGCAGCGACAGGTGCAGCGATCACATCGCCTTTCCCGAACCAACCGCCGTCGATGGCAGCGTCGGCGGCCATGCCGCCACCGCCACCTCGTGGCCCTCCGACTGGCCCTCCTCGTCCATCCAGTGCGGCATCGTCCGCGTACATGCCGCCACCTATGGCTTCGCCACGCACTGGACTGGGTATCGGCCAGCCATCCCAAGACTATGGCCGTCGTATGCCTCAGGGTCACATGAACACGCCTGGCGTGCAACGACCCCAGACGCCGACAGTGCCTGGCCGTCCACCCATGGCGCGAACGCCCAACCTGCGCCCCCAAGTAACTGGCCCGCCGAGTCAGTTTGCCGGGCAACAAGCTGCTACGACGCCTCGAGCATTTTCCCAAAGCGCAGCGGTGGGTACCGTACCAGCTCCCCCAAGAGGACAAGCAGGAATGGTGCCACCACGCTCCATGACTCCAGCGGGTGGTGGATATGGTGCGCCTCCTCCTGCCTCGACGCCCGGCGGAGCCTCCAAACCAGGTTTCCAGTACCCTCGTGGCGACCGCTCCCACATTCCACCGAACTTGCGGCCTGTGTCTGACACTCTTGCACGGGAAGTGGCTCGACTTCGCAGTGTGGATGCGCAGCCAAAGCGTATTTTGGACGATGCCGATAAGCGTGTACAGCTGCTGCTCGATGTGATGAACAATGGCCTCGTGGATGCCAGGCTAGTGCCTGTACTTCAGCAGCTGGCTCAAGCAATCCAGGCGCGTAATCAGCAAGGCGCGCTACAGCTGCACGTCCAGCTTGTGACGATGGCCACAGGTGACGTGGCTACGGCTCTCGTTGGCGTCAAGTTCTTGATTGCCAAGCTGTACTCGTAGTGCGAATGCGTAGGCTCCAACTGATTGTCACGTGTATCTGCGATACGTGCGTTGCTGGGACGTGGAGTGGCACTGTTGTGGCTGTCTCGACGACCTTGGTGCTCATGGCGTCGTCCGTGAATGTCCAGGGCTCGGACGCACCACTATTTGACGTTGGTCGTGTGCAGTATACACTTCCTGCGCCGCTCATACATGTCGCTGCTGCTGCCAATAAACTTGTGCTATGCTTGTCACCATTTGACGGCATGCCTATGCGTATCGTTTACCTCGATCTCGAAGAGCCTGCTTTCACACAGGAAGCCTTTATATCTTCTCCCACGCAAGCTAGAGGCTCTCGCTGGCGCGATCTTCACGAGTCGACGCGTGTGTTCGTTGATGCCTCTGCCGTGCACGTGTTGCTCTGCGCTGGTACATATACCTATTACTGGACCCCAGGCTGGACTCGAGCGCGTCGCGTCATGCAACTGGACGGTGTGCCTGTGACAGCTGCAGTATTTGGCGAGCCTCGTACTACGCCACCTGTTGCACTCCCCCCTTTGACGGGTGGACGCCGATGGATTTGGACTCCACCCATTCTTCTGGGCACAGCGCGTGGCGACCTCGTTGAGACGGTCCTGACCGCACAGCTTGGTGGCAGCGATGATCGGATGGATATTTTTGATCGATGGGCGCGCATGTCAGCCGGTACAGCAGAGTATCCCTTGGAGCGTGGGGTGTACAGACTCTATTCCCTTGCATCAGATGCAAACGCCATTACTGGTTTGGCATTGGAAACGCAAGGCCAGAATGTTGTGATTGTGGTTGCAACATCGTCCCGTTTATACGAATTCGTGGGCCTGTCCAGCGAAGTACCGGGGCCCGTGTTTCAAAGAGTGTTTGATCAGTATCAGCAAAGCTCTCAATCGCAGTGGAAGACGGACCTGCCGCGGGGGAAGGGTACTCTCGTCACTGCCACACTACCTGCAACTTGGCCGTATGGATCGCATCGTGCCATGTCGTGGATGAATGGTGCTGGCGTGTACGCTGCCCAGCTTCTGCCTGATAAGGGTGTGTGCCATGCTGACCTTTTTGCCTTGCCACAACGTGATGATACACCGATTTCATTGGGGCGCACATCGCTGCATCATGTGCTTGTATATTCAGACATGGCTGTCTGCATGAATGCCTTGGATGCAGATGTTCAATACAAAGTAGCCCTTCCTCTGGTGGCTGAGGAACGCGTGCTAGGAATAGCCATGGACTCATCATCAGATACGTGCTGGATTTATACTTCTCTGGGTGGACTGTATGAGCTGCTTATAAAGGACGAGGCTCGCGATATGTGGCATTTGTTGCTTAAACGGTGCGACTTTGAGAAGGCACTAGCATTTTGTCGTGATGAGACGTCTCGGAAGCAGGTACTGGAAAAGAAGGGCGATGCACTGCTACACGCAGGTCAGCTCATGGAGGCTGTCGAGTGCTATGCTCAGGCCCAGACACCGGCCTTTGAACAGGTTGTGCTTTCGTTGATGGACGTCTGTGCCGATAAGGCATTGCGTCGATATGTCAGACTGCGTCTCGACAAGATGCCGAAACAGGCTCGCGTGCCTCGTCTTATGCTAGCTACTTGGCTCATTGAATTGTATGTGGCCGCCATTCAGGCACAGGAACCCACCTCCGAATATTATCAAACACTTTTGCTAGAAGCGCAAGAGATACTTGAGCGGCATCATGATGCCCTCGACGCACGCACTACCTATGCTCTACTGGCTCGCCAGCAGTGCACAGAGCTATGGCTTGCCTATGCTGGTATTTTACAGGACACCGACAAGCTCGTCCAGCACTGGATTGACCAGAAACAATGGAATCAGGCTCTTCATGCCCTCAGCGCGCAGTCAACACCGGATGTGTACTATGCAAGCAGCATAGTATTAATGCAACATGTCCCTGAAGCAACCATCCAATGCTGGCAAAAATGCGATCAACTTGATGTCGAGCGCCTTATACCCGCCTTGCTACAGTACACTCCGGCGCCGAACGAGTCAGATGTTGTGCTCATGTACTTACAGCATGTGATTGATGTACAGGGCAGTAAGAGCCCAGCCGCTCATGCATTGCGCCTCTCGCGACTGTGTGAGCGAGCATCGAATCAGTCCGCTCTCCTCAAGTTTGTGGAGTCTGCATCCCCCGATGCTCTGGATCTGTCTTATGCTCTACGTGTATGTTCTGAGGCCGGATGCCGCGAAGCTTGTGTGCGAATTTATGCACGTTTGCAACAGTATGAAAATGCTGTGCATCTGGCTCTGGAAGCGAACGACATTGATTTGGCATGTTCGTGTGCGGATCTAGCAGCACACGGACCCTCGGGGCTCCAACGCGAGCTCTGGTTGCAGTGTGCAAAGCATGTGGTGCAGTCGCAAGCAAGTATGGAGGATGCTATGGCATTTCTTCATCGTACGGACCTGCTCACCGTCGAAGACATACTCCCCTTCTTTCCCGATTTTAGCGTGATTGATGGATTCAAGACAGAAATTTGCGATACTTTGGAAGGATACGTAACGCGGATTGATGCGTTAAAAGAAAATATGGAGCGAACGTCGGTGACAGCTGCGAATATTCAGCAGGACATCGATCGGCTCTCGAAACGCACCATTGAGATTGACACAGAGCATCGGTGTATGCAGTGCGCCACTGCCCTTCTTCAAAGGCAGTTTTATCTCTTCCCTTGCCGACATGGCTTTCATGCAGATTGCCTTACTCAGCTTGTCACACAACACTTGTCATCGCGTCGTCTGCGCCGATTGCTGCAACTTCAGAACGAACTCGCTGCAGCTGATGGCACCTCAGAGCCACGCCCTACGTCGCCCACCAAGTCCAAGGTATCATCGTCCTCATTTCCTTTGAGCACTTCTTTAGAGCGTCTTCGTGAGCACGTACGCCCACAGGCTATTGTGGATGCAATAACAGCTGGTTTGACAGTGGGTGTGGCAAGTGGTCGGCGTGCGCTTGCTCCATTGGACCCAAGCATGAGTATACGACCGGCATCCAAGGGCAAGTCATCCACACAGGCAGAGTCTGCCAAAGCCTCCGTTACTTCTGCATCATGGACAGCACAGCTCGACAAACTTCGGGCGGAATTGAATACGATCGTTGCAGGTACTTGTCCTATTTGCACCCTCAGTGTCCGAAATATCACAGCACCCTTTCCAGACGAGAAGGACCACGAGGGCGATGATGCTGACTGGATCGTGTAGAATATAGTGGCGAACCCTTGTTACCTACAATTGCGTCTATCGAAAGCTACAGCACCTTGTAGATACCCTCAACAAGGGCCCAAATACCCCATGCACCAGGGTCCGGCACCTTCTCGGACGTCTCACCGATGTAAGTGGCGCGGCCAAGGCGGGCAGTCATATCACGCGTCTTTTCGGCGCCCTCCTTCGCAGCATCGACAGCAGCCTTCAGAGCCTCCTTCGCACTCTTACCACTCTCGGCTTCACTCGCAAGTGTGCGGCAGAATGGCTCAAGGGCATCAACCAGCGTACGATCACCAGGGCGAGCTGGCGTGTACTTGCCCAGGCTCTGGAACGCGTGGTTAGCAGCCGAAGCCCAGTGCTTCACGGTAGCCGCCTCGCCGTTGCTCTGAGTGCTCTTAAGGAGACCCTGCACAAGACCCGTCAGATAAATGGCGTACAAGGCACCCGAAGTACCACCCATACTCGACTCTTGCGCTTCAGTGATACCCAAGACAGTCGAAGTGGCACGGTCCAGAGGGATCTTGTTCTCTTTCAGATACTGGAGCACGGCTTCAGCACAGTGGCGCAAAGTCTCACCGGCATCGCCATCGCCAACCACAGTGTCATACTTGGTCAGCGTCGGCTCCACATCAATGATGGCCTTGCAGAGACTCTCGATGATTTTCTTGGTAAGCTCACCATCGCTGTTTGTCGGGCCCGACTTAGCAGCCTGATTTTCCGTCGGCTTGCCGCTCACAGCGTGTCCACTGTTGGCCTTCTCTTCGAGGAGCTTCGCGGGTTCATCCTCCATCTGCTTAAGGGTTGGCAGAGGATTCTTGCTCGTCCAGCCCGTCTGAGCACCAGCCCAGCCCGTGGCACCTGTGGGAGCGTCGATCAGCTCAAGCACATCACTGCCATACTCTTCCGACACGCGCTTGTGGTTCAACAGCGAAATGTTGAAACCAGGAGCGTTCAGAGACGTAACATAGGTACCGCAGTAGACACGGGACAGACGCAGGTTCCAGTCACGCTCGATCTGCGTGCGAGCCTCAGCAGCAATGGCACCAAGCTCAATGGTGCTCATGCCACCAAGGTTGTTGATGATAAGAACTGGGTCATCATCCTTGTTAAACTTGACGAAAGAGCGCTCTGGGTCATCCTCACGCAAGAGAAGCTCGAGCATTTCCTTAATAAGATTCTCAGCGGACGGCTTGTTTTCAATGTGCTTAGCACCGGGCTCGTTGTGGATACCCATACCGATTTCCACAGCCGACTGACTCAAAGCGCCACGCTCTTTAGGGTCAGTCGAGCGGCCTGGCACATGGCAGTGGTCAAGCGAGGAGCCGACTGTCACAAAGTTCTTGACCATGGTGCGGCCGAGGTGTGCAATCTTCTGCACGTCATCACCCTTTTCCGAAGCGGCACCAAGAACTTTGGCAGTGAACGCAGCACCGGTCAGACCGCGGCGACCGACAAGGCCACCCTTACTGCGACCCACGGATACATCATCACCGACAATAACCATCTCAATGTCACGACCCTTACCTTCACTGTGGAAAGCCGAGCGAGCCTTCTCCGAGGCCAAACCAAAGTTGAGACAGTCGCCAGTGTAGTTGAGCACAATTGTCACAATACCCTTGTCAGTGGGAGCAAGGTCTACACCACTGCAGATCTGCTTCGAGCTGGGCGAAGCAAACACATCACCACTCACAGCCACAGTGACAAGACCGCTGCCAACGAGGCCGGAGAAAGCGGGCTCATGACCGGCACCGCCACCTGCCAAAATGGCTACCTTGTCGCGAGGGTGCGCAGCATTGTAGAGAACCTTGTGATGGGCAAAGAAACGGAGATCGGGGTTCGTTGAAGCCACACCGAGGCATGCCTTCTCAACGAGACCGGTGGCATCGTCAAAAACGTGCTTGGTAGACATGGTAGACTGGTTGAAGTGCCAGCACGCTACACCGTGCACGGTCTTTATGCGTCAGTCCATTCACGTGACAAAAGACGGGACTATCCAGGCCCAAGCTCGCTGTCGTCTGCCATCCGGCCGACTCATAGGACGCCTGCGAATGGAGGTGCACTTTAGAACCAATACAAGACCGAGTCTATTTACTGGTGCCAAGCCATTCGCGCACCGAGTCAGCAAAGGATACCATGCAAACCTAGATTTGTTAGAAATGGCAATCAACATATACATACCGTTTGCCAGATGCCCAGACAGATACGCGGGCTAACACCGCGATAAAGACCCCGCAGGCCATTTTCCTTATAGATATAGGCAGCAGTGCCAAGAATTGATGGTTTTGCTGAACGGTGTGCAGCAGCACTCTTGGTCTGCGATTGCATCTAAAAAGGTCAGCAATTCATGTCAAACACGCGTACATACCTCGACACGAATCACCTCAATGGGCTGGTTCCACGTTGCTAGCGCACCGCCAATGGTCGAGCACAGAATACGCTCCATATTATTGAGCTTCTCGCCCTCCGTCTTGCCACTGAAACGACGAACGGGCGACTCAGCCAGGCGTGCAAAACCCATCCGGCTTCCCCAGTTCGTCATTTGGCGGAGAGCAACGGCATTCACACCTTTGTTGATGCCGCGAATACCTTCCTTATTGTAGATGTCAGCAAACACCTTCCAGGTAGACGGCGGCGGGACACCAGCGGTGACCTGCTTTTGACGCGTGATTTCCACAGTCTTCATACACGTGCAGAAACCCATCGTTGCGTATGACTGCACAATGCCACCGGTCATACCACCAAGAAGGCCTGCCGCACCAGGGCCCATGCCAAGCGACTTGGCTACCTTCTGTACTTCAGTGGACGTGAAAAGAAGCACAGCACCTTTAGTAGATGCCTCGATCCATGCCCACGGGATTAGACCCTGGTAAAAGCCAAGCACGCCGCCGCGGTTCCAGACCGTTTTCAGAGCCTGATACATCGTTTGCGTGCGGTTTGAAGCCATTTGTGTCTTGATAACCTCAAATGGTTGACCAAGAGTAGTTACTTCAAACATGTTCATGACCGCCCCCACGGCGATGTTTGACCATGAAAAGCGTCCTTGTGCTGGCGCCATCGTTGGATTACTCTACGCAGAATGTCGTGATACCGGTCCAACCCACGCGAAAGAGTCAATGCGTACAAAATGTGCCTAATAGGTTATAGTAATTGCAATAATCATGCGATTTCGTGGAGCTATTTACCGTTCGATGTGGGGGCGTGCCAAGTTGCTGCGACGCACAATGTCACCCTTGGCAGAGCAGTAAAGCGCAGCGAAAGAGCTCAAGATGAAACACCATTACCTGTAAAGGATCCGGAGCTAAATTCACCGGAAAAAAGAGAGAAGGCATAATATCGCCGCCTATTTTGTTCAGGTTCATTGTTCACATCAGTAGGTATAATGTCCAGCCAGAGAGTACCGTCATTTAAAAGCATATCATCAAGAGCCTGTTTAGCTCGCTCTGGTAACCAAGAAGTATTTTCACCAGGCACATCATTATTCTTAGAACAAGATGCCAATACCTCGGCTGTAATATAAGTATTGCTTAAACAGTCGCGAGGAGCCATGTGGTAGGAAGATAGTATGTTCAAGATATACAATGCATCAGAGCTAAGCTCGCGGGCCATGGTTCGAATCATTTTTGCACCTAGTAAATCGAATACTTCGTATCCACAGCCAAGAGGATGAAGAGCCTGAATACTACGCTCAATGTCCTCCTCACTGATTTTCCATTCAACGTTTTTAGATGATGCCTGGGAATACATAGAGTCACAATGACGGAGTCGCATTACGCCATCTATCAAGGCAGCCATCGAAATGATACCACCATTTTGAGGGCGTGTACTAATACAGACGTCCACGATTTGCACGCCTAGCTCGTATTGCCAATCATCCAGCCCAAAAAATTGACTCCAAAGATTGGCAACTTGCCCAAGCCTTCCACCAGCATCAACTGAAGGGGGACGACCAGCTAATGGGTCTACCATCATGTTAGCACACATGCGTTGGAATGCATGTCTAAATTGGGGGTTTCGACGTATGTCGCGTTGATGTCTGACAGCAAATGACTTCAAAGCACGAGAAAAGTCATCGATACGCTCATTTAGTTCAAGTAGCTTTGATTCATTCCATTGTTGAGATATGCATGTATATTGACCAGTCGATGCGTTTTTTCTGTCCAAAGCAACAATGCCTGGACCCCGCCGCATATTCACGAATCCACGCAGCAGCAAAGACCGCGTTGTTTGTAACGCACAGCCAAGTTCTACTGCGCACTAATACGCAATATTATTCATATTGAGGACATAATGAGCTTGTATCATTGGCCTGTTTCAGATTTCTCAGATATTTGCCGCCGCTCACAAAGTGTGGGGTGAATCGATCAATCACATAGTGAGTTTGTGAAAAAAGTATACCCCAATTATGTACAAAATCCACATTTGTGGGTCAACATATCGCTCAACAAGGACAAAATTAGGTCGTATGATGCCAACCAATAATTGATGCACAATATCATACGCCGTTCATAAAAGGCAGCTTCGATTGCGGTGCATCTATGTGACAGGCTATCATCAATTGCTACCATAGTAGTAATTTTAGGGCCGGCAGCATATTGCCCAAGATTCCAGATCCCACCCTGACCCGATCGTAAAGACTTTATGGGTTTCGTCCCAGGGAGTATGAAAAGTGATATTCCGGCAAATTCATACCCATATGACGACTTACAAAACAAGGAGTCACCTAATTACGCTGGTTCAGTATCCTCAGAGGCTTCCTCAGACAACGCCTCGGTAGATCACGGTGCCGAAGAATCTTACTCCTCGACCCCACAAAATAACCGATCAAAAGGAAATGGTAAACGCGCCAGGAAATTGTTAACGGAAGAGCAGAGTCGTGTCTTGCACGATCTCCTGCGACGAACTAGTTTTCCGTCAACACAAGTCCGTCAGGAAGTAGCTGCACAGCTAGGGCTATCTCCACGAAAGGTTCAAGTCTTTTTTCAAAACAAGAGACAAAAGCAACGAAAGAAGTCTACCTTGTCAATGCCGACTCAGGTCAAAATGACTGAGAGCCAACGCATGTTGCAGGCGCGTAGTGCTGAAGCGAGCCCTGTTCAGCAAAATGACACCTATCCTCGTAACTTATCTCCTCTGTCACAAACTCAACTTCATGGAGACATTCGCGACGTGACCCCCTCTGTATCTTTGAACACGAACACTTCACTCCCAAGCATTCAGCATTATCATCCCCCGCCGTCAATCCCGTTTAAGTGGCCACATTCTTATTCAGAACCTCGACGTGCTTTTGAACGACCTTATTGGCATGAATCTCGGTATGATCGCAAAGACTTTAATGCATCTGGCTTCTTCAAGGCGAGTCCAGACTTGACTACTTCACGCTCGACCCCCCCTTATACCCGTGAGCTTTATATGAATCAGAACGCCTCACGAATTTTGCCACCCATTGTATCTAATATTCGAACAAGCAACACAAAACTGCCCAGTATTGATGAGGTTGTGTCTCGGGCACCATACTGAGATTACCTGTACGTGATAATGAATCTTGGTTACCCGGAAATTGGAACGAATTGACTATTAAGACCATTCAATTTTAATGGAAGCAAATATATTGGTGCTGTCTTTCCGTATATCATTGACAATGTGTGAAGGCTTGGACATAAATATGTATGTCGACAATCAAAGCAATCGTCGCAAGGGAGTGCCCCTGGGGTGCACCATGCTTTATCTTGCATTTAGTGCTAATGAATTCATTCAAACTATTCTGCGTATGGCTCGACTATATGTCTTCTCTGACTGAATGTATCGATGCTCTGGTCGTTCGCGCGAATTTATACTCGTTTTGAGAAAAACAATGTGATTTCAATTGGCGGGACATTCGCTTGAGAGAGGAAAAAGGAGTACACGCCTGTATCATGGCGAACACATATAGCTATCCCTCGATATCCACGAAAAATGATTTGCACTTAATAGCCATAGCCACGCGTCTTGCGCACGGACGTTCATTGTAATGATATGGCGACATGAAATCCCAGTCTTTCAAGGTATGAGCCTGGACCGCTGGAAGATCATGTTGTACGGAAAAACTACCCGAGTCATAGACAATCATGTCAACGAATGTCAGTCAGTATACAACTCAAGAGAATCCTGTGTAGATGAAAAATGCACATGATCTTACCTTGTGCTGATCAGGCGATATGTCACACACTTGGTTCTACGCAGTGTGCCTTGGAGGTTTTCATTGATCGCCTATGAATGACGAAAGCGAAGCGGCAGGGCGCATGCTCATGCAATATGGATAAGACGCATACGCATGGTTTGATCTAATATGCTGTATCAGCGAAAACTAAATCACGCAAAAGGGTAGCCCCTCATCCTACCATCATAGCCATAGTTGTCAGGATATGCTCTAGAAACTAGAATCATTCGGCCATATTGGCAGGGCCGACGTGCCAGCTCTTGAGACGAGGGTCCAGGTGGTGGGCTTTTGGAGGAGTGCCGTAATGTGGAGGATTCATTTGACACACGGATACCATGCTCCAAATGGCGTGGCGAGTGCCACGCAGTGGGTGGCGCAGCATACCAAGTAGTATGCGACACTTTCAAACTGAGAATCTGGCATCGGACGCTTTCACAAAAACGTCGGCCAATCATGCAGAGAGATTAGCTAAATCGAAACGCTTTATCGCGGCTCTATCACCAGCTGATAGGCGTGTGGTGGCATCCATGCTACGTGTAGACCACGCAGGAGAGATTGCGGCGAATACGATTTATGAGGCGCAAGCCGATGTGTTTGGATTTTTGGGAAAGCAGGCGACGAAGAAGCTCATGTTGGAAATGTGGGACAATGAGCGCAAACATCTTGCATCGGCATGTGCCATGCTAGATGAATATAATACGCGGCCATCAGCTCTTACTCCAGTTTGGGCATTAGCTGGGCGCATCCTTGGTGGTGCTACGGCACTGATGGGTGAAAAGAGTGCTATGGCATGTACAGAGGCTGT
>ERZ501053.121-NODE-121-length-14075-cov-2.749501_pt1 | contig 14075 bp, 7 predicted proteins | sample MGYA00510862_ERZ501053 | MGnify/ENA primary metagenome ERZ501053 (study PRJEB25958, sample SAMN03398521) | human skin metagenome | study: EMG produced TPA metagenomics assembly of the Human Skin Microbiome Metagenome (human skin metagenome) data set. | reverse complement strand
ACTATACAGGACACAGCGTAGAATGTAACAATGGTTGGGCGATGCATCCCAATCGTCAGTAAATATGGCGGCAAGTTTAGCTGCGATGTTTTGCGTGAAATAGGACAACATCAACAAGCATTTCTCTTGGAGACTGGATGAACTTCGAACCAACGCAGGAAAATACCAGTTTGCTTAATATTGTCGCAGCATGGAACAAGGCGATGCTTTGTGATGTAAGTCAATGGAAGATCGTAGCATTTGCAGGGCAAATAAGAAATCCTATGCATGAAGCATGCGAGATATTCATGAATGTGCCCAGAACGATGGCAACATAGGCAGGTTGAAACCGGCGCGGACAAGGAAAGCGCTCGTGCAGGATGCCTTGTGAGTTGCGACGAAGATAGCGCTCATGTGAGCTGTGTCAATTTCCATCATTGAGTGCGGCAGATGACATCGCATGCTCAGACAGGGCGTCTCTCTATGGACGTCGGCGCATCAACAGGGATGTAGCTAGAAACCAGGAACAGACCCAGCATTTCCAGGTGCCTTAGCACGCCAATGATAGAGGTGTGTATCCATCATAATTCCACATTCACTAGGCGGCCATAGCGAGACGAACAATTTTAACACTTTTTCTTAGTCAAACGTCATGCTGCACTCGGCCCACGCCGAGATCCGGATTGTGTTGGTCGGTGATGTCGGCGTTGGAAAATCATCACTTATCATGGCGTTATTAAAAGAAGGTTTCGTCGAGGACGTGCAAACCGTTGTGCCGGAAGTCACGCTTCCATCTGAAGCCTCACCTGCAGGTGTGACGACCAAAATTCTAGATACAGGCTCTGGTTTTGCATATCAGGAGCGATTGGAGACGGAGTTACGTCGTGCGAATGTGGTGGTTTTGGTGTACAGTGTGACTGATCAGGAGTCGTTTGAGCGCATCACGTCGTATTGGCTGCCCATGATGCGCTCGCTTGGCATCAATGTGCCAGTGATTCTGGTCGGCAATAAGGTTGATCATCGCCCTTCAGATATTGAAGAAGATGCGCTGGAAGATGAAATTGCACCTGTTATGGCTGAATTCAAGGAGGTCGAAACATGCATTGAGTGTAGTGCGAGTCTTTCACTCAATGTTGGTGAAATTTTCTTCTACGCTCAAAAAGCTGTGTTGTACCCCACAGCACCACTGTATGATTCACGCTCACACACTTTAAAACCAGCTTGTATTGATGCTCTGCGCAATATCTTCCATCTTTGCGACGCCGACAAAGATGGCGTGCTGAGCGACGAGGAAATCAACAATTTTCAGTATGAATGTTTTGATGCTCCGCTTCAATTACAAGAGCTTTTAGGTATCAAGCAACTTGTCATGGAAGGTTCTACTCCGTATGATTCTGCGCATCTTCGTAACGATGGCCTCACTCTAGCCGGCTTCTTGTACCTCCATACGTTATTTATCCAACGTGGCCGTCTTGAGACGACATGGACCGTACTATGGTCATTTGGATACGGCATGGACTTAACCTTGTCCAACACGTATGTGTATCCTCGTTTTGATGTACCGAGCGGTATGAACGTGGAATTATCCCCTCTTGGATACCAGTTCTTTACTGAGGTATTCAAAGCACATGATAAAGACCATGACGGTGCACTGAATCCCCATGAGCTCGAACAATTGTTCCAAACCGCACCAGGTGGGCAGCATCCGTGGGGATCATTGAATTTCCCGTCTGGAACAGTTACAGATGAGTCAGGCGCTGTGACACTTCAAGGGTGGCTGGCACAATGGAGCATGACAACGCTTCTTGAGCCACGCACAACTCTTGCATATCTTGCTTACCTCGGGTATCCGCTGTTTGCACATGGTATCAGGGCTCATGGCACACCATCCTCTTCTGGCATGTCAACACCGCCTTGCACGAGTGCAGCACCTGCTTCATATGCTTGGCTGGATGGAACAGCTGTAGGCGTGCTGTCTGGAAGTCAAGCTCGATTCGTGCCCACGACATCTGCTCTGAAGCTTGTCCGTCCACGTAGGCCAAGCGAACGTCGGCGCTCAAATACTGAACAATGCAGCGTATTCCTTGCACTCGTTTTGGGTGCTCATGGAAGCGGAAAAACCGCATTACTTCGTAATCTCGTTGGAAAACCTTTTCAGGGCAAATATACTCCAACGCACCGACTTCAACGTGCTGTAGCTGCCGTCGAACAAGGTGGTGCTGAACGGTATCTGGTCCTCCAGGAATATGGTGCACACAATGAAGCTGAGGCATTGCGGAAACCATCGAAGCTGAATAACGTGAATGTCATCGTGTTCGTGTACGACTCTAGTGACACAAATTCGTTTTCGTACATTTCGAACCTAAGGCAACAATACCCCTACCTCGCCTCATTTCCAACGCTATTTGTCGCAACAAAGTCTGACCTTGACCTTGCGCGACAACGGCATGAGGTTCAGCCGGATATGTACTGCCGCAAGCTTGGGCTCAATATACCGCACCTCGGAGCTGGACCGTTGAATGTCAGCGCCTATCTGGATGAGATGGCTCAGCTGTACAATATCCTTCTTAGCATTGCCATGGATTCTCGTGGTGCTGTTCCAGCGCACAGTGGCTCGCTGAGTCCTGTACGTTTCCGTTGGCGCATTATGGCGCTATGGTTCGCCGCTGCTACTGGATCCACGGCTTTGCTTTGGGCTATGTGTCGCATGCTTTCCCCTCGCACAGGCTCAAGTCTTGTTGGCTCTTCGCGCGTACCGTGGAACCTATGGTGGAAAGGCACAAGTAGCGGGGCTTCGAGCTCAGCCACACTTCGAATGGACCTGTGATCTCATCACCAATCCTGTATCAATAGCTACCATAACTTCACCTCTATTCACCATCCTTTATGATGGAATGATCCTTCATCATCATGTGGCCGGAAGTGCTCCAGATGCAGAACGCTCGTTGATCTGCGCTGAGGATGTGCGGTTGCATTAGTCGAAGATTCTGCTTTCGACTTCATACATCTGTCTTTCAGACCCAGCATACGTTCGCGCGACTCGCGCTGCCAGATGAGATTATCGCGTACACTTTGTGAGAGCTCATCATGAAGCAAGGCTTGTTGCGGATTATTTGCGACTTGTGGCAATACTCGCGACAAACGCTTAGGGGACGACGTCTCGTCCATCGGACCTGATTCGATAAAGGGTTGTGGTACTCGCTTAACACGCGGGGCCTGATGATCGTCTGCCCTTACACCAAGCGAAAGGCCGTCATCATTCTCTTCATCGGCTGTAGACATACACTGAGGCGATTCGGAGCGCGTGATCGGTGTCATCAAATTACCGATAGCGCTGTATGAACGCACAAGAGATGAGATTTTTTTGTGATCCGTTTCTGACGATCCACGCTGTGCAATGGCCGAAAGACGCGTCAAGGCCAAATTGCTTTTCGCGCGTTGAGGACCCGAAGTTGCACCTGCTTCGCCATTACCTTGTTTTGTCATTGTCCGCGAGGACTCGGACGGGGTGGCGGTCACGGGAGAAGAAGGTGGACGTCCAGATGAAGTACACGAGTGTAAGGATGTTAGATTTAGCAACGGAAGAGCCAGCACACTCTTGCTGCGGTTCATGGTGTCCTTCGAAGAATGTCCAAGACATATGCTTTGATAGCTCGGTGCGCGTGGTACGCAAGTGGGCATGGATGTATGGCCTACACTGTCATTCATATCGTTTTGATCGGCTAATGCAGAATGACTTGTTTTATTAGCCAGCGTGCGCGTTCGCGCCGACAATGTGGAATCTGGATCGGACGGCTTTAGAATGGTAGAAAGAAGACCACGTGTTGCGGTTGCTTCCAAAGGAGGCACCATAGAAGATGTGGCATGCGGCAGATCCGCAAGACTCACTGAACGAATTGGCCTCTTTTTGAACATATCTTCGCGCTCGCGTTCCTCTTCTTCTGCTTTCCGTGCAAATTCAGTCTCGGAGCTGTTCTTAACTCGGGAAGTGTCGTCTTCCTCTTCACTCGACCAAGCGTCGTCATCGTCCTGTGGTGTTTCATCTTCTTCGGAATCACCACCCACCATGAACACAATTTTTCCTTTCTTTTTCGGCTTTTCACTCTTAACATCGGTATTAGTATTGTTTAAGAATATATTTGCACATCCTGCTTTTGCAATAGCGGACTTGGACTGACGAAGGCCAGGTATGTTGTCCATACTCTTGAGAGAGCGCTGTCGCCGTGAGCGGAGCTGTGGCGGCGCGAGCTGCTGTAGCTTTGTCGCAGAGCTCGAATTTTTCTCACGTTGTGAAGCATTAGTGTTTACTGATCGCTCTTGAATAGGGTCATTGGCAGAAGGCATACCTCGGGATGATATACGCTTTCCACCATCAAACAACTTCCCAGACGTGAGAGCATTCGCGCGGTTGTTTTGAGAAGAAATTGTATCGTGTGCTTCATTCAGCTTAGATCCAAAGTTTTGCGACAGAGGCGATATACAAGTAGAGTTGGCACGCGAGCGAATGTGAGGAGTGATAGTCCCAGTTGTAGAAATAGGAGTGCCTGTCCCGCGGGATTCAGTCTCTTGGATTGTTTCCTCACCGTCACTGAGCTGCGCACAATATGATAGATCATGCGTATGTGACAGGGATGAAGAATCCCAACAACAATTTACATCATACGCAAGTCTCTCAAGTTCAGTGCCTTCTTCCGTTTGAGTACATCCCGAGCGAGTGAGTATGCTAAATGCGTTGTCGGCGCAAGGAATCATGGTATTCTTCCCAGCTTTGCATACATCTTCATCTTCACTCGAGACTGATTCATCAGTGGAAAGTTCCGGTTCCGACAAAGGTGCCGGCACAGCATTAAATCCGGATGCCTTGGTTTCCAAGACATCAATCTGGGTGATAGGCTCAGAGATCCTTATTTTATGCAAATGACGCGCCCATAAACGCCAAGACAAATTTTCATAGCGCTCCCCATTCTCAAGCATGTATTTACAATTCGTGAAGGCTGAGGCGTAAGTCGGGTCATCTAGAACGTACTCTTTAGTACGCAAGCCATTTCAAAGGCATCATCAGTGTCCACCTTATCTAGCCTGCCTGGAGATAACGCAAACATTGGCTCAATACATGTATCCAAATTTTTCTTCAGCATCAGTGAGGTCAACAATGGTGCATAATTCTGCGCCACGGAGGTGTGCTACCAGAGGTAGATGGGGCTGGATGGCTACAACTCGGAGCCGGTAACTTGAATCTCCGCAAAATAGCTCGTGGGAATTCAAACACATTTTGCATTCCAACGTCGATTTCATTGGCTGCAATTAATACAGCATCCAACATTGTGTCCAATCATAATTTTAGCATCATATCCCCGCATTTCGAATTCGTGGGATGAACGAAAACGTGATGCTCTTCTACCATACCAATGGGCCTATGACAAGTCGAATCCGGCACCTGAGTATATGGCATACTTTACTTTTTCAAGGCACTGTGCAGTAGAATTGTAGGCAGGTAACTTTAAAAGGTTGACACATGTGCTGGCTGTAGGTAATCGAGTGATATCATCACCTGCATGTCGAATAGCAAATTTAGGGTTTAGCTCACTAAAGCCCAGGAGTGGGGGATTGGGCGAAGAAGTCACGAAACGAAGAAAGGCTTTAAGTGATGCTTGATCCAACGATGAAAGTGCCTCCCAGAAGTACTGTACAGCCATGTCTTTTTCATGGTAGCCCCCATATACCGTGTTGCGACGTAGATCTTCCACATCAATCGGCGTATCAGCTCCCGTGACCAAAACGCGTAATTCTTCCGTGTTGAAGAGGCGCAGCCAACGCGGATTGATCAGCTCAGTCAGACCTTGAAGAAATGCACGACATTGGTCTTCAATCTGTGTGCTCAAACGGTACCGTGTAATCAAGTAAATATAAGAAAGACGATTTTCGCGCGTAACCGGGATATCCGTTCCCCCTGGGACAAGTTCTCTGCTAGTTCGAATGCCAAACTCATCGTCAGCCACAGTGAAATTCAAGGCAAAGTCACTTTCTACATTGCCCGAATAATTTTTGAGTGTGATAAGTCCGCGATAAAGCTCGCTATCAAGGCTCTCCAGACTTGCTAGGTCGTCGATGTAACTTTGTTGACCCAACCACTTGCTCAGGAAAAAGTCAGCAAACTTGACATCTACTAATATGCCCTCGTATAGCGCTTTTCCTAATATGCGACCCATGAAAAGATACCATATGAGTTGTTCGCTTGCATGTGCGTAAGAATGTGGGTTCGGATAAAGCTCGTGTATTTCGTTCGAACACCACAAGCCACGGTCTGTGTCGAAGACTTCTTGAATCATAGAAACCAGAAATTCTTTAAATAAGCCGCTGCCATCAATACCGGCTTCTGGCATACCCCATTGATCCACAAACATGATTTCTAAAGGCTCTTTCAAGTTCGAACCTAGCCCGTTTAGCTGGGCGATACCATCTTCAGCCACGTGCCCACGTCTTATAGTAGCACGGTGCCGACGGGTTGGAGCGAACATATCACGCGAAATACCTAGCCTTTGAATGTCATTGCGGACAAACTGACGGAAAATTTCAACTCGAACATCGAATGGAATCACAAATGGTATGTTGTTTAAGACCTTGAGACGCGGTGTCATGAAATCACGCTTACGCTGTGAAAAAGCAGAAAAAGAAGCACGATGATGCTCCCGATCTTGATCCTGCGACACAGCAAGCTCACGCTCTTCTAACACCACTGCTTGGATAAACGAAGTCAGATCGTTTTCATTTAACATAAGCCAATGCGATTCGGGAACAAAACGGTGCCGGGAATCGCGTGTATGAAGTTGTTGTAAAAGGCGCGTACAAAGCTCACGTACTTGATCCACACGCATTCGGGTTCCTGTGATATACTCTGAATCGCCTGTCATGCCCACATTATCCCAATGCATGAAAAACACCAAATTCCGCAGTAATCCACTTAGCACTACCAGCTCATCCATAGTAAGTGGGTTTCTCGCTGGCATACTCGTGTCAATACTCTCACGTGGGTAAAATTCATCGTCACCGAGAATCACTAGGCAGCGTCCATACACAATACACATGATAAGAAACAAGGTCCAGTCTTGCATGTACGCGGTATTTGTCAATGCATCACGCATAGCCGCCACATTTGTACTCGAACTCTGTTCTTTTACAGCCATCTTTCGAGTCAAAAAACTGGATCGAATCCATCCTCGCCATAATTCACGGACTAATGAGCCAATCTGCATGGAACGAGTGCTTCCTTCCTTGTCATATGCATACAGCAGCGATATCAGCAAAGTATCCCGAACAGATACTGGCCATGCGCATAATGTAGCGATGAGAAATGTACATAATGCAGGCCGGGTGCTGTGAGCAAAGCGCGTGCTCGTTGCGAGAACAGAGCGAATGTGCTGATCTGATATCAGATTATCAATCTGTTTCTTCGTTTTAGGGTCGACGGTTGAATCGTGATCATCGAAAGTAGTCGTGGGAAGAGCATTTTGAAGTGTGGCAAGCATGTGTAAGTAATGACATACATCGGTTCCTGACTGCATGGTGTTGATTCTTCTGCTTGCGATCGTAAGGATGTTGCCTAGTAGGAACGGTGAATGAATCGGATTATGCGCCAAAACACTGTCACCGGAGACGACATCATAATAAGCACCAAGTGCTTGAACATGGATCATAATATCCAGTAAAGGAAAAGAAGATGCAAATAAACTCACTGATGAGATAGGTACACGATAAAACAAGTGTGGAAGAGTTAAGATATCACTCACAAATGACCTAATGAAGATCGATCGTGGTGATGCCGACGCACTTTCATCCAATGTTTCTGCGAATTCAGTCGTGGGTTCAGGAAAAAGTACCAAAGGGCGTAGTGACAATGCCACGCACTCTTCTGTCGCTTCCTTCGGGAATGTTAGGATGCATTGTCGAATGGCGCTATGCAGTCCAAAGCGTAGCATATATAGAGCAGCACGACGCTGTTCTTCCGTGGTATATGAGTCACTTTGTAGCCAAAGCAGGAATAGAATCATGGCCCGTGCATCTGACACATCCAAATCAGGTGTATACTGCAGCGCGAATATCATTCGTCTTGCGACCATAAAGAAAAGCACATTACATGCATGCAATTCTGGCTTGGTCCATAATGATGCCCCACACACATCGTTGGCCCATGCGGCCATTCGATGTGAATGTAGTTTAGAAGGCTGCCTACTGTGTGCCATCACCAAACAGCGGGTCAATTGAACCCAGTCTGATGGAGTCCGTTGTGAATTTTGCCACAATCTGTCAAATTCAGCTGCAAAAGTATTCCTCATTGCTTTGGAAGTAGCATAAGCTCGGTATGCGGCTTGAATACGTGTGGCGGCACTTGCGCGAAGCTTTTGGCGCCGCCGATCTTCTCGCTGAGAACGCGCATCTGCAGCTAAAGCTGATACGGGCTTCTGCACCTCACCGCTTAGATTTATTGTTCTTCGGGGTTTGGAAGATCCTGTGAAATTAAATTCCATGGTATATCACAAAAGGTGTCAACAGATGTAGGCTATCTTGTATGACGCAAGCGCTTATTCTAAATGAGCAGTCGCATTCAATGTGGAGGTATACGCATTGTGCCCACGGTCTTGGTCTCTGGCGACCTACAGCGAGTGCGGCGCTGTCAATGAGTAGAGCAGAGAATCCAGCGAACATGCTGCCCATCTGGGCAGGAAAAGATAAAATACTAGAAAGGATTCGTGAAAATGACACAGTCATCCTTGTTGGTGAAACGGGCAGCGGTAAAACGACTCAACTGCCTCAATTTCTTTGGCAGGAGAAATTCATCGTGCCCGATGTCCCGCTGGTGCTTGGCATAACGCAGCCGCGTCGAGTAGCGGCCACTTCTCTGGCTAGACGTGTTGCCTCAGAAATGGGGTGTGCTGATCCAAGCACAATTAAGCCCCGCTCTAATGATACCGACAACTCTGCGTATGTTGGATACACTGTGCGTTTTGATGACCGTACCACGCGACAGACCCGCATCAAATTTTTAACTGATGGTATGCTCATACGTGAAGCTCTTGGGCCTCATACATCAAAATCAAGCGCGCTGCGAAGAATAAGTGCTCAGACTTCTCTTCTGAAAAAGTATAGAATCATTGTTATCGATGAAGCACATGAGCGATCCTTGCGAACAGACATGGTATTGGGCCTCATGAAGCGGATACAGAGTGAGCGCAAAAAGTTAATAACTGAAGGCCATACGGATCTTTGCCCGCTGAAGATTGTTATCATGAGTGCCACGATCGATGCTAGCGTCTTTGCTCGTTTTTTTGCTGATCCTCTTAGGGACGTCCCCATTCTATATGTGGCTGGACGGCAGCACAGTGTACGCATGTATCATACACAAGAAAGTTGTCAGGATTGGACAGACGCAGCTGTACGAACTGTGATGCAGATCCATGTTTCCAAGCCATTGGGCGACATTCTTGTATTTGCCACAGGACAAGAGGAGATCGAATCCATGGCCCAGTCTTTGCAAATGTTTGGTGCTCAACTGGAGCCTTGGTCTAAAGAGGTTGGCTTCGATGATGTTCCTGCCCTACTTATCCGACCCTTATATGCTGCGCTTGGCCCTAATGCTTCTGCTGCTGTGTTTGCAACTACCCCAAAGAATACCCGGAAAGTTGTGTTGGCTACCAATATTGCCGAAACAAGTATTACCATTCCGGGTGTTCGTTACGTGATTGACTCGGGTCTTGTGAAGGAAAAAATCTTTTCACCTCTAACAAGTATTGAGACGCTACAAGTGCTCCCAATTTCCCAGTCATCAAGTTTGCAGCGAGCAGGTCGAGCAGGTCGAGAGGCCCCTGGTGAGTGCTACCGGCTTTATACACGTGAGGCATTTCAAGAGCTAGACACCATGCCAGTTGCCGAAATACACCGAACAGAGCTTTCTGGGGCTGTTCTGCAACTCTATGCTATGCATTTAGATCCTTTCACTTTTGACTGGATTGATCCGCCTAATCAAGCACTTCTTCAGGAAGCTGTACTACATTTGGCAGAACTCGGAGCAATCCAGTCGCCCAAGGATGGAATTCAGCTCACGCCCCTAGGACATCAATTGGCTTCTCTGCCTGTTACCCCATCCTATGCGCGTCTCCTCTTGGCAGCTGCTGAGCGAGGCCCGCATGTTGCAAGTCAGGCCTGTGACCTAGTTTCGATCTTATCCGCTGACCGGGGCATTTTCGTCGAAACAAGTCATCCTGACAAGCGCGAACAGGCAGAAATGGCTTGGGAGGTGTTTTACGATGCTACAGGCGATCATGCCACGATGCTCAATGCATTCCGAGCTTATCTCGCCGTTTTCAATCATGCCATGACCACACACGCCTCTCCTGCAGCTGCACGCCAAGAAATCCGCATGTGGTGTCAATCGCACTATGTACATGAACGAACCATGAAAAATATTCTCGCTATTCGAAAGCAACTTTCGCGAATTTGTGCGCAGCATGGAATAGAATGCCACGCGGGTGCACCAAAGAAGCGCTTGTCTGTGTCTAGCACTGAGAGCGAGTCGTCCGAAGAGGAAGACCGAGATGCATTGGTTGTCACGAAAGGGGGATCTGAGCCTTTGACAGATATGAAAGAAAACTATTATGAGCTAATGCAGTGTCTTGGGTTGGGTCGGTTAAGTCACACGGCGCTCAGGCAGCCAGACGGGAGCTTCAGACGGGTTGCCGGAGGGCAGACCTTCAAACTGCATCCATCTTGTGTACTGCATCCATCCCGCCACGGATCACGCGGTACATCTAGTGATCACGTTCAAGTAATTGTGTTTGAGGAGCTGGTGCTCACATCTCAGACATTTGCTCGCAACGTTTCGAGAATGCAGCCAGACTGGCTTCAGTCCTGGCTCGCCCACAAGCCGTAAGGATATGCCTCCACATAGTTACTTTTGTCTACCATGGCCAAACGGCTGCGAAAGCGAACCTCAAAAAAGGCACGCCCGAGTGAGGCCAAAGAGCTGGATGATCATTGCGGAAAGGAACATGGAAAAGAGCAAATGGCTGAATTCCAGCCAGAAATGCCCAAGGAATCTTCGGCGCAGGCTTCTGAGCCGAGTCATGAGCCTCAGCAGGAAGCAGAGCCGCAGCATGACACTACTTCCCAAGACACACGTATTCATGAGAGCACCGACGCTTCGAAGAAGCGGAAGCGCTCTCGTAAGCGCAAGCGCTCGAATGTGCCGCACCCTGGCCCAGATCCTGAAGGGATGGAGGAATTGAGTGAGCCCGCCAAAAAGGCCATTGCTTATACCCAACAATATCTTTGTGACAAAGAAGCGTGGAAATTTTCCAAGCAGCGTCAAAATTGGCTGCTCCGGCATATGATGTGGTCTCCGCAACTATACGAGCTCGGTCAAGCGCTCTCTGGTGCTTCACAAGCTCAAGTGGAAGAGAGTAGGCGGCCACTTCTTCCACCCACGTTGCCATTACCGGACGCTGGCTCCTGGATTCCAGAGGAGCACGTATCTGTGGTGGCTGCTTATCTCGCAAGTATTATGGGACTAGCCAAACAGCGCATGATAGAATCACTGCAAGCTGCTGCCCAAGCTACCGCAGCACCTTCTCTCGACATGGCTCCCCCAGCGGAGGGTGACCAAGAGGTGGGTGAGACGCAAGAAGCAGCTTCCAGAATCTCTTCTCTAGTGGCTTCCTGGGACGAGCTGCGAAAAGCGCGTGCCACACAATTATTAGATTGGATTCAGGCGCTAGACCAAGACTAGACTATGGATGAAGCATTTGGCGGAATGCATCCTGCCCTTTAGGCGTGGTATCAGTGGACTCTGATGAATGTACCCGGGCAAAGCCAAGTGCGCCGCGTCGTCGATCGCGCATCGAGGTCGCTGCTGATGTTGAAGATGTCACTTGCTGCTGGTACATACTCAATGCCAGCGGCATGGTCCCATACGTGACATCGGCTGATAACACAGCGCGGCCTGCCGCCTCTTCATCCACCATTTCAACCATACTGTCGCACAGGCCCTGGCTATTCGGAGGACGACCAGGTGTCCAAAACACACGTCGCACGGTCTCAGGCCCAATCGCCATCTCAATAGCCTGCTGGATCAAAGCTTCCTGAGCATCGGGAGGTAAGCCTGCCACATGGATGGTTCTTGCGCGCCGATCTGCCTCGGGTGCAGAAGAATTCTTCGATGACCGACCTGCGTCGGCCATAGTCACGGCAATGAGTCTTCCATGGAACTTGGTGCTGTTCGTAGCTTGCATCGCTCGACGAGCATCTAGGGGTGTACGACATTGGATGAAGGCAATACCGCGAGCTTTACCGTCGGGGCGCAATGGCATGCGCACGTCTTCGACATGTGTATGAGGCAGAAAGAACTGCCGGACCTGCTCCACTGTGGCAGAGCGAGGCAGACCCGCCACGTACAGCTCTTTCTCATTCGCATTCGCATCCGAGCGCTGCTTCTTGTGTTGAGGATTCGACAGAAACACTTGCAGGGCGTGGTCTGCATGCCACAGGGCGCCATGCTCAGCGAGTGCCGCACGCGCGGCATCTGCGGTGGCAAATTGGATATAGCAAAACCTGCGAGACTGGATGAAGCGACGGCTTGGCCAGCGCACATCAAAAATTGCTCCATACTTGCTGAAGCGCTCGCGCACTAAGGCGTCCGATGCATCAGGAGGGAAGTTGGTTACGTACAATGTGCATTGATACGACAAGACCACACTGACTTCCGAGTGACCCATCAGCTTCTTGTCGCGAGTACGAGCAGCCCCTGCGCTATCGCGATCAGTAAACTCAATCAGGGCAGCACTCGTCGCGTCATCCAGGCTGCGCGGCCCGATCATGTCAAATATGATCCCACAGTCCCGGAAAAATGCTCGCACGTCTCCTTCTGAGACATCCGGCGGCATCCCTGACACTAGGACGGATGAAAACTCGCGATCTCGCGCCGGTTGCACGGAATGTGCGTCCTGCCGCTTCGGAGGGGCGGCCTCTTCCTCATGCTCCTCGTGCGTCGACTTGCGCTTGGGGACCTCCGATTCAGGTGCCGACTCCGGAGCAGCGGCAGGCTCTTGAGCCTGGTACCTGTACCACTGGCGCCATAGGCGGTCCTGCTCCACCTTGGCTTTGGCCTCGGCCTGCTCGATATCGGCAGGCGAACCACGCGCATGCTCAAAAGCGACCCACGCAGCAACGATGCTGGCTTTGTTATCGAGACCTTGTTTGGCCACGGCAGCCTTGTACGTGTGACGTGCGCGCTTGTCATCATCACGTCGTTGAAAGTATTGCGCTGCTTCCAGGTAAGCAGTAGCATGGATTGGGTGCTGCTCAAGTGCATGTGTCCAAACATCGTCGGCGAGTGGGTACAAACCAGCTGACGCCTCCAGGCCAGCCGTTTGGGCGAGAGCACGCGCTGCGCGCTCGATCCAGTCCACCGCACATCGTTCCAGTGCGACGGAAGCGTCCTGCTCAGAGGCTGGAAGCCTCTGCATGGCGGAAATACTGTGGAGGAACAGCTCGTAAACGTGCATAAAATGATCCATATCGGAGGCCACCTGCACCTGATCCGGCGACTTTTGTTGCGTATGGGCCAATGCGACTGCAGCATAGGCTCGCTCACAGTCTATGCGTGCTAGGAGCAGTGACAGAAGTGATGCACCGCCCAGTAAAGCCACACCATGGGGATGAGCCACCTTCTCGTACAGTGCCAGCATTTGTGACTTGGGTCGCTGGCATCGCGTTATGGTACGCAGGTATACGGCCCACAACCGACCACTAAGCGGTAAGGCAGAGACGGCTTGGGAGCATAGGGCTAGCAAAGTGTCGAGATTCAGTTTTGGTGTGGAAAATAAAGCCATAAAATCGAGCCACAAGCCTTCTGAGACAGACACCAGGGGCCGTACTTCTATCCGTGCCTGTTCTCGCTCTGCTTCCAAAAATTTGTGGCTTTTTCGCCCTTGCACTTGTTTCCAACGCTTTTCGATATCCGGTGTGGGCGGAACATTTGCATGTGAGGCTGATTCCTCGGCATTGCGAGCCGTGGGGTAAGAGCCAAACCTGTGGATGGCCCGACG
>ERZ501053.119-NODE-119-length-14168-cov-2.699497_pt1 | contig 14168 bp, 7 predicted proteins | sample MGYA00510862_ERZ501053 | MGnify/ENA primary metagenome ERZ501053 (study PRJEB25958, sample SAMN03398521) | human skin metagenome | study: EMG produced TPA metagenomics assembly of the Human Skin Microbiome Metagenome (human skin metagenome) data set. | reverse complement strand
CTACAAAAAAAGACGTTGTAGTTTTCACGCACGGTCATTTCAGCAACGTGCTTATCGGTCGCTTTCTTCGCTTGCCTCTGTCCATGTCCAAGGTCCTGGTCATGAGTGCAACAGGAACAGCTATCTTATCCTACACGCATCACACGTTCGACGAACCAGTTCTTATAGGACTTTTGTCGCCGGGATTCGACATGCAAACAGGTTCTTCTCCAGTTGCTAACAAGAGACATGAAGAGTATCAATACTTGGAACTCGTGTCATCGATTATTCGACATGGTGAAATACGTAAGGATCGCACTGGCACAGGTACCATTGCTAACTTTGCTCCGCCTAAGACGCTCAAGTTTAATTTGACTGGTGGAAAGCTGCCACTCCTTACGACGAAGCGCGTTTTTTTCCGTGGCGTGCTAGAGGAATTGCTGTGGTTTATCTCAGGAAGCACGGATGCCAAGCGACTCAGTGATCGTGATGTGCATATTTGGGATGGAAACGGATCACTTGAGTTTTTGCATAAGCGCGGACTGACAGATCGTCGCGAAGGTGACCTCGGTCCCGTGTACGGTTTCCAATGGCGTCACTTTGGTGCCAAGTATGTCAATGCTGACACCGACTATACAGGACAAGGCGTTGATCAACTGGCTAACATTATTCACCAAATCCGTCACAATCCGACCGACAGGCGTATCTTGCTAAGCGCTTGGAACCCAGCAGATTTGGACAAAATGGCACTCCCCCCGTGCCATATCCTCTGTCAATTCTTTGTGTCATTGCCCACAGAAGAGCAAAAAGCACGAGGACAGCGACCCCGTTTGTCGTGCCAAATGTATCAGCGATCCTGTGATCTCGGACTTGGTGTACCATTCAATATTGCTAGCTACAGTTTACTGACACATTTCATCGCAGCCGTAACGGACTGCGAAGCAGCAGAATTCTCGTTGGTAATGGGTGATGCCCATGTATACTTGGATCATGTGGAACCATTACAGCATCAGCTCAATCGTGAGCCTCGAGACTTTCCTACGATACGATTTCGACGGACATTTGACTGCATTGACGATATCCGCCCTGAAGATGTGGAACTGCAAGCCTACTCTCCACACGGTAAGATAGAAATGCGCATGAGTGTATAAGAGCAACGCGTCTTTTAAAACAGCGTACGCGTTGTCACGTGAAGTGTCCCAACAAGTGGTGAAAGTAACTAATGTATTCTTTCCATTTCAAGATTAGTAGTAAAGCCATAAGATCGTGAATCATTTGGGCCACTCAACAACAGGATTGCTTTATATTCCTGCAATTGTATTGGCTTACAGTGCAATCGTGGGGTAAATGACTGGTGCGCCCAAGAAAATCACATACGAATTGATACTTTTAACACAACGTTCCAACGACGACTACAACGTTTGACGAAAGTAATACCTACCTTGTACATTAAAAAAGAGGCTAGAAGGCACAAACCATCAATTGCGCCTCTCTAACTGGTCTAAGCTAAAGTCTAGCTGAGTATGGTGTTGCCTGAGCGCTATTCACTTGCGACGCCATCTCAGGCGTCGCAAGGTATGCCCTGGGCGCCGAACCCTAAGACATTAATGCTTATACGTGTTGTATTCACCTTTCTAGTATGTCTCATGGCGTTGGCCTCAGCAATTATGACGGCTATTATCATCAATTATTACTTGAGTCACCAACCCATGATCTTCCCACCGTTGAGCTCCATGATTTTCATCTTATTTATGGGCATTTTCACATCCATCATGTACTTTGGCTATTACATTTTTCTTCCCTCTCTCAAGACGATGCGGCGTGGAAGCATGTTAGCTGTTTTATTTACAATGAAATTGGAGGTTCTCTTTCAATTTGCCATGGCATCCATTTGGATTAGTGGTGCGTTGGCCTATGCTGCAGACTATCGAGGTCACGAAAATTGCCTTTGGGATGGATACTATCATTATAAGAAGCCAGATGACTGGAATCACTTGTGTGACATGGTCAACTGGTTAGTGGGTATGTCGTATGCGACATTTGGGGTTCAGGCAGGGTTCTTGGCTTTCGATCTTTTGATGGGGGCATATATCTTTATGTTTTTGGATCAAGATTCTGTTAGTGAGCCCTTTTACGAATGGGGAACCCGCGCTTGGGAGTACAAATACAAGCCCTCAGCACCGCTGTCTTCGATTCATAATCCCATGGTGTACCGTTCCTCCCCTGAGAACCAGGTCGTTTCGACTCGTGGTACTAGTGCACCTTACGGATATAATGAAAAGTATTCTGACGGTCGTGCGGAACAGGAAAAATTTTTAGACAAATGGTCCGAATCAAGCAGCTCGCATCATTCAAAGCGTCGAGGTGCTTCCTACAATGGCCTGAGTGTGTCAGACCATTTCACGGATGAAAGCAGTACAAATGGGAGTGGAACGAAATACTATGGAGGTGCATACTCGCGAAGCAGTGTTAACAGTCGTCGTGCGGATCTCGCTGAAGCACCTCGGCCTGCAGGTACTGGCGGCACAAGTTCTGGCGGTGCCCCCTCATGGCACGCTCCCACTATAACAGATGCCGATTCAATACGCAGTCCAACTTCCCTCCGGGATATGTCGTGGAAGTCAAGGTATGTTTCGGCACCATCGTCCCTATCTGCCCGTGGCCGTCGTGGCAGTCAATATAACAACGTGTTGACTGAGCTTGGTACAATTGAAGACGAAGCTGAGGCACAAGAAATGGACGAAAAATATAATCTCATCGATCACAAAAATGTCGAGGAAGAAGAGGAAGAGAAAGAAGCCAGACGCGTCCGACGTCGCCACAGTATGGATGAGGACAATCCTTGGCTCCTGGAAGACGATGAAATGGTTTGAATGTGACGATACCCATTATTCAGCGTTGCAAATACCGCTAACTATCTCTATACCCCAGCTATACCTGTGTTTTGGACTTGATGTATCCATGTGTCCCAAATTTCATCATATACACAAAGAGACAAGAGGTGTTTTGATGTCCCTATAAGCGATAGCTAATGTATGTATTCTACTCATAATGCTTCATGATAAGATGCCTTGAAAATCATGTACCCGTGAAATGACAAGGGTATCTAGGATGTATCCAAAGTAGGAGCTTGCCCCGATTGAACAGGATCTGGGCCTGATTGGGATACAGCTCCGGAGAGCCAGTGTTGTGAAAGTAATTCACTGCATGCATGCATATGTGCCTTCGTTTGATCTAGGAGATACTTAGCCTCCTGATCACGAGCTTCTGACATTTGAGATTGGGAAAGAAGGAGTGATAGTTTCAATGAATCAGAGAGCAAATACAGGGATTGAGCAGCACGGACCTGGTGATAAGTATTCATTGACGTACCATACTGTCAGCTCGAGTTTCCAAAATGAATGAATCCCGACTCACGTCGAAATGATCTTTCTCGCCAATCTTGAGTAAGTAGACATGCATATATCGAAACATACTCGACTGAGATGAATCATCTCCCTGAAATTATCTAGCAGGACGCGGATGTCTGCATCAATTTGGCGATTTACAGATTCTTCTAGGGCATCTAGATGCGCTGTATGGCCAGTCCCATGTTCAACTGCATGATCCATGCTACGTAAATGGTGCGCCGAATCACTCATAGTTGTGCAGAATGACAAGGCAAATGCATGTATTCTGTGTCACGCCCAGCTCCACTTGAGAAGAGGCTGACGAATGAACACATGGCTTCGATACCTACGTATAGCATGCAATAATGTATTTACCCTGACATGATCCTATGTACTCAAATGCATTATAGTGATAGCCACTCTATGTAAAGGAAAGTCTGATTACAGAGTCACTTTGTGCAACGCTCTCAGTTTGTCCTGAAAGAATTTCAATAGAATTGACGGATATGTCAGCATATGACCTTTGGTGCTAGATTCGGAGTACTTTCATCCGCATGAGAACAAATAGAAAACTAGAAACTATTTTCAGAATTACCCATGTAAGCAGGGGGGGCTTCAGCGCCAACAAAACTTGTCTTTTCGTTGCACACAGGCCGCGTCACCCCTCCCCGATCGTCTCGCTCTTCCTGCAATACGGAAGCTGGTGTGGATAAGCCTCTACAGCAAAGGCTTATAAACAAGAGCGGAGACGAAATTGGATCGGTCTCACTACTGCAGGTGCGCATTAGTATCCTGCTTTTTGCCGATATCGGGGAATAGGAGGAGACTTAGATTCAACTATTGAAGATGAGAGAAAGCAATTTTAGCAATCCTCTCCAGAACAGAGCATGTTTATCTATCAGTGCAGTGGTATATGATCGACGTGGTACGTATAAAGAACGGGGTTCAGCAGCGAGGCATGGAGTGGCAAATTTCTTTTCTCATGATGATCTCAATAATATAGAGTCAAGCACGGAATGAGCGCAAAGAGACATATCTTTGCTTCTGTCGATAACTAGTATCTGACAATGATCTCCATGTTATGCTCTGTCCCGCATGAATGATCATATACTAACACTTCTTCAGCACTGGATTGCACGGCCACGTTGCCACTGGTCAATTCACTAAATCATTTTGCATATCTTGCATCGACTTCTCCTCGAATTAGGGAAATGGTCATGTTGGATGGTGGCCTAGAGCGTTTGATTCACATTCTTCGATGTCCGCCTCAACGTGTTTCAAATGTTCTGAGATCTAACAGGTCAGCAGTACCAATGGCAGAAATGCAAGCGAATTGGAAATGGAGTCTGGCTTTTCAATGTGTTGTTAATATTGGTGTGCGTGGTAGTGAGGCCATCAGGACGCGTGTTGTGGAAGCCGGTATGGTGCCGATTATCGTCAAGGTGCTGGATAATTATCTCGTTACCAGTGAGCAGATTCACTCGCAGCAGCGCAAAGCAATGACTATTCGAGAAAACTTGACTTATAAGCAAAGTTATCGAGCGATATACCCCCAAGATGATCCGACGGTTCGACCAGCTACGCCTATGGACATGGACACCAATGGTCCCAGCACGGAGCAAGTATACTGGTCTGCAGAGCGTGGTCGTCATGGACCACGTGATACATTCGCTTTGCAGCAGCGCGGACCTGGTGATGCTAGTGCGAGCGCAAGTGCAAGTGAGTGTGCCGAGGACACCGAAATGTACAATGAAGAAGAAAACGCGTGTCCTGGTGCTTCGGCTGTCCTTGAGAATAAATCAGATATGCAAGAGACAGAAACACCAAGAGTGCCCCGTACCTCAACGTTAGAGCCATGTGCTGATGAATCAACGGGAATTACTCGAACGCCAAGGCCAGAACGAGCTGCGGTGCACGAAGGGATGCATCAGGACGAGTTAAATACGTGGCAGACATCGGCATCTGCGATGATACCTGAACCGGTTTCACCTGTGCAGCCGCCGCTTTATCGTGAAGAAGAAGTTCTACTGAGCTTACAACTTTTGGCGTACCTGTCTAAATACCCACACGTGCGCTATTTTTTTCACAATGCCAATGTCCGGGAGGATATGATATTTTGTCCGGAATGGCCTGAGGAAGGCTTGCCGAATCGTTCGTGGCAACCAACTGATCCTTCCCGGCTAAACGTATTCTGTATCGCTGAGCGATTCACACACCGTCCTACTCGAAGTTCATTGGCGCCGGGAGTGCTGTGTTCCTTGTATCCTCGCCTCGCCTCTGATATCCAGTATTGGGCTGGGGTCGTTATGCGCAATGCATGCAGAAAAGACGAGTCTCGCGGTGGTATTCGGCAATGCGCTAACATGCTCTGTGGTAAATGGGAAACGTATCCGCGCGAGTTCGCTAAGTGCCGCCGGTGCCGAAAAGCAAAGTACTGCAGTAAACAGTGTCAGAGCAAGGGTTGGCAAATGGGTCACCGATTCTGGTGCAGTGCGCGTTCTGACGAGGACAAGAGTCGCGCGCCGGAATCACATCCAACGGTCCACTCGAACTTTGTGCCGGATGCGTCTAGGAACGTTGAAACGCCTGTGACGATTCCAACTATGACTTTTACGGCGCGTGAAGTACCAGAGGACTACTCACATCCGCTAGGTCCCCGAAATGTGCCTTCAACTCTACGAGAGAATCAGCTGCCTGCTTTGCGTGGCGTGAGTGCCGCCAGTATTGAATCAAGTGATCTCCACGAAATGAGTGACGACCTTACGATACGCCCCGGTGCAACACCCTCTGTTGACAGTCCTGCTGGTCCTAGTAATGCGGACCGTGCATTGCCCCCTCCTATCATTGCTAGTGGACTACACATGCACGAAACGGACACAGCCACAGCCACTTTGCGTGTTCAAGAGGCCCAGAATATCCAAGATCATGGCGGTCCTCTGGATTATGTCACGGCCTCCTGGACATCACGGCCTATTGTATCTGATCACGCTACGGAATCCCCTTTGCCCAATCATACCTCGACTGATTCACCTTTTGATTTGGGCATAACACTCCCATCTCAAAATCCAATTCCTGCCCTACGCTCCAATGACGACAACGCCTCTTCACATGACTCCTATACAGCGCCATGGCGCCATATGGCTATATCGGCAGCATTTCTCGGGGCTCACCGAACCCCTCGAGCCATGTCAATGTTTGATGCAAATCCCTCATCGCCTTCTATGGACAATGGCGAGGCTTCACAGCAGGACGCCCAAATGCTTTCTCCCACGAGCCACTTGCTTGCATCTCTGCATCATCACATGCCGTCATCTCATGGTCAAAGCACAGATACAAGGGACATGTCGGATGCTCAGTAAAAATTGCAGCAGTGTTGAATATAGTCATCGATTTGTATTCAAAAAGATAATTGTCTATAATAATCACTGATAAGATACAGACTGCCACAGATTACAACAATGTGTGGACGCTGGTCATATAAAGAAGCCCAGGTCAAGGCATCTCGCAAGCTCCTATGAGTGACACATTCGATATTCATCGAACGCACTGCGGATTTGCATTCTTCAGGTAGCATTGGCTTTACCCATGGCATACCTTCTACTGGTATCGAGAATGGCACAAGCGAAACGCGATGATGCAGGCCCTTGCGTGGACACAACAAGGCATGTAGCATGGCATGGACTTCTTTTCCGCTGGAAAAGCCCATAATCCATGTAATATCTGCAGAGGGCGTTTCAGCCAGGCAGTGGTCAAGGTATTGTCGCAATGCAAAAGCAGAAGCTTCGTTATGAGCACCATCTAATAAAAGAGGTACCTCGCCCAGTTTCATCCATTCACAACGCCCTTCCCAGCGGTATTGGGCAGCTGCTTGTGCAATCAGCGATGGGTCGGCTTGAAAAAGCCGCTTACGAATTAGCTCCCGGATTCCATTCCATTGATCTGATGAAATATCATGGGCTATACTCCAAAGAGTTTGTAACGCGGTAGACGCGCCGGATATACGAGCCAGCGTTGCTTCCAATGAAAAGTGAATATGACGCTGGGACGCATTGGATGAAGTATTGTATGTAATTTTCGATGCATCGCATGCATTAAACAGAGGCAGGGTCAAGTCTACGCTTGCGCCAAAAGGTTCTTTCCTCGGACATGGCTTTAGAGACGCCCATGGGACTTGGGTATAGACGACACGCGCATGTTGAGCTTGACATGCGCTATGCAGAGTTTCGAGAACTTCGAGTAATTCAAAATTTGTAGTCAAGTTTGATCCAAAAGAACCTGTAGTTTGATCTGATACGATACAAAGGCCCTGTGGCTTGATGATACCAGCTTTTTCCAGTGCAATATTCGAGAGACGATTACCGAGTATAGCCTCATGATCACGAGCAATAGAGCATATAACACTTGCAAGAACGTTTTCAGAAGGAAATACATTAGTGGCGTCGAGTCTTCCGCCTACTCCTACTTCTATTAGGAGAACATCCGGCTGTGATGCTGTAGGTAGAAGCGTGCAAGCAAGAAGAGCTTGGACTGTCAGTAGTTCAAAAGGCGTGGCGCCAATAGGGACATCGCGTGCATCAGCAAGACGCGTTTTCTGTACCGCAATATCCCATGTTTTATCATCGATCGGTATACCTCCATTTGTGCGCAAGCTGTCGCGGGCAGTGACCAAATGGGGAGTGTTGAAGCGCGCGGATCGAAGACCCACAGCGTGAGTCAGAAATGCATCCAGGTATGCTGTAGTACTACCTTTTCCATTTGTTCCTGATACATGAATAACAGGAAACTTGAATTGCGGCGATCCAACGCGTTGCAATAGGGCCTGGACACGCCCCAGGCCCAAATCCATCGTCGCAAGAACCCACAAAACGTTGAAACAGGAGAGTCGCAGACAGTATGCAGGCGCACGCTCCATGTATCACGTGATCTAATCGACTGTGGGCATACACGTTGGACGGGCTGATGGCGTCAAATCGTTGGGTTTGGCCGTGAACGATGTCGGGCTGGACAACCATTTGGGTGCTCTTTGTCGCTGTGTGTATCGGTGCTATTGTTTGGAACACAGCCCCCAAAGGTCCCAACCAAGAGTATGTTTATGAAGTTCGTCGTTCTTACTTGTACAGGCTAATCCGCTGGAGCGTTGCTTTGGGGCTAGCGTGCTGCTACATGATGTGGGCTTGTGTGTATTTGGCACAGTTGCACCCATTGATCCGTAAGTGTTCTTCTTTCTAATGCAACAGAACCAAAGAGGAGTGATGTGCGCTTCTTCGACTAAATCCGTTCGCGCGGGCCGTAGGCGCACGACAAATAACCCTGTACTATAAAAATTATCCAAGGAGCATAAATTTGAGAACCTATGAGGCCAAAAGGCCTTACCCAGCCGTTGTTAGATAGTGTGTTTCGTCGCTTGCTTGGTAAATGTAGCCATCGTTGGCAAGGTCATCAATGGCGTCCCTGTAGAATGTCAGCACAGCGGTGAAACGTACTGGATCTGTTTCGGGTCAGTGTTTTTGCAGCGTTGCATAATTTGCTGTATGTCGACACCTTCCGGCCAGTCAGGCGCTTCAGCATCGATAGCCTGGTAGATACGGCGTTGAAGCGGATTCAAATGCGACAAATCCGCAGCCATACTGCTTGCCGTTTGTAGGGCCGAATCGTCGTATGCGGATACATCGACAGCGCCAGTTTGCGATGTCTTGCTGACAGCATTTGGGGTGCCTTTCGTGAGTTCCAAGTGTGTGTGGATTACATCGAGCTGGTGATACAAGTATTCGTTGTGGTCTTCCAACTTATTCAATGCACCGAGAGCGATATACAGCTTGTTATTAAATACTTTTATTTCGCCCATGGCACGCACGAACTCGTTGGGTGCGAACTCGTCGGCCTTGGATCCTTCGTCCAGAGAGTTGTCGATCCATTGGCGTAAATCTAGTTGACCGGTGCCGTCATCAATTGTGTACTGAATAAATGTGGCGGTACGATTGACTTGGCGGAGCCATCCCACTAGCGTGAGACGATTGAGTACAGCACCATCAGAAACATGTGCAGCGTCCGAGTTCGGTTGCTTGGCATTCAAAATTTGACGAACTGTCACTGGACGGACAGAATCGGATCCTGTGCCCTACATGTCAGTACCGACGCGGTCCACATACACGATCACCCTGATCACCTCCATCACGCGAGCCAAAGAAGCCGCCACCGCCTTTCACATCATCGTATGAGGCACTATAGCCATACTGGTTGTCCTCGTACCCAGCTAAGATGTAAGTCGCATCAGCATGGGGACATACCGTCCATGGTAGAAGAGTGTTAATTCAGCAGCGTCGCGTGTCGCGCTACACGCGGCTGGACAGATGAATGACTAAAGGGTGTTTGCTCCACCCTCGAGCAAGGCACTCCATCCGCGTAGCATGCGGCGCCACGGAAGAGCGGAATGTGATCCCGATAAAAGCTTAGGCGGGCATGTCAAATTAAAGAGATTGCACGCATTTGTGCTGGACAAGCTGTGTGAGCTGGCTTATGAAGTGCACACCCTTCACCGCATTTGGTACAAAGGGGCAGCCCAGTACAGACACATGGTATGGTGGCGGCCTCTTCAGCGCGTAAAAAGGCTCGGTGCGCTCGTTGCCACTGGTCCACTTTCAGAGAGTGTTCCATTAGCTCGTCAGACGAGTCTACAGCATAAACGTCCTCGAGGCGCAGCTCCAGAGCTCCAAGTACTCGGCGTGCAAGCACTAGCAGCCATAGCGGCGGTGTATGCTGCGTGTTGGAACGAGCAAGCCCCCGAATATTGGCAGGTGCTGCCAAAGCATACGACACCAACAAATTCACATCAGCGAATTGACTCACGTATGCAGTCACAAACATATGATGCATTAACGCGCTTGTTGGATACCCTCATGAATATGAAGCAAGCGAGTCGTGTGTGCTATGCTCGCAGTCACGCGCATCTGGTAACACCGCCCGCGCCAATGTATGCGCCTACGTGCATGGCACTTATGGCAATCTGTGCGCGTATATGCACATTGTGTGAATTGCTGGTTCGAGGACAAGGACCGAACGAAGGGATAAAGGCATGGTGTCGTGTATTATCGCAAAATGAATTGATCCTATGACGGGGTATGTGGCGGCTTTTCCAATGTGGGTGGTATGGTCGGTTGCGTTATAAGTGCTAAAGGTGGCAAAGAAGGCCTCGTTGATGCTGGGGCTGTCCATGGGGTAGGACGTAGGACCGTGGCCCATGGAATGAGACCGTCAAGAGCCATACGCAAAAGACGCGTTCCATTCGGATCGTCTTCGGCCAGTGCAATATACGGTCCTAGGAGGATGTGGCATTCATGTGTGATTTGGCACACGATGGACTCGCCATTCTAGCCCATGGAATACATTTGCATCATAGACTCGGAGACGCCTCGTCGTAGCAAGTTACTCCGACCCATCCGATGGCGCTCCTCCTCTGACAAAAGGTCAGGTTTCGGCACAAAAGGCTTCGGGGCCGGTGGTGGATGTGCCAGTGGCTCGACGTTATTATCCGTACGCACGCGCTTGGTAGCTGGTTGCGACGTCGTCTCTGTCGCAGGAATAGCAGGCTCAAACTCACACAAATGCAGGATAATGCACTTAGGCGAGAGTGATAGTTGACGCTTAAGAATGGGATGTGCTTGGGACTTGAGACTCGCCACTATGTCGACAAATAGATCAGACGAACTGTCTTGCACGGAACGAGTCATGTCGCGTATCTTGACCTCAGCATGGGGATACTTTATTCGTAGTCGGAAACAGCACACCGGACAGTACCATTTGTCTCTCAATATGGCTGGATCATCAATGAACATGCAAGCACTGTGGAACCAGTGTGAACATCGGTCACACTGCACCATTGTACCATTATCAGGTGCAGCACATAAGCAGTATGTATCTGGTCGTAATGAGGCGAGTACGCTTTCTTCTCGGAAGATAAAACGAGCCCGCTTAGCCCGTTTCCTAGGTGCCGGTGGCCCTGATTTGCTGTCAGTTGAATCTTGCTGTGGATTCGCACGCTTCGCCTTGGAATTCTTGGAAGAGAGGTGAAATGCTGGGAGAAATACGTCGAGTACAGTGGGCACGTGCTGATTCTGTTGAGGTACAGTGTCACCGATCAACAGTATATTGAAGGGGCAAGCAAACGCACGACGTGCCATGTGTCGCAACTGCGGCGTTGGCGGCGTGTTGGATGGATAGTACGGCGTCGGTCGGGCCAGGAGCGACTCAGGTAGATGACCTCCACGGAACTGCATGCTGACAGCTACACCAAACTCGACGGTGGCGCGCATGGCAGCTTGAAGTCGTGCGTGGTTTGACGGTACGAACCTGAGCTGATCGCGCTGATACTTCGGGTTCTGGAGCAAAGCGACCAGTGGAAGCTGCGAAAAAGCACGGCGATGAGAAAGCCAAGACTTGAGCTGAGATGTATCGCAGAAGGCACATTGCCATCCAAGAGGCGGCTTGGCTTTGCGGTCTAGACACCGAACATGATACACAGTGAAACACTTGGCACAGGTGACACTTGCCGCGCGATCAGTTCGTGCCTCAAAGCACAAGCATGGCGGCACCGCGGACCGCGGCGGCGGGTAAGGCACAGGAGGGTAGGAATAGATCGGCTCATAGGTCGGCTCATCCCCGACACGCATGTTTATCGCGTCTGCTTGCGCCGTACGAATCGTCCGTTCACACAACACACGAGCCTCATCGACGGTATCAGACCCTGTTAGCTGCAAAATGCGTGCAAGTTCGTCATTCCACTGGTCGTGTACAATGATAGCAGCCTCTATTACATCGGCATTCAGGACATGGACGCGTGCAGCGCGTATTTCGTCGAGCAACTGACGCGCCTCCGCGAGATAAGGTACTGTATCCGTGGCATCAACAGTTGTGTGTCGGTCCGCAGGATGTGTGCGCTGATGCAAGGTAGCAACTGCTTCGTGCCATTGCGCAGCTTTGTGCTCCAGCGCACTCACGCGCTTGCGAATCTCGGAGGAAGTAGCTGCATTAGGGGGTGCATCAAGCAGCGCCCGCAGAGAATCGAGCGTGATAGACGGAGCATGATGCAATAGTTGCAGTGCCTTTTCGTCCCATGCGGTACCAAGGCGCAAACGCTGGGAAAGTGCCTCGCGCATTGGATGGGTACTGACAATGCCGCACGCATCAGCTTCCTGCTCAAGTTCATGTACCTCATCACGCGTAAGGAAACCTTCGCCGATACCATGCACTTCAGCAAACCATCGCACATGGGCAATCCATTGCTGCAGGGCGTGTACCTGAGGTATGTGGACATGCAAAAGCTCGCCCTGCGCGAGGATGCGCTCCGCCTCGTCCACATACGACACACTTTCGCGGGCTTCGGCATCTCGGTCCAGATACGTGGCTGCCTGTGCAGAAAAGGCGTGCATTTGGTCCACAACAGCATCAAGCTGCTGGAGCTCAGGCGCTTCAAATGGCAAGGATGCCGCACGTTGTTGCAGCGCAAGAAGTGCCTCGGGTGAGCGGTCCACATCTGCTGCCATAGGCGGCGGTGACGGTGAGGTACGCCGACGCGAATCCTTGGTCCGCCGACCAGGCTTAGCTTGCCGCTTAGACAAAAAGATGCGTGCATGTTCGATCCACGGCTCGGCGCGCTTTATAAAGCGCTCGAGCTGATCAAGCTCTGGCGGTGCCATGGCAATTTTTTGCCCTTCTTGAACCAAGCCACGCAACATGCGGAGTGGGGGACGTGGATGCTGGACGAGAAAGCGACGCACACGTTGCTGCCATGCGACAGGTGCAGCCGCCCGTTCTGCAAGCCTCGATGCATGTAATGTAAGAAAGGTATCTGGGTGCCGCACACGTAGCGTCCAGCCTGCGGCCTGAGTGCCATGAACTTGTTCGGCGTGCGACAGACAAGCTGCGGCTGTGGAGTTAGCAGCTGTCGATACGACATGACTCAGATAACATAATGTCTTGCAGTGAGCGCAGGCAATTTCAGTGTCGTCGTCAAATGGTTCGTCTTCCACACCTGATACGGCCGCACGAATCAATGACCGGACACGGTCTCGGCCGTGTATCTCTCGCTGGACCATGTCTTCAAATGCAGGATGCAGCCATGCGGCTGTGTGTAATTGCTGGTTATGAAGTGCAATCGAGACCAGCAGTTCGTCGTGTGAAAACACGGGCTGACGCGCGTGCTTTTGGTAGCGGCGTACACATGCGAGGCCGTCCATGACCCAGTCGGGCAAAGCAAAATTGACAGCCTCATTCAAATTAAAGCCCTGGTTCAGACCTGAGTGGTAGGCCTTGGGGTATGTAACGACAAACTCATTTGGGCGCTGATTGCACGCATACATGCGCACGCCCTCACGCCGAGCGAGGGCAGGGCTCATCATTGTCACGAGCTGAAGTAGAAGGTCGGGGCATGCCGCAAAAAGTTCTGGAGCAATGCGTTCCATCGCAGCTTCAAAGGCCTCGGCGTCGGCACCGGGCACACCGTACCACGTCTTGGTGGCACCCCAATGCTGGTAGTTGATTGAGTACGTGTAATGATCCTCATTGTGCCAACAAAATGCTGAAAACATCATGCCGATATAGATCCACGGCGCAGTCATGCCACTGATTTCAGAGCGTATGTATCGTAGCAACGAATCAGCTAAGATGGGCAAGTTGTTTAGGTTCCAGCCGCTGCGTGCGTACACATTGAGAGGATCTGACTCCATGGTGGGTGATGCATGTCCATGCGTCGTCGAGTGTACGTCAGCGCCGTACTCGACATCTACATGCTCGTCCATGCAATGC